>Ga0070681_10001940_pt1 | contig 18670 bp, 18 predicted proteins | sample KBSC83BmetaG_FD_65650 | JGI IMG/M metagenome (GOLD analysis project Ga0070681, IMG submission 65650) | Corn rhizosphere microbial communities from Kellogg Biological Station, Michigan, USA - KBS C8-3B metaG | ecosystem: Host-associated > Plants > Roots > Rhizosphere | place: USA: Michigan... | reverse complement strand
GGCCCGTTGTAGAGCGTCAGCGGCCGGATCAGGATGTTGTTCGAAAGCTGCTCGACGACCTGCACGGTCCATCCCGGCACGCGGCCGGCGGCGAAGATCGGCACGAACAGATCCTCGGCAATGCCGTTCAGGAAGTAGACGACGCCCGCGTAGAAGTCGACGTTGACATTGACGCCGTGACGCGCGTACGGCTTCATCGCGTCGACGAGCGCAGCGAGGATCCGGTACCACTTCGGCTCGCCCATCGCCTGGGACAGTCGCTCGACGCCCGCGCGCATGTGGCGCGCCCGCGGATCCTCGGCGCGATAGACGCGGTGGCCGAAGCCCATCACCGCCTCCTTGTTGGCGCGCTTGCGCTTCACGTAGTCGGCGGCGTTGGCCGGATCGCCGATCTCCTGCGCCATCCGCATCACGTTCTCGGCGGCGCCGCCGTGCGCGGGACCGGACAGCGCGGCGATGGCCGCGGTGATCGCGGCGTGCAGATTCGCGTCGGTGCCGGCGACGACGCGCGCCGCGAACGCCGACGCGTTCGAGCCGTGCTCGGCATGCAGGATCATGTCGATGTCCATGAGCCGCGCCGCATCGCCGCTCGGCGGCTTGCCCTTCAGCATGCGCAGGAAATTGGCCGCGTGGCCGATCTCCGGATCCGGCGCGACCGGCTCGCGGCCGTTTCTGATGTGCTCGTGCGCGGCGATGATGATCGGCACCTGCGACGTGAGCCGCACACCCTTCGCGAGCGTCGCGGCGACCGAGTTGTCGTCGACGTCGGGATCGAATGAAGCGAGCGCCGACGTCGCGGTGCGCAGCACGTCCATCGGATGCGCGTGCTTCACCGCGCGAACGACGTCGTAGATCGCCGGCGGCAGCGTGCGCGCCGCCTTGAGCGCGGCGTCGAATTGCGACAGCTCGCTCGCGGTCGGCAACTCGCCGTGCATCAGCAGGTAGCAGGTCTCCTCGAACGTCGAGCGCTGCGCGAGGTCGTGGATCGAATAGCCGCGATAGAGGAGCTCGCCGGCGCGGCCGTCGATGAAGCAGACCTGCGAGCGGTCGAAGTAGACGCCCTTCAGGCCGCGGTGGATATCCGTCTTTTCCCCGTCGTCGCTCATGCCGGCCGTCTCCTCGTTGCGAAAAATCCGACGATACAACATCGGCCCGGCGACGCGAGCGGGAAGTCAGACGAGTGCGAAGACGCCGCGGGAATCCTTGGTGATCGCCACTGACACGATCCAGAGGAACGTCAGCATCGCAAGTACCCAGGCGCCCGTGCGGATCGCTTTCGTGCGGCCGAGGCGCAACGCGATGAGCCCGAGCGCGATATAGACGACGAGGCCGCCGATCTTCGCCGCGATCCACGGCGCGTTCGACGGCGTGAGCCGCAGCATCCACGCGAGCGCGATCGCCGAGACGATCAGCACCGTATCGACGACGTGCGGCAGCGTTCTCGCGAGCCGGTGCCGGATCCACGCGGCATTGCGCCGCATGCCGAGGCCGCGCGCGAAAAAACCCGCGAACGAAAGCGTGACCGCCGACTCGTGGATCAGCTTGATGGTCGCATAGTCCATCAGGCTCTTGATGCCGTGCGCGGCCCGACGACTGTCGCGTCGCCGCCGCGTTGGCGACGCCGCATGTCGCATGGGACACGGTTGCGTTTGACGCGCCGCGAACGTGGTGGCGACAATGTCCGCATCGCCGCCTGCCTCGCGGCGCACAGGGGAGTCATTCGATGAGACGCATCTCCGCGATCGCCGCGCTTGCCTGCCTTTCATTCATCGCCGCGGTCGCGGTTGCCCAGTCGCCGGCGCCGCCGGCCGAGCCGCGCGCGCCGGGCGTCGCGACGCCGGCAACGCAAGCGACCGATCCCGCGGCGATGGCCGCCCGTGCGCACGACGACGTCGACGCGCGCGCATGCCTCGAATTCGTGAGCAACCTGGGCGTCATCCGCTGCGCCGAGAAATATCGGCGCGCCCCGGCCCGATCCGCGCATTGACGCATCAGGCGAGCGCCGGGTAGACGATCGTCGTCCCGTCGACTCTTGCGAACGGCGTCAGCTTGTGCGGCGCCGACTTCGCTTCGCCGACGATCTCGCGCACGTCGAAGCCGCGTACGAGCAGCGCGTCGGCGATCAGCGAGCGGTGGCAGCGCCAGGGCACCGCCTCGGCGCACATGATCGCGACGGTCGCTTCGCGGGCCAGTGCGATCAGCGCATCGAGATTCGCCGAAAATTCGGCGCTCTGCATGTAATCGGCGTAACCTCGGAACGACAGGTTGCGCCACCCGCCGTTCGGCGAATCCGGGGTCGTCTTGCGGAATCCTCCCAGCCCGGAAAACGGCTCGTAGCGGATCCCGTGTGCGGCGAGCGTCGCCGCGAGCGCGTCGCCGTTAAACTGCGGGTTGTGGCGCGAACGGCGTACCGTGCGCACGTCCGCGAGCGCCGTGACGTCGTGCGCGGCGAGCAGCGCGACGAATTCGTCGGCGCTTCGCGTGGAGTGACCGATGGTATAGACGACGTTCGTCATGTCACCCGAGGCGCGGGGGAAGCAACCATGACTATGCGACAGCTATTCGGCATCGACGTGCCGCTTGTCCAGGCGCCGATGGCCGGCGTGCAGGCGGGCGCACTCGCGATCGCCGTTTCCAACGCGGGCGCGCTCGGCTCGCTGCCGTGCGCGCTTTTGTCGACCGACGGCATCGAGCGCGAGCTCGCTGCGATCAGGGCGCAAACGTCGCGACCGTTCAACGTGAACTTCTTCTGCCATACGCAGCCAGCGGTCGACGCCGACCGCGAAGCGGCATGGCGCGCCGCGCTCGCGCCGTACTATCGCGAGCTCGGCATCGATCCCGCATCGATCAAGCCGGGTCCGGGACGCGCGCCGTTCGACGCGGCGGCCGCCGATGTGCTGGGGCGCGTGCGGCCGGCCGTCGTCAGCTTCCAGTTCGGATTGCCCCCGGACGACCTGCTTGCCCGCGTGCGCGCGCTCGGCGCGCGCATCGTCGGCTGCGCGACGACCGTCGCCGAGGCCCGCTGGCTCGACGCGAAGGGTGTCGACGCGATCGTTGCGCAGGGCTTCGAGGCCGGCGGTCATCGCGGGAACTTCCTCACCGACGACGTCACGACGCAGGTGGCGACCCTCGCGCTCGTCCCGCAGGTCGTGCGCGCGGTGCGCGTGCCGGTGATCGCGGCCGGCGGCATTGCCGACGCGAACGGCGTGAAGGCGATGCTTGCGCTCGGCGCGAGCGCCGTGCAGATCGGCACCGCGTTCCTGCTCTGTCCGGAGGCGACGACATCGCGTATTCATCGCGACGCGCTCGCAAGCGACGCTGCGTCGCATACGGCGATTACGAACGTGTTCACCGGACGCCCGGCACGCGGCATCGTGAACCGGATCATGCGGGAGGTGGGACCGATCAGCGCGAAAGCGCCGCCGTTTCCGCTCGCGACCGCCGCGCTCGCGCCGCTTCGCGCCGAGGCCGAGCGCCGGGGATCGGGGGACTTCTCGCCGCTTTGGTCGGGCCAGAACGCGAGCGGCTGCCGCGCCATTCCCGCTGCGCAACTCGTCCGCGAGCTCACCGCCACGTAAGCCGCTAGCCTGCGCGCAGGCCCACGTCGTACGCCGCGACATAGCCGTCGCCCGCGTCGCGCACGTCGAGGATCAGCGCGCGGCCGCCCGCGCGGAAGAGGCCGTCCTCGTCGTTGCGCGTGCGGCGCCGCAGCGCGCCGGCGTACGGCGCGGCCTTGTGTACGCGGTCCGTCAGCGCATCGTCGAAATAGAGCTGCGACGTGAATTCGTCGCGCCGATCGTGCCGCGGCACGCGTACCTTGAAATGGATGTGCACGGCGCGCCCGCGGTAGGCGCCCGGATAGATGGTCGCGAAGCGGACGCGGCCGCTCGCGTCGCTCACTTGATAGCCGCGCAGGAACTGCGATTCCTTCGTGTGCAGGCCGTCCTCGTCGGAATAAAGCCCCGTCGCGTCGCAGTGCCAGACGTCGACGCTCGCTCCGGCCAGCGGCGCGCAGGCGGTGCCGGTGACGGCGGAAAGACGCAGCGCGAGCACCAGCGCAATCCCCCGGCGCGCGTTCTTGCCGCCGAGATCGCTGCGGATGTCGCTGCGCTCGAGTTTCTCGTCGACGTAGTACGGACCCTCGGTCTGCGCGGACGTCAGCACGCACGAGGGCCGCACGTTGTCGAACGGATCGGCCTGCGCGCGCGCAGCCGTCGCCGCCAGCGTTGCGCCCGCCGCAAGCGCTCGCAGCGCCGCGCGACGCCGGGACGAAACGACGGATGCGATGGTCATCGGTATTCGGGGATGGGCTTGCGCGAGTGCCGGGGGAGCCCCACGTTGGAATCTTCCTCCTGCAATTTTAATCCCGAATGTCGCGCATGACGCTCGTCCTGTGGCTGCTCCACGTCTACGTCGGCGTGCGGCTGCTGCCGGACCTGCCGTTCGGCATTGCCGGCGTCGCCACCGGAGCCGCCGTGCTGCTTGCGTCGGCATCGCTGATCCCGTACGGATTCAATCGAAGGCGTGCTGTCGTGTCCGGACGCGCGAAGACGCTGATGTGGGCTGGGCTCGTCGCGCTCGGAGCCTTCTCGACGCTGTTCGTGCTCACGGCGCTGCGCGATGTCGGCCTCGTGGTGACACTCGCGCTTGCGGCGTTGTTGCCGGGTATCGTCCCGGTCGCCGACTACGCCCGCTGGAGCGCGGTCGCCGTGCCGATCGTTACGGCGATCGCAACGCTGATCGGCTATGGCAATGCACGGCGCGTCGCGAAGGTGCGCACGGTCGACGTGCCGATCGCGTCGCTGCATCCGTCGCTCGCCGGCTTCACGATCGCCCAGATCACCGACGTGCACGTCGGACCGACGATCGCACGCGAGCACGTCGAGGCGATCGTCGACGTCGTGAACGGCCTCGAGGCGGACCTGGTCGCGATCACCGGCGATCTGGTCGACGGCAGCGTGCGGCAGCTTTCGCAGCACACGGCGCCACTCGCGCGGATCGCAGCGCGTCACGGTGCCTATTTCGTCACCGGCAACCACGAGTACTACTCCGGCGTCCATCCGTGGATCGGCGAGTTGCGCCGCCTCGGCGTGAACGTTCTGCTGAACGAGCACGTCGTGCTCGATCACGACGGCGCGCACGTCGTCGTCGCCGGCGTTACCGATCCTTCCGCGCACCACTTCGAACCGTCGCACCGCAGCGATCCGGCGCGCGCGATCGCAGGCGCGCCGACGTCGGCGATGAAGCTCTTGCTCGCGCATCAGCCGCGCTCGGCGCTCGCCGCGGCGAAGGCGGGCTTCGATCTGCAGCTCTCGGGTCATACGCATGGCGGCCAGTTCCTGCCCTGGACGTTCTTCGTCCGGTTCCAGCAGCCGTTCACGGCCGGTCTCGCGCGGCTCGGCAGGCTGTGGGTCTATACGAGCCGCGGCACTGGCTACTGGGGGCCGCCGCAGCGGCTCGGCGCGCCGTCGGAGATCACGCGTCTGCGCCTCGTGCCAGCGTAAACTGCCTGTTCGTTCCATTCCGCAAGGAGATCGCGATGGCCAACCCGTTCGTGCACGTCGAACTGCATACGAAGGATCTGCCGAAGGCACGCAAGTTCTACGAGGGCTTGTTCGGCTGGGACTTGAAGGACATGCCGATGCCAGGCGGCGGAAGTTACACGATGATCGGCGTCGGCGAAGGTGTCGGCGGCGGGATGATGAACGACACGTCGGCGCCGCCGCATTGGCTCGCGTACGTCGGCGTCGACGACGTGCGCGCGAAGACGCAGCAGGCGAAGTCGCTCGGCGCAACGGTGCTGCAGGACGTGATGGAGGTCGGCGAGTACGGAACGATGAGCGTGATTCGCGACCCGTCGGGCGCCGTGCTCGCGTTGTGGCAGGGAAAGGGGCAATAGTTCGCGACGCCTATTTCCGCGGCCTCCCGTACATCCCGGTAATCGACGCCTTTCCGATCGTCTTGCCGTTGACGACGAAGCCGACGACCGGCGCGTGCGCGCCGGTCGGCAACTCGAGCTTGTCGACCGACAGCGCGTAAAGCGTGAACACGTAGCGATGCGGCTTGTCGCCTTCGGGCGGGCAGGGACCGCCGTAGCCCGGCGTGCCGTAGTCGTTGGCGACGCTCTTCGCGCCGGCGGGCATCGCCGAGCCATCGGGCTTGCCGGCGCCTTTCCGAAGCTCGCTCGTCGTCGCCGGTATGTCGTAGGCGATCCAGTGCCACCATCCGGCACCGCCGGTGGGCGCGTCGGGGTCGTGCAACAGCAGCGCGAAGCTTTTCGTGCCGGCCGGTGCGCCGGACCAGCGCAACGCGGGCGACACGTTCTTCCCCGTGCAGCCCATGCCGTCGTAGGCCTGCTCGTCGGCGAGCGTGCCGCCCGGCTGGAAATCAGGACTCGCGAGCATGAACTGGCCATGCGCGGCCGGCACGACGCCGAGCGTCGTCAGAAGCGACGCGGCGCGAACGAACATCTTGAAAACCATGTCGAGGTCTCCTTGGCGGACAGGTTCTGCAGGAACGCCCATTTTGCGCTCACTGTTCCGCCACCGTACGTTTGATTTGTTCAACGTGGCGGACTAGCATCCCGAACAGGGTACAGGCCCGCAATCGGTGTCCAGCCGGCTGCGCCGTGGCATCGATCTTCGAGGGAGCACCTCATGAGACGCAAGCTGACGACGTGGATCCTGGTTGCGATGGTGGCGGGCATCGCCGTGGGCTACATGTGCCACATGCTGCTGCCGACACCGGCGGCGGCGAACACCGTCGCGGCATACATCTCGCTCATGACGGATGTCTTCCTGCGCCTGATCAAGATGATCATCGCGCCGCTCGTATTCTCCACGCTCGTCGTCGGCATTGCGCACATGGGCGACGGCAAGGCCGTCGGTCGCATCGGTGTCAAGACGATGGGTTGGTTCGTCAGCGCGTCGCTGATGTCGCTGCTTCTCGGCCTCGCGCTGGTCAACGCACTGCGTCCCGGCGATTCGCTGAGCCTCCCGTTGCCCGACGTCGGCGCGTCGACGAACCTGAAAACCGCGTCGCTGTCGCTGAAGGAGTTCGTCACGCACCTCGTACCGCGCAGCGTGTTCGAGGCGATGGCGAACAACGAGATCCTGCAGATCGTCATCTTCTCGGTGTTCTTCGGTGCCGCCGCGGCATCGTTCGGCGACCGCGCCAAGGCGGTCGTCGACTGGGTCGAGCAGGTCTCGCACGTGATGCTCAAAGTGACCGCCTATGTGATGGGGCTCGCCCCGATCGCCGTGTTTGCCGCGATCGCATCGATCGTCACCACGCAGGGCCTCGGCATCCTGTGGACATACGGAAAATTCATGGGCGAGTTCTACCTGGGCATCCTGATCCTGTGGTGCCTGCTGGCGCTCGCCGGGTTCATCTTCGTCGGACCGCGCATAGGGCGGCTGCTCTCGTTGATCAAGGAGCCGATCATGCTCGCGTTCAGCACGGCGAGCAGCGAGGCCGCATACCCGAAGACGCTCGAACAGCTCGAGCGCTTCGGTGCGAACCCGAAGATCACGAGCTTCGTGCTGCCGCTCGGCTACTCGTTCAACCTCGACGGCTCGATGATGTACTGCACGTTCGCGACGATCTTCATCGCCCAGGCCTACAAGATCGAGCTCAACCTCACGCAGCAGATAACGATGCTCCTGATCCTCATGGTGACGAGCAAGGGCATGGCCGGCGTGCCGCGCGCGTCCCTCGTCGTGATCGCCGCGACGCTCGCCACGTTCAATATTCCCGAGGCGGGCTTGCTGCTGATCATGGGCATCGACCAGTTCCTCGACATGGGACGCTCGGCAACCAACGTCGTCGGCAACAGCATCGCGACTGCCGTCGTCGCCAAGTGGGAAGGCGAGCTTCGCCCCGAACGCGTCGGCGAAGCCCAAGTCAACGCCGACGTGGGGCTCATCGCGCCGGCAGCCGCATAGGCGCGAGAGGCCCACGACGGGCGGAGTTCATCATGATGCGTCGTCCTGCGAGACCGATGTCGTGCCCACGCGGCGTTGCCCAGGCGGTTGCCCTCCTTGTCGGTTGTGCGCTCGCGCTCTTTGCGACGTCCGCCGTCTCCCAGGAATCCGCCGGCGTCGCGCGCGTGTCCGGCACGCTTGCCAAGATCCGCTCGACCGGTACGGTGGCGATCGGTTACCGGGACGCCTCGATCCCGTTCTCGTATCTCGGACCCGGGCACACGCCCATCGGCTATTCGATCGACCTCTGCCTCGCGATGGTCGAAGCGATCAAGGCCGAGCTCGGCAGCGACGCGATCAGCGTCAAATACGTTCCGGTGAATACGCAAACGCGCATTCCGCTCGTCGTCGACGGCACGGTCGATCTCGAATGCGGCTCGACGACGAACAACACCGAGCGCCAGAAGCAGGTCGCGTTCTCGCCGATCTTCTTCGTCAGCGGCACGAAGGTCATGGTAAGACGCGGCAGCCGTTTCCGCTCGTATCGCGATCTCGCGGGCCGCAGCGTTGCCGTGACCGAAGGCACGACGAACGAGGCCGCGATCAAATCCATCAATGCGCGCGAGCAGCTCGGCATCAAGGCCGTCGCGTTTCGCGATCACGACCAGTCATTCGCGGCGCTCGCGGCCGGCAAGGTCGACGCGTGGGCCGGCGATGACGTGCTGCTCTACGCGCAGGCCGCCGAATCCGGGCATCGCGGCGACTACAGCGTGCTGCCGGATTACCTGTCCTATGATCCGTACGGGCTCATGTTCCGCAAGAACGACCCGGACTTTGCGGCGCTCGTGAAGCGGACGTTCGAAGATCTCGCCGGGTCGCGCGAGCTCGCGAGACTCTACGAGCAATGGTTCGAGCGCAAGCTGCCGTCGGGACGCACTCTCGGCATCGCGATGAGCCCGCAGCTCGTCTCGATCTTCGAAACGATGGGGCAGCCGACCGAATGACGGTGCGTGATTCCGACTGATCATTCCCGCGAGGACAGAGAGGCACGATGCAAACGGCTCACGAGGCTGTCACGAAAAGTACCGGCGCCACGCAGGCCGGCGCAACGCGAATCGAGCACGACCTGCTCGGCGACCGTGCGGTGCCCGCCGACGCGTACTACGGCGTGCATACGCTGCGCGCCGTCGAGAACTTTCCGATCACCGGCAACGCGATCTCGATCTATCCGGACCTGATTCGCGCGCTCGCGTGCATCAAGGAGGCGGCCGCGCGCGCGAACAACGAGCTCGGCCTGCTCGACAAGGCGCAGTGCGACGCGATCGTCGCCGCGTGCGGTGAGATCCGACACGGCAAGCTGCACGACCAGTTCGTCGTCGACGTGATCCAGGGCGGCGCGGGCACGTCGACGAACATGAACGCGAACGAGGTCATCGCGAACCTCGCGCTCGAGCTGATGGGCCACCGGAAAGGCGAATACCAGTACCTGCATCCGAACGAGCAGGTCAACATGAGCCAGAGCACGAACGACGTCTATCCGACGGCGCTCAAGGTTGCCGCCTACTTCGGCATCTTCCGGCTGGTCGACGCGATGGCGACGCTGCGCCGCGCGTTCGAGGCGAAGGCGACCGAGTTCGCCGACGTCCTGAAGATGGGCCGCACGCAATTGCAGGATGCGGTGCCGATGACGCTCGGCCAGGAGTTCTCGACGTACGCGGTGATGCTCGGCGAGGACGAGGAGCGGCTCAAGGAGGCCGCGATGCTGATCCGCGAGATCAACCTCGGCGCGACCGCGATCGGCACCGGCATCAACGCGCATCCCGAATACGCCGCGCTCGTCTGCCGGCGGCTTTCCGAGATCACCGGCATTCCGTTGATCACATCGCCTAACCTGATCGAGGCGACGCAGGACTGCGGATCGTTCGTCCAGCTCTCCGGCGTGCTGAAGCGCGTCGCAGTCAAGCTGTCGAAGAGCTGCAACGACCTGCGCCTCCTGTCGAGCGGGCCGCGCGCGGGACTCGGCGAGATCAACCTGCCGCCGATGCAGGCGGGCTCGAGCATCATGCCGGGCAAGGTGAATCCGGTGATTCCCGAGGTCGTCAACCAAATCGCGTTCGAGGTGATCGGCAACGACGTGACCGTGAGCTTCGCCGCCGAGGCGGGCCAGCTTCAGCTCAACGCGTTCGAGCCGATCATCGCGCACAGCCTCTTCAAGAGCGTCACCCACTTGACGAACGGCTGCCTCACGCTCGCGAATCGTTGCGTCAAGGGGATCACTGCGAACCGCGACCGGATGCGCTCGCTCGTCGAGCATTCGATCGGCATCGTCACGGCGCTCAATCCGTACATCGGCTACGCGAACGCGACGCAGGTCGCGCAGGAAGCGCTGACGACGGGACGAAGCGTCGCCGAACTCGTGCTCGAGAAGAAGCTGCTGTCGAAGGAGCGGCTCGAGGAAATCCTGAAGCCCGACGTCCTGACGACGCCGCGGGCGATCCTGCACGCCGGCGAATAGCGCGAGGCGTCGGCCGCGACCTGGCGCAACGCGTTTGTCGCGCGCTCCCGCCGCGCGCCCGCGTTACCATCGGCATTCTCCGATCGCGAGAAGGAACGCTTCATGTCCATCGTCGAAGTGAAGGTCCCCGACATCGGCGACTTCAGAGACGTGCCGGTCATCGACGTGCTCGTCAAGCCCGGCGACGCCGTCAAGCCGGAAGACCCGCTCGTCACGCTTGAATCCGACAAGGCGACGATGGACGTTCCGTCGCCGGCCGAGGGGACCGTCAAGGCGATCGCGGTGAAAGTCGGCGACAAGGTGGCGGAGGGAAGCGCACTGTTGACGCTCGAAAGCGGCGTCGCTGCATCCTCGCCTCAATCCTCTCCCGCAAGCGGAGGGAGCACGGCTGCGTCGACGCAGGCGTCTCCCGCAAGCGGGAGAGGAGGCGAACCTGCACGATCCTCCCCTCTCCCGCCTGCGGGAGAGGGACCGGGGGTTAGGGCCGTGCTGCCCGCGTTCACCGGTCGCGCCGACCTCGAATGCGAGATGCTCGTACTCGGTTCCGGTCCCGGCGGCTATTCGGCGGCGTTTCGCTCGGCGGACATCGGCATGAAGACGATCCTGGTCGAGCGCTTCGCGACGCTCGGCGGCGTCTGCCTCAACGTCGGCTGCATCCCGTCGAAGGCGTTGCTGCATACGGCGGCGGTGATGGACGAAGCGAAGTCGATGGCCGCGCACGGCATCGCGTACGCGCCGCCGGCGATCGATCTCGCCAAGCTGCGAGCGTTCAAGTCGGGCGTGGTCAAAAAGCTCACGTCGGGTCTCGCCGGCATGGCGAAGGCGCGCAAGGTCGACGTCGTGCGAGGCATCGGTCGCTTCGTCGATTCGCATCACCTGCAGGTGACGCTGACGGGTGGCAACGGCCACGAGCCATCCGGCGGGTCGAAGACGATTCGTTTCGACAAGGCGATCATCGCGGCGGGCAGCGAAGCGGTGAAGCTGCCCTTCATGCCGGACGATCCGCGCATCGCCGATTCGACGGGTGCGCTTGACTTGCCATCGATTCCGAAACGAATGCTGGTCGTCGGCGCCGGCATCATCGGCCTCGAGATGGCGAACGTCTATTCGTCGCTCGGCAGCCGCATCGACGTCGTCGAGATGCTCGACGGCGTGATGCTGGGCGCCGATCGCGATCTCGTGAAGGTCTGGGAAAAAAAGAACGCGTCGCGCTTCGACCGGATCATGCTGAAAACGAAGACGGTGTCCGCCAAGGCGACGAAACCCGGCATCGAGGTCGCGTTCGACGGCGCGAACGCGCCGTCGGGACCGCTGACGTACGACTTCGTACTGGTCGCCGTCGGACGTGCGCCAAACGGCAACGCGATCGACGCGACGAAGGCGGGAGTCGCCGTGACGGACCGCGGCTTCATCGACGTCGACGCGCAGATGCGCACGAACGTCGCGCACGTCTACGCGATCGGCGACATCGTCGGCCAGCCGATGCTCGCGCACAAGGCCGTGCACGAGGGTCATGTCGCAGCGGAAGCGGCGTCGGGGATGAAGTCGTATTTCGACGCGCGCCAGATCCCGTCGGTCGCGTATACCGATCCCGAAGTCGCGTGGACAGGCGTCACCGAAGACGAATGCAAGGCGAAGGGAACCGCGTACCGGAAGGCCGTATTTCCGTGGGCCGCATCGGGGCGCGCGATCGCGAACGGACGCGACGAGGGTTTCACGAAGCTGCTGTTCGACGACGCGACGCACCGTATCATCGGCGGCGGCATCGTCGGCACGCATGCGGGCGACCTGATCAGCGAAATCGGGCTTGCGATCGAGATGGGCTGCGATGCCGTCGACATCGGCAAGACGATTCACCCGCACCCGACACTGTCGGAATCGATCGGCATGGCGGCCGAGCTGTTCGAGGGCGTCTGCACCGACCTGCCGCCGGCGCGCAAGGCCTGAGCGTTTCGCGGCATCGCATGAGCGGCGCGTTGCGTCGATGACCTCGGAGCCCGCAGCGGTGCCGCATCGCGTCGTGATCGTCGGCGGCGGCGCGGGCGGTCTCGAGCTCGCGACGAAGCTCGGCGACACGCTGGGACGCAAGCGCCGCGTCGACGTCACGCTGATCGAGTGCGCGCGCACGCACTTCTGGAAGCCGCACCTGCACGAGCTCGCGGCCGGCAGCATGGACGTGCGCGTCTACGAAACCGACTACCTCGCACAGTCGCACTGGCATCACTTCCGCTATCGCATCGGCCGGATGAACGGCCTCGATCGCGCGAAGCGCCGCGTGCTCGTGGCGCCGTTCGTCGACGAGGACGGCGACACGGTGACGCCCGAGCAGGCGGTACCCTACGACACGCTGGTGATCGCCATCGGCAGCCGGACCAACGACTTCGGAACGCCCGGCGCGCGCGAATTCGCGATCGCGCTCGACGATCCGGCGGAGGCCGAGCGGTTCCATCGTCGCCTCGTCAACGCGTACATCCGCGCGCAGACGCAAGCGGAGCCGCTGCGGCACGCGCAATTGCAGGTCGCGATCATCGGCGCCGGTGCGACCGGCGTCGAGCTCGCCGCGGAGCTCCACAACACGACGCGCACGCTCGTCTCGTACGGACTCGACCGCATCGACGTCGACAAGGACATCCAGCTCGTGCTGATCGAGGCGGCCGATCGCGTGCTGCCGGCGTTGCCGAAGCGCATCGCCGATGCGGCGGCGCGGCTGCTAGCGTCGATGCGCATCGCGGTGCGCACGTCGGCGCCGGTCGCCGAGGTGCTGCAAAACGGGGTGCGGCTCGCGAGCGGCGAAATCATTCCCGCCGAGCTCGTCGTCTGGGCCGCCGGCGTCAAGGGACCCGACTTCCTGCGCGATCTCGACGGTCTCGAGACGAACCGGATCAACCAGCTCGTCGTGCGGCCGACGCTGCAAACGACGCGCGACGACGACGTGTTCGCGATCGGCGACTGCGCGGCGTGCCCATGGCTTGGAAAAGCAGGAGCGGTCGTACCGCCGCGCGCACAGGCGGCGCATCAGCAGGCATCGCACATGGTGAAGCAGATCCGTCGCCGCCTCGCCGGCAAGCCGCTGCTGCCGTGGCGCTATCGCGATTTCGGCTCGCTCGTGTCGCTCGGCGAGCACTCGACGGTCGGCAACCTGATGGGAAGCCTCACGCGCGGCAATATCTGGCTTGAAGGCTGGTTCGCGCGGATGATGTACCTGTCGCTCTACAAGATGCACGAGCTCGCACTGCATGGCTTCTGGAAGACCACGCTCGACACCGCCGCGCGCATGATCACGCGGCGGACCGAGCCGCACGTCAAGCTCCATTGACGCGAGCCGCTCGACGCGAAAACCCGCTTTCATCCGCCTGTCGTCTCGCCGCCCATCACCTGCAGCACGGTGCCGGTGATGTACGACGAGTCGGCGTTCGATGCGAGGAACACGTAAGCCGGCGCGAGCTCCTCGGGCTGCGCCGGCCGCTTCATCGGATTGTCCTCGCCGAAGTGCGCGACCTTGTCCGGCGACGCGCCCGCGTCCGACGGATTGAGCGGCGTCCAGACCGGACCCGGCGCCACGGCGTTGACGCGAATCCGCCTGTCGAGCAGGTTCATCGCCAGCGTCTTCGTGAGCGCGTTGATCGCGCCTTTCGTCGCCGAGTAGTCGGGAAGGTTCTTCGAGCCGAAAATGCCGGTCTCCGAGCTCGTCGCGATGATCGCGCTTCCCGGCTGCATGTGCCGCAGCGCCGCCCGCGCGAGGCGAAAATAGGCGTAGATGTTCGTCTTGAACGTCCGATCGAACTCCTCGTCGGTCACGTCGTCGAGCGTTTTCTTGCGCGCCTGGTGGGCGGCGTTCGACACGAGGATGTCGAGCTTGCCGAAGCGTTGCACGACCTTTTCCACCAGCTGGTCGCAGAAACCGGGGTCGGTCAGATCGCCGGCGACCGAAAGGCATTCGCCGCCAACGCCTTCGATCGCCTTGCGCGTCTCGTCGGCGTCGGACTGCTCCTCCGACAGGTAGGCGATCGCCACTTTCGCGCCTTCGCGCGCATACAAAAGCGCGACCGCCCGGCCGATGCCGGAATCGCCGCCGGTGACGAGCGCGACCTTGTTCTCGAGCTTGCCTGCCGGGCGGTACGCTTCGGCCTCGTAGCGCGGACGCGGGCTCAACTTCGATTCGAGACCGGGCGCTTCCTGATGCTGCTTCGGAAACGGCGGCTTCGGCTCGTTCTGCCCGGGTGCATGGCGTTGCTGCATCTGATCGCTCATCGTGCCTCCTTGAAAAATTTACCTGCGTCGCGTGTCGCGCGTTGGCGTGCAAACGCGAAACCCGAGCGGTGTATCCTGCGAGAACGCGCTGCCGACGAGTTTTTGGACCGCGCGAATGCGAATTCAATCGACGAGGTGCGCGAATGGGACTCATTGATTTCGTGAAGGACGCGGGCGAGAAGCTGTTCGGCCGCGGGCAGGCACAGGCCGCGGCGAAGGAAGCGGCGGCGGAGCCGTCGAACGCCGCGAAGACGCAGGCCGCCAATTCGGCGGCCGCCGACGCGATTCTCGAATACGTCAAGTCGCAGCATCTCGACGCCACCGGGCTGACCGTCACCTACGATGGCGCCACCGCGACGGTCAGCGTCTTCGGCGTCGCGCCCGACCAGGCGACGCGGGAAAAGATCGTGCTGTGTTGCGGCAACGTCGCCGGCGTCGCGGCGGTCAAGGACATGATGAGCGTCGACCAAAGCCAGCCCGAGGCGCAGTACTACACCGTCGTCTCGGGCGACAACCTGTCGAAGATCTCGAAGCAGTTCTACGGCGATCCGAACAAGTACGTGAAGATCTTCGACGCGAACAAGCCGATGCTGACTTCGCCGGACCGTATCTATCCGGGACAGAAGCTGCGCATTCCGCCGCAATGAACGTTGCCGTACATGCTTCGCGCTTGGGTCCGGGCGACGACGACGACGACGAGGACGAGCTTCCGATCGGCGATCCCCCGGACGACGACGAAGGCGACGACTGGGATGATGACGACGACGACGACGAGGAGCCGCTGCAGGCCGCCGCCGGTGCCTGCGCGTTTTTGCGTTGCAGCATCGCCATCGAAGCCGCATCGCGGCACAATGTCGCCCGCCCCGGAGTCGACCGGCGCGCTCGCCGTTCCCCTGATCCCTGATTCCTGACCTCTGATTCCTGACCCTTACCTCGCGATCGACCGCGTGTGCGTCGCCTACGACGGCACGCGCGTGCTGTCCGACGTTTCGCTCGACGTCGCGCGCGGCGAACTCGTCGCATTGCTCGGCAGCTCGGGTTGCGGCAAGACGACGCTTCTGCGGTCGATCGCCGGCTTCGTGACGCCGCAGTCGGGGCGCATCCGGGTCGCGGGCCGCGACATCGGTGCGCTGCCGCCCGAAAAGCGTGGCACGGCGATGATGTTCCAGTCGTATGCGCTGTGGCCGCACATGAGCGTCGCCGCCAACATCGGCTATGGTTTGCGCATGCGCGGCGCGAGGCGCGATGCGATCGCGAAGCGCGTCGACGAGATGCTCGCGCTGATGCAGATGCACGGATTCGCGTCGCGTTCGGTTGCCCAGTTGTCGGGCGGCCAGCGGCAGCGCGTCGCGCTCGCTCGCGCGCTCGCCGTCGATCCCGCCCTGCTGCTGCTCGACGAGCCGATGTCGAACCTCGATTACAAGGTGCGCATCGAATTGCGCCACGAGCTTCGCGCGTTGCAGAAGCGGATCGGCATCACCGCCGTTTACGTGACGCACGACCGCGAGGAAGCGCTGACGCTCGCGGATCGCATCGCCGTGCTCGACGCCGGACGCGTCGTCCAGTACGGGTCGCCCGAGGAAATCTTTCACCGGCCCGCGTCGGCGTTCGTCGCCGGCTTCATGGGCGCGGACAACGCGATCGAGCTGACGCGCGAGGGCGACGGACGGCTGCGCGGCGCAAACGGAAACGGCGGCGGCGAGGCGATGACCGCGCATTTCCGCAGCGACGCCGCGCGGATCGACGCCGCGTCGTCCGTGGCGAACGACGCGGATTTGCGCCTGCACGGCCAGATCGTGCAGACGCTCTACGTCGGGCAGGGCTACCGCTATCGCGTCCGTACCGAAGGCGCCGATGTCTGGGCGCATGCGAGCGAGCGGATCGACGAGGGCGCTTCGGTCGCCGTCGTCGTCCCGCGCGACGCGCTATTGCTCTTTCCGCGCGCCACCACCCCAGGCTGATCGGGGACGCGCGGCGATCGACGTGATCAGCGAACAGGCCGGCAACGGGCCGTCAACGACTCGGGAGAGATCATGAAAGTGCGCAGTCTTGCATCCATCGCGGCGCTCGGGCTTGCTTCGATCGGCGGAGCCGCCGCCCAGACGACGCTGAACGTCGTCTCCGCGGGCGACCAGAACATGGTCGACTACGTCAACAATTACCTCGGACCGAAGTTCGAGCAGATGAATCCGGGCGTCAAGGTGCGCGCGGTCGGCACGGGCCCCGGCGATTCCGGCTCGCAGAAGATCTACGAAAAGCTCGAGGCGCAGCAGAAGGCGGGTGCCGCGAAATGGGACGTCGACGTCGCCGTCGTCCATCAGCGCGGCGCGGCGACGATGGTCGAGAACAACCTGCTCATGAAGTATCGCGACCAGGTCAAGGCGGGCAAGCTCGTATCGCGCGACACGGCGAAGAACGCGCTCGGCGCGAACGTCGACGGCTACGTGCTGCCGATGTTCCACAGCCAGATCGCGTTCGCGTACAACCCCGACCTCGTCAAGACGCCGCCGAAGAGCTTCAAGGAGCTCGAGGAGTGGGTGAAGAAGAACCCGAAGCAGTTCGGCTACAACGGCGTCAAGGGCGGCATGTCGGGCGTCGGCTTCGTGATGGGCTGGGTCGAGGCGAGCGACCCGGGCATGCGCAACACGTTCGAGAAGGGGCCGTACGATCCGAAGATGAAGGCGACGATCGACAAGTCGCTCGAGGGCCTCAAGACGTTCAACCAGTACGTCGTGATGACGCCCGGCAACGCCGGCACGCTCGACATGCTGAACCGCGGCGAGATCGCGATGGGCCCGGTGTGGGTCGACATGTTCTACACGTGGATGGCCGACGGCAAGATGAATCCGAAGGTCAAGCTCGAGCTGCCGGCGCCGGGCCTCCCTGGGCAGCCGATGTACTACGTGATTCCGGCGAAGGCCGAGCACGCGGACCTCGCGAAGAAGTTCATCGACTTCGCCGAGAGCCCGGAAGTGCAGGCCGACGGCATCGTCAAGCAGTTCAACTGGTACCCGGGCATCGACCCGCAGTACGTGGAGTCGAAGATGCCGAAGGCGGAGTGGAACAAGCTCTTCACCGACATCACGCCGACGGACCTCGCGAGCAAGGGGCGGCCGTTCCCGCTGTCGCAATACTTCACCGACATCGTTGAAGGCTACGAGCGGGTCGTGCTGAAGTAGGCGACGCGGAAAAGCGATGGCGATCATCCGCTCCGAAGGGCCGCCCCGAGGAGCGGATTGCGCCCCCGCGGGGGGCAGCGCAGCCGCGGAGCGGCGAGCGTGGGGGGATCACATCCGCAGTGATCGCCGCCTTGCCGCGTTCGCGCTGGTGCTGCCGGCGCTGCTCGTCGTCGGCGTGTTCTTCGTGGCGCCGCTCGTCCTGTCCGCCGTCGGCGCGTTTCGCGACGCCGACGGCGCCTTCACGCTCGCGCACTTCGCGAAGTCGCTCGACCTTTACACGCGCGACCTGATCTTCACGATCGGGATCGTCGTGCTCTCGACGGTCCTGATCGCGATCGTCGCGATCGCGATCGCCGGCTACCTGACGCTTGGCGAGCATCCGCGCGCGGTCGCGGTCCTGCGCTGGCTCTATCGCTGGCCGCTGTTCATCCCGTTCGTCGTCGCCGGCCAGATCATGCGCACGTTCCTCGCGAAGAACGGGATGCTCAACCACGTGCTGATCGGCACGGGGTTGATCGAGCCGATCTCGGCGCAGTCGATGCTCGACTGGCGCGGCATCGTCATCGCGTTCGTCTGGAAGCAGGCGCCGTTCGTGACGCTATTGCTCGCGGGCGCGATGGCGGCGCTCGAGCGCCAGCACATCGAGGCCGCGCGCAACCTGGGCGCGCCGCGCTGGCGGGTCCTGATCGACATCGTGCTGCCGCAGGTGCGCGGAACGCTGCTCGTGGGTCTCGTTCTGTCGTTCGTCGCGATGCTGTCGGTGCTGTCGGTGCCGCTGATGATCAATCCGAACTCGCCGACGA
>Ga0070681_10001938_pt1 | contig 18676 bp, 18 predicted proteins | sample KBSC83BmetaG_FD_65650 | JGI IMG/M metagenome (GOLD analysis project Ga0070681, IMG submission 65650) | Corn rhizosphere microbial communities from Kellogg Biological Station, Michigan, USA - KBS C8-3B metaG | ecosystem: Host-associated > Plants > Roots > Rhizosphere | place: USA: Michigan... | reverse complement strand
CCCTTCAACCCGGCAAACGAGAGGTACCGATAAGGGTGACCCCAGGGGTCGACCAGCGTGTCCATGTTGATGTCGGCGAGCGAGGCCGGGAACGCGTTGTTGACCGTGTTGTAACGCTGGACCTGGAGGCTGATTCTCAGGATGTCCGATACGGCGATGGACACTTTTGTCTTCAACACGGCGCGCCGATAGGTCGGAACGGCGATGCTCGCGAGCAGACCCGCGACGACCATCACGACGAACAACTCGAGCAAGGTCATTCCCCGCTGCCGGAGACGCAAACGAGCTAGTGGGTGTGTTGGCAACCTTCTCACGATCAACCTGGTAGTACCGCCACTCCCTTGAGCGGGCTGAACCGCCAGTCGCGGCACGAGACGAAGATCCCATGGGGTCACGCGCGGATGGGTGTCGTGACTCACGCATTGCGGGAAACCGCAGCGAAATTATCGATTTTCTGAGACGCGGATCACAGGCCCCCTTGCGGCTCGCCCGCGGGATGAGTTGCGCGCTCTACGTATTGATTCTATTGGGGAAAAATGCGCAGATCGCGCGGCGACCCCGGAGCTACGGTACCGCTACCGCGAGAGAGCTCATAGGACTACGAACAAATCGGAATCCACGGGTCTTTGTCCGGTTCCTGGTGGCGATTGCGTAGTTAAGACTGTTGGGCACAGTCGCTTGCGCCCCCCGTCTGACCGTCGATAACGCAGCAATGAAGATGACCTGTCACGATTGGCGTGCGCTGAGCTCGCTGCTGGATGTTGCGCTGGAGCTGCCCGAAGCCGAGCGCACTTCCTGGCTGGAAACGCTCGAGAGCGACCGCATGAGGCCGCTCCTGCGTGAGCTCTTCTCCCGCCACGACCTCCTCGAGCAGGGCCGATTTCTGAGCGACCCGCTCGAAGTCCGCGGCCTTCCGCTGGAGACGCTCCGTGCGCTGTTGAGATCTCTGGCGCCCTGAACGCGACCCGCTTCCGATCACAGGACGAGATTGGCAAAGCTCGCGATCGACGGCGCTCCTGCTTCGTTACTGACCGGGGCATCACGTTGGACCTGCAATGCGCGCCAACCCGCAGCCGTGGCGGCGCCGATCTCCGCTGCACTGTCCGAGAGGAACAACAGCTCGCCGGGAGACACGCCGATCGTTTTTCGAACGGAGCGGTAGGATTCGACTTCGACTTTCGGGCCCACGGCCGTGTCGAAGTAGCCACTGAAGTGTTCCCTGAGATCCCCCTGTTCCGAAAACTGGAAAAGCAGCCGCTGCGCTTCCACGGAGCCGGACGAGTAGACATAGAGATCGATGCCGCGCGAGCGCCACTCGCGAAGCGCCGGTAGTACATCCGGATACAAGGGCGCGCGCAGTGAGCCGTCGATGTATCCTTGCCTCCAGATGAAACCCTGCAAGGTCTTGAGCGGCCGCATCTTGCGGTCCGCGTCGCTCCAGGAAAGGAACAATTCAATCGCCGCTCCCACCTCGAGATGAGGCGTGCCGGCGAGCTGCGCGGCCTCATGAAGCAAGGCGGCGATCTGCGGTTCCGAGTAGCGGGCTCGAATGACTTCGGCGAGACGTGCACGTGCGTACGGGAAGAGTACGTCGCGCACGAATGCAATCGGCGAGACGGTACCTTCGATGTCCAGGACAATTGCGCGCGTCGGCACTCCGTCAACCCAACGGCAGTCCGCCGGGCTCCAAACGCGGGAAACGGTCGGCGATCCCATCACCGGTAAATTGAGCGACCCACCCTTCTGGATTGGTGAACACCCGTATTGCTGTCAGGCTTGGAGCCGGTCCCATATCGAACCAGTGTTTCGTTCCGGCCGGAACTCGTAGCAGATCGCCTCGCTCACAAGTCACGGCGAGCACGCGCCCATCGATGTGGAGGTAGAACGCGCCCCGCCCCGCAACGAAAAACCGAACTTCGTCTTCTGCGTGAGTGTGCTCATCAAGAAACTTCTGCCTGAGAGCAGCACGCTGCGGGTGATCGGGAGTCAGGGAGATGACATCGGCAGACTTATATCCGCCGCGGCGCTTGAGATCGGTGAGCCAATGGTCGTATTCAGCGAGGATGCGCTCGGGCGGATCCCCGCTTGAAATCTCGGAGGCCGTGTCCCACCGCTCAAAGCCGATTCCGGCGGTGCGCAATCTCGCGGCAATCTCGGCAGGATCGGTTGTCGTTACAGGAGGTAGGGTCCCTTCTGAATCGTCGTATACGCTGAGAACCGTCATGACGCAGCCTCCGGCCATTGCGCGTAAAGCTCAAACAGCCCTGCGAACGTTTCGAGATGACGCTGCGCGTCCTTGGCGGTGTTGCCCCACGCGTAGATCCCGTGACCGGCAATCAGATAGCCAGGCGCAATCAGGTGATCGCTGGGACGCTGCAACTCGGATTCCGCGGCGACAGCGAGTGTGCGCATGTCCTGATCGTTGGCGACTATCGGCACTCTGACTGAAGCGAGGTGACTTCCGACACCCGCAAATCCTTTCTGCAGTTCCCAACCTTGGAAAATCAGCTGACCTTGCCGCGCATGTCGCCGCCCCAGTAACGCAGCAAGCGGCATGTGCGCGTGGAACACAGCGCCCAGTCCGGCATCTGCTGCGTACCTGGCAAAATGCAGCGCGGCTTCGGCGGACAGGCCTTTTTCGAATGGGCTGGAGAGCGGTACGACGGCCACGTCGTCTGGCGTCAATTCGCCCTTGTCGCACCCGGTGCGGGTGATGGCGATCATTTCTCCCGCGCGCACCGAAAAGTTGCCCGAGGTGGCTGGAACCCAGCCGCGCGCCGCCGCACGGCGTCCTGCCGCGATGACTGCGCTGATGGCTGCTTCGATGTCGACGGAAGAGGCGTCCATGCTCAGATCGTGGCCTCGCTCAAGCCGGCGGTGCACCCGCGCACGCGGGCGGCTTCACGATTCCATTGTTATTCACCTAGCAGATGCAGCGCAATCTCGCGCTGATGCGGGCGCCTGCGGTGCTCAAACACGTAGATGCCCTGCCACGTTCCGAGGGCTAGCCGGCCTTCGATGATCGGAACCGACAGGTTCACGTCCGTCAACGCCGTGCGCAGGTGAGCCGGCATGTCGTCCGGTCCTTCGTCATCGTGCGCGTACCGCTCAGGATCTTCCGGCGCGAGCGAATCGAAGAACGCCTCGAGGTCCGAACGCACCTCGCGCGCCGCGTTCTCCTGAATCAATAGCGATGCCGAGGTGTGTCTGCAGAACAGAGTGAGCAGCCCCGTTTTGACCTGGCGGGGACGAAGCCAGGCCGCGACCTCGTCCGTGATCTCCAGCAACCCGCGACCTGGCGTGTGCACCTCGAGAAGTCCCGAAACGTTGAGCATGACCGTCCGCACTCCTTACGCTCGATATGCTGGAGAATGTGCAGACGCTTCGCAAGATCGGAAGGCCTGCTATGGAACTCGTCCTATGGAACTCGTCGGCGGCATCGAGAAGCGCGAGATCATCCTCGCGGAATACGATCCCGCTTGGCCTGAGAAGTTCGAAGTGCACCGGGGCATCATCGCCGGGGCGCTGGGCGCCACCGCGTTTCGAGTTGAGCATATCGGATCGACCTCGGTTAAGGGACTCGCCGCAAAGCCGATCATTGACATTCTTGTCGTGGTCAAGGACTCCGCCCACGAGCACGCGTATCTCCCACAGTTAGAAGCGGCAGGATATCTGCTGCGGGTGCGTGAGCCCGAGTGGAACCAACACCGCATGCTCAGAACTCCCGAGAAAGACGTGCACGTCCATATTTATTCGGCCGGTTGTGCGGAGATAGAACGCAACGTGAGGTTTCGAGACCGTCTGCGGACCCATGCGGAGGACCGACAGCGGTACGAGCAAACCAAGCGAGCCCTGGCGCGGATGGACTGGCCCGACACGAACGCCTACGCGAATGCCAAGTCGGAAGTGATCGAAAGCATCCTATCGGGGGCACGGCGCTCCGGCATGCTCTAGCGACCGCGCCGCGCGCGATGGGTTGCTCCGACGCTCCTCGCAATAACCAATCCACAGGAGCTACCGGAACGCACTAGAGACCCTCGTATTAATCGTTTCATAATTGTTTCACATATTTTCGGATATCATATAGAAATACCTATATATTTAATTACTTCCGTGTCTATAATCGTTTCATTATGGACGTCAATGAAGCCTTGCGACGGACGCTCCGTGCCCGGCCGCATCTAGCGACGGCGGAGCTTCTTGCGAGCTTGGGAACTAGCAGGGCGACGCTGATGCGCGCGGTTCGGGCGGCCGGTCCCGATGTCTTGACCATCGGGCGAGCACGCCGCACCTCCTATGCTGCACGCCGAAGCCTTCGCGGCCGCGCAGACCCTCTGCCAGTATTCCAGGTCGATCGACAAGGTGGCTCGGAGCAGGCGGGGCGCCTGAACCTAGCCTATCCGGATGGCACTGTCCTGGAATTGGGCGCCCCCTCCGTGTGGCCGCTTGAAGACTCAATGCTCGACGGTTGGTTCGATGGCGTGCCCTACTTCCTGCAGGACCTACGGCCTGATGGTTTTCTGGGGCGTCAGTTCGCGAGAGCGCACGCACAGGTCCTGCAACTCGGTGACGATCCCCGCCAGTGGTCCGACGATGATGTTCTGTATGCGATCTCAGTCCTCGGAGCCGACCAAAGCGGAAACTTCATCGTCGGTGAAGGGGCCTTTCGGTTATGGCTGGACCGGATTCAGCAGCCTCCGGTATGTCTGGCGGAGGCACAGGTGCCTGAGGCATACCTCGAGCGCGCACAACGCGCGATGCAGGGTGGCGAAGTTGGCTCTTGCGCTGGCGGCGAGTTTCCGAAGTTCACCGCTTTACGCACACGAAACGGCGAGCCGGCTCACGTCCTCGTAAAGTTCTCAGGTTCCGACAACTCCGCCGGTACGCAGCGCTGGGCGGATCTTCTTGTCTGTGAGCATCTCGCGGCGCAAACGCTTGCGTCTGCCCCAGGACTGTCAGCCGCACAAACGAGCGTACTACGAGGCGGCAACCGCACCTTCCTCGAAGCGGTTCGCTTCGATCGCCATGGCCTGCGCGGTCGCTCCCCGCTCTGTTCCTGGGCGGCTATCAACTCCAGTTGGTTTGGACTCGCCGGAAGGCCGTGGACCGAGGGGGCGGCCAGGCTTCTCGAACGTAAGCTCATAGACCCCGACACCGCACGAGCCATTACACGGCTGTGGCACTTCGGTCAGCTGATCGGCAACACCGATATGCACGATGGCAATCTGTCATTCAGACCCCGGAGCTCCACCGGCCCCACTCCCCTGATCCTCGCTCCGGTATATGACATGCTACCGATGCTGTACGCACCGCAGCGGGGGGTTGAGCTTCCGCAGGTAGATTTCGCCCCTCGCCTGCCCTTGCCGGCTGAGCGCGAGACGTGGCAAGACGCAGCAACTGCGGCCGACGAGTTCTGGTCCAACGCTGCGGACGATCCTCGCATCAGCACGGCATTCCGGGCAATCTGCGCGGAGAATCTGCGGACAGTTCGCAAGACAGCCGCGCTGCTTGGCGGCAAGCCGCAGGCGTAGACCTACAAGGAGCGAGGGCAACTCATGCAACAACACAGCGACTGGGTGCGCTTGAGGTCGCCACACCTTCAGGTCGAGATCGACCCCTTGGGTGCGCAGTTATCCACCCTCCGGAATCACGACGGAGCCGACCTGCTCTGGAATGGAGACCCCGCGGTGTGGAGCGGGCGGGCACCGTTGCTATTTCCCATCGTGGGCACGCTGAACGGCGGCAGCTATCGGGTCGGGCCGAGACGATTTTCGCTCCCCCGGCATGGCTTCGCCCGAACGCGGCGATTCGAGGTCCGGGAAACTACGGGGACCGCGGCTTCATTCAGACTTGCCGCCGACGCAGCCACGCTCCAAGCCTATCCTTTTAGATTCGAGTTGGACGTCGAATTCGTCCTCTCCGGCGCGACGCTCTCGATCACCACCTCGGTGCGCAACCTCGGCGATACGGAAATGCAGGCGAGCTTCGGCTATCACCCGGCATTCCGATGGCCGTTGCCGTTTGGCCGGCCGCGATCGGAGCACTTCATAGAATTTGCCGCGGATGAGCCGCAACCGATCCGACGTCTCAACAGTGCGGGCCTCGTGAAGCCAACACAGTATCCGACGCCCGTATCGTCGCGTCGCTTGCGTCTCGCGGATGCGCTGTTCGAAGATGATGTATTGATCTTTGAGTCGATACACAGCCGCTCAGTGCTGTACGGCGCGCAAGGCACTGACCGCATTCGAGTCGGTCTCCCCGACGCGCCGGATCTGGGGCTGTGGACCAAACCGGGCGCGGGCTTCATCTGCATCGAGCCCTGGCACGGCATGTCGGATCCCGAAGGGTTCTCAGGCGAGCTCAGGGCCAAACCGGGCGTGTTCCGGGTTGCCCCCGGAGGCATCATGCCCATCCGGATGACCATCGAGCTGACTCAGACGGAATAACCAAACGGGCGCCGATCGCGTCGTCCCGGCCATCCGCCAGGGCGCGCTCGCATGCATCCAAGCTCGGGGATCCCTCGTATATAGGCTATGAACACTTCGGCTCCTGATCCAGTGCCGCGACGTGTCCTCATTGCTGGCGCGAATGGTTACATGGGGAGCCGGCTAGCCGCGCGACTGCTTAGCCGCGGACACGCGGTGACTGCCCTGGTGCGATCGGCATCCACGCGAGTTCCTACACGTTGCACACTGATCAAGGGCGACGCACTGGATGCGTCGTCGTACGTGCCGGCCGCACGAGGATTGGATACCCTCGTGCACTTGGTGGGTGTATCGCACCCGAGCCCCGCCAAGGCGGCCCTCTTCGAGACGATCGATCTCGCGTCTGCGCGCATAGCCTCTCGAGCAGCAACAGCAGCCGGCATCGGCCATATCGTATACGTCAGCGTCGCCCGACCTGCACCGGTGATGCAGGAGTACATCTCGGCCCGGTGTCGCGCGGAGGACGCGCTGGCTTCGACCGATATTCCCTGCACCTTCCTTCAGCCGTGGTACGTCGTCGGCCCCGGACACTACTGGCCGCTCATGCTTTTGCCCGCCTACAAAGTCTTCGAATGGTTACCCTCAACGCGCGCAACGGCTAACCGCCTCCGGCTCGTGGGAATCGACACGATGCTGAGTTGCCTGACTCAAGCGATTGAGAATCCGCCATCCGCTACCCGGTCCTGGGACGTGCCGACTTTGCGCCGACTGGCGCGATAGCACATGTTGCTTTGAACGCTAGCGGTGTGCGGGAAGGACGGAGTTCGCAGGCGACTCGAGGCGAATCACGAAAGGCTCGGTCGCCCTGAAGCTCAGCTTATCCCCTGAACCCCTTCGCCACCAGATAGACCTCGCGCGACTCTTTGCGCGAGGCCGCAGGCTTACGGATGAGGACTTTCGCGAAGTGCGTGCGCAGCTCCTTGAGGTACTGATCCGACCCCGAGCCCTGAAACATCTTGGCCGCGAAGCTCGCACCCGGCTTCAAGGTGATGCGCACGGTGTCGAGCGCCAATTCCAGAAAATGGATCGACCGGGCCTGATCGGCTGAATCGATGCCGGTGATGTTCGGCGCAATGTCGGAAATGATGAGGTCGAACTTTGCGCCGCCGAGCCAGTCGAGGATCCGCTGCACGATGGCGTCTTCCGTGAAGTCGCCTTGGATGAAATCGACATTCTGCAGCTCGTCCATGGCCAGGATATCCGTGGCGAGCACGCGCCCTTTGGCGCCGACGAGTTTGCCGGCCACCTGCGACCAGCCGCCGGGCGCGGAGCCCAGATCCATGATCCGCATGCCGGGGCGGATCAGTTTGTCCTTCTCATTCAGCTCAACGAGCTTGTAAGCCGAGCGCGAACGATATCCGTCCTTCTGCGCCTGCTTGACGAAGGGGTCGCTGAGGTGTCGCGACAGCCAGCTCGCGCTGCTCTTGGTCCGGGCCATTTTCCGAGGGAGTTACGCGCTAGAATTGGCCCATTCTACTATCCCTCTGCCGGGTTTACCGGCCAGGAAGACGTCGGTGATCCGCATTACCGAGTTGCCGTTGCCGCTCGATTACACGCCCGAGACGCTGCGCCAGGCCATTTTGAAGCGCCTTGCCATTAGCGCGACCGACCTGATCGACCTCACTCTGTTCAAGCGCAGCTACGATGCGCGCAAGAAAAGCCGCGGAATTGTCTTCATCTGCATCGTCGACGTCACGGTGCGCGATGAGTCTGCCGTATTGAAGCGTCTCGCGCGGGACGGCCAGGTGAGTGTCGCCCCGGATACGACCTATCACACGGTTGCGCAGGCGCCCGCGCAACTCAAGGAACGACCCCTGGTCGTCGGGTTTGGCCCCTGCGGGCTGTTCGCAGCGCTGCTGCTCGCGCAAATGGGCTTCAGACCCATCGTGCTGGAACGTGGGCGCGATGTGAGACGACGCACGCGCGACACCTGGGCGCTCTGGCGGCAGAACACGCTGACACCCGAATCCAATGTGCAGTTTGGCGAGGGCGGCGCGGGCCTGTTTTCCGACGGCAAGCTCTACAGCCAGATCAAAGACCCGAAATTCTACGGCCGCAAGGTGATGCACGAGTTCGTACGTGCCGGTGCCCCGGCGGAGATTCTCCACGTCAGCAAGCCGCACATCGGCACTTTTCGCCTGACCGGTGTCGTCTCGACAATGCGCGAGGAGATCGTCTCGCTCGGAGGTGAAGTGCGCTTCGAGAACAAAGTCACGGATCTGCTGATTGAAGCAGGCCAGATCGAAGGCGTGGTGCTCGCGAGCGGCGAGACACTGCGCAGCCGTCACGTCGTGCTCGCACTGGGGCACAGCTCCCGCGACACGTTACGCATGCTGGAGCGACAGGGCGTGTATCTCGAAGCCAAACCGTTTGCCATCGGCTTCCGTATCGAGCATCCGCAGTCGCTGATCGATGTCGCACGCCTTGGGCGTTTCGCCGGTCACCCGGAGCTGGGCGCCGCCGACTACAAACTCGTGCATCACGCCCGCAATGGGCGTTCGGTCTACAGCTTCTGCATGTGCCCTGGCGGTACCGTGGTTGCGGCCACTTCCGAGCCGGAGCGCGTGGTCACCAACGGCATGAGCCAGTATTCGCGCAACGAGCGCAATGCCAACGCAGGCATCGTGGTGGCCATCGATCCCGAACCGGACTTTCCCGACGGACCGCTCGCGGGTGTTGCGTTGCAGGAAGCGCTGGAATCCAAGGCCTATGTATTGGGCGGCAGCGACTATTGCGCACCCGGGCAGTTGGTCGGTGATTTCCTGCGCGGCGTCGGCTCCACGCAACTCGGCGATGTCATTCCTTCGTACACGCCGGGGGTGCGGCTAGGCGATCTGTCGCATGCACTGCCGGCCTACGCCATCGACGCCATGCGCGAGGCATTGCCTGCTTTTGGCAAACAGATCCGCGGCTTCGATCGTGAGGACGCCGTTCTCACCGGTGTTGAGACCCGTACCTCCTCTCCCGTACGCATTACGCGTGACGCGGAGTCGTTGCAGAGTCTCAACGTACGTGGACTCTACCCCTGCGGCGAGGGTGCGGGCTATGCCGGCGGAATTCTCTCGGCAGGCGTCGATGGCATCAAAGTGGCCGAAGCGGTCGCGCGGAGCCTGTCTTGAAATTCGAAGACCTCAAGAAACTCCATCAGAAGAAGTTCCGCGAGCAGTTTGGCTGCTTCCTGCTGGAAGGCGAACATCTGGTGCAGGAGCTGCAGAGAGCGGTGGCTCATGACGCTCGCCTGCGCGGTAGCGAAATCTATCTCACGCGGGAGTATGCGCACTGGACGAGCCCGCTTCCGATACACGTTGTCAATTCACGCCACATGACGCAGCTCAGTGAAACGCGCTCACCGCAGGGCATTGCGGCGGTCGTGCCGTTACTAACGGCACCCGAGCCACAGCCCAGCGAGCGCGCCATCTATCTCCATGAGATTCAGGACCCAGGCAATCTCGGCACGATCCTGCGCACGCTTGCCTGGTTCGGTAAGTTCCGCTGTCTGCTGAGCCCCAATAGCGTGGACGTGCACAACGGCAAGGCGGTGCGCGCAAGCATGGGCGCCATCTTTCATGTGCCGGTGGAAATCGATGTGCCGCTGGATGCCCTGCCGGCGCGCTTCGCTCGGATCGCCAGTCTCGATTTGCAGGGCCAGCCGATCTCTGCGCCGGAGTTTCGCGCCTTCGATTGCTACATCTACGGCAGCGAAAGCCGGGGCTTGCCGCGCGAGGCGCTGGCTGGAATGAGTGCAACGCCGTTCACGATTGCGGGCACTGGGGCGATCAACTCGCTCAATGTTGCGACGACGGTGACCATCTGTCAGTACGAGCTGATGCGGTCGTCGTGACGAGGAAAGTTGCATTCAGCCGCGGATTGGTCCCAACTTGCGAGGGCATTCGCTTATCGTACGCGAGCACCCGCAACAGCGGTCAATGTTTCTTTTCAGTGGTTGGGCCATCCGCGTTGTGAGTAATCGTGGGACCCCTGGAGGAAACGGCGGCTCCAGCAGCGACAGCAGATCGGCGTGGCGCGGGAGGCCCTGCCACAAGGAACGCCACGACCGCGAGGCTCGCGACCGGAGGTCCGAGCAGAAACCACAATCCGCGCCATCGAAAGGTGACCAGACACTGGATCAGGATCAGGAGCCACAGGACCGCGGGGACGTATTTGAATACTCCCCAGTGCGCCGCGACAGGCACGAGGTAGGCGATGCCGGCCACGACAGGTGACAGCGCCATTTCAACAACAAACAGGGTCCTCATCGCCACGGGGTAGGCCCAGTCTTCGGTCCCCCACTATACTGCGCGCCATGCTGATGGAAGGCGACATCCCAATGACGTAGGTACCTCCATAAGGGTCCTACGTCATGAAACGTTCAATTCGGCGCCATCAGCAGTGGCTGGCAAAGCGCCGTCGTATTGGCATCCTGCGTGCCCGTGGCGCCTACGCAGCTTGGTGTTGCGGCGGATTCGTCACGCCCCTGTGGCAGGGACCGGACAAGCCCTGGGCCGACATGAGCCGCCTCGTCATGAACGAGCCCGGTTGGTGGCGGCACGAGAAGAGTGTCGTCCCCGCCCGCATCGACTGCCACCGCCTGGCGCACTCGATCCAACGTGGAACCGACCCGGACGGTGTGCTCTGGCCCGACTGTCAGCGCCCGTGTCCTTACTACTGGTAACTGCGTCGGGCTCGGATTCAGGGCAATCCGGCGGCGATAAAGCAAGACAATTCAATTAGTTATGCGAGCAGGAGCATTCCGATTCCCGCCCATGGCTGCACAGGGGGCTTTGAAACGCCGGCGTCGAATTGCACAATCGGGCCGATAAGAAGAAATAGCGCATCACCTCCCCTGGATCAGGACACCTCTATCGGCCGTCTTCGAGCGCGGCTGTAAGGCCTGCGCGGGACGGAGGTCTTGAGGAGCGTGACCGCAGATTTTCGCCTGGGAGGCTGCAATGGCCGGCATGTTTGGTGACGATGACTTTGTTCCCGAAGTTCCGCCCGAAGTGCCGGACCTGAAGGACTTCGCGCTCGAGGTCCCCTCTCACCTGGATGTTCTTCCCGACGGTCGCGAGATCGTCGTGATCGGGGACCCCGAAGGGGACAAGGCATTTACGCACCAGCAGGGGCAGAACTCGCGGGGCTTCCTGGGCACGTGTGGCCTGTGCTCCTGCGAGAACGTGCTGCGGTCCTTCGGACTGGACGTGTCCGAGACCAGCATGGTCATTTTTGCCTCCGAGCTCGGATTGTGCACGGCGGACAACCCCGATCCGGCGCAGTGCGGTGGCACCTCGCCCATGGCGATTGCCGAGATCCTCACGCGTCACGGCATCCCGGCCGACTGCTCCTTCGACGGCTCTCTGGATGGCCTTGCCGCAAACATCGAGCAGGGCCGCGGTGTGATCATCGGGGTCAATGCGGGCGCGCTGTGGAATGATGCCAACAGTGATTCAGGCGGGCCGGCGAACCATGCCATCACGGTGACGGGAGTGGCTCGCGATCCGAGTACCGGAGAAGTGCAAGGCTTCTTCATCAATGACAGCGGCCCTGGCAGAGCCGCCCAGTTCGTGGATGCCGCGCTCATGCGCGAATGCTGGGAGGATGCCGGAGGAACGCAGATCGTGACGGCCGAAAGCCGTCCCTATGGCCAGTGAGTGGGAGTCGTCATGAGTCAGCAGGATGTGGGTATCGAGAAGCGCTTGATGAGTTACGGCGAGTTGCGCGAACGACAGAAGTCGCACGTGCTGATTCGCTCCGAGGTTCCCCTGGAGCATGCAGTCTCGCTGCCCCTGCCGAGCCTGGCGTGGGGGGAGCCGGCCTATGGGTTCTTCGCCTCCCCCGCGCTGCGCCGCCCGAATGAGCCGATGCAGCAGGGCGCGCCGGATCGCTGGTGGATGTTGGCTGCGTATGGCGGTCGAGTGCTGGTCTATGCGCTGTGCAAATCTCTGCCCTTCCCCGGCGGTGCGCAGTTCGAGACCGTCACGCTGCCGCGCGTCGCGCTCTCCAGGGACGAGCTGCGCCAGTCCCTGAAAGCGGTGGAAGGGGCACTGGACAGCCTGGTGCCGAGGTTCTTCGCACAGGAGCCGGGCGATGCGCAGGAGCGCAAGCACCTTGGGGCAATGCTGACGGAACTGCTTCCCAAGCCGCTGCACCCGCAATATCGCGCCATGGTTCCGGACTTCTTCTCCTGGCTCGAAAGATAGCCAGCATGGCGCCATCGGCCCGCACCGAGGTGATCCGAGGAGTCCGCGAGCTCGCCGTCCAACGCCAATGGAAGGCCGTGGAGGATCTGGCGGGCAAACTGCTCTCAGAGGACCGCCGCGAGACGGTGGTGCTGGTGCCGGGGGGTGGGATCGATACCGCCCCTTTGTGCAACTGGATACGAGAGGTGACGGGCCGGAGGCGAGTCACACAGCTCGACATCGACTCGACTGCGAGCTCAGCTCATCCCGTGGTGCTCGCCGACAAGCTGATCGCCGTGTTCGAGTGTGGCCGCCTGTTGACGGCGCCGGAGGTGCGAATGCTCGCGGAGCAGTTCCTGCCACGGCCTCTGGAGACTTTCGCGATCGTTTTCACTCGTGCCGAGCGCTTGGAGACAAGTGAAGATCTCGAGCTCGCCGAGCGCGCGATCTGGCGCGTTCTCGTTTCACGCGCGAACAAGGACTGGCATCGACAGGATCTGCTCGCTTGCCAGTGCTACCTGTGGAGTTCCGCTCAGCCCGCGGAGTTCCTTCGCGATCGCTGTGCTCGCGACAGCGCCAGGCTCGCGGCACTGCTGCGTCGGCAGACAGGCGACGCGGACGCCGCATCGTTGGACCACCTGGAGGTGACGCGGCTGCTCGAGCTAGCCACCACACATCTCTCCACCGTACCCGAACCGGATGACACGGAGATTGCCAGCGTGGGTGGGCGCCGAGAGGAAATAGCGCAACTGCGCCAGCGCCTGGCTCGCAGGCTGGCCGAGGGTGCCCTTGAAGTCGGTCGCGCCGCAGTCGCAACGCTGCTCGGGGCCGAGGCGGAGATCGTTCGGTGCGCGGAGGTGGCCTGCAGAAATCCGCCCGCGGTGCGCAACGCCATTCGCGCCCTTTCGATCGGATCTGCAGAACGCCTGGGCTGTCCGCCCGCGTTCGAGGCCGCACTTCGAGCCTGGCACACACGACTGGAGGCTGAGCTGAACGAACGAGTCGGCGCGGTCGCCGCTGACATGCGGGCGCTTCTCGAACAGGTGGAGTCCGAGCTCGCGGACAGCCCGGTCGCTGGTCATCCGCGGCTCGCGGCGGGCTTGGAGCCTGTATCGATCGACGTGCGCCTGCCGAGGTTCGACTCTCAGGGCGCCCGGACCGGCCTGGAGAACAGGTATGGCTGGCTTGCCGCCGAGGTCGGCGCCGCGGCCGCTGCCCTCTCGGTAGCGATCCTCAACCCGCAGATGATCGCAACGTTCGTCGTTTCCGCGGTGCTGAGCGCAGCCCTGGCGTTTCACCAGACCCACCGCTCGCTCGATCACTCGCGCAGGTTGCTGCGCCTGGCGGTTCACGACGTGACGGAACGGGCCGTACCGGAAATCAGAACCGCCGTACAGACAGCGATCAGCGACTACGGCGAGCGATTGATCGAGGCTCTGCGGGTGACCGAGGCGGAACTCGAAGCCGCCTGCGATCGCGCGCGCGTGACCCGTAAGGGGACACGCGCCGATCTCTCGGACCACGAGCAATTAATGAAATATCGGTGTCGGCTGTAGTGGCCGAGCCGTAGCCCCGGGGGGCCGAACATGGTTTTGAAGCAGTTACTCGACCAGATGCAGGCCCGCTCCAAGGCAAGGGCGAAGACGGTCATCGGCAATCTGGCCGCGATCGCCGCCGGCCTCGACATGAAGGAAACCGCGGCCCGCCTGGAGCTGACGACCGAGCGCCTCGCCTCCGATACGTTTCAAATCATCGTGACCGGGCGTTTCAAGAACGGCAAGTCGACCTTGCTGAATGCTCTTCTGGGACGCACGACCTGCCAGATTCCCGAGCTGGGGTTGGGTCGGGGACCGATGCCGGTGGGCGAGCTGCCCTGTACGGCAACGCTGACCTCGATCCGCTATGCGGAGCGCCCCTCGGTACGTGCGTGGGCCTTCGACGGAACTTGCGAAGAATGGTCGCTCGAGAAGTACCAACGCGAGGGAACCGTGCGGCAGAGCGAAAACGAGACCCGCGAGTTCTTTCGCTCGATTCGCGAATTCGAGATGGCCTTTCCCGCGGAGCTGTGTCAGTCGGGGGTCACGCTCATCGACTCTCCGGGCACGGACGATATTCCCGAGCGCACGGAAGTCACCCGCCAGGCGATCGGCCGGTGTGACGCCGCGATCGTGGTCTATCGCAGCGACATCCTTGCCGGTGAGGATGAGCGCAACTTCGTGCGGGAGACTCTGATCCGCTCCGGAACGCGACTCTTTACTGTAGTGAACATGCAGGATGGGCGAGTCGCGGATGAGCGCTACCGCGGATTCGTCCGGCAACGACTGACGGAGGTGTGCGAGGGCGACGCACAAGGGGCCCTGCGGGACGTGTTCTTCGTGGATGCGAGGGAGGCGGAGCAAGGCAAGCTGCTGGGGGACATGCGCAGGATCGAAAGCTCCGGGCTGGCGGCTTTCGAGAGCAAGCTGGGTGAGTTTCTCATCAACGAGCGCCACCGCATCCACATCGACCGCTTTCTCAAGGCGGCCGATCATCTGGCAACGACCATCGAGCAGCATATCCGTCAGCGAATGGCGGCGCTGCAGGCCGATTCCGCGCAGTTGCGCAGCGCCCTCGACGCCATTCAGCCGCAGTTGACGGACATTCACCGCCGCCACGAGCGCCTGCCCGAGATCTTTCGCACCTATCGCGAGCGGGCGGCGCGCGAGATCCGGACGGCCTTCGCCGTGGTGGCTCTGCAGTTGCGCCAGTCCCTGCCTGACAAGTTGATGGCGGAGAAGCTGCCGTCGGACAAGCTCGTGGCGGCCCTCCACCAGAAGGAATTGAGGCAGGAGGCATATGCGTTCTGTGAGCGGCAGATCAGCGACCAGGTACGGGCGTGGTGCAACGGCACGGGGGCCGAAAGCGACAGCGCGCAGAAAGTCCTGCAACCCTGTCTCGAGGGGCTGCTCCGGGAGGTGCAGCAGGAGGTGGCGGCCATCGAGCGGCAGTTCGATGAGGCCCAGTACCAGGTGACCGGGTGGAAGCTGGAGCAGCCCGGCGAGCAGCGCCTGGTGGGACAGCACGAGCAGATATGGTCGACCGTGCTGGGAATCCTGCTGCTGCGAGACTTCACCATGGTCACGGGCATGTCCACGGGATTTCGGGGGCTGGCCTTCAATCTCGGCGCGCAGATCCTGGCCTTTGCAGGGCTCGTGACGGTGGGGGCGCCCGCGCTGCTGGTTGCAGCCGGCATGGTCGGTACCGGCATGCTGGCGAGTGTTGCCGGCGGCAGCCTCGGTCTCACCCAACGGATCAAGGCGAAGGTGCTCGAGGACGTCCTCGCCCGACTGGATGAGGTCTGCGAGAAGCTCTGCACCCAGATCGAGGCGGAAACCGGCGCTCACTTCGAGCGCCTCTCCAGCCGGATCAGCACCGAAGTGCTGGCGGCAATCGAGGACAAGGAGGCCAATCTGCGCGCCATCGCAGAGAACAATCGGCGCACGCACACGGAGAAGACACAGATGCTGTCCGCGCTGGAGCAGTCGCTGCGCCGGGTGGGTGCATCGCAGCAGGAGCTGGCGACCCTGAGCGTAAATCTCCAACAGAGCGCGTAAGGTGGCCTGACCGTGAGCATGCCTGCCTCTCCCGCCGATTCCGCTCAGTCGCAGACCTTGCCACCCGCAGTCGTACAGGGAGTGACCGACGAGATCGTGGCTGTCGGCGCGCAACTGCAAGCGCACGCTGCCGAGTTGGGACAGCGGATTCGAGGCATTGCCCGCATGCTCGATCAGGAGCAGATCACGGTGAATTTCGGCGGCGTATTCAAGGCCGGGAAGTCAACGATGATCAACGCTGCGCTAGGCCGCAGCATCCTGCCCGTCGACGACGTACCGGAGACCGGCGCGGTCTGCTGCCTCCTGCCCGGTGCCGAGGACAGCGCGGTCGTCGTCGAAGGCGCGATCAGACGCCCGATTCAGTGTACGACCGAGGCGATCCGTTCGCAGATCACCCTCCTCTCGGAACAGGGCGAGAGGCGAGACGCCGTGGCCGCGATCGACCGCGCCGAGATCACCCTGAAGGATTGCCTCATTCCCCTGAATGCCTGCTGGGTGGACTCTCCGGGCTACAACGACACTGCCGAAATGGATGAGCGCACACGGCGCTCCGCGGGCTACTGCGATCTGCTCGTCTGGGTGTTGACGTCCCGGCAGCTTCTGTCGCAAGTGGAGATGACGTTTCTCACCGACCACGTGCGCCGTTCCGGTCCGCTCTCCGTGGTGTTCGTCCTCAACGGCTTTCTCCGCCGGGACACTATCGAGGAATGGCAGCAATTCCTGACTCGCAGCGCTCCGCAGTTGCTCGACAAGGTGCGCCACTTTGCCCCGGACATGGGCTTTCCTCCGGAAGCCTCCGCAGAAATCATACCGGTGGCGGGGCGCGCAATGTGCACGCACGGTCGGGAGGCCTTCGGCGGCGCGGATCTGCTGCGCTTGCTGCTCGGGGTCGACTCGAGATTTCATGCCCGGGTCATGCGCACTCGCCTGTGGCGCGCCGGCACAGAACTGCAGAGCTGCGTCGAGCCGCTCGAGGTGTTGCTTGCCAGCGAAACGGACGATCTGAAGCGGCGACGAAGCGAGTGGGCGGCCGCGAGCCGCCTGGCCGAGCGCAAGCGGCAGTTGGCCGCGGCGCTGGAGCAGAACGTCGAGCAGTTTCTGCAGGAATTCTCCGCCGGCGCTCGAGCTCGTGCCACGGAGCTCGCTGCGCGTCTGACGGACGTAGTGGCCGCGTCCGGGGGCGTTTACGCGCGGCAGCTACACCAGGGGATCGCCGCAGCGGCGGAAACCGCTGCGAAACAACTGAACACTCGCGTCGCGGCAACCGTGAAACGGTTTGGCGAGGCTGCCTTGAGCGAGGAATGGACTGATTACTTCCGCAGCGTTGCGCGGCCTCCCGAAGCCAGCCTTCAGTTTCCGGAGCGACTGGAGGCCGGAGGCATCGAGGCCATCCTGGTAGCTACGCCCGCCTTCGTTGCGGAGAAGCTCGGCCGGCCGCCATCCTGGCTCGCCTCCGTCAGAACAGCGATCGCTCGCGTGACCGATGGCGTCATAACGGCGATGCAGGGCCGCCGCGCCCTTTTCTGCGAGGCCTTCGACAAGCTGTATTCGCTGCGTGTCTCAGAGCCGCCTCCACCGGATGAGTCCGCGGTCGCTCTGCTGCGAGAACTGCGGGACCGCCTGGCCAAGTGCGCCGCAGAGGCCGTCAGACTCGCGGCCACTCCTGTCTCTGCCGTTCCCGGCGAAGCTGACCGGGTTGTGCGCGGCTGGAAGCAAGGATTCGCCGGATGAACACGTTCGGCATCGATCATCAACCGGGCGTCACCTGTATCGCGCTGCGCGAGAGTGGCCAGGAGGCTGCCACGCTCGCTTCGGTTGGCGACGGAGTTCGCTCACTGATTCCCAACACCGTGTCGCCCGATGGGCAATGGGGAAGTCGCGCCTGGGGCCGTGCGGAAGCGTATTCGCCCAGCGGTGCGAGGGGCGCCTGGATAGATGACCCGGGCGGGCCCCTCTTCTGGAGGGGCATGTACGGGCGCCTGAGATCCTATCTGGGTCGCTTGGCACCCGTACGCGCCAACGGATACCGCTTGGCAATCGCTTTGCAGGGCGCAGATTACGGTACGGACGAACACGCGGTGACCGCACTGGCACAGTCCGCTGGGTTCGATGACGTGGCGGTCCTTCCCAGTACGCACGCCCTCCTGTGCCGCTGGCTCGCCTCACCGGGTGAGCGTGAGCGTCGGCCGCGGACAGTCATTGCCGTTGCGGTCGGAGAGAGATCAACGCTGGTGGGAGGATTTCACCTCGAATGGAATCTACGCGGGCTGCCCGCCATCCGTGCCGCCAGCCTGCCGACGTCCCTGGAGGAAGCGGGTTACGAGACCTGGAACCGACGCCTGCTGGAATTGCTGCAAGCGCGCATGAAGGAGGCGCCCCCGGAGGGAGGCCTCGGCTTGCTGCGCGACGCCGCCATCCGCTA
>Ga0070681_10001934_pt1 | contig 18687 bp, 15 predicted proteins | sample KBSC83BmetaG_FD_65650 | JGI IMG/M metagenome (GOLD analysis project Ga0070681, IMG submission 65650) | Corn rhizosphere microbial communities from Kellogg Biological Station, Michigan, USA - KBS C8-3B metaG | ecosystem: Host-associated > Plants > Roots > Rhizosphere | place: USA: Michigan... | reverse complement strand
GCGCGGGAAAGTGACGCCAGGGTGTTGGCGTCGTCGTCGATGATGAGGAGGTGGGCTTTCATAAAAAACGCCGTTAGCACTGAGCCATTAGCCTTTAGCGTCGGGCAAAGGAGGACCACGTTATCAGCGGTCCTTCGGAAGCGTGGGTTTAGCATTTTGGCTAAAGGCTAAGTGCTGAAGGCTAATGGCTTAGAGCTCATGCACATTGTTAACATGCGCTCGCTGCCGCTTTACTTTTTTTTTCACCCTCAATAAGACTCGTCGTCCCGGCGATCGGTAACTCCACGTGAAACGTCGTTCCATGATTCTTTCGGCTGGTCACGCTGATGCGCCCTTGGTGATCGCTCACCACTGATTGCGCGATTGCCAGGCCCAGGCCCGTGCCGTGCTGCTTGCTCGTGTAATAGGGCGTAAAGATGCGTTCGCACTCCTCGGGTGTGAGTCCTTTCCCGGTATCGGCAAGTTCGAACATAGCAAACTTGTCATCCTTTGACGTGCGGAAGGTCAGCTTGCCGCCCTCCGGCATGGCGTCAATGGCATTCAGCACCAGGTTCTCAATCACCCGGCGCAAGAGAACCGGATCGGCCTTGACCAGCGGCGCCTGCCCAAGCTGCAGCTCAGGGTCAATCTTGCGCGCGCCCTGTGTAAGCTGCCCTTGAAAGAGCTGGACTACTCCGCGCACCATCTCATTCAGGTCAACCGACTGAAATTGTGGCGCCGGCATCTTGGAAAAATCACTGAAGCGCCCGACGATGTTCTTCAGATTGGCGATCTCGGCCAGCAAGGTGGCCGTGCTCTCGTGGAAGACCTCGTCAAATTGTTCCGGGGTGTTCTCCCGTGCGCGCAGCAGGTTCTCAACCGTGATTTGCAGCGGGAACAGAGGATTTTTGAGCTCGTGGGCCAGGCGGCGGGCCAGTTCGCGCCACGCAGCCACGCGTTCCGTCTGCACCAGACGCTCGCGTTGCGCCATCAGCTCTTCCGTCATCTGGTTGAACGCTTTGGCCAGTTGCCCGACTTCATCTTTCGATGAAGACTCCACCCGAACGCCCCAGTTGCCATGGCCGACTTCGGCTGCCGCATCCGCCAGATCGCGAATCGGTCGGCTCATTCGCGCCGTAAGGATTGCGCTGATCAGCACGGCAATGAAGATACCCAGCCCCGCGATCATGAGGCTGATGTCGCGGATGCGCTTCTCCAGTGTCAACTCCTGCTGCAGCGAGTTGCCCACCAGCAATACCGCCGGTACGCGGTCGGCCGAATACCCGGGCAGCGCGATGGCGTGGACAATTTCCTCCTGCGGCAGTCCGGGTCCCCAATCAATCGTTTTAGACGCGTCATGCTGCTGCATGGCTAGTTGCACCAACGGCATCAGCTTCTCGAGCGGCAAGTTATCTTTCGCCGGTCCGATGATTTCGCCCTGGCCTTGTTCGGGATTGCTGTAGATCGATACGCGCAAGCCTGCGGGCGGAGTCAAGCTCTGGACCACCGAATCCAGTTTTCGTCCACCAATCAGGTAATAGTCCGCGCCGTGCGTCTTCACCGGACGCAGGCACAACATGGCCAGCACACTTCCTTGCGCTGTGTCCACATGGCGCAGGAAAGCTTCCCTGGGCTGAGGACCTGCGCGGTCTAAAAACCATCGTTCCTTATACCCGAAGCGGGCCGGCCAGTGCGCAGAGGAAATGATGGTGCCATCCGGCGCAATCAGGTCGAGGAAGTCTAGTTGCCGTGCCTGGGCGTAACTCTGGGCTGCGTTCATGTACGGGCCCACGTCCGCGCCGTTGGTGAGCTCAATGGCGCTGCGCAGCATGGAATCCGAGTTGGCGATACTCTCCACGCCACGGATGATCTCGTCCCCTTCATGCTGGAACTCACGATGGAATTGGTCCACCAGCGTGGCCGTGCGCTCCTGTTCGATCTTGCGGAAGGCTTCGTGCGCGCGCTCTTCTATGAGAAACGCCACCGTTCCGACCGTGCCGGCAATCGCCAGCGTGATCAGCAGTAGCAGTTTGGTCTTGAGCGACACGCCTTATCTTCCTCCTTCTGTCCAGAGCTGGTCGAGGCTCCACCGTCCCGTGGGCCCTTCCAGCCAGTTGTGAACATTACTGTTCAGCCACACCGCCTCAGAAACGTGCGCCACTGGAATCACACGGAAGTCCGCCAGCGCTCTGCTTTCCAATTCAAACACATCTTCGAGACGAGTGGCAGTCAACGGAGCGGAAGTTGGATCTCCCATGCCCATATCGTCAAGCGCAGCGGCCAATGCGACCGCCGGCTGCACCGATTCGACGGGAACGCGCAGGAGCACGGCATCCGCATTCATTCCATTGCGCGCGGATTTGTTCGCGACATGCGGTTCGCCGAACGGCTGAACCACAATCCCAGCTTCGCGCGCGTCTACGGCGATGCGCTCCGCCACCAGTTTGGCCACAGGATCGGAAAAGTCATAGGCCAGGGCAATGGGCTTAATGATGACCAGCCCTGCAGCTTCGGCGTGCAGCTCTTTGGCCCGTTCCAGATTCATGGCCCCGGGGAAGAGAAACTCATATCCGGTCAGCCATTGCGGGAGGATGCCCGATGCCGGTGTGCCCCGCTTTTGCAGAATCACATTGTTGATCGCCGCGCGATTAATGGCTTCAGCCAGTGCTTCTCGCACTCTGGGATCAACCGGGGTTCTGCCGGGCTTGCCGCCTCCTGGTGCAGCATCGGGCTGAAGAAAAACAAGCACCAGAAGATCGCTGGCGCGCGAAAGCTCAATGTTCTGCTTGGTCTCCTCCAGAGACCGCAACTGATCCACGGTGAGGTCTGCGGCCGAGTACTGCCCCAATTGGCGTTGCAGCAACTGGTCGCGAAGAGATGCGCCCAGCTGAAATTCAATGCTGTCAGGGTATGGGCGCCCGCCCCAGTAATCATCGTTAGCGGAGAGCACAAGCCGTTCGCCTGCCTGCCACTCGCTCACCTTATACGGCCCGCTGCCGATCAGCGTATTGTCAGAGGTGCGCTTGACAATGGAAAACCGGCTCAGGGCCAGCAGGTCAGGCATATGCGGAAGCGGTACCGGCAGTTCAATTCTGACCGTCTGCTGATCAACGGCCCTGACCTGCCATCCCTGGCTTTTGCGCGTGAGACTGGCGACAACGTCCGGCGCCGTCACGACAGTGCCATCCTGAAAATTTGCCAGACGCAGATTGAAGTACCAGATACGATCCCCCGATTCAGACCGCCAAGAAGAGGCGAGACGCGGGTGAACGTTCCCCTGTGTGTCTGTCGCGGTCAGGGTATCGAAGAGCAGACCGGCAATCCGGTCGCGCGCCGCAGGATGATCATCATCGCCCAGCGGGTCAAGCGAGTTGAAGCGTTCATGCAGAAGGATGCGCACGGTCCCGCCGTAGCGGGGGCGCGAACTCGCGACCGCCGCCGTTGCCAACGCGAGCAGCAAACTAGCGGCTGCAATTGACCGTAAGCGTGAAAGCCTCATATTGTCCTGTCGGCGACTTCAGCACGCCGTTCACCGCATCGCCGTTCTTGCCCGCGGCCCAAAGAGCCTGCACCGGGCCTGCGAGATCAATTGGCGCGCTCACTGGCAGCGCTTCACGGCCCAGAACCTCCACGGCCTGCACCGAATCCGGCCGCACGGAATCCGTGGGCGCGCTCACCAGGGCCTGCCATCCTGAGCCGCAGCTTGAATGCACCGCCGCCATGTTGCTGCCCCAGCCGTTAAAGACCGCGGCAGGGGCAGAAAGGTCATATTGATACAGCCGCGTGCGTCCGTCGGTTCCGCTGAAGAGCCATTGATGCGTGTCGCCTGTCTGCCATGCCGCAGCCGAAAAAAACGGCACCACGGACGCGCCGGCGCTCGGCCCGGCCAGAAGCCCGGTGAAGAAATTTCTGCGCGGGCTGTAGAACCCGACCACGCCGCCCTGGTCCACCGGCCAGGGATCATCGCCGGCATGGCAGTCGAGCGTGGGCGGTGATGTGCTTCCGCTGCATCGCGTGCCGGGTAAAAACACGCTGACCTGCGAGCCATTCATCACCAACCGCCCCCGCAGGTCGCGGGGCCATGGCTGCGCGTGCGTGATGCCCAAGACATAGCGAAGGCGCCACTGTCCCGAGTCGCTGGTATAAACCGACACCTGGTCAGGTTCCAGCAGCGCCAGCGTGTGGCCGTCCTGGAAGAAGTCGAGAATCGGTGACGCCTGCAGCCACACCGTGCTCTTGCGGATGGTCAGCATGGGCGCTCGTGTGGCGGTCACGTGTTCTGGGCGCGCCACTTTTTGCATGACAACTTTCCTGTTGCCGCCCTGTTGGATGGAGGCAATCCAGACGTATCCCTGCCAGTCTTCTGAAAACGTGATCTCGATGCGAGCCGGCGAGGGGCCAGCGTTCTCCATCTGAATTCCGGCATTGCGCAGCGCTGTGAAGATGGCATTCTGCACTGATTCCTGCAGGTCCGGCGGCAGCACAGAAATGTTCTGGAAGCTCACGCTGGCCGCGTGCGGCAGTCCCGCGCGCGCGATCATCTCATGCACGAAATCAGCGGCCAGCGAGTTCAGCGAGGCCTGGGCTGGCGCCGTTGCCGCCTGCCCCTGCACCGTGATGAGCGGCGGCAGGATGAGGCACAGCACAAACACCAGACCCTGTTGGAGTGCGGTCTTCAGCATGAATTGGAGGTGCGCAGTAGCTCTCATTCAACTCAAAAACCATGGCTTTGGCAATCGGGGAAACGTACCATGAACTTTCGATTTTCCAAGTGCGCCGCCGGAGCGGGCACGCTGTCCCGGCGGAGACAGCGCACCCGGGGGGATTTCCGGCGGAACCTTTTGCCCGGGCTGGTCCTTGCAGTCTGGCTCGCTCTGATTGCCGCTCATCCTCTGCGCGCGCATCACCGTGCTCGCGTTAGAGGTGAGCGGCAGCCAGACTGCCAGGACCACCCGTACGGCAGAGGTCCGGGTCCGGTTGCTCACAATTGAGACCACGCTGTTTTGCGCGCTCTCCTCTGGAAGGGCTATACCAAGCAACCGGCGGTGATACCGGACAACTCTCTCAAGCTCGTACTTGCACCTTCATAGGACTGCTCCTCAACACCGACTGCATCTTTTTCCGGTACTCCTTCCACCAGGCGAGAAACTGCCCGGCTTGTTCACTGCGCGCGCTTGCGGCCGGCTCATTCACATTGCTTGAAGCGCCCAGTGCGTTCTCTGTCTCTTTCCGCGATAATTGCTGGTCTGTGTGGTTTCTCGTCTCAATGTTCATGAGGGCTCCGAATCATGTTGTTATTGCGGTGTACCCGATGGGCTCGCACTCGCACCTCCAGCTCCCGCCCTCACGGCTGACGCCATCTGCACTTCTGTAGCTGAGGACGCTGGCGGAGCATTTTCCTGCGGCCCGAAAACCCTGGCGATCAGTTCATCGCGCTCGCGACGAACGATGACGCGATCGCCCACCTTGACTTGCGCATACAGCTCTTCTACGTCCTGGCGTGCCATGCGGAAGCATCCGTGGGAAGCGGCTTTGCCAACAGATCGCGGCACATTGGTTCCGTGAATGCCGTAGCCTTTCAGGCTGAGTCCCATCCAGCGGTCGCCGAGCGGGTTGTCGTCTCCCGGCGGTATCTGCTTGCCTTTGTGCCGATACACCGGATCGACGGCGTGATTGATGATGGTGAACTCGCCTTCCGGGCTCGGCGTCCAGCGCGTGCCTACGGCAATGGGGTAGGTCTTGATCAGTTCCCCGTCTTGGAGCAGCGCCAGTCGCCGGTCAGGGATGCTGATGACAATCTCGCGTGAGTGGTCATCCTTCGCGGTGGCTCGCGGAGTGTTCTGGCCTGGTTTGGACAGATCTAGTTTGCTTTCTGGCTGCGAAGGGGATGGCGCGATATTTCTTTCTGGTGAACTCACGGGGTGGCTGCCGATCACCCGATCACCGGATCGCCCGATCACCGGATTCGTCGCCACAGGAATGGTGTCAAAGCCGTCTTCCAGCCTGACGAGTTCAAGTTCCTGCCGTCTCACTACCGCTTGTCTGGCTTCCGCCGCCACATACACCGCACCTGCCAGGAGGATTGCCGCTACCGCAGAGGTTTTTACCGGGAGTACGAGCCGCCGCATCGTCTGAATCTCCTTTCCCCACGGCATGAGGAAGAGCACAGCGGCGCCCAAAGACTAGGCTGTTTATTTTCAATCAATTACATAGATTCAGCAGCACGAGTTTGTATCTGCGGAGACGCACTGTGTCCGGTTTGCCACGCGTCCGAGAAAGGCTGCCGAGGGGCACGAATACCGATGGGGGCTGATCGGCTGATTGCTGACTGCTGCCCCCAAAAATTTGGCCGCCAGGGTGCCATCCCAGCGGCCGGAGCGCAATCGATTTAAAATTCCGTCTGCAGGATAAGACACGACCCTCACCGCTGCGGAACAGAAATTTAGAAATTTATTCCTGAGTTTCGGGAGGTATTTACAGATGAGGGTCTGGAGAATTGGTTTTGGTGGGCCCGGCAGGATTTGAACCTGCAACCAACAGATTATGAGTCTGCTGCTCTAACCGTTGAGCTACAGGCCCCACCAGTTGAGTTTCGCACACTGCCAATAGCTTGCCAACTTCACAGCTCGCCGGGCGGAGAATGCCGGATTGAAGCTCACAACCGCATTTTTATCTCAACTGCGCCAAGCATGTCCCGATTCTGCACTGCCCAGATACTCGGGCAAACGCATGTTGTGACCCTACGCCGCTGCGGGAAGCAAGTGTGGGATCAAAAGTTGCTCTTATACTTCACCGAGCATCCGTAGGGGCGCGTGGCAGCAACGGTGACGGGCTTGTTACCCATGGCTTCGCTCAGCGCGGCATCCACATAATTCTTTGCCCCCGCTATGTCCTTCTCATCTGTGGTGGGCTGGTCATCGATGGCGCCTTGGTAGATCAGCGTGCCGTTGGGCGAGATGACATACATCTCCGGAGTGGTTTTCGCGTCATAGAGATGGCCCAGCGTTCCAGTGATATCCATGAGCACCGCCGTGGGCGAGGCATGCATTTTTTCCAGATACTCGTTTTCCTGGCTCGGAGTGACGAAGCCCTGCGTTCCGGGCCCGGATGAGATCACGGTAAACCAGACCACCCCCTGATCGGTCCACTTTTTTTGCAGGCGCTGCATGTTGCCGCTCTCATAATGCTTGCGCGTGTAAGGGCAGCCCTGGTTATGCCATTCCAGCACCACGTACTTGCCTTTATATTCGGCCAGCTTTTGCATCTTTCCGTGATTGTCAACCGCGCTGAAGCCGGGAGCGGGATCGCCCACCTTCACAGCCAAAGCGCTGATTGCAAGCGCCAGAACGGTGGAAGAAACAATTCCGAGCCGACCGAGCCTGCTCATAGCTGCCTCCCTGAAAAAGCTCTATTTTAGCGCGCCCGGCGAGATGACCGGTACGCGAAGCTGATACGCGTTCGCCCCTATCACAAGCACGCCACGGAGTTCCTGTATCGGCTTAACCAGAAGGTCAGACTTTTTGAGAATAAGTTTTGCTCCGGTTCTTGTTTGCGTGATTCTCTGCTTGGCGGCGTTCTCGATTTGGCCGGCGTCAAGCGGAAAGAACTGAACGTGCGCGAGAGGCCGCCCAGTGATGAGCGTCAAGGCAAACTCGTCTTTGCGTGACTCGGCCCTGGCCTTCCAGTCCTTTGGCCAAGGCCGTGGCAACATTGCTTTGGTTTTCGCGAACAGTTCAGTAGCTCCCGGACTGCCTCCGGAATCTTCGATAAGAGAAAGCCTGAGTTGCGCGTGGTCCGGCAGGCAGACCTCGCGACAGATCAGCCATTTGGCGTCGAGTCCGATGTGAGTTGCTGAGCTTTTTTCTTGGGTACGTGGAAGACGGACTGGCACCACCAGCAGAACGTCATCTTTGTAGCCATAATCGGCAATCGTGGGAGAACTCTGGAGCCGCTCCGGAAGCGGCCACAGGATTTCGCCGGCAGTTGCTCCACTGGGAAGACTCCACTTCAAGCTGGGCGGCTGTCCGGAATCGCCCGGGTTCACCCAGTAGATGTGCCATCCTCTTTCCAAGGTGAAATGAACCCCAAGCTCAAGCCGGTGCCCCGCGACTTGTGTGGAGAGAAGTTCCACTCGGGCGTGCCTGGCCTGAACTTGCGATTGCGCAAGGCCAGCCACTGTCCACATCGCGATCAGCAGGCCCGCGAGCAGCTTTTGGAAAGCGGGCATCGGCATTATTGTAGAACGCGCTTTCGGCAGAGCCGCCTGAGGATCGGGGGCTGTGGCCTTGGACACAAAAAAGAAGAGCCGCCTGAAATCAGCGGCTCTTGGTTGAAGTTGGACGTGTGCTTACGGCAGCACGTACTTGAAATCGATCTTTGTCATGAACATGTGCGCGTTCTTGGGCGCCGTTGCCAGATGAGCCCACAGGGCGCGCGTGACATAGCTGGAATCGCTGGCCACCACAAAAGCGCCGTACTGCGGGTTTTTCCACATGGTGTGAGCGATTACCAGTTCACCTTGCTGGATGGCGCGGTTGTTGGCCGATCCGACCCCGCCGTAACCGATGATGGGCTGAACGGGGGTGGTAGCGGTGATGTCCGTGAAGGCATTCCGGGCATAATAGATACCGCCATAGTAGGCGCCGATCTGCGTGCTTGAGGTGGCCTGCCACTCGGCCCCGCCGAAGCCGGAACCGGCATGGACCAGGGAGGGCTCAGCCGTGAACACCGTCGGAGCGATGGCGATCGGCACCACCACAAACTGCGGGCCGGAGCCAATGAAATAACGGCCGTCGCCGTTGCCGTACATCCCGTGGGCCACAACGCGGAACTTCTTGGTAAGAGAAATGCCAACGCCACCGAAGACACCGCCGCCAATTGCACTCTCCTTATCAAAGGCGCCGACTACACCAGGTCGCGGAACGGCAATCTGTGCCGAGGTGAGAACACCACCGATTTCAAGGTGCTTGTTCCTGCCGGTGGGATTCGTATCAATCGCAATCTTGGTCGAGACGTCCGGAAACAGGTTCGGGACTCCGGCATTCGCGTTGCCATCAACTGTATTGGCGAAACCTGCGCCCAAAAAAGCGGGGAAAGCCACGCCAGGAGCAATCTGTTGAGGGTTGGCGACCGAAAGAGCCCACCCGAAGTGATCACTCGGCTTGTAGGCGATGCGGAACTGAGCGTCGCGAGAATACATGACGCCCGTCATGATGTTGCCGTCCGTCGCCATGGTGGTGTCAAGGTCAGAGGGTGAGGCGCCCACGCCCACCTTGTTCGGGGTCAGCAGGCCCCAGGCCTGGCCCAGGGTGAATTCCCAGTTGCCACGCCCCAACTGCAGATAATAGAGGCGAAGCCGGAAGGTGTGAGGATTGGTAGTAACGAAAACATTCGCCGCGTCGTTGCCGTTGAAGTCGGCTTCAATATAGCCCCCAATCTTGTTCTCGCCGTACTTGCCGCTCACCTTCAGATTGAAACGCGAGTATTGACCACTGGAGCGGAATTCAGTCAGTTGTCCCTGCGGTGTGTTGCTGAAGGGAATCCCGCCAAAGGTGGTTGAAACTGCATTTTGGGTATTCGTGGTCCGGAAGATATTGTTGAAATCCACAAAGCCGCCGGGTGTGAACTCGGTGCCGCCGATGCGGATTGAGAGCGGCGACTCTTTCGGCTTCTCCGTGTCCGCCTGCACCATCGAAACGTTCGTCGCGGGCGCGGTTGTCGTCAGCGTCGCATTCTGAACGTGCGGGGCCGGCGCCGCGGCTTTCGCGTTCAGTTGCTGCTGCAGTTCTTCAAGCTTTTTCTGCTGCTCGGCGATCTGTTTCTGCTGCGCCGCAATTGCATCACGCAAGGTCTTCAGATCGTCGGCGACATTCGAATTGTTCGGCTGACTCGCCTGCCCCAGCGCCATTCCCGACGCCAGAACAAGCAAGCAGAATGTACGGATGCTTTTCATCGAAGTCTCCTCGCTCAACTCATCGCAAATTCGAGATTGGTACGGGACCCTCGTCCGGATATGCTCGGGCCCGGCTGCATTAAACACACGTTCTCTACTGGTTAAGAAAATGCGGCGGTTATTTATACCACCAAGTCTCGCGGGAGTGTCAATAAAACTCTTGATTCGCGAAGTTTTAACAAAGCCAGAACAAGCAGGCGAAACGGAGGGACTAGTACAACAGTTTGATATGCAAATGGTTTGTAAATATCGCAGGCCACCCTGCCTGCAATTTTTTCATGCTTCCCGATTTCCGTAGTCGCTTTTTGCAAGAAGTTACCAAATTTGGAAGCACGCAACGGAAGCGCTGCACGGGAGATTCCTGTTCGCGTAAGGATGCGACTACCTGCCAGCCGCTGGCCTATTGCACATGCGCGGTAAACACGCCGGTCTCGATGCGACCTGCCCTCTTGACCTGCACAAAAACGCGATACTCGCCCGCACGAGGAAAGCCATAAGGGAAAGATACTTCTGCGCCCGGGGGATCAGGCGCCGCCATGTTCATAGGGTGCGCCGCGCCTTCGGCCAGCATCTCGGCCGCCATAGATACCGAGCCGGTGGGATGTACGTGCGCAAAAACCGTACCGTCAGCGCTGATGATGGCTGCGTGCGCGGGCATCCCCATGTAATTTTCCATGCCCGCAGCGGGATGGCCTTCCTTGTCTTCGATTCGAAAACGAAACCACAACGGCACGTTGGCTTTAAGAGAAGATGCATCTCTTTCCCAGATCATCCGATAACCGTCAGGGAGTTGGCTCACCGCACCTGAAGCGGCAAGGCTGGACTCTCCGGAATCATCGCCAACAAGAGGTGTTCCGCCGATATCCGGGAGCGCAATCTCGCCGATCTGCGTTTCCGGGAATCCGGTGTGGTGGAGGATGTCCGCATACAAGCGATAGCGTCCCGCGGGCATGGAAGGCAGATCCAATGCGAAACGTCCTGCGCCCACCTGCTCTGGATGGAGGTGCCAGAAGCTGTTCATGTCCGGCATGCGCACCAGAAACAAATGCATGAGGTGGCCATGATCAGGCAGCAAATCCGTCAGCACCAGCTTGTCAGCGGATTCAACTCCATAGCGATCCACCTCCGGCAAATTGGGCTCCTCGAGCCTGAGCAGCAGATGATTGCCTGCCTGCAAGTCCGCTTGAAGATGCGGAACCTTGTAATTGAGGCGCGCGTTGACGGCCGCTTCGGCGCGCCACCAGCGATCGCCGAAAACAATGGCGGCCAGCACCAGCACCGCGGCAACGGCTTCGCGTCGATAGCTGCGCCGTCTCAGCTCCGCCGCCGGTTCCTCGCCCGCAGGCAAACCGGCCTCGCGGACCGCTGCGCCCACAATGCCCACCATCCCCGCTACCAGGAGCAGCCCCAGGCCGGCGAGCAAAACCCCGAGCCCTCGTTGCATGCGCGCCGAACGCGTGGAAACCGCGGGAAGGGGAACATACAAGATCCCCGGACCGCGTGCACCCTCGATGGCGATCTGCACCTTCCATGAGCCGCGAGTCATGATCCAAAGCTTGCCGCGAAACAGTGTCGCGTCATCGTGTGTGCGTTCCATCGCGTCGGGTGTGGGCGCTACGCTTGCACCTTCACCCACCATTTTGAGCGGCAGGATCTTGATCCCCTGAACGTCTCCTGTTGTGCTGCGAACCTCGATATCGGCAATACCGGGCACAACGGCAGGCGGATTGATGGTTACCAGCACATGATACGGACCAGCATAGCCGTCGAAGTAGACGCCAGGGCTGTTGACGTGGGCAGAGGCGGGCGGGGGAAAAACTACGATTGAGCCGAGGAGCGCAGCGCAGTATGCCAGCGTGGTTAAGAGCGAATGACTGTGCGAAGCTGCCCGCCGGTTGTCATCCTGAGCGAGTCCGAGTTCCGCAACGCGGGATGAGGACGAGTCGAAGGATCTATGTATTTGTTTACCGAAGATGCCAAAAAGGGCGGGAAGAATAAATGCATAGATCCTTCGACTCCCACCCCACCGGGCAAAAGACGCGGCCGTTGGGGGCCCCGGACTCGCGCTAATTCGCTGCGCTCGTGCGCGCTCCCTCAGGATGACACTCATAGAATTATTCGGCCCAGCGGAGACGGCATCACGGATGGAACGCATCTACCGCCTCACCCGGCGCAGCCAGTTGCCGAACACGATTCCCACCCACATGCTCAAGACTGAAGAAGCAAACGCCAGCCCCATGTTGCGCCAGAACTGCATGGCGCTGTGGTCCATCTGCCGGAAGACAAAACGTACGCTGGCCGACTCAGCCGGTTCAAAGAAAGGAAAATTAGCCGGGTGAAAGAACCAGTTGCGCGCTGCCGGGCTCATGAGAAAGCTGGCAAACGGCCACTCTACGGTGATCATGACTGCCATAAACACGGCGCCAGCGAACAGCGCCTGCCGCCATTGCGGCCAGTACTTTGCGCGCGGCCAAACCAGGTCGAGCACAAATGCGGGCACGATCAAAAGTATCGGAAACGGCAGCGGGACCATGTGGGTGATCGGTTGATAGACGGGGCCGAGTTTGGGCGTAGCCGGAAAGAGGGGCAGAATCCACAGCATCAGCAGGACGAAAAGTGAATAAATTCCGGTCATGATGGTGCGCCCCCAGCGATGACCGGAGGCGCGCGCCGGAGCTTCAATCACCAGAAGCAGCCCGATCCCAAGCGTGAGATACGCGCTGCTGCTGTGAAGGAAAGCTTTGTTCAAATACTCGAGGCGTGGCACCATGCTGTGCAGCACAGCCAGACCGCCCAGCACCAACAGCAACCATTGCAGATGGCGCTTCTGAATGTCTTCCGCGCGGTTCATCGCCGCAACCGTCAGAATGAGCCCGCCCCAGACGATACCCGCGATCCCCAATGCCAGGAGTACATGTGGTGGGCTGAGGATTTTTACATCGAGTCCATACGCGTCGTGCCACCAGTTATCGAAAGGCGCGGAGGTGACCATCGCCAGACCGCCCCAAGACGCAATAAACGCTCCCAGCGGGCCGCGGAAGCCGAGCACAGTGACGGAATTCTGGCGCAGCTCAGAATCAGGACGAAACGTGGCGCCGAAAATGGTCCAGCCACAAACCGCCGCAGTAATCACTCCGCCGAACTGAATAAGCAGATGGGCAGGCGTCCAGAACGTATCGCGCCCAATGCTCATATGCCAGGAGATGTCCCAATAAAGACCGACCGCGATAGAAGCCGAGGCCAGCGTGCAGGCCCATACTGTCCACGGTATGCCGGCCGCAATGGCTTTCTTGCGTGCAGGGGGGGCGAGCGTGCCCACAGCGGTATTCATGCCAGCGTTTCCTTGAGCGAATGGTCGGTGAGAAGCGCTATACAGGATACACTGAATGGCCGTTCAGTCGTTCAGGTTTCACGACTGTCTCCACTCCGAGCGGCGACGCCACGGGCCGGATCGGAGCAGTGAGATTTGTCATGAGCCGCTCAAATTCATTCAGGTTCAGTGACTGCGCCCCATCTGACCACGCTCGCTCAGGACAGGGATGTACCTCAATGATGAGGCCATCGGCTCCGATGGCCAGCGCCGCGCGGCTGGCTTGCGGAATCAGATCTCTGCGTCCGGTGCCGTGCGATGGATCGGCAATCACCGGCAGGTGCGAGAGTTCACGCGCCAGCGCTACGGCTGCGAGATCCAGAGTATTGCGGGTCTCTGTCTCGAAGGTCTTGATGCCACGTTCACACAGAACGACGGCTTCATTTCCGCCGGCCAGGAGGTACTCCGCCGCCAGCAGCCATTCTTTCACTGTCGCTGATGGGCCGCGCTTCAGCAGGATGGGTTTGGAGGTCTTGGCGAGTTGGCGCAACAAATCGTAGTTCTGCATATTGCGCGCTCCCACCTGCAGCATGTCAGCGTGTTCGCAGATCAGGTCAATGTCGGCGGTGCTCATCACCTCGGTTACGACCGGCAGTCCGGTTTCTTCGCGGACCTCACGCAGCAGCTTCAGGGCTTCAAGTCCGAGGCCCTGGAAATCATACGGCGAGGTACGCGGCTTATAAGCTCCACCGCGCAGCATTGACGCTCCGGCCGCCTTTACCCCGAGCCCAGTGGCAAGGAGTTGTTCGCGCGATTCCACCGAACACGGCCCGGCCATGACCACAGCCTCATCACCGCCAATGCATACACCGCCCACATAAACTCGCGTGCGCTCGCTCCGAGTCTGCCGGCTGACCAGCTTAAACGGATGTGCGATGGGTACCACTGAATCCACGCCGGGCGCAGCCTGCAACGCTTCCAGAGCAGAGCGGTTTCCGCCCGAGCCTACCGCGGCGACAATCGCCCGCTCTGTGCCCCGCGTAACATGCGGCTGAAATCCGCATTCCTTCACGCGATCGATAATGTGCTGCAACTGCGCTTCTGTATAATCGGGCGCCATATTAATGACCATGGGGATACTCCTGACCTGATTGCCTGTACCGAGATTTGTCTTGGGGATGCTGCTGTAAACTTTCAAGGCGGCGGGATTCGCGAATGATGGAGCGGAAGATGCTGCTTACGCCTTCGTGATCCAGGGGGCCGGGATTGGATTCACACAAGCGGGCCAGCACCTGGCGCTCACGCCGGCCATCGTAAACCGGCAGCCCGGAAGATAGTTTGAGAGCGCCAAGTTCAGATGCGATTCTGGCCCGCTCGTTGAGCAGTCGAAGCAGCTCGGCATCGAGTATATCGATTTCGTTGCGCCACTGCTCGACCGTTTTCTTAGCGTTATCCATTTTCCCGGCCCATCCCTTCCTTCAACGGCGTATCACGCCTAAACGCAAAAAACCGCGATCCCCTTCGGGATCGCGGCTTGCGGAAACCTATGATTGCTGTTTTCTAGCGCATTATCAGCAGACCATCCGCTTCGCCGCTACCCGTAAAGTGGTAGCGGTAAGTAAACGCGAAGCTAAATCGGTTGCTGTTCATGTTCTGGTGCATAGTAATCCGGTTTTTTCTGCTGAGTCAAGCAAGTTAAGAAAATTAATGGCCCGCCGAGAAAGCAGCCGAGGCAACACCCCAACGGAATCCGGTTCAGAAGCATGAACAAGGAAGCTTTCCATACGTTGCATTCCTTGTAAACCAGCGTCGTAGAATGCGGAACTAACACTTGCTTGGGCGCAAAATGTCGCACCGCGGCAAACCAACCTCCAGAACCGTGCCCGAATCGCAAGAGTCATACTGCGCAGCGATCAGGGTTGGTTTTCTCGACAGGCTGCGCAAGCGTTTGTATTCCGGCCGCGGCGACCCACTGAACGCGACCGCGCGCGCGAACCGGAAGCATCTGCGCCGGACTTAAGGGTTCGAAAGAAAGAGGAAATTCAGTGCGATTCCTGAACCCGTTCCGCATTTTGGTGATGGCGTTCTCCTTGCCCGCATGGCTGATTGTGCAAATTCTTGACTGGGTTACAGCAGAAATTTTCAGCGGGGCGGTGGAAACGTCGGATCCTGAAGAAGCACCCAATCGAACCTCATCGCGCAAATCAATATCGGCGTGATGAACGCTCCATCTACACGCGCCGAGGTTCTTGCCAAAAATTGTTAGTTCTTAACTGGTCTTTCCAGTACACTCGGCGTGTCTTAATTGGACAAGTGGAGAGCGATTTTGGGCCAGCAACAAAGGTGACCTGCCCGGGAGAACCATCTCTCGGCTAGAGTATGCCAACTGGCCGAATCGCTTCCCATCTAGCAGAATGAAATGGCGCCGCCAACTCGCGTTGTGGGGCCTTCTCGCTGTCTGGTTGCCGGGATTCGGACAGAAGCTTCCGAACGTAGGCAACATGACGCCGGAAGCTTCGCTGGCCTCCACTGCCGTGCTGCCTTCAGTAACGCTTGAGCCGGTGCTGATCAGGCCGGTGCCATCCTGCGCTCGATCCATTGAACCCTTTGACGTTGACGATTACAGAGGGCCGCTGAACGGAATTGTTGCCCGCTTTTCGCAAAGCTTTGATAACGCAACTCCGCATCTGGCGGGGAGTTCCTCCAAGTGCCAGATGACCTCCGGCGACAAGTTACGCCTGTTCGTGAACAACAACATCGACCCTGCCGCCTACATGAGCGCGGCGTGGGACGCCGGCTGGGCTCAGCTCGACTACGATGACCCCGGCTTCGGTCAGGGCGCGTCCGGTTATGGCCGGAGATATTCCGCCGCGGTTGCCGACAACATCCAGAGCGACTTTTTCGGTATCTACCTGTTCCCTTCCATCTTCCATCAGGACCCGCGCTATTTCCGCCGGGGCCAGGGTACAGTCAAGGCGCGCATGGAGCACGCGCTGGCCCACCGTTTTGTCGCCCGCAGCGACTCCGGGCGTCCCATGTTTAACTACTCGGAGTGGCTGGGCACTGCCAGTTCCAAGGCTCTAGGGAACCTCTATCATCCCGGCAATCCCCGCGGCTTCGGGCCTACCGCGAATCGCGTCGGATTGAGCATCGGCAATGGAATGGCGTGGGACGTGGTGCGCGAGTTCTGGCCGGAACTTGCCCACAAATTCCGTCTTCCTTTCCGCACTGATCAGGGCCTTCATTAGCCAGTCAAACAAGCTCGCTAAGTAACTGCACAACGAACCTGCCGTCGTCATCTTTAAGTAACTTCCTTCCGCTTGGCCTTGTTCCTCTTCCACTCCTCCGCTGTGATCTCCCAAATCTCTGATGGAAGGCGGCCACAAACGTAGTCATGATCTTCGCGCGCGATCACGCGCATTCCCTGCTTCTCGGAAATGCAGCGGGATGCGACATTCGCAATCGCTTTATGGGCCCGAAGCACCGGAAACTTGAGCACTTCGAACCAGTAGTGGGTGGCCGCATCAACGGCCTCGCTCATCAGCCCCTGACCGTGCCATGGCAGGCCAAGCCAGAACCCGCGATTGAGTCTGTCTCCCTTGAGCAAAGCAATGCTTCCTATCATCTGCTCCGGTGCAGTCTTCAGGCGCAGGCTCCAATGCCACGCTTCGCCGCGCTCCATCGCTGGCAGAGCCACGTCACGATAGAAGACGTGCGCACCATCTGGCGGATAGGGCCATGGCACGCCTTTGGCGAGGTAACGCACAATTTCCCATCGCGGAAACAGGAGCTGGCAATCGGCAGCATCACTGAGTTCGAGTGGGCGAAGGACCAGACGCTCGGTCGTAAGAGTGGCAATCATCTGCCTTCCAGACTTCATACCGTTGCGATCGCAGTCTGGAGGGGCAAGGGGCCGAAGCCCCCAGGGAGCGCAGCCATACGTTCCCAATGCCCCGTTGATCAGTTAGACAGCTCCCCTGCGGCGCACGGAACAGAAAAATGTTGCGTTAAAGCTGCTCCTGTCTAAATGCCACTCCCATCTTGCTCTCGATTTGTGCGTTCTCTCACCTCCGCCCGAGGACACATTGGCCGGGCGATTAGATCACCCGATCACCAAGTTCCCTCACGCCCAAGCTGGGTCGACTTTCTCCGGATTCACGCTCAGCTCTTCGAACGCTTTCTGCGTCTTTTTGACATCGAACTTGCCATCCCGGGCCAGGCGTGACAATGCCGCCGCGGCGATCGACTCAGCATTGATCTCAAAGTGCTGCCGCAGGTGCTCGCGATTATCGCTGCGACCGAAGCCATCCGTACCCAGGCTCACCATCCGCGTCCCAATCCACGGTGCAAGCTGATCTGGCACGGCCTTCATGTAGTCGCTGGCGGCGATGATCGGTCCTTCCGCTCCTGCCTCTCCCAGGGTCTTTACGATGTACGGCTGCCTGGCCTTCTCGGCCGGATGCAGGCGGTTCCAGCGTTCGACGGCCAGCGCATCGCGGCGAAGTTCGTTGTAGCTGGTCACGCTCCACACGTCTGCAGCCACGTTGAATTTCTCGGCCAGAAGGCTCTGCGCCGCCACGGCTTCATTCAGGATGGGGCCGCTGCCGAAGAGTTGCACCACGGCCTTATTGCCCTCGGCCGGCTTGTAACGATAGATCCCCCGCAGAATGCCTTCCTCCGCGCCCTTGGGCATCTCCGGCATGGCGTAATCCTGGTTGTAAAGCGTGATGTAGTAGAAGCGGTCTTCCTTCTCCTGATACATCCGTCGCAGGCCATCCTGCACAATCACCGCAATCTCATAAACGTACGCGGGGTCGTAGATGGCGCACGTAGGCACGGCGCTGAAGAGAAGCGGGCTATGCCCGTCCTGGTGCTGCAAGCCCTCGCCCAGCAGCGTTGTCCGCCCGGCGGTGCCGCCCATCATGAAGCCTTTGCCGCGCGCGTCGGCAAACGCCCACACCAGGTCGCCAACGCGCTGGTAGCCGAACATGGAGTAGTAGATGTAGAACGGAATCGTCGGCACGCGGTAGTTCGAGTAAGCTGTGCCCGCCGCCGTCATCGACGCCATCGATCCCGGTTCAGTAATTCCCTCTTCCAGGATCTGCCCGTTCCGCTCTTCGCGATAGTAGAGCAGCATGTCCACGTCGTGCGGCTTATAAAGCTGCCCCTGGCTGGCATAGATGCCCACCTGGCGGAAAATCGACTCCATCCCGAACGTGCGTGCCTCGTCCGGAACAATCGGGACCACGAGCTTGCCCAGGGTCTTATCTTTCAGCAGCACGCGCAACATGCTGACAAAACCCATGGTTGTGGAAACCGCGCGTCCGCGCGAGCCTTCCAGAGATTCTTTAAACAGCTCGAGCGGCGGCGCATCCAGCAGCTTGCCTTCAGGCACGGAGCGGGCCGGCATGAAGCCGCCCAGAGCCTTCCGCATCTGCTGCATGTA
>Ga0070681_10001931_pt1 | contig 18706 bp, 17 predicted proteins | sample KBSC83BmetaG_FD_65650 | JGI IMG/M metagenome (GOLD analysis project Ga0070681, IMG submission 65650) | Corn rhizosphere microbial communities from Kellogg Biological Station, Michigan, USA - KBS C8-3B metaG | ecosystem: Host-associated > Plants > Roots > Rhizosphere | place: USA: Michigan... | reverse complement strand
GCGCTCAACCCGGTATTCATCTTTGGCATCGGCCCCATCCCGCGTTTCGGAATCGCTGGCTCCGCCCTTGCGACGTTCGTCGCGCAGAGTGTGACGCTCATAGCGCTGATCAGGCACCTTTACAAGCGCAAGCACATGTTGTGTCTGCATGCCGACGAGCTGCAGATGCTGCGCATCGACGGCACGATCATCGCGATGCTCATCAAAAAAGGCATCCCCATGGGCGCCCAGATGCTCGTGATCTCGATGAGCGGCGTCCTGATGATCAGCCTCGTGAACTCCTATGGCGTCGATACCGCTGCGGCTTACGGCGCGGACATGCAGATCTGGAACTACATCATGATGCCCGCATTCGCCGTGGGCATGGCTGTATCGGCTATGGCGGCCCAGAACGTCGGCGCTCAGAAGTGGGACCGCGTTCGCGCCACAGCCCGTGTCGGAGTCTTGTACAGCGTGGCACTGACGGGTTCGGTCATTGTGCTCATCGAGCTTCTCGATAAGCATGCGCTGGCGATGTTCCTGCAGCCCGACTCCCCCGCGCTCGATGTCGGCTCGCACATCAACCACCTGGCGACCTGGTCGTTTGTGTTCTTCGGCGTATCCATGGTGTTGTTTGGCGTCGTACGCGCGACCGGCGCCGTGATGGCCCCGTTGTTCATCCTGATCCTCACGCTTCTCGGGATCCGCTTCCCGATCGCGTGGATGCTGCAGGGCCAGTACCAGGCGGATGCGATCTGGTGGAGTTTCCCGATATCTTCGGCGTTGGCGGCCGTGCTCGCGATGGCCTACTACAAGTATGGCGGCTGGCGCAGCACTACGATGCTCCAGACCATCGAGCGCTCCGAGGCCCGGCCTTCCGCAGGGGTGGTCGAAGACCAGGTGTAGCGGCAGTGTTGGGGCGCAGCTTCAAACTCGCGTTCCACAGTACGGCGCTGATCCTTGTCGGCACTTTCACGCTCGGTTTCATGTTGGCGGTGCACGCAGGCGTGTTCGGCATTCCGCTGATCTGCATCCTGACCTCCTGGCTCGTCAAGTATTGTTTCGTGCTGCTCGACACGGGACTGTTCGGAAACGCCGAACCGCCGGTGCTCGCGGTCGAGATGCTCAATCCCCTCGACGAGGCCCGGCCCTTCGCGTTGTGCTTCTGGATCGCATGCATCGTCGCAGCCGCGATCGGGGCGTGGAGCTACGCGGGAACGGGAGCCGCTTTCATCGTCGCCACGGTGGGGATCTTCCTGATTCCTGCCATCATCGGTTCGCTCGGTCTGAGCTCCAACGTCTACCTCGCCTCGATACCCAACCGGTGGCTGCACGTGATGTGGACCCTCGGCCTGGACTACCTGCTGATCACCTTCATCATGCTCGCGGCAGCAGGCCTCATGTACTTCCTCATCTCGATCGAAGCGCCCAGCTGGATTGGGATGACGGTCCAGCAGCTGCTGCTATTGTTCATCTTCTCCTGCGTAGGCAGTGCTCTGTTCGAACGGCGCGCGGAGCTGGGACTCGAGAGCCGCAGTCAGGATGAACACAAGGAAGAGCGCCAGCAGCGTGAGCACATTCGGGACCGGCAACGCGCCATGGACCACGCCTACGAGCAGTTCCGACATAACAAACCGCAGGAAGGCTGGCGTGAGGTAGAGAAGTGGCTGACCGCGCACGCGCAGGGGCAGCAGAGGCTCATTGAATACTACGCGGTCCTCAAGGCCGCTTCGGCCTGGGATGACCCCCGCCCCGCCGATCGTCTGGCCAACGATCTGATCGCGATTCTCCTCACTCAGCGCGAAACCGGCAGCGCGCTGGAGGTCGCCGAGGCGCGACTCGCCTCCCATCCGTCGTTTCGCGCCACCGCGGCAGTGCGCCTGGCGGAACTCGCCGGATTGGCCGGAAAGCGCGCGCTGCGCCGCCAGCTCGCGGGGCCGGCGGGCTAAGCCTTCTCCAGCTCGATCCAGACGGCGTGAGCGCGGCCGCACAGCTCCCCGTCGCCATCGAAAATCGCGGTGCCCGCTTCGTACTTGCGGCCATTGCTGCCAAGCTTCCAGCCGACAACTGTGCAGGATTCGCCGATGTGGACGAGCCGGTCGACGTGCGAAGTCAGCTCACCCAACACCATCATTCGATCATCGGAACACACAGCGAAATAGCCCGGACAATCCAGTGCTGCCGACATGAACTCCGGGCGCACTTTGCCGTCGCCCCGGTCAAGAGACACGTCGGGGACCCACGGCGCCGCAACGAGGTCGCGCAGTGGAATGGGACCCGCGAAGATCCGTAGGCCGTCGCTCCGCGACCGCTGCGGCCCACAAACAAAGCAACTCGGGAATCGATGCGCGTTGAAACCGGCGTAGTTGCGTGACGCGTCGATTACCTCAAGGTAACCCGGTGGATCGGGCACGTTGAGCTGGAGTTTCGCCGGGGTGGCCGAGCCAATGAGGGTATCCCCATGACGCACCTCGATCTTCCCCTCGGGAAGCTCGATAACCTGCATCTCCGTATCCAGTGGCGGCGGCTTCACCAAGCGAACCGCGAGCGTCTGCGGAGCCGCACAAGCCACCAAGCCGGCGAAATAGCCCCCGTTCGACGAGGTGGGGGGACCATGGAAGCGCCTTGCGACGGTCAAGGTTTTCATATTGGCTAAGTATGCCGTGCCAGGCGCCACAATCCGAAGGCTATCATCGCCCCCACACAGGACCCCGCGGACAGGGTGAGCAGCGAGCCACTCAGCAAAGGCACGAGCTGCCCGAACACTGCCGCGGAAATCATGATCGAGACGCACGACTGCACGGAAGCTGCCGAACCCCTCGCCCCGGGGAAGAGGTCGAGCATCCGCAGGTTGAGCACCGGCTGCACGAGCTGAACCCCGACGGCGATGATGGACAGTAAGAGCTGCTGTAAGGGGATTGGTGGCGCGGGCGACAGAGCGGTCAAGGCCGTCATGAGCGCGGCCCCCGCCAAGGCGAGCGTGAACCCGACTTCGGCCTGAACGCGACCGACGACACGGCCGGCCAGTCGCCCTGAGATCCACGCACCCAGGATGAACCCCCCGATGATGGGTGCGAACAGCCACGCGAACTGCGTCTCGCGCAGATGCCAGTGCTCAACGACCACAGCGGGCGCCGCTCCGACGAAGCTCATCATGGCGGCGAAGTTCGCACCCATTGCCAGAGCGAGCAGCCGGAATTCGCGATTGCGAACGACATCGACGGCCATGCGCGCAAGATTTTCCGGACGCAGAGCGGTCCGCCGCTCTCGCGGGTGAGTCTCGGGCAGCGTCATGAAGGCGCCTGCCGTCACGACGACGCCGATCAGGATCATGAACCCGAACACCGCTCGCCACCCGAGCGTTACCTGGATCCATCCGCCGACGATCGGGGCGACCGCCGGCGCAAAGGCGAAGATCATCACCACGAGACTCATCAGCTTCTGCGCTTGCGGTCCATTGTGAAGATCGCGGATCACGGCGCGCCCCACGATCGTTCCAACTCCGGCGGTTCCACCCTGCACCACGCGAAAGGCGAGCAGAGTCGCGAAGTTGGGAGCGAACGCGCAGCCCACCGACGCCACGGAGTACAGCGTAAGACCTCCCAGTACCACGGGCCGCCGTCCGATGGAGTCGGAGAGCGGACCCTGGATCAGGGACATGAATGCCAGCGGAACCAGGTACACCGTCAGGGTCTGCTGGACGTCCCACGGGGTCAGTGAGAATTCCCGCGCGATCGCGTGGAAGGAAGGAAAGAAGGTGTCGATGGAGAACGGACTCACCATCGACAGGGCGCCGAGCAGCGCCGCGAACCCCCATTGCCGTGTGTGGCCCGGGGTCGCGGCCCGATCCGGTGCAGCGGACGCCGGCGTCGACGGCGGTCCGCCACCGTCGGTCATGTCGCGCGCGAGCCGCGCAAGGCTCGCAGCCAGCGCGTCGGATCCTCTCCCCGCTCCAGCACTTCTACGAGGGCCGAGCCGATGACGACCCCATCGACGTGCCCGCGCAGCCGCTCGACCTGCTCCCGGCCGCGGATACCGAATCCGGCGCACACCGGCACGGGCGAAACCCTGCGAACGCCGTCCAGATAGCTCATCACTTCGGCCGGAACAGCCACGTTCTTGCCGGTGGTGCCCGTCATCGTGACCGCGTAAACAAATCCCTGGCTACTCTCGCAGACCTTCTTCATGCGCTCGGGCTGAGTCACGGGCGTCACCATCTGAACCAGCGCGAGCTTGTGTGAATCGAGGCTCGCGCGAAGATCCGAGCTCTCATCGAAGGGAAGGTCGGGAACGATGAATCCCGCGATGCCGGCGCGCGCGGCGGTCGCGGCCAGACGGTCGTAGCCAAACGACAGCAATGGATTGAGGTAGCTCATGAGCAGAAGCGGAGTGCTCAGTCGCGGCATCGCTTCGAGTTCCGAGAGGATCCAGCGCAGGCTCACACCTTGCGCCAGAGCCGCGTGACTCGATCGTTGAATCGTCACCCCATCCGCCATCGGATCGGTGAACGGGACGCCGATTTCGACGACGTCGGCGCCCGCGGCGATCGCTGTCAGGTGCTCGCGAAAGCGCTCCCGGCTCGGAAAGCCGGCCGTCAGGAAACCCACCAGCGCGGGCTCGCCGTTGCTTGCAGCCTTGCGGATGGCGGCACTGATGCTGTTGGCCGCGCTGATGCCGTTGGCCGCACTGGTACTGTTGGCCGCACTGGTACTGTTGGCCGCACTGGTACTGTTGGCCGCGGTGGCAGCGTCGGCCCCGCCGGCTCCGGATCGGTCGGGACGGTTCATGAGTGCTCCGCGAGCAAAGTCGTGCTCAGCGTTGGCATGTCTTTGTCGCCTCGGCCCGAAAGACAGACGAGAATGCGAGAACCCGGGCGCCTCGCCGCGTAGGCTTTCGCCCCGGCAAGCGCATGAGCGCTCTCGAGCGCCGGCAGGATGCCTTCGTACTCACAACACTCGCGCACGGCCGCGAGTGCTTCGTCATCCGTAGCCTCTTCATAACGGACGCGCCCCGCCGCTCGAAGCAAGGCGTGCTCCGGGCCCACGCCGGGATAGTCGAGGCCCGCGGAGACCGAGTGAGTCTCCTGGACTTGTCCCTCCTCGTCCTGCAGGAGCAATGAGAAGCTGCCATGCAGAACACCGGGCCTGCCGCGACCAATCGTCGCCGAATTCTCGCCGAGCCCGGACCCGCGGCCGCCCGCCTCGATTCCGATGATTTCCACGGAGGTATCGGCAACGAACGGATAAAACGCGCCGATCGCGTTCGACCCTCCGCCCACACAAGCGATCAGCACATCAGGCAGTGAGCCCGTGTCGCTCAGCATCTGCGCCCGCGCCTCGCGTCCGATGACAGACTGCAGCTCGCGGACCAGGTAGGGATACGGATGGGGACCCACAGCAGAACCCAACAAGTAGTACGTATCGAGAGGGTCCGACACCCAGTCGCGAAGCGCCTCGTCGATGGCCGCGCGCAGCGTGCGGTCTCCTGTCGTCACGGGCACGCACTTCGACCCGAGCAGGCGCATTCGGCCGACATTGGGCGCCTGACGCTCCATGTCGATTTCCCCCATGTACACAGTGCAGGGTAGACCGAGGCGCGCGCACGCGGCCGCGGTAGCGACGCCGTGCTGGCCTGCCCCCGTCTCGGCAACGATGCGTTTCGCCCCAAGCTTCTGAGCGAGCAGCGCCTGTCCCAGGGCATTGTTGATCTTGTGGGCGCCGGTGTGGGCGAGATCCTCCCGCTTCAACCAGACTTTGGCGCCCCAACGCTGCGACAGGCGGCCGGCGAATGTCAGTGCTGTAGGCCGGCCCACCCATGTGCGCAGCTCGTGGGTAAACCGCTCCTGGAAGGACGCCTCCCGCAGGTGCTCACGCACGCCGCGCTCGAGGCGCTCGAGAGCGGGAATGAGCGTTTCCGGAACGTAGCGGCCGCCGAACGGACCGAACCTTCCGTGAGCGTCTGGAAACTTACCGGCGACGGCGTCAGCGAGCAGGCGCTGCGCGTCGATTGTTGTACCGGAGGAAGCCATGTCAATTATCTCCTGACCCGCGCAGCGACACACGTTGCGCCCTCATTGTTTACTGCGAGCCGCCGGCCCACGGGCCGCCGCGGCGAAGCGAGCAATTTCGACGGGGCTCTTGATGCCCGGCCGCTCCTCGACTCCGCTCGAAACATCGACACCGAACGGCCGAACCTCGGCAACGGCACGCGCCACATTGCCGGCGTTCAATCCGCCCGCGAGAATCAGTTGCATTCGCTGGGCGACCTCGCGCGCTCCATCCCAGTCGCACGTCGTTCCGCTCCCGCTGACCTGACCCTCGAACAAGACTCGTGGTGCTGGCGAATTGGCCTCCTGCCGGCCGCGCAACACGGGGAGGATCTCGAGTCCGGCTGGAAGCCGCAGCGCGCTCAAGTCCGCCACATCCGTCTGCAACACGTCCGGCCGGAACACACGCAGAATCTCATCCACCTGCTCCTGCGAAGGATGCCGCGTCACTGCGACAACGCGCAGGCGACCGCGCGCGGGCAAAGCCAGCCGGGTGGCCACCTCGGGCGTTACCTTCCGCACCGACTCCGCGAACACGAATCCCATCGCGTCGGCCTGCGCGTCGAGTGTCGCGGCCACCGCTTCCGGAGTCGTCATTCCGCAGATCTTGAGCCACATCGTTTTCGTATCCGACGAGGGCCTTCAGGCCGGTCCGTCCGCCAACCGAGCGCCGGTCAATCCGGCCTGGCGCGCCGAACGGCCGGCTTCCAACATATCGCGCGCGAGCGCTCCGGGGTCGCCTCCACGCATCAACGCACTGCCGACCAGCGCGAGCTCGTATCCGGCCGCCGCCATCCGACCCGCATCCTCGGGGGTGCCGACGCCACTTTCGGCGACCCGTGGCACATTCGTCGGCAGCAGAGGCGCCAGCTTCTCAAGGCGTTCCGGCACAACCTGCAGAGTAGTCAGATCGCGGCAATTCACGCCGACCAACATCTTGGGTAACGACGGCCCGGCCGCGAGTTCATGCATTTGCTCGATATCACGCTCATCGAAGCCTTCGAGCAACACGAATAGACCGAGCTCCCGGGCACGATCGAGCAGCACATCGATCTCAGCCCGAGGCAGCATGCGCAGGATGACGAGCACGCCTCCGGCACCCGCTGCGCGTGCTTCGCTGACCTGATAAGCGTCGACAATGAAGTCTTTCCGCATCGCCGGCACACGCGTGGAAGCCAGAGCGCGGGCCGCCGCTGCCAGATGATCCATTGACCCGTCGAACCGAGTGGGTTCCGTCAGGACGGAAACCGCCGCAGCACCGGCGCGCGCGTAGGCGGTCACGCGAGCTTCGACGTCTTCGCCTTCCGACTTAAGCTGACCCACCGCGGGCGATCGCAGCTTCATCTCTGCGATCAGGTCGAAAGAGCGCGGATGCAATCGCAGAGCGGGCGGAGTGTGTGTCGCCAGAGCCCGCCCCAGCATCTCGGCGTCCGAAATCGAGCGCCGGGCCGATTCCACTCGCGCGCGGCTGCTGGCGGCCATCTGTTGCAGGAAGTCCCGACTCATGTGAAGCCTCAAGCCTCCCGGGCCGAAAAGGTGGTGAGGGTTTCCAACACCCGGCGCGCCGAGCCACTGTCGATCGCGGTCGCCGCACGCTCGATGCCCTCGCGGGGGCTCTGCACGCGTCCCGCCACTTCCAACGCCAGCGCCGCGCCGAGCAACAGGCAATCCCGATGAGGTCCCCGGTCTTCGCCTTCGAACACTTTGCGCAGGGCGCCCGCGTTATGGCGCGAATCGCCTCCTGCCAGGTCTGCGGCCGAACAGGCGCAGATCCCGTAGTCGCGCGGGGATCGCACCTGAATGTCGACACGGCCGGGCCGGACGTCGAACACCGTAAAGTCGCCCACCGGCGTCGGCTCATCCCAACCCTCGGCGCCATGAACGACGAAGCACCGCTCGATGTCCATTCCGGCCAGCGTCTCGGACATCAGTTGCGCGATTTCCTGGCTGAACGCCCCGATGAGATGAAAGGGGGGCGCCGCCGGATTGGTCAGGGGACCCAGGATGTTGAAGATCGTGCGCACCCCCAGAGCCGCACGCACGGGACCTACGGTCTTCATCGCCGGGTGATAGTAAGGAGCGAACAGGAATGTGAAGTTGCACGCCGCCAGACAGGCACCCGCCGCTTTTTCGTCGAGCGGAATCCTGACACCCAACGCTTCGAGGACGTCTGCGCTTCCCGCGCGGCTCGAGATCGAACGGTTGCCGTGCTTGACGACCGGCACGCCGCAGGCAGCCGTCAGCAAAGCGGTTCCGGTCGAGATATTGAGACTGCCCGAGGCATCACCGCCGGTGCCGACCACATCGATCGCTCTCACACCAGCCGGAATCTCAGGCCGCCGCGCGAGGCGGCGCATTGCACGCGCGAATCCGCGTACTTCCGCGGCTACGACACCTTTTGCCCGCAGTGCCGCCAACACGGCACCCGCTACGGCGGGGGCGCCTTCGGGATTCGTCAGATGCGCAAGCAGCTCCTCGGCCTGCGCCTCGGTCAGGTCGCGGCGCTCCAGAAGGAGCTCCAGCAACTCACGCGTAGCGGGCATGGGCCGCTCCGACGGGCTTGCGCACACCGAGGGTGAACGTCAGGAAGTTGGCCATCAGCTTCGGTCCATCGGGAGTCAGGATGCTCTCGGGATGGAACTGCACCCCTTCCACGTTCAGCGAACGATGCCGCACGGCCATGATCTCCCCTTCCGCCGTGAGCCCGGTGACTTCGAGATCCGGCGGCAACGATTGCGGAGCCGCGATCAGCGAGTGGTAGCGCGCCACCTCGCACGGCGAGGGGATTCCGTCGAACAGCGTGTGCCCGTCATGCGTCACGAGAGAGGTTTTGCCGTGCATGAGCCTCCCGGCTCTGACGACCCTGCCACCGAACACCTCGACGATCGACTGGTGTCCGAGGCAGACGCCCAGCACCGGGATCGACCCGGCGAAGGCCCGGATCATGTCCATCGAGATGCCCGCATCGTAGGGAGTACCGGGCCCGGGGGAGATGCACAGGTGCGTTGGCGTCAGCGCACGGGCCTCCTCCACCGTGATCGCGTCATTCCTGTAGACGCGCACATCCGCGCCCAGCACGAGGAATGCCTGCACCAGGTTGTAGGTGAAGGAATCGTAGTTATCGATCAGCAACAAGCGAGGCACTTACAAACCCTCCTCGGCAATCTCGAGCGCGCGAACCATCGCGCCGCTCTTGGCAAGCACCTCTTCGTGCTCGGTTTCCGGAACACTGTCGGCGACGATGCCGGCTCCGGCCTGATAGCTGTATTCGTCACCATGAAAAACGAGCGTACGGATCGTAATCGCATGATCCATGTCGCCGCGGGCGCCGAAGTATCCGACGGTCCCGCCGTAGAGCCCCCTGTTTACGGGCTCCAACTCGTCAATGATCTGCATGGCGCGCACTTTGGGCGCGCCGACGAGCGTGCCCGCGGGAAATGCCGCCGCGAACAGATCGAACGCATCGCGTCCAGGGGCCAACTCGGCGTTGACGCCGCTGACGATGTGCATGACATGACTGTAGCGCTCGATCGCGCGGAAAGGATCCACATGGACGCTGCCCGCACGGGCGACTCGCCCCAGATCGTTACGTGCCAGATCGACGAGCATCACGTGCTCGGCGTTTTCCTTGGGATCGGCGCGCAACTCCTGTTCGCGGGCGAGGTCGATCGCCGCGTCGTCCGACCGGGGCCGGGTGCCGGCGATCGGCCTGAGCTGCGCACGACCGCCTTTGAGCTTGACGAGCGCCTCGGGGGACGAGCCTACGACGGTGACGTCACCGAGAGCGCAGTAGTACATGTAGGGAGAGGGGTTGATCAGGCGCAACGCGCGGTACGCCTGGAACGGATCGAGCGAGTGCCTGCCGGCGAAACGGCTCGAAAGCACCAACTGATAAACGTCGCCGGCCGCGATGGATTCCTGAGTGCGCCGCACTCCGGCCATGTAGTCCGCTTTGCTGGATGAAGCGGTCGGCGGCGAATAGCTGCCCAGGCGTTGTCCGCTGGGAAGCGCTCCGCGCAGGGCGCGGATGACCTCCTTGCGCAAGGAGCGCCGCTCCTGTTCGCTCCCTGCATGCACCAACGCAATGCCGCGCGTCAGGTGATCGAACACCAGAAGCGATCGCGGCGCCGCATAGTGCAGAGTCGGTACACCGCTTTGGGTAGGCGCGGGCAGCCGCTCGAAGAAGCGGACCGCGTCGTACGACGAATAGCCCACGAGGCCGCCCGCCAGAGGCACTCCCGCAATGTCGGGCTCGGGCTGGGGCGCCCGCCGCAGCCCTTCACGCAACCCGTTCAAGAGGTCCACCGTCGTCGTCGGCACGGGGCGGCGCTCATCTCCGATCGTCAGACCGTCGCGATCGAGCTGGACTTCCAGCGCATCTCCGAACCCGATGAACGAGTAGCGGGCCAGGCGCTCGCCGCCCTCGACGCTCTCGAGCAGAAAGCGGGGCTCGAACGCGGCGAGCTTCATGAACGCCGAGACGGGGGTATCCAGATCACCCGCAATATCGAATGGCGGTTTCAACGCCCTTCTCCCTCGTAGCAATTGATCAGTAGAAATTGATCAGTTGGAATTGGTCAGTTGAAATCAGTCAGTTACGTAGCGCGCGGACAACAAAAAACCCATCGCCGGGGTTGCCGGAGATGGGTTGGGTGCTTTGGAAACCTTGAATTTAGCGTCGAGAAACTGGCAGCAACCTTGGCCCACTCCGTCAGGAAGTGCGCCACCACCACTGGGTTACGAGAGGAAGGTGAGTTGTGTGCTGCCGCGACATTTGCGCCGAGTATCGCCGGGCTGAGGTCCGCCAGTCAAGAAAACAAGGCCAGGGAATCAAGGCCAGGAAATCAAGGCCAGGAAATCAAGGCGTGTAAACGAGCCAGCATCCGCGTCCCGAAACGAGCCTAGAATGCACTCCCCCGGGAAAGACAATTTGACGGAAGGTGAACGCAGTGAGCTTCAAAGAGCTGCTGGAGAGCTGGCGCGAGAGCGCCGCTGAACCTCACACGGCCACTCACTATGCCGTACGCCTGCCTCTCGACGACGCGGCGCGCCTCCAGGCTCTCGCGGAGATGTTCCCAGGCCGCACGACCGAGCAGCTCATCACGGATCTGCTTGGGGCCGCGCTGCAGGAAATGGAAACGGCCATGCCCTACGTCCCGGGCAGCAAAGTGATCTCCAGCGACGAGCAGGGCGACCCGGTTTACGAGGACGCCGGCCCCACACCACGGTTCATCGAGCTCACGCGCAAGCATCGGAAGAAGCTCGAGGCGGAACTGAAAAAGCCGCAGTGAGCGTGGCCACTTGCCGTATCTCTTCGCGGCATCAGCGCACGCGAGGCGCCGCCGCGTTCCGTACGCTCCGCTGCGGAACTCGCAGTGGGCGGTCACGTTCAAACCGGTGATGACGGACGTCCCGAAAGTCGATTGGTTGAAGGGCGTCATCGCAGGAACCGCCGCCACACTCGCAGTCTCCCTGTTGATGACGCTCGAGAAGGTGTTGGGAATCGCGCCGGAGCTTAGCCTCATTCAGCTGCTGTTAAGGGCGATCGAAGCGCCGGCGGACAATTGGGTCACCGGCTGGGTGATCCACCTGCTCATCGGGTGTGTCTTCGGCGGAATGCTCTTCGCGTGGGCCGAGCCTCGCCTCGAGGGCAACACGCCGCTCAAGAAAGGTGTGCTGTTCGGCCTGCTGCTGTGGCTGGCCTTCATGCTGGCGATCATGCCCGCGGCGGGGGCCGGCCTCTTCGGGTTCGAGCTGTCGGAACTCGCGCCCGCGTACCTCCTGCTCCTGCACGTAGTCTATGGCGTAGTGTTAGGCTGGACCTACGGAAAGGTGCCCTGGGGAGCAGCGTTGTGCCGTCGTTCGATGTTGTCTCGGAGCTGAACGCCCACGAGGTCGCCAATGCGGTCGACCAGGCCGGGCGCGAGCTGTCACAGCGCTTCGATTTCAAAGACACCGGCGCGCGGTTCGAGCTGAACGATCTAACGGTTACGCTGCACGCCGAGGTCGACTTCCAGCTCAAGCAGATGCTCGAGATCCTCAAGCTGCGCCTGGCGAAGCGTGGCGTCGACGTCGCCTGCCTGGACCCGCAGGAGCCGACCAAGACCCTCGCGAGCGCCACGCAAGTGGTCCTGCTCAAGCACGGTATCGATCAGGAAAACGGCAAGAAAATCGCGCGCCTGATCAAGGACTCGAAGCTCAAGGTGCAGGCAGCTTGCTTAGGTGACAAGGTGCGGGTGGCCGGCAAGCAGCGCGACGATCTGCAGTCGGCGATTCAGCTCCTGAAGAAAGCGAAGATCGAGGTGCCGCTGCAGTTCAATAATTTCAGGGATTGATCAACCGGCACAGCGCTTCCGTCGCCTCCACCACACTGGGTCCCAGCCGGCTCAGCCTCTCGTCCTCGAACGGGATGAGCCTCCCTGATCGCACGGCGCGCAGGTTCGGAAAACGCTTCCAGTCAGCGAGCCATCCGGCAGCCTCCCCGCGGGGCGCCGCCGCGATGATGATGTCGGGATTGCGGGCCAGCACGGCCTCAACGTCTACCGCCGGACCCGGCTCGCTCAAGTCGCCGAAAACGTTCTGCACTCCGCATAGCCGCAACGCATCCGTCATAAGTTGGTGCCCCCCCACGGTGTAGAGCGGGCGATTCCAGACCTGAAGCAACACAGTGAGATGCAGTCCCGCTGCGTGCCTCTGCGACAATGTGGCAATGCGCCCCGCGAGCTCCTGAGCTTTTCGCTCCGCGACCGGCGAGGTACCGGCCAACCGCCCGAGGCGCCTGATGGACTCCGGAAGATCGGCGACGTGACTCACTTCCTGCCGATACAGGGGAATTCCCAGCCTCGCGATCTTCTCAATTTCCGCGGCATTGCCGCCGCCGGGCCAAATGACCACCACCTCGGGATGCACCGCGACAAGCCGCTCGATGTCGACAGAAACGACATCGCCGATTCGCGGTACGCGCTTCGCGGCGGGAGGCACATCCGAGTACTCGACCGTCGCGATCACGTGATCGCCCGCGCCTGCCGCAAACAACATTTCGGTGGCGCCCGGCGCAAGGCTGACAATCCTGGCGGCAGGCGCCGCGAGCGTGAGCTGCGCGCCGGAATCATCAGTCAGTTGGACCGCGGCGATTGCCGCCATCGGCGCGACAATTGCGAGCACAATGAGAAGGCAGGCCGGACGGTTCATGGGGGTAGTCTAGCGGGCCGCCCCCGGCACCGATTCGACTTCCATCCAATTATTGACATCGTGTCAACACGAGCCTAGAGTTCAACCCCGATGAGCTACATTGCCGAGCGCCGCCAGGAAGAGAAGGAGCGCCGCCGCGCCGAGATCCTCGATGCTGCGGAAGCCGTGGTGGCGGAGGGAAGCTGGGACGAATTGACGATGGATCAGGTTGCCCGCAAAGCCCGACTGTCACGTGCCCTGGTGTACGTGTACTTCAAGGACAAGACCGACCTGCTGTTCGGGCTCGGCGAGCGGGCGCTTCTGGCACTTCGCAAGCGCTTCGAGGAAGCGATCGAGCGCGGCCGCCGTGGGCTGGATCAGGTGTTGGGAATGGGCCGCGCGTACATCGCGTTTTCGCAGGAATTTCCCGTTTACTTCGAGGTGATGGCGCGCTGCGAGCTCGCCGGCCAGGACGCCACCGAGTTCGAGGGCAACGAGGAAGCGTGCCATCAGGGCGGGGCGGCCGTGCGGGCGCTGATCGTCACCGCGCTGCAAACCGGGATTCGCGATGGCTCGGTGCGCGCCGATGTGGGCGATCTGAAGACCGTTGCTTTCATCCTGTGGGGGTTCACCCATGGGGTGATCCAGCTGGCGGCGACCAAGTCGCGGGTCATCGCGGACGAGGGCATCCAGGCGAAACAGCTGATGGACCAGACGCTGATGATGGCGACGCGGTCCATCGCCGCGGTGTGAGGCAGCGGCTTTTTTTTGTCTCGTGTTTGACAGACGTCTAATGAATAAACAACTGATCAAGCACTTACGCGCCGTCGGATTGGCCTTGGTCGGGTTTTGGGGCCTGGGTACAGCCTCGGCTGCTCCGACAGTCCGCCCCGTCGCCGACGTAATCGATGAGTACGTGCGCGAGGCGCTGCGCTCGAACCTCTCACTGCGAGCCGACTCGCTGGAAGTCGAGCGCAACATCGCGGCGCTCGATGCCGCCCGGGCGCGCTTTTTTCCAACCGTCTCCTTCGATGCCCGTTACACCCGAGCGCAGGGAGGCCGTGAGATTGACGTGCCGCTCGGCAGCCTCGTCAATCCGATCTACTCCACGTTGAACCAGTTGCTGGCCGCTCAGGGCCGACCGGCTGAATTCGGGACGATTCAGAACCAGACCATCCAGTTTCAGCGCGAACGGGAGCAGGACACGCGCTTCACGTTCAGACAGGCCCTGTACTCACCGGCGATTCCCGCAGCGGTCCGCGCGGAGCGTGCACAGCTCGAGGCATCGCAGTTCGGGCACATCGCCGTGGCGCGCCGCCTCAAACGCGATGTCACCGTGGCGTACCTGGATTGGCTGAAAGCAAGCAGGGCCGTCGACATCGTGCAGGCGAGCGTCGCGTTGCTGGACGAAAATGTTCGCGTGAACGATTCGCTCTTCAGTAACGGCAAGACGACTCGCGATCAGGTGCTTCGTGCGCGGGCGGAGCAGCTCGCCGTTCAACAACAGTTGCGCGATGCGCAGAACAGCCAGTCGCAGGCGCGCAGCTACGTCAACTTTCTGCTGAATCGACCGCTCGATCAGCCGCTCGACGTCGGTGCGGTAGACGATGAGATCGTACGGACGGCCCATGACCTCGCTCTGCTGCGAGCGGACGCACTCCGCGCCCGCCCTGAGATCGCCCAGCTCGATCGGAGCGTGCAGGCGGCTGAATCGCAGATTGACGTCGCCCGTGCCGGCTGGAAACCCACTCTGTCCCTCGGAGTGGATGCGGGCATTCAGGACGAGCAATACGACTTCGGACGCGGCCGCAACTTCGGCACCGTCTCGCTGCTGCTGCACTGGCAGTTCTTCGATGGGGGCGCGACCCGGGCTCAGGCTGACAGCGCGCGCGCGCAAGCGCGAAGGGCTGCCACGCGTCGTGACGAGATCGCCCAACAGATTCAGCTCGAAGTGCAGCAGGCGCTCGACCAGCTCGAGACCAGCGCTGACTCCATCGCGACGGCCCGGGCGCGCTCGGATGCCGCACAGGCCGCGTTCCGCATTGCCAGCCGCAAGCGCGATGAGGGTGTGATCAATCAGGTGGAGTTCATCGATTCACGCAGCAGCCTGACCGGCGCGGAGCTGAATCTGAATGTCACCCGCTTCGACCTGCTCGCCCGGCAGGCGGAGTTGGATTACGCGACGGCGGCAGGCACGGTGCCGTTCGAACGAGGGGAGGATCGATGAAGACGATGTTGCTGCTGTGTGGCGCGCTGGTCATCGCCGGCTGCACCTCTCACACGAAACAGGCCTCTGTGCACACTCCCACCGCCGTTCGCGTTCAGAGCGCGACCTCGGGGCCCGCTACGCCCGCCATCGAGACGAACGGCATCGTCGCGACCAAGGACGAGATGCGACTGTCGTTCAAGGTCGCCGGTGTGATCAAGGCGATCTCCGTGGAGGAAGGGCAGGCGGTCAAACAGGGACAGAAGCTCGCTGAAATCGAGCTGACCGAGATCGACGCTCAGGTGGCGCAGGCGCGGGCGCTTCAGGAGAAGTCCGAGCGCGACCTCGCGCGCGGCGAGCGCCTCTACGCGGATGAGGTGATCAGTCTCGAGCAACTGCAGGATCTACGGACGCAGGCATCTCTGCAGAAGGCACAACTCGCGGGCGCGGAGTTCAACCGGGGATATTCGGTCATCACGGCTCCCCACGATGGGGTGGTGCTGAGGAAGCTGTCGCAGGAGCGGGAGCTCGTTCCGGCAGGGCAACCCGTACTCGTCGTCGGCGGAGGCAACCGAGGCTACATCGTGCGCGCCGCCCTCTCGGACCGGGAGGTCGTCCAGTTGAAGCTGGGAGACCCGGCCGAGATCCGCATGGACGCCTACCCGGGCAAATCCATTTCCGGGACCATCAGCGAAATCGCGAATGCCGCGGATGAGAAGAGCGGGATGTTTCCCGTGGAGGTTCGCTTCGACACGGTACCCGTCGCGCTGGCCAGCGGACTCGTTGCGAAACTGCGCGTCGTTCCGGCCTCCGCCCGTGCGAGCGCGCTCACCTACGTACCCGTCAGCGCCATCGTCGAGGGAGATGGCAATCGCGCCAGCGTGTTTGTTGTCGACGCGGATCGCGCAAAGCGCCGTGATGTGCGCGTCGCCTTCATTGAGTCCTCGGGTGTTGCCCTGTCGGAGGGTTTGAAGCCGGGCGAGCAGGTCGTCACCGACGGGGCGCTGTACCTGCAGGATAACGATCAGATCGCCATCGCGAGGGAGTCCGCAGTGGGAGGCACGCCGCCCGGCAGCACGGCCTCGCCGGCGGCCGTGGCATCCTCATCCGGCACCCGGGTCAGCTCGCTTGACTGCGGAACCTGCGGCGACAAATAGGGGGCGCGGTCGATGTCATTCCTCGAGTTTCCGATCAAGCGCTACCCCTTCACGCTGGTCGTGTTCCTGTGTCTGATCGTGCTGGGGTGGTTCGCCTTTTCCAGCGTGCCGCGCGAAGAGGATCCGTACCTCAAGTTCCCGGGGTTCCTCATCACGGCCGTCTATCCAGGCGGGGATCCAAAGGACCTGGAACGACTGGTCTCCAAGCCGATCGAGGACCGGTTCGCCGAGCTCGACGACCTCTACAAGATCGAAACCACAATCACGGATGGCGTATCGATCATCGCGATTGAGTTCAACGCGGGCGCCGATCCCGACAAGAAATACGACGAGGTCACCAGGGAGATCAACGCCCTGCGCCCCACGCTGCCGGCGGAGTTGGCCAACCTGGAAGTGCGCAAGTTGAGTCCGGGGCTCGTCAACATCCTCCAGGTGGCGTTGGTGTCTGAAGACGCGCCCTATCGCGAGCTCGAGGATTACGCCCGGGAGCTCAAGGACACGCTGAAAGCCGTTGACGGAGTGCGGACGGCGGAGAGTTGGGCCATTCCGCTGCGCGAACTGCGGGTGCAGGTGGACCTGCGCCGCATGGCCGAGCTGGGAGTCAAGCCTTCTCAGGTCGCCGACGCGCTGCGCAGCGAAAACGCGAACATCCCTGGCGGTTTCGTCGATGTGGGCTCGCGCAGCTTCACAGTCCGCACCACGGGCAGCTATACCTCACTCGATCAGGTGCGCGACACGGTTGTGGCCTCCGTCGGCGGCCGTTTCATCCGCGTTCGGGACGTGGCGGAGGTTGCTTGGGAGACGCAACCCTGGAGCTACACCGGCCGTTTCAACGGCAAACGAGCGGTCTTCGTCACGGCGAATCAGAAAGAGGGATACAACATCCTGCAGGTGACCACCCGGGTCGAGGCGGCACTTCAGCGTTATGAGCGCTCGTTGCCGAAGCGAGTCAAACTCGAAGTCGGTTTTGAGCAGGCGCGCAACGTCGCCAACCGTCTCGATCACTTGTATCGCGACCTGCTCATCGCCATCGGCCTGGTCCTGCTGACCCTGCTTCCGCTCGGGCTGCGCGCGGCCGGGATCGTCATGATCTCCATCCCGTTGTCCCTCGCCTTCGGCCTGACGGTCATCTACTTTCTCGGCTATTCACTGAACCAGATCTCGATCGCCGCCTTCGTCGTCGCGCTGGGACTGCTCGTGGACGACTCCATCGTCGTCACGGAGAACATTGCGCGTCACCTGCGTGAGGGGGCGTCGCGGACTCAGGCCGCATTGGCCGGCACCCGGCAGATTTTCGTGGCCGTGATGGGCTGCACGGCCACACTCATTTTCGCTTTCCTGCCCCTCATGGCGCTGCCCGGCAACCCGGGCAAGTTCATCCGGGTCCTGCCGGTGACGGTTGTGGCGACTATCGTCGGGTCGCTCCTCATCGCAATGTTCATCATCCCCTTCCTGGCCAGCCGCCTGCTCAGCGAGAAGGAGGATCCGCACGGCGGCGCGCTGCTGCGCCGCGTGATGGGAGGCATCCATCGCTACTACCGGCCGGCGCTGCACTACTGCCTGGCTCGTCCTAAAACCACCGTCGTGGCGGCAATCGGCGGCTCTTTGCTGCTGGCCGCCGCGCTCGTGCCGGTCGTAGGCAGCAGCCTGTTCCCCAAGGCGGACACGCCGCAGTTCCTGGTCACCGTCGAGACTCCCAACGGCACCAGTTTCGCGGCCACCGATCGCGCGCTGCGCTTTGTCGAAAGCCGGCTGGCTACCATGCCCTCGGTGAAGAGCTGGTTCGCCAACATGGGACACGGCAACCCGCAGGTCTACTACAACATCATCCCCACGGGGGATGCCGCGAATTACGCCGAAGTGTTCGTTCAGCTGAAGACGTACAACACGCGCAAAACGCCTGCGGAGCTCGATGCGCTGCGCGCCCGGCTGACGGGCTATCCGGGGGCGCGGATTTACGTGAAGGAATTCGTCAACGGCCCCCGAATAACCGCTCCGATTTCGGTGCGGGTGATCGGGCCGGATCTCGAGGTCATCGAGAGCTTGTCACGCCGCGTCGAGAAGCTCATGGAAGGCACGCAGGGAACCCGGGACATCGACAATCCCCTGCGGGTTGCGCGCACGAACCTGAAATATGCCGTCGACACC
>Ga0070681_10001930_pt1 | contig 18715 bp, 18 predicted proteins | sample KBSC83BmetaG_FD_65650 | JGI IMG/M metagenome (GOLD analysis project Ga0070681, IMG submission 65650) | Corn rhizosphere microbial communities from Kellogg Biological Station, Michigan, USA - KBS C8-3B metaG | ecosystem: Host-associated > Plants > Roots > Rhizosphere | place: USA: Michigan... | reverse complement strand
CGAGTGCGTTGTCAACCAGGTTAACAAACACGCGCTTGATCTGCTCGATGTCGAGCATTGACAGCGGTAACTCACGATCGAGGTCCAAAGTCAGTGAAACGCCGTCGAGTCGTTCCTGATATAGACCAGCAGCGTGAGTGATCACGTCGTTGAGATTTGCCTGCTCGAGACGTGTGGCAGGCAGACGCGCAAAACGCGAAAACTCGTCAACCATCGCTTTCAAGCCCGCAACTTCGCGCGCGATCGTTTCCGTACACTCGCTGATTACCGCTGCCACGCGTTTATCATCGAGACGCTCATCGGCTACGAGAGATGTGCCGTTGCCGGCGCCGTTGGTCGCGCGACCATAACTCTTTGCAATGCGTTCGGCTGACAGTTGAATCGGAGTCAACGGATTTTTGATCTCGTGGGCCATACGCCGCGCGACTTCACTCCACGCTGCCGCACGTTGCGCCGCGAGCAGTTCCGAAAGGTCTTCGATTACTAAAACGACTCCGCGTCGCGGTCCGCGCGAATCCGGCAACGCACTGGCGGTCATCGAAACGGGCAGTGCTCCACTTCCGAGTTGCGTCTGTTCGGTTGCATGGCCCGCTCGCCGCGCCCGCCGCAACAGACGATCGACGACGAGCCAGTCTTCACTGCCGATGAGACTGCTCAGCGTCGGATTGCCTTCAGCTTTATCGACAAGCGCGAGCATGCGCGCTGCGGACGCGTTCAGAGTCGTCACACAATCATTTTCGTCAAGCGAGATCACGCCGGTCGATAACGATTGCAGCACTGTTTCGATGTAATTGCGTCGCTCGCGCAGCTCGAGGTTCGTGTCGCGCAACTCCGCCGCGCCCGCCTCGATGCGGCTGCGGTTCTCTTCGAGCTGCGCGGTCATCTGATTGAACGACTCCGCCAGCAGCGCGAGCTCATCATCTGCGATCGTCGTGACACGATGATGGAGATTGCCGCGTGCGATTTCGTTCGAAGCCTCGGCGAGTGCTTTGATCGGTGTTGCGATTCCACGCGCGAGGTAGATTGCCACCCAGCTCGAAACAAACAGCAGGATCAACGTCATTAATCCGAGCGTCGATAAGCCCAGCAGACGCACGCGACGCTGCTTGCTCACAAGGTCCTGGTAATCACGCTCCGAACCAGCAACGAGATCCGTGAGATCGTTCGACGCACGTTTTTGCGGTGCGATGATCAGCAGCTCCGATTGGTTCAAAGGCACCGCGAGCGCGTCAAACTCTTTTCCGTCAACCTGGTTGAGCCCGTCCGGGCCATGAAATAACCGCGCATTGCTAAAGAGTTTCTCGAGTTGCTCCGAATCCGCCTGCGACAGACTCGAATTCTGGAAAGTGGTTGAGCCGTCGCGGCTGGCAATCTCGATACGCACAAGCTGGCCCGAGTTCACCACCTGCTGCATCGTGCCCTGCCGCTGTTCCGGACTTTCGTTAGCAAGCAACATCGCGAGCAGTGATGCAGTGTCGCGCAGCGTTTGATCCTGACTCGCCAACGTCAGGCGTTTGACTTCGGTAGCCTGCTGTACGATCTCATCGGGAAAAGGATTGAACCACTTCTCTAGAGAGCGATTCAGAAACAGGTACGAAAAAACTGCCATCGCAGTGATCGGCAGAAAGCTGATCGAGATGAAATAGACCAGCAGGCGTGTCTTAACTTTCGAACCGAGTTGTCGTTCCTTACGTTCGCGCCGCAGCTTGAGCAGGTTGCGAACGAAGATGAAAAGGAAGACGACGAACGCGACAAAGTTAAGAGTCGAAAGCGCGTAAAGGATGAGAGCGTCGGCAGGTGTCTCGGGCTTGACGACGGTCCATAGCCACAGTTGCTGCGAGACGATAATTGCGAGCAGCAACACCACCGTCGCGCCCAAAACCCAAAGCAAAACGCGGCGCCGGCGTCGAATTCGCTCTCGGCGCTCCGGACTCAAATTATCGCGATTGTCGCTCATGCGGACGTGTTCGAAAGTTTAGCACACAGCCGCAGATGAACACGGATTAGGCGGATTCCTGCTAGAATGCAGCCCCCAATGCATCCCATCTTCTTTAACGACTTTGGCCGGCTTCGCAGCGGCTGGCGACTTGGGATATTCCTTCTCGTCTTAATCGTCGGCTTAATAGTTTGGGAGCAGATTGTCAGGACTCTCTACGGCTTTATATCGAGCTACTGGTCGATTCCTCATCCCGAACTTGTTCTCGGGCTCTCTTCCAAAGGTGGGTCGTTGGTCGTCGCTCTGGGTGTCGGTTATCTGTGTGCGCATTTCTTGGAAGAATTGCCCTGGCGATCTCTTGGAGCGAGCTTTACGAGGGGCTGGTTCAAAGATCTCGTTATTGGATCGGCACTCGGTTTTGCGACGCTGGCCGTGGCTGTCGTGATTGCGATCGGCGGGCATGGACTCCGGTTCTCCGTCAATCACGTAGACTGGCCATCGATCGTCAGGTCAATGATCGGATCCGTGGTGATACTGGTTATTGCCGCGTTTGCAGAGGAAGCGATGTTCCGCGGGTACGCGTTGCAAACGTTGACGCGCGCAAAACTCGCGTGGCTCGGTGTTGCGTTAACGTTGGCGCTATTCGGAGTCGCCCATCTCACTAATCCAAACGTCGTTCCCGGATTTACTCTAATCAACACCTCGATCGCAGGCCTCTGGTTCGCAGTGGCTTACCTGCGCACGCGCAGCCTCTGGTTGCCGTTCGGACTTCATTGGAGCTGGAACTGGGCGTTGGGTTGGTTCTTTGGCTTGCCGGTCAGCGGCTTACATCTGGTTTCTCATCCGTTGCTGAAAGCGAGCGATACCGGTCCGCTCTGGTTGACCGGAGGCGGTTACGGCATCGAAGGCGGGATCGCCGCCACGCTTGCGTTAACGCTCTGCACGCTTTTTCTGTGGCGATCTTCGATCATTTCGGCAGATCCTGAGTTAAAGAAACTGACGTCCGAAGAAAACCCGGTCACGCATCCGTCCGTACTAAGCATTCGTCCTGCTGACGATCACGCGTAAGTTCCGGCCGTTGTTAACAGTTTTTACCTCTCTCCCGTCTTAATAGGTGTCCTGAATCGAGGGCTTTCGCCCGATTGAGACACACAATGTACGCCACCGCCGACATGCTGCTAATGACCCCTGAGGCACACGCCGCCGCAGAGCAATCACAGGAAACACCGATCGAGGCGGTGCTGGTGAAAGCGGTCTTGTCCGGCGATCGCGATGGATTCGCGCGTCTCTACGATCTTTATGCGCCGCTCGTACACGGCATTCTGCTGTCGAGAGTGCCGCGAGCGGAAGTCGACGACCTGGTCCAGGACATCTTTTTCCACGCGTTCAAGAAACTGCACACGTTACGCGAAGCAGCGGCGTTTGCTCCGTGGATCGCGATGATCGCGCGCAACCGAGCCGTGGACTTTCACCGGCGGGCACGTGAGACAGTGGAGATCAACGACGATCTGCGCGGCAGCGAATCACATGAATCGAGAGCGAATGAAATTTTGGAGTTGATACGGAGTCTGCCGGAAGCGTATCGCGAGACTCTCGTGCTGCGGCTGGTCGAAGGAATGACGGGTCCGGAGATCGCTCTGCGCACAGGTCTCACGGCGGCGTCGGTGCGCGTGAACCTGCATCGCGGCATGAAGCTGTTGCGTGAAAAGCTCGGATTTATGGAGGGCTCATGAAAGACGATTACTTGTGGGACAAGTCGGGTCAGCCCGATCCGGAGATACGGAAACTTGAAGACATCCTCGGCACGTTGCGTTACCAGCCGAAGCCGCTCGAGATTCCCGTGTCACGGCGACGGAATTACTTTCCGCTGATCGCGATTGCAGCGTCGCTGTTGCTCGCACTCGTGGCTGGAGGTGTTTGGCTGCGAGTTCGAAATCAAAGCGCGCCGCCACCACCGCAAGAGGCTAAGGTTGTTCCCACTCGTCCAAAAATCGATGACGCGACACCGGAACCAATCCGCGATAAATCCAAAACCACGATCGCCGTCAAGAGGCCCCACCACAAATCCGTTCCATCCGCGTTAACGAAACGCGAACGCGAAGAAGGACTCGCAGCAAAACAACAATTAATGATCGCCCTGCGATTGACTACAGAAAAATTGAGCCTGATCCATCGAAAGACTCAGGGCATTACACCTGCGAATCAGATCAAGAATCAACATCGAGTTGGATGAATGGAGTAGTTATGAAAGCACTCTTTCGAATGAAACTTACAATGCCGCTGATCCTGCTTATCGCTTTGCCCTTCGTGGTCCAGGCACAGGATGCACGACTTCAGTTAGGCAGCCTCGATCATCTTGCTGCTAAAGCGAACGAGATCGTCGACGTCAATGTCGATGAGCGACTGATGAAAGTGGCCGTCAAGCTCCTCTCAGACAAAGATGCCGATGAGCGAGACGTCAAGAAGCTCGTTGACGGACTAAAGGGAATCTACGTCAAAAGTTTCGAGTTTGACAGCGAAGGACAGTACACCGCGGCGGACATAGAGACGATTCGAACTCAGCTTCGTGGCCCAGGCTGGACGCGTCTCGTCAACGTCATGAGCAAGAAAGACGGAAATTGCGAAGTCTATATGCTCTTCAACGGCGACCAGGTTGGCGGTCTCGCAGTGCTGGTTGCGGAAGAGAAAGAGCTCACTGTCGTCAACATCGTCGGTCCGGTGGATCTCGACAAACTCGCCAAACTCGAAGGACAGTTCGGCGTACCTGAGCTGGGAATCGAAAAAACGAAGAAGAACGATGACGAGAAGTGAGGTCTCCGATGAAGACTATCAGTGCAATCGTACTCACTCTTCTCGTGCTCTCGATACCGGTTCACGCCGGCGACGACGATTTCAAGTCGGTCGTGAAGATGATCGAGCAGTTCTACCGCGTAAAGCATCAGGGCATCCCCTTTCTCGCGAAGGCCGGAATGAAAGTCGGCACCACGGCGGCAAAGATCAAAGGCGGCGAAGCAAAACGGATTGCCGAAGCCGGCAGCGTCAAGCTCGCGGTGTTTGAAGATCAGGCTTTTAACGGCGACTTCACGAAGTTTCGCGCGTCATTGAACGGCGCTTTGAATGACACGTGGATTCCGTTGATTCAAACGCTCTCGGGCAAGGGTGGAGAACAGAATTTCATCTATCTAAGGAATGCGCGCGACAAGTACAACGTGCTGGTGATTAACATCTCGGAACGCGACGCGACAGTGGTCCAGGTGACAGTCTCGGGAAAGAACCTGGCTTTGTTGCTGAAAGATCCGGAAGGCACCGGCAAGTCCATCACCGAAGAAGCAACGATTAACGATCAGGAGTAGGTTATGTCGAAATACCTTTTGTTACTCATTGTTCTCCTGGCGGCGTTCCCAGCGAGGGCGCAGGAAATTGAAGACACGATCAAGATCAAAACGCGCGTCGTGTTTCTCGATGCACTCGTCAAAGATAAGAAGACCAGTCTCCCGATTTCGAATCTGACTTCCGAGAACTTCGCCGTTCTGGACGACGGCAAGCCGCGTGACATCACTTACTTCACGCGCGAAGGCCAGGCACGCAAACCGCTCGCGCTCATTATCATTCTCGATCTGCGCGCAGACGGCGCCGGCCGTTTTCTCAAACGCACCGAGATCCTGAAATCGATGGAAGATGAGTTGGCCAAACTTCCTCCGGACGATGAAGTCGCGATTATGGCGATGGACATGAATAACGAAGATGAGGAACGGCTGTGGTTGACTGAGTTCACCAACGATCGTGCGCAGATCGCTGCGGCTCTGGCGCGTGTGCCGGCGATGTGTGTGTCTGTTGAAGGTGCGCAGCCGTCAACAAAAGCTAAGGTCGAGCCTGCGCAAGGCGAAGGCAAACCCGACGATATCATTGAGACGGAAACGATTCGTGGAAAGAACGGCGCCGTCATTAAACGCGAGACGCGACGTGATGGGCGCGTTAATGTGTCGCGAACCAACAAGGACGGCAAAACGACGATCGATATCGGCGACGTCTACGACATGGCTGCGGCCATGAAAGAAGCGACGCGCAAGGCCGCGGAGTTGCGGCCCAACTCGCAGACTTCGATCGTCTGGGTGTCGGATGGTATCGCGCCGATATTCTTCGAAGATCGTGACGCGACGCAGCAGATCCTGATCCGCGATAACGTAATCTTTAACTCGCTGACAGTTGAGCTGCGCACGTTGTTCAAGTTTCTAATGCCGATAGGCAAGCCGATAGCAGGGTGGATGGGGCTGAGTTTGTACGGCAGCGCGAAGCTTCTGGCGCAGAGTTCCGGAGGTGAGGCGGTGAAAGTGGGCCGTGTGAAAGACTACGGCGCCGGCCTCTCGCGGATCATCGGGAACCTGACGGCGCGTTACAGTCTGGGCTTTGCGTTAGCGGAAAACGAGAACGACGACGGACGCATGCACAGCCTCGAAGTACGTGTGAACGCGAGGGACGAAAAAGGCAAGACCCGAAAGCTCCAGGTCAGCTCGCGCCAGGGGTATTACATGTCGTCAACAGTGCCGAAGGACGCAGCGGCGAAGGCGCAGTGATGGAGATACTTTTAGACAGGATAATCTGGATAATCTTGTAAATCTTGTTAATCCTGTCTAAGCACTACCGTGTTGCCGCGCTTGGCTTGCAGAATTTTGGCGGCGGAAGAACCATTGATCGAGAGTTCGAGAAACCCCGCGCTGCCCCAGACGGCGAACGGTGTCTTCGCAGAATTCTCGCCATAGAACCTTCGAAACTCGCGGATTGTTTTTCTATTGACGACGAGAGTTGCGTTTGATTTCACGAGATCGCGCGTGATGTTTGTGACGCAATTTCCGAAGCGATCGATGTGAATGATCCGCGCGCACACGTCCCCATTCTTCAGCACTTCCGGCTCGAGCGAGACAGGCAAACGCACCGCATCATTGATCCTTGGACCAAACTTAAGTGGCTTCACGCCGTTCGAGAGCGCCGCTCCAACCGGCGCGAAGATGTCACGCCCATGGAAAGTCGTACTCGGATCGTGACGGAAGTATTTCTCTACAGTGACGTGAAAAACCTGGTGTGAAGGTTCGCGATCGTAGATGTAGGTGAAGAGCCCGTTGTCTGGTCCAACAAAGAACTGCTCGTTCGCGCTCACGATGATCGGCCGTCGCGTCGAACCGACTCCAGGATCGACGACCGCCAGGTGCACGGTTCCCGCCGGAAACGTCTTGTATGCCCCGAGCAACGTGAACGCACCGGCAGCAATGTCCTGCGGACCGATCTCATGCGTGATGTCAACAATCACCGCCTGAGGATTGAGCGACAGGATCGCAGCTTTGACCGCCCCAACGAAATAATCGGCTGTGCCGAAGTCAGTCAGTAAACTAACGACTGTCACAGCGCATTCGTATCGGTTGAAGTACGAATCTTCATATGCTGGCCGCGTTCGAGTCGAATGTCCTTGCCGCGTTGCGTCATCACGCCCGCCGTGCCTGCGCCACCACCGATGATGGCTCCGATTGCAGCGCCTTTACCACCGCCTGCAATCGCGCCGATGATCGCGCCAACACCGGAAGCCGCGCCGACTTTCGCCGCGTCGTCTTTCGTCGAATCGCGTCCCTTAACGCCGCCTTCCGAATCAACCTGCGGATCGTAGTTGCCGCCCATCGGAGAGATCTCAATCAACTCAGCATGCAGCGTGGCGGAGCGATTGTCCGCGGAACGAATCTGATCAAACGCTAGCTGCAACTCGGCGACACCTTTAACTTTGCCCGGTCGCTTGAGTGCCGCGATTCGTCCCTCGACGATGTAGCCTGAATACTGCGCCGGTTCGATAACTTTCGCCTGGATTCGATCGCCGCGCTGGCTCGCATCAGTCGAGACCGGTGTCAACAACTCGAGCGCGAGAATCGTGTCACGCGGAATCGCTAACGATCCATTCGACGCGACTGTCGTGTTGTTGTCGGAATTAGACTGAGGAGGTTCGTTGTTGTTAACAGGCGCGCTCGTGTTATCCGAGGCGGCAGCGACCGTGCCGCGCTTGTGTAGTCCTGTTGGTAACGACGAATTAAACTGCTGGCGTTCATACCCAGCCGAGTAGCCCGCCTCAAAACCCTGTTGGTAACCGTCACGATAATCCTCGATCGGTCCCCAAACGTCGTTGAACGAACGATCGGCGCGCTGATAGTCCTCTTTGTTTTGATAATTGCGCGGCGCGTGATCGGAAACGTCTTTGTATCCGGCAGTGTAACCGTCCGAATAGCCGGTGCGATAACCGCGCTCGAGGGCGGTCGACTGGCCCTGCGCTGCGGCGGGCACGATTGCCACTAGCCCGCTCACGCAGATGCTCAACAAAACGACCAGGGGAAGCTTAAAGTAATTCATATTGTGTCCTTCCGAAGAATTACGGCCGTTTGGGCCGTAGCGTCTTTGGGAGAGCCAACTTCGTAGCGTGGGCATGCTATCACGATATTTGCCTCAAAGAAGCTTTTTGCGCATGCTTTATGGCAAACTGCCGTTCAGATGCCACTTTCAGCGTCTGAGTTGGCGACTTTTAGAGTGTTTCTGATGACGAAACGCCGAGTTTACCTGGATCACAGCGCGACGACGCCGGTCGATCCGCGCATCGCGAACGCGATGGCGCGGGCGGTCGTGGAGACGTTTGGCAACGCCTCGAGCGTGCATGGCTTTGGCCAACAAGCACGTGCCGCGATCGATCGCGCGCGACGCGAAGTCGCAGCGCTGATTGGCGCGAAGCAGAATGAGATCGTCTTTACGTCGGGTGGAACTGAGGCCAACAACCTCGCGATTCGGGGTTTGTGTGAAGCGTCGTCAGCGCACGGTCGTCACGTAATTACTTCCGCGATCGAGCATCCGTCAGTCAGTGGAGTTTGCACTGAACTCGAGAAGCGCGGTTGGGAAATTTCGCGGCTTCCGGTCTATGCGAATGGCATCGTGCATGTCGACGATGTCGCACGCGCGCTGCGGCCGGACACAGTGCTCATAACCGTCATGCTCGCCAACAACGAGATCGGTACGATCCAGCCGATCAGCGAGATCGGTTCACTTGTTCGCGATAAGAAACAACTTTGGTTTCACACTGACGCGGTCCAGGCTGCCGGACGTTTACCATTGAACATTGACGAACTCGGCTGTGATCTGCTGACGATGTCCGCACACAAGTTGTATGCGCCAAAGGGTATCGGCGCGCTCTATGTTCGTCGCGGCGTGAGACTGCACGGACAGAACGTCGGCGGACATCAGGAACGCGAACGACGCGCGGGCACTGAGAACGTTCCCGGAATCATCGCCTTTGGCGAAGCAGCCAAACTCGCGCGCGAAGAGTTAACGTCACGCTCACAGCACGATCGCGCTTTGCGCGACAGGTTCGAATCTCTGGTGAGCGAGCGCATCAGCGACGTCGTGATGAACGGCGACCGTGAACAGCGCTTGGCCCATCTCTCGAACATCTCGTTTCGCTTCATCGAAGGCGAGGGCTTGCTTATCAATCTCGATCTCGAAGGTGTCGCAGTTTCAACCGGCTCGGCATGCTCTTCGGGAACGCTCGAACCATCGCCTGTGATTCGCGCACTCGGTGTCGACGACGAACTCGCGCGCGGTTCGATACGGTTTAGCTTCGGGAAAGACAACACTGAAGCAGATGTCGATTACGCAGTCGAAGCGCTGGCGCACGCCGTTGAAAGGTTACGACTATTGTCGCCGCTGAATAGACATGATTTGCAAGATTTTGCAGGATGTACAGGATAGTCTTGTGAATCCTGCAAATCCTGTAAATCCCGTGCCTTATTCATCAAAGTTCAAAGACCATCTCGCACATCCACGCAACGCAGGCGAACTCCCCGGCGCTAACGCGGTCGCGGACGAAAAGAATCCCGTTTGCGGCGATCGCCTGCGTCTCTCGCTAATCGTCAAAGACAATCGCATCAAAGCGGTGCGTTATCTCGCGTACGGCTGCCCCCCGACACTCGTCTGCGGCTCGATTTTGACTGAGTTGATTGACGGAAAGACGATTGAAGAAGCGAGAAATCTGACGCGCGCCGACCTCGTCAACGCAGTCGGCGGTCTACCCTCAAGAAAACATCACGCTGCCGCACTCGCCATCGAAACACTGCACGCAGCGCTTGCAAATTAACGGCGAGGCGTTCCAACCACGCGTGGCCGATCCGCCGCGGGCTCGATCGTCTTGCGCTTGTGATACTCCGGCCCGCAGTACTTCTTCGGCTCAGTACCCAACACAAACGTCTTCGTTCGAATTATCGGACAACTCTCGACCGCGATCAGTCCGGTTGTCGGATCGATATCCAACGTGATCGTGCCTTCGAGTCCGGCGCCTGGTAACGACGGTGCTTTTCGAGTCGAAGGTGACGGCGACGGCATCGGTATCGGCTCGGGATTCACTTGCTCCATCGGCGGCGAGGGCTCGGGAAGTTCTAACGGTGTCGCCTCCTCGGCCGGCGTATCTGAAGCGTGGTTTGGACCAGTGCCTTCGATAAAAAACTCAACGCGCTTCTCAACATCCTCCGGTGCGCTCGGCTCGCCGGTCTTCGGATTGATCTCCTCCGGCTCGACACCGGCCGGCATCTCCCAATCACCTTGCCAGTCCGGATGCTGGTCCAACGCGACCTGCATGAAGTCCGCCCAGATCGGCAACGCTGAATTCGCGCCGGTCAGTCCGAGTTGCGAACCATCGTCGAAACCGACCCACACCGCACAGACGAGGTTCGGCGTGTAACCTGCAAACCAACCGTCACGAGAAGTGCCGGTCTTGCCGGCGAGCGGCATCTTCAAACCGCGCGCGCGCACCTTCGCAGCGGTACCGCGGTTGATGACGTCCTTCATAAACGAAGTCATCACATAAGCGACTGCTGGTTTCAGCACCTCGTTCTTCTCGGGAACCGGCGCGGCGATCGTGACGCCATTGCCGGTCGTGATGCGATTGATCGCGATCGGACTCGTGCGAGTCCCGTAATTCGCGAAGGCTGTGTAAGCGGATGCGATCTGAAGCGGCGTTGCTTCACTCGTGCCAAGCGCCATCGCGGGATACGCGCGCGCCGGTTTCGGCAGTCCCGCTTTAGCAGCGAGATTCATCACTCGTCCGATCGTCACTTCCATCGCGACTTCAACCGTCACGACGTTGAGACTGTTGACCAACCCATCGCGTAAAGTAACGGGCGCATGACTGTAACTCTCGCCAAAGTTTCCGGGTGAGTATTCCTGGTTATCGAAAGTGAACGTCTTCGGCTCGTCCATGTAAGTAGTAGCCGGCGTGATCACTCGTGGAATCGGATCGTACGCAGTGTTCAGCGCCGTCGCATAGACGAAAGGTTTGAAGACCGAACCGGGTTGCCGCAACGCATCAGTCGCGCGGTTCAACTGGCTCTTCGAATAATCGCGGCCGCCAATCATCGCGACGATCTCGCCAGTCTTCGCATTCATCGCCACCAGCGCCGCCTGCAACGTGCCGGGCTCAAAACGTTTCGACTGGATCTTATCGAGCGCCGTCATCTGCTTCGTCAACGCAGCGTATGCGGCGCGCTGGAGGTCCATGTCGATGGTGGTGTAGATGCGCAGATGTTCAGCCGAACCGTTTCCCGCGATCAGGCTGTCGAGCTGGTTCTGAACGTAATCAGCGAAGTACGGCGCGTCTGAAACGTCGATGCGGCCTCGCGCCGGCACGACTTTAAGCGCCGTCGCTTTGGCCGTCGCTGCTTCCTGCGCCGTGATCGCACCGGCCTCGACCATCGAGTCGAGCACTTGATTACGACGCGCGGTCGCGGTGTCGATCTTCGTGTATGGGTTGTAGCGATTTGGACTGCGAATCAAGCCGGCAAGAAACGCCGATTCGCCGAGCGTCAGGTTTGTAACGTCTTTATTGAAATAAGCACTCGCCGCCTCGCCGAAGCCGTTGATCGAGAAGCCCGCCTGCTGGCCCATGTAAACCTGGTTGCAGTAGAGCTCGAAGATCTTCTCTTTACGCAGACGCGTTTCGAGAATGATGGACATGTAGGCTTCGCTGATCTTGCGCCGCCACGTCTGTTCAGGCGAAAGAAGGAGGTTTTTGACGAGTTGTTGCGTGATGCTGGAGCCACCCTGGCGTGCGAGCGGTGAGTTCGGATCCGAGTCGACGCGTCTCACAAGCGCGCGCAGGATACCGCGAATGTTTACGCCGTAGTGTTCGAAGAAGGAGCGGTCTTCCGTGACTGTGATCGCCTTGACGAGGTGCGGCGGCAAGTCGCCAAAGCCGATAACTTTGCGTTTCGCACGCTCAGTGCCGGTAACGGAACTAATCAACTCCGGTTCGAGCCATGCGCGTTGCAACGAACCACGATTCTCGAGATCCGTTATCGAGCCGATTGACTTTCCCGAACCGCTGAATTGCACGCGAACGTTTTGAAACTGCTTCACACCATCGACACTCGAAGCACTGCTCGGCTCGATGTCGAGCGTGTTTCCATTGACGGTATAACGTCCGCGACTGTTGTCAGCCTGTTGAGTCTTCTCGACGTAACCCGCGCGCTTCAAAAAAGCGATCACGTCCGCTTCCGAGACCGATTCGTTGACGGTGAGTTGTTTCGGGGCCGCATAAATTCCGGCGGTGCGCGTGAAAACTTCACCTGCAAGCAGGCTGTCGATACGTCCTGAAAAGATCGTCCAGTAGTAGATCAGGATGCCGAGAACAATCGCGGTAACAAAGACGACAGGAATGATGACCGGCGCGCTAAACACGCGTCGTAGCAGCCGTCGCCAGAAACCCCGACCATTTTCAACGTAAGAAACCTGGCGTGGATCACGATTGCTGGGGCGGGGATAATTTTCTGGTGGATAACGGACTGGCATTCTTCAGATAGTACGTAACATTCCGCTTACGGTTCTGTCGACCTTCAGTTTGACAGGGCTGACCGCATTCGTTAACGTGGCTGCCCTCGCTGGTGACTTTGATGCCACTCGCCCGGGTATGAGTCTAACACCCCTTCCTCGTTTCCTTCTCCCCAATCGGGCTCGCATCCGCATCGTTTTGATTGCCGTTTTGGCCGCAATCGCGGTCGGAACGGTCGTATTTCACCTGCTGGAAGGCTGGTCTATACTTGATAGCCTTTACGTTACAGCCCAGACTGTGACTACAGTGGGCTTCGGCGATATAACGCCGCGGACAACGGCGGGCCGCGTCTTCGCGACCGTGTTCATGATGGTGGGCGTTGGCATCGTGCTTTATGCTTTAACCAGCATAGTGCAGTCGATTGTTCACTCGGAGCTATTCGCAAGGTATGGACAGTCGAGAAAAATGAGCAAACTGCGAGACCATTTCATCATCTGCGGCGCCGGGCGAGTCGGATCGCATTTGATACGAAGCCTGCGAGCTGTAGATGGCATCTTTCTTGTGATCGAAAGCGATCAAACGAAGGTCGAGGCACTGATGGATGCCGGTATCGCAGTGCTCGTCAGAGATGCGACGCTCGAAGAGAGTTTGATCGAAGCAGGCGTACAACATGCGCGCGGTCTCGCCAGTTGTTTGCCCGATGATGCCGATAACGTTTACGTAGTTTTGACTGCTCGCGATCTGAATCCGAATATCCACATCGTCGCCAGGGCGGCTGAAGAAGCGGCTGAAAGTAAGCTGATTCGCGCGGGCGCGAATCGCGTCGTGGCGCCGACGATAATCGGCGGACATCGAATGGCAATGGCGTTAACGAAGCCTGCGGTTGGAGACTTTCTCGACTCGATCACAGCTAACCATCTCGAGCTCGGATTCGAGCAACTCGAAGTCGATTCGATCTCCTTGCTAGTCGATCGCAAACTGAGTGAAACGGTGATCAGGTCCGAGTTGAACATCGTTGTCGTCAGCATCAGACGGTACAACGGTGAGATCATTTTCAATCCAAGCGGCGAAACGAAGATTGAAGCGGGCGATATGCTGATCGCTATCGGCAACGCAGACTCGTTAGCCCGGTTGAATGCTCTTGCGCGCGGTCGCGCGACACAACAGGCGGCTATTGAGACTTAACGAGATGAAGACTCTGGTGACTGGTGGCAGCGGATATTTAGGAACGTTCGTCCGAAACTTCTTTGCAGCCGACGATTTTTCCCGCCGTTCGGGTTTCGATGTGCGCGACGAGCAGGCAGTCGAGCGAGTGGCGGACTATGACGTGGTGATCCACCTTGCCGCACACTTTGATAAAAGTCCCGAAGGAGCGAGCGAGTGCTTTCGCACGAACGCGACCGGCACCGCGAATGTCCTGCGCAACATGAAACCGGGCGCGGTTTTTATTTACGCGTCCACCAAAGACGTTTATGGCAGCCATGCCGAGGGCCTGGAATTCGTCGACGAAAAAACCAGCACGGACTATAACGGGCAGTCAGCGTTTGAATGGTCCAAGCTGATTGGCGAGCGCTACGTTGAGTATTACGCACACGTACGAAATCTGCGCGCGTGCATCTTCCGTCTTTCGACCATCTTTGCGCGACCGTCTGAAGACAACGTGCCGGGCATCGTCACGCACTACGTTGAGTCAGTGAAGCATCGAGTGCCGATTCGACTGCCGGCGGGTGTCGATCCGGTGCGTGATATTTTGTACGTCGACGACCTCTCGCGCGCGTGCCGTTCGTTTATCAACTCGACGGTTCAGTTTGGACTCTACAACGTCGGCGGCGGGCGATTGAACGCGGTTAGCCTCCGTGACCTGTTGAAACAAATCGGAACAATCATCGACATCGAGCCTGTGATTCAGGATGATCCGGCGATGCCCGTGCCCGTGCCTCTGCGTTATGTTTCGGACACGAAGCGTATCGAGAAGGAGCTGGACTGGCGGCCGCAGATCGGTGTCGATCATGGTGTGCGGGTGATCATCTAGGAATTAGATTGGAATGAGCAACGTGGCGGCTGAGAGTATCAAGCGAGTTGTCGTGCGAGGTACGAATTGGGTCGGCGACTCTCTGATGACGATACCGGCGCTGCGTGCGCTGAGGCGCGTCTTGCCGGATGCGCACATCACGCTCGTCATTCGTCCGGGAACAAAAGGCATCTTCTCCGAGGCGGATTTCATTGACGAAATCCTCGTCTACGATCGGAAGAATGCGTTCTCTATCGTCGCGCAGGCGCGTGAATGGAAGCGCAGGAAGTTTGATCTGGCCGTGCTGTTTCAGAATGCTTTTGAAGCTGCGTTGATTCCGTTTCTTGCAGGCGTGCCGCTGCGACTCGGGTACGCGACTGAGTCGCGACAGGCGCTACTGACACATCCGCTGCCGCTGCCTGAGTGGCGTCACGACCGGCATGAAGTCTTTTATTACTTGTACCTCGTCACAGCGCTGGAGCAGATGTTGTTTGGCCGTAGCGTAATCTGCGAAGCCGAACCGGATGCGAGCATACAGATCTCGGAAGCGAGAAAAGCGCAGGCGGCGGAGTTGCTGCGTGCGTACGGTGTGAGCGAGGAGGACGCGGTCGTCGCGATCTGTCCAGGATCGATTAACAGCCGCGCGAAGCGATGGCCGGCGGAGTCTTATGCTTTGTTGGCGGATCGATTGATTGAGAGTGAGCGACGCGTGCTGTTCATCGGGTCGAAGGATGAGACTGACGTCTCCGAACAGGTAACTCGCCGCATGCGACAGAAGCCGATTGTGCTCACTGGTAAAACTACTCTCGACCAGATCACAGCCGTACTCGATCGCGCAGATCTGATCGTGACCAACGATACGGGTCCGGCTCATATCGGCGCTGCCCTGGGTCGTCCGACGATAGTGATCTTTGGTCCGACAAATCCGTTAACAACACGCCCATTTGCGCCCGAGGCAGTGATCCTGCGCCATCCGCCGGACTGCGCGCCGTGCATGCTGCGCGACTGTCCGATCGATCATCGTTGCATGACTGCGATCACAGTCGATGAAGTGTTCGAACAATCGCATGCGTTGTTGAAGCGCGGCAGTTTTGCGAAAACAGTGAGGAGTTTGTGCGACTCTGTCGCCTGAGCAAAAATGAAGCGACCAGCGGTTTTCATCGATCGGGATGGAACGATTTCAGAGGAGGTTGGTTACGTTAACCATCCGTCGCGCTTTCGACTGTTTCCGTATTCTTCGGAAGCGATCAGGATTTTGAATAACAATGAGTGGCTGGCGATTCTCGTGACGAACCAGGCCGGTGTCGCGCGCGGATATTTTTCAGAGGAAGTTATCGTCAAGGTCCACGAGCAGTTGAAGCACGATCTAAAGGATGCGCACCTCGATGCGATTTATTACTGCGCCCATCATCCGACGGTTGGAGAAGCGCCGTACCGCGTCGATTGCGACTGTCGCAAACCGAAGACGGGATTGATCGATCGCGCGGCGCAGGAGTTTGATATCGATCGGAGTGCGAGCTGGATGGTTGGCGATCGATACGGAGATGTTGAGCTGGCGCGAAATGCGGGATTGCGATCGGCGTTTGTTACGAGTGGGTACGGATTGGGCGAGTGGGAGTATCAGCGCCACTCGTGGAAACTCCAGCCCGATCTCGTTTGCGAGAACTTACTCGAAGCCGTAAAGATGATCGTCGCGACCCAGGATTAATAAATGACGCGCACGGAATTTCAACAACGCTTAATCGAGATCATCAGGCGTTTCGCCGATCAAAAAATCGTGATCATCGGCGATGCCATTGCCGATCGCTTTATACACGGCTCAATTAGTCGCGTTTCGCGCGAAGCTCCCGTCTTCATCCTGCGACATCAACACACTGAAACATCGCCGGGCGGCGCTGCCAACTGTGCGATGAACCTCGTCGCGCTCGGTGCAAAAGTCTCGCTCATCTCAGTCACCGGCAGCGACGAAGCGGGCAACGAACTCCGCGCCAAACTCGAAACGGCCGGCGTGAATATCGACGGCGTGATTGCGTCTGACAAAGTTCAAACCACCACCAAGGTTCGAATTCTTGCCGGCCATTCGCATTCGAGCAAGCAACAGGTAATCAGGATCGACTACGAAGGCGCGTCGCTCAACGATGATGGAGTTCGCACCGCACTTCTCAACAAGCTGCAACAAGCCATCAACAACCCGAACGCCCTCGTGATTTCCGATTACAACTACGGCGTGGTGGATGCGCAGGCGGTTGAGATGATTCGTAGAAGCGCCCGCGTTCCGGTGTTGGTTGATTCGCGGTTCCACCTCTTCGACTATCCCGGATTCACGGCTGCCACGCCAAACCAGGAAGAAGTCGAGAATCTCGTCGGCACACCCATCACTTCCACGGAACAACTCGAGCACGCTGCAACGGAGTTGAAGCAGCGACTCGGTCATCGCGCGCTGCTCGTTACGCGTGGCGGAGAGGGCATGACCTTAGTCGAACATCATGCGGCTCCGGTTCACATTCCCGCTGTCGGCGGGCAACAGCCAGTGGACGTAACAGGCGCAGGTGATACGGTCATCGCTACGTTTACGTTGGCGCTGGCGTCAGGTGCGTCGTTTGCCGATGCGGCGCGGCTCGCGAACTATGCTGGTGGACTCGTCGTGATGAAGCGAGGGACGGCGACCGTGAGTGCCGCGGAGCTGGAACATTCAATTCAGCAAGTGTGAGTAATGGTTTTAGACAGAGAAGAACTAGTGAATGAGGTGACGGCCGCCCGTAAAGCGGGCGCGCGAATCGTTTTAGCCAACGGATGTTTCGACGTGCTTCACGTCGGACACATCCGTTACCTCGCCGGCGCGAGAGAACTCGGTGACGTGCTGGTCGTCGGCATCAACTCCGATGAACAGGTCGCGATTCAGAAAGGAGCAGGCCGGCCGGTCTTGCAGGCGACGGAACGCGCAGAGATCGTGGCGGCACTCGAACCCGTGACTTTCGTAACGATCTTCAGTGAGCCAACCGTCGAAGAACTCCTGCTCGCTTTGAAGCCCGACGTCCACGCGAAGGGAACTGATTACACGAGCGACACGGTGCCCGAGCGTGACGTGGTACGATCCTATGGCGGACAAGTGGCGATCGTCGGCGATCCAAAAGATCATTCAACTTCCGCAATCATAGCCCGACTCGGAGGAGCTAACATCAATGTTTAAGAATTTCTCCTTTGCGGCTCTGCGCCTTTGCGGGAGCATCTTCTTCATCTGTCTGCTCGCCTGCACCGTATCTTTTGGTCAAAAGAGATCCGCGCGTTTCGATCCCGACGGCACGTTCTGGATCCTCGGTAATACTCCAAACGATTTTTCGGAATTCGGAGCCATAAATTTGAACGCGAAGCGATCGCGACAACTTTCCGTGCAGGGGTTTGAGTTGAATAACGGAAAGAGACTTCGCTTCAAGACCCTCACAGTAAAGCGAGATAACTTCACCTTCACCACCTTCGAACTTGGCGGCGTTTCATATGCGTTTTCAGGAAAATTTCTTAAAGGTGGAGTCTATTCCGCAGGTGATCTCGACGACACGATTCCAGTCCTCAAAGGAACTCTCACGAAGTTTCGCAACGGTCAAAAAATTGCCGAAGCGAATCTCACCTTTTCTTATTTCGGGGGTACGTAAGACTCGGAATGAGAATTCTGATCGTAAAACTGGGTAGTATTGGCGACATAGTTCACACTTTGCCGGCGCTCGCAGCTCTGCGCGCGGCACAACCCCATTCCGAGATCTCATGGGTCGTCGAACGTCGCTCAGCCGAAATTTTGAGAGACAACCCGCTTCTGGATCGCCTCATCGAAGTCGACACGAAGGCGTTGAGGCGCGGGCTGATGTCTGGGGAGACGCTGCGGGCACCGCGCCAGCAGTTACGTCGGTTACGTGCCTCAGCCTTCGATGTCGCTTTA
>Ga0070681_10001929_pt1 | contig 18717 bp, 14 predicted proteins | sample KBSC83BmetaG_FD_65650 | JGI IMG/M metagenome (GOLD analysis project Ga0070681, IMG submission 65650) | Corn rhizosphere microbial communities from Kellogg Biological Station, Michigan, USA - KBS C8-3B metaG | ecosystem: Host-associated > Plants > Roots > Rhizosphere | place: USA: Michigan... | reverse complement strand
CTCGGCTGGTGCTATCTCTATATGCGCGCGCACGGCCGCACGATATGGACGCCGCGCTGGATCGAGAGCCTGCGGGTTCAGCTCTATGTGCTGTTCTTGAATCGGCTCTATGTGGATGAGTGCGTCCAGCGGCTCGGTCAAGCCCTTATGTCTATCGTGCAGCGCTTCGATAAGGACGCGGGAGAACGAGTGCCGCGATAGCTGTGCTTGACGGGAGTCTAGAGAGCGTATTAATGGTTAGCCCCCGCTGATGAGGTGGCGCCATCCCGGGCACGGCAATTTCAGGAGGAAGTGAGCCATTTCCGATCTGCCAGGCCTATGAGGTGCTCGTGTCGCTTGCGTTACTCGTTCCGCTGCTCCTGCTCCTAGCCGCTGTCATCGTGGTGGTCGGTCCCGACACCTCGCGTGATTCACGCGCGAAGATGGCAGCCTATCCGATCGGCGCAGCATTCTTTGGCGCCGTCGCGACGCTTTACCTCGTCGCGAACTGGGGTCCCATCACCGTTCGGTTCTACGATCCTTCCTCGGTCGCCTCCTTCGCGATTCCCATTGGTTTCTACGTCGATCGGCTAAGCGCGGTCATGATGACGCTGATCACCGGTGTGAGCGTCATCATCTACTGTTACTCAACGAGCTATATGTACCAGGATCGCCATGTTCGACGGTATTTGGCATTGATCTGCCTGACGGACTTCGTTCTGATCTGCATGGTCTCCAGTGCAAACCTCATGATGCTGTTCCTCTTCTGGCAGATCCTCAGCTACCTGCTCTACGTCCTCGCACACAACCATGCGCATGCCGGGACGTTGGCGGGAGCATTCAAGACTTTCACGATCCTCCGGGTGGCCGATACGGCGTTTCTCGCGGGGATTGCCCTTGCGTATCACCTCTATGGCACGCTCGAGTTTCAGGATCTCTTTGCGCGGGCCGCCGAAACCGCGATCGTCCTCTCGCCCTGGCCGGGGATAGAGATCAGTGCCGCCACTTCCGTCACCTTGCTCATCTTCATCGGGGCGATGGGGAAATCGGCGCAGTTTCCTCTGCATCTTTGGTTGCCGGGCTCGCTGTTCGCCCCGACGCCGGTGCATGCGCTCTTGCACGCGGGCATCATCAACGCCGGCGGTTTTCTCATCAACCGCCTCGCGCCGCTGTTCGGGATGAGCTCGACGACCCTGCACGTCGCCTTCGTGATCGGCACCCTGACCGCCGTCCTCGGCGCCTCCATGATGCTGGCGCAGAACGACATCAAGAATATGCTCGGATTCTCGACGATCGGCCAGATGGGCTACATGATCATGGAGTGCGGTTTGGGTGCGTTTTCACTGGCCGTATTCCACTTGATCGCGCATGGACTCTTCAAGGCCACGGTCTTTTTGAACTGTGGCAATGTCATCAACAGGGCGCGCCTGGAGCCGCATTATCCTTATACGGAGCATGAGACGGAACAAGAAGGCTACTCCCGCCTCACCTGGTCGACCGGCTTTGTCACAACGCTCTTCATCCCGCTGTTAATCCTCTTGGTGACGCATGGCGTGTTGCGTATCCCGTTGCTCGAGTCGCAAGGCACCGTGATCTTTCTCTTCTTCATTTGGATCACGTCGTCGCAAGCGATTCTGACGCTCACGCGCCTGCGCGCCGTCGCCTCATGGAAGGTGTCGACGGCCATGTTGTTGACGCTGCTCTTTGTGGTGTTCGTCTATCTGTTCGCCGTCGAGTCCTTCACGGCCTTTCTGTATCCCAACCCGAACGAGGTCGCGTCTTACTTCAAGGCTGCGGAGCTGCCGAGCCAGCTCTTTGACGCCATGATCGTCACTGCGACTCTCATGACCGTCCTCGGCTGGTGCTATCTCTATATGCGCGCGCACGGCCGCACGATATGGACGCCGCGCTGGATCGAGAGCCTGCGGGTTCAGCTCTACGTGTTGTTCATGAATCGGCTCTACGCGGACGAACACTATCAACTGCTCGGGCAGACCATACTGCGGCTGGTCCATCGGTTCGATAAACGGGAACAGGGGTGGTAGCGATGAAGGACGGCGCGTTCATTCCGTGGCTGCTGGCCGGCATTCCATTATTGGGTGCGCTGGTGAACCTTGCCATCTGGTCGAACCCGAACCGTCTGAAGCTGTCGTCCATCATATGGTCCGTCATCAGCCTCGGGGCGACGGTGGGAGCCTCCGGTCAACTGGTGACTCCACCGGAAGGTTTCTTGCCGCTCTATCTGCTGCCGCTGGCCGCAGTTGTCTCGATATTGGGGCAGCCGATACACAAGGACCATCGGCTCTCCTGGAACATGACCTTGGTCGTTCTGGGATGCGGCGTCGGCGCGCTCACAGGCCAGGATCTGTCCAGTCCGTTATTTCTTATCGCCCTCTTCGCGTCCATCATGTTGTTGCTCTACCGTCATCACACGGCCCTCTGGCCGATCTCCTGGTGGGGCATCGGCTCGTTCGGACTCGGTATCCTGTGTGCTGTGATCTCTCTAGTGGCGGGTCCGCCGCTCTCGTCGGTGACGTCCCTGCTGACCTGCGCCATCCTCCTGCCGCTCGTGCCGTTTCATGACGGCTACCTCACGGCCCTGACACGACTACCGGGCAGCTTGCCGTCCTTCATCGTTGTGCTGCTCCCGATCGTCGGCCTGCACGGGCTTGCGACGGTCATGCCGACGGTCCCGGATGTGGTCGCCTGGACGGTCAGCCTCTTTGCGCTGGCAGGAGCGCTCTACGGTGCGATCAAGGCGCTGGTGCAGCCGCGTATCCGGCTCTTGTTGGCCTACGGCAGCCTCTCGTTTCTTTCGATGCTTTGGTGGTTTTCCGCCGCGACGCGAACGGCGTCGCCCCGGGCTGCTCTATTGGTCGGGACGGTCGGTCTGGCGACATGCGGACTCTTGGTCGCCTGGCAAGTCATCCGGACGAGATACGGCGACGACGTAGACCCACAGGCCATCAGCGGCTTGGCGTCGGCGATGCCGCAATACGCCGTCCTGCTCTCGTTGCTGGCATTGGCCGCCATGGGTCTGCCGCCGTTCGGTGTCTTCGCCGGGTTCATGGGATTGCTGCTGAATTCCCCGTTCCCTTCATCGGTCGGCCTGCTCATCACCCTCGTCGCCTGGCTTGCGGCTTCGTGGTACATCATGCAGATGGTACAACGGCTGCTCTTCGGGGCTCGACGGCAAGATCTGCGGTACACCGATGTGCTCGCTATGGAACGGGCTTCGTTGTGGATCGTCTTGGTGGTTCTTCTTGCGCTGGGCCTGGCGCCGGCTACTCTCTTCGCATCGGACCAAGCCTCGCACGCATCCACTGTCGTCTCGGGTCACGTCACATGGAACAGATAGAACGCGCAGCCGACATCGAATCGAGACGCATGGAACTGCGCGGGGTAGTCCGCCTCGCCGGGGAAGTCATTGCGCAGTACTGGCCGATGCGGACCTTTGTGCACCACAATCCGCTTCACAGCCTCGAGTATCTGCCGTTCGAAGAAACCGTACGGCGCGGCAAGCAGTTTATGGGCGGCAACGGCTATCTCCCCGGCCCTGTGTATCGCGGGTACCTCAAGTCCGGCCGGATCCGATCCCGGCATTTGGATGACGCGTTGAAGCCGCTCGTCCATGACAAGCACTTGGTCATCGGATCGCGCCCCGTCTCGCACGGCGACGTCTTGCGCGCCTGTCTGGCCGAGGGGCTCTGCACGCAGATCGTCGAACCGCTCGACGACCAGTTGCCAGACCCCTCGAATGACTTGATCGACCGCCTCGCGGACCGGCTGGAATCGGTCTTGATTTTTCCAGATCTCCGCCAGCGGATCCATGCGATCGTGGAAGGCGATGAGGCCGCCTTGGGGCGCTGGCTTACGCTTTCTCACTGGTGCGACGACACGTTCGGCACACAGATCGTCCGGCAGATCAACGATCAATTGATCAAGTGGTGCGAAGCGTTCCTCGACGAAGGCCATGCGACCTGGGCCATGCCGGGCCGTGAGCAGGGTCTCTACGGCGCCTGGCGGCAACTCGCCGCGCGCGAATGGTCGCCCTGCAGTATTGCGGACAGCCGCCGGAAGATCGCGCGGCTTCCGGAATATCCGGAAGACGCCCTGCTTGAGAGTCTCGACGCACTTGGCATCCCCTCGGCATTGCGGCAGGATTACCTATCTCTCCAGCTGACCGCACTGCCTGGCTGGGCCGGCTTCATCAAGTGGCGCGGTGAAGAACGGGACTATCCTTGGCAGCAGGCTTACCCAGCAGGCCTCGTGAAGTTTCTTGCCATTCGTCTGTGGTACGCGCGCGAATTGGTCCAGAAGGCCTGTCAGGAACAACTCGGCATCGAGGGGCGGTACGATGCGGTCACCGCTTACATGCGCGCCCATCCCGAAGAATATTATCTGCGGCGGCAACGGGTCGCCGGTCGCCTGCCCGCCCTCTACGCCGAAGAAGTTGACAGGCTGGCGCATCAGAAAAGCCACGGCTGGAAGACGGTGCTCGATCGCTACAGAACGGAGGTGCTCCCGCGCCAGGAGACAGCCGCGCGGCACGGCGCGGCCAGGAAACTGCTCGCGCTTGCCCGATCCCTGGAGATCGATACGGCACAGCTCGCCGATGCTTCCCCCGCCGACCTCAAACAGATGGTCGACTGGATGGAGGCCTTCCCCGAATCCGACCATGGCCCTGTCTGGCTCAAGGCCTTCGAAGCAGGGTATCAGGACCAACTGCTCGGGCAATTCATCCGGCCGCGAGTCGCAGAGGCAGCACCGACTCATGGTGATAAACAGGGATTCGTGCGCCCTCACTCTCAATCAGTATTTTGTATCGATGTGCGCTCCGAACCGTTCCGGCGGCATCTCGAATCCACCGGCGCGAATGAGACCTATGGTTTTGCCGGCTTCTTCGCCATCTTCATGCGCTATCGAGCCTGGGGCAAGCAACATGACACGGAACAATTCCCGGTTATCATGCGCGCCAAGAACGAAGTCCGCGAGATCTCCCGCAGCTATCTGGATCACGTTGTGTCGAAACACAAGTCCCGAACCAAAATGGTCCATGCAGGCCATACGCTTCTGCACGACTTGAAAGAAAACGTCGTCACGCCCTACGTCATGGTGGAGTCGTTGGGATGGTTTTACGGCCTCCCGATATTCGGGAAGACCTTGCTGCCCTCGCTCTACCGTCGCTGGACCGACTGGCTGCGGCGAATCTTCGTCCCGTCGATCGCCACGACGCTCACCGTCGACAAGCTGGCACCGGCCGACACAGCCGAGATGCTGGCAGTAGAGCAGCAGACAACCGTGCGGCAAGCGCTGCAAGAGCGAACCGGCTTGCGCAGCTCCCAGATCACGCCGGAGCTGATCGAGGCGTTGCGGCACCGGGCCGTGAGCGACGACGGTGAGATGGAGCCGGCGTTGGTAACGGCAGCAACGAGCGCGGGGCTCTCGGCGGAAGCCCTTGCCACATTCGTCGCTGTCTTGCGGCAGCGCTACGAGATCAATCAGCGCTCGGCTTCCCGGCAGAAGGAACGGATTACGCGGACCGGCTTCACCCTCGAGGAACAGATACTCACGGTGGACACGGCCTTGCGCATGATGGGATTGACGAAACATTTTGCCCGGCTTGTCCTCTTCTGCGCCCATGGGAGCACCTCGGAGAATAATCCATTCGAATCCGCGTTGGACTGCGGGGCCTGCGGAGGCAATGAGGGCAAACCCAACGCCCGCGTTCTTGCCATGATGGCCAACAATCAGAAAGTGCGAGAGCGGCTGGCGAAGAAGGGCATCGAGATTCCTTCCGACACCCACTTTCTCGCCGGCCAGGTCGACACCACCACCGATGACGTACACCTGTTCGACCTGGAAGATGTGCCACCGACCCATCGCGCGCATATCGCGCGGCTGCTACAGGATCTCAAAGAAGCCGCCAGGCTGACGAGCCAGGAACGTTGCACTCGTTTCCCCGATGTCATGACAACCCTGCCGGCGCACAGGGCTGCATCGCATGTCCGCAAGAGAAGCGTGGACTGGAGCCAGGTGAGACCGGAGTGGGGTCTGTCAGGTAATTCAGCGTTCGTCGTTGGTCGACGGGATCTCACCAAGGCACTCGATCTGAAAGGACGCGTCTTTCTGCATTCGTACGATCATCGCGAAGACCCGAGCAGTCGGTTGCTCGAAGTCCTCTTGACCGGCCCGCAAGTGGTGGCGCAATGGATCAACATGGAACATTATTTTTCAACGGTGGACAACGAGGTGTATGGCAGCGGAAGTAAGATCTACCATAACGTGGTGGGTCGCTTTGGCATTATGTCCGGCCCCTGGAGCGATCTCCGGCTGGGACTTGCCCGGCAGACCGTGATGAACGGCGACGTGCCGTATCATGAGCCGATGCGGCTGCTCACGATCGTCGAAGCGCCGCGAGATCGGATCGAGAAGCTGATCGCGCGCCATGACGTGTTGCAGCAGTATTATCATAATGAGTGGGTCCACCTCGTGGCACTGGAACCGGAGAAAGGTATCCTCTATCGTTATCGACCGACGGGCGAATGGGCCGAAATCAACGGTTGAACCGATCCGGCCAGCGGAGTCAGAATGAGTCAATTCACTAAGGAAGGAGTTCAACCGTGGGCGAGTTGACATTGCATCCCATGAAAGAAATTCGGGTGATCGTGGCGGGGGAACACCGGCCGTTTGTGACGGAGTTGCTGGACCGGGTCAATGCGACCGGCTACACGATCATCGGCAATGTGTCGGGGAAAGGCCATCACGGCGTGCGTGAAGCCCACTTCATGTTCAGCGAGCAGGAAAGTCTCGAGATGATCATGACGGTCGTCCCGGAAGAAAAAGTGAAGCCCATCCTCGCAGGGCTACGGCCTCTCTTCGACCGACACTCCGGAGTCATGTTCGTCACCGACGTGGCGGTCAGCCGGCAGGAGTATTTTGGTAATCCCCTTAAATAAAGGAGGCGGTTCCTGACAGGATGTGACTGACGGTTCCTCTGGTTAAATCCATGACCGGTTTGGCTCTCTCGGCTGTCATTCTTCCACAGATCCGGTCTTGTCTTCCAGGATCTGTTTGTCTAGAATAGCCCCTTCGCGCGGCTTCATGTGGGGGATTCGTGAAGGGTTTACGATTCGAGCGCATCGGGAAAGACCGCTACTATAACGTGGTGTTCCACATGGGGAGCAGCTATGTGCCTGTCAGCGATGAAACTGTCGAAGAACTCAAGTCCCAGAGCCTCCTTCCAGTCGAACGCTTCCTCGACCTGCTGGTGGACCGCGTAGGGTACTCTTCCTACCTCAAAGAACAAATCCGTCGAGAACTGAAATCATCCGGCGATCCGGTGACGCAGGTCACCGTTCTGCAAGGCGCCATCCGCGAATTGTAATCGGTTGCTGAAACAGGCGCCCAACTTCGTTCTCGGCTCGAAAAATCCTCAACGTACCCCACTCGGGAAAAGAGCTGTTCAGGCAGCGCAGCTCGGGGTGGGCGGGTGAGAATGCTACGCCTCCAGTGTTTCCTCGCCTGCGGCCTCGTTGACCGCCTGTTGAGCAACCGCGAAGGTGGATTGGGTATTGTGAAACACAAGTGCTCCCTAATCTACGTGAAGCCATATATTGCGATCTCCTCTCCTCGTTGGGCCTTTATTGGATCACGTCTTTCGGAGCCATCACTACTCAGCCATCCCCCCTTTACTTCCAGTCTTGTTCCCACCGGAGCACGTACGCCTCGAACCGCACTAATGACCTCTTCTTCTTGAGTTGCATAGGCGCGCCGAGCACGTTCTATCCAAGGCGGGTAGTCGATATGGATGTCAAGATTTTCGGAGTGGACTGACTCACTTTCATCGATCCAGATCTTCGCATCAGCTGCTTCAAGCGATGCCGCAATTCGGCTAAGACCGAACGTCCCTGTGGCCTGGATCGTAGCAGACTCCATGAGTTTGGCCCTCAAAGCCTCTATCGTCTGGCGATTTGATAATTCCCCCAGCATGCGACCGAGGCAGTACTGGGCACGATACCCAACGGGCGAGTTGAAGAAACCATCGTACGCATGGGGAGTAACACTCAGAAGGAACGATGCGCGCATGCAGCCTTGGAGTCTCGAACCGCGAAAAGGTTCCGCCTCATAATTTAGTACATTGCTCGTCGAGACGATTTCGCGAAGCACCTCTTCGAACCTTTTGAATCCCAATAGTCGTGCTCGGCGTTCCGCCGGCACGAGCGTTGTGAAGTCCCAAAGAGGTGCACCCTCAGTGTTTGTCTGGCTGTGATCGCAAGGCAATGTGGAATGAATTGTCCTATTCTATTGAGCGAGCACCGCCCTTGGTAAATAAAGATGGTCCTTCCAAGCTCGCTCGTTACTCCCTTTCAAGGGGTAGCCTGGCTTGGTCCCCAACTGCGCGCGTCCAACGAGGCCCTTCCGAGGGCGCGCGTTGCGCGAGCACAGGGGACCAATCAGGCTACCCCTCCTCCTGCTGGCGGACTTTTTCAGCATCCTGTTAATCCGACGTCTGTCCATCTTTATAGAGCTGATTCATGATGGCGTTCTTTCTTTCCGGATCTTTGTAGTACTTGAGCGCCTTTCCATAATTGTCTATGGCGGTCTCCCGTTTCCCCTTTTGGGAATAGTATTCGGCGATGCCGTGGTAGGCCCGCGCGTCCTGGTCATTGCACCCGAGGGCTCGAGTGAAGGCTTCGTACGCTTCCATATTGCGCTGCTTGTTGAGCGCCAACCAGCCGATTGCCGTGTGTGCCGGACCGAAATTCGGGTCGGCAGTGAGGGCCGCCTCGTATTCTTTCTGTGCGAGATCCAGTCGTCCTTTGGTTTCATGAAGGCCGCCCAGCGCGAAATGCACTTCGGCATCGTCGGGGTTCAGGCGTAATGCCTCCTTGTAGGACTGCAAGGCCGGCTCAAACTTGCCTTGCTCGGCGAGCGCACAGGCGAGGTTCGCGTGAGCCACCGCGTCGCCGGGATTCAACTTGATCACTTCACGATATTGAGGGATCGCCATTTCCAATTTACCCTGCTCCTGATAGGCGACCCCCAAATTGGTCCGCGCCTGCTTATAGGCAGGATCCAGACGTACTGCTTCACGGTATTCCTTGATGGCCATTTCAAGGTGATTGGCCCGCTCGTGAATTTGCGCGAGGAAATAGTGCGGGTAGGCGGATTGTGGCGCGAGTTTGATCGATTCCTTGTACGGCGCGATCGATTCTTCTGAGTGACCCGATTGTGCCAGAAACAGCCCCAACATGAGATGGGCGTTGGCCTGCTCAGACTGTTTCGAGACGAATCCTTCAATCCACTCTTTGACCCGGGCAATGTCATCGGGTTCCTGCAAACAATCTTGGTGCGTATTCCACGCGTCCGCAAATTCCCCCCGAAGCAGGTGGATCACGTTCAATGCAAAATAGGGCCGCGGATCCCGCGGCGCACCGGTGATGGAATGGCGAGCCCAGGCCGACGCGGCCTGCTCCGCTTGATCCCATTGACCTTCCAACAGGGTCTCTTCACACTGTGCCTGATAATCGGTCATCGGGTCAGTCGCATTGACTATCTGGTTAGGGTGTCTTCGATGTCCGGTGAGGTCGCCTGAATGCGATCGCCAAGCGAAGGATAGCGCGCAGCAAGCTTTTGTTTCATCAACCAGGCCACGGTCCGATACGACCAATGGCCTTTCACGCCAGACCGGAGTCTGGCGATGTACTCGGCTTCGGCATAGTCCATCTTAAACAGGCAACGCACCTTAAATCCAAACGGCATGGCGTAGAGGGATCCCTCCGCGCTCGTTTTCTTGAGTTGTTCAATGTCGGAACGAACGGCGTCCATCGCCTGTCGATACTCCTGATCCAATCCCGCCTGCACGAGCGTCGGTGGAACCTCATACCCGTGTACCGTCGTAAAGTTCTGCTGGATCTGCTGACAGCGCCGGTGCCGATGCATGTCGCGCCAGCCTCCGATATCCATCAGCACATCGAACGTGAAGGCATAGCCGCTGCGGAACTCCTTGATAAGTTCGTCGTACGGACCCCGTGTGCTCATCGCCACGTCGACGGCCTCCTGCTTCTGTTTCTCCGTCCAGGTGCGGACCACTCCGAGGAGGCTCCGGTAGGGCGCGTGCGAGACACGGTAGAGTAATGTGGTCACGATTTCGTCCAATGGATCGTGCGGCTCCATGAGGTCCACCGGTTCCGGCATGCCCCATGCCGACGGTTGATCCAGCCCGGCTCCCCGCAACGCCTCCTTCGCATATCTCGCGAGGTCCTGGTACACCGAAGCTTGATAATCGTTGGATTTGGCATGGCGAGCGAGCGTTGGCGCCAGGGGCTCATGCCCTCCAGCCGGTTGGCCACAGAGTTCGCCCCAAAGATTTACGGGCGACCGTTGGCAGGCATCCTTCAGCTCATCTCCGATCGCACGCAATTCCGGCAGCTGAGACGACAACAGTCTGGTGATCTGCTTTTCCAGGGTCCTGATGCTGACCACTTGCCCGACGTTGGTCTTGGCCGCGAGGGGCAGGAGATACCGGGTGACATCGAATGCGCGTGCGGCGATCGTTCGTTGGTAATCGGCCGGTTTCATCGACTCGGGGCGCGGCTCGCGGTCTGAAAGAAATTGAGTCAATGGCTGATGCAAGAGCCGATAGATTTCGGCGAGACTTCGAAGAATCCCATGATAGGTACCTTCTGTCTCCGTGCCTCGAATGGAATCCGGCACGAACCACCCGCCGGACGCGAAGTTCTGATAGCGGCTGGATTTTGCCTGACCGTCCCATAACGGCTCGTCTTCGAGGCGAATGGCGGCGAGTTCGGAGATGTCCTCGAAGCAGATGATGACATGACCTAAATCGGCGATCGAGGCATGCCCGTAGTCGAAATAGAATTGATCCCAGAATTTTTCTGAAGAATGCCCGTGCACCCAGCGGATGCTGTTTTCAATGGAGTCAGGGGAACGACTATAGCGCGCCAAGGCATAGGCGGATTTCTCTGGCGGCATCGGTGCGACCGCGATCACACGGCGGGTCGGCTGATCTGAGCTCATTGATCGTCCTCGGACAGAATGTAGGCCGCGAACTATACGCCCGTGCGCCAGTTGGTGCAAGAAGGCAGGATGTCTTTGTTCCTGCGTAGTTCGCGGAGAGATAGGACTCCCACGCTCTTGTGTGATTGACGAACTCCCCGTGTCAATCCGCGTTGACTTGCCTCCCACCCGCCGTTATAGTCCCGATCTTTCCGTAATGGTCGCTGTATATGGATATGATTAAGGGCGTGAAGGGCGTGAAGGATATCCTTCCGGAAGAGACGCCGCGCTGGCGTCTTATTGAGGATGCGGCGAAGCGCTGGGCGCTTTGCTACGGATATCAGGAAATTCGCATTCCCCTATTCGAACTCACCGCGCTTTTTGCCCGGAGCATCGGCGCAGCCACGGACATCGTCGAGAAGGAGATGTACACCTTTCCCGACCGAGACGGGACTTCGCTGACGCTGCGTCCGGAAGGCACAGCCGGCACGGTTCGCGCGTTCATCGAGCATAATCGGGCGGCCGATCCACTCCCACAGAAGTATTTCTACATTGGGCCGATGTTCCGCCATGAGCGTCCACAGGCGGGACGGCTCAGGCAGTTCCATCAGTTCGGTATCGAATCGTTCGGCACTTCGGATGCGCGCGCGGATATCGAAGTCATGGCGTTGTTGTGGCGCTTCTTATCGGATCTGGCCCTGCCGGATCTTACACTTGAGATTAATAGCCTGGGAAGCTCAGGTGACCGTGCCGCATATAGGCCCATCCTGCTGGCATTTTTGAAACAGCAGGAATCCCGCCTCTGCGCAAACTGCCGGCGGCGCATGGAAACGAATCCCTTGCGGGTGCTGGATTGTAAGGTGCCGGAGTGTCGCGCCGTAACCGAGACGGCTCCCCGTCTAACGGACCATCTCTCGCCCGAAGCTCGTACGCATTTCGACCAGGTCCTTGCAGGTCTCACGGCTATCGAAATTCCCTATCGACTCAATCCTCGATTGGTGCGCGGGCTCGATTACTATTGTTTGACGAGTTTTGAAATTACGTCGAGTCACTTGGGAGCACAGAACGCAGTGGGCGCCGGTGGGCGCTACGACGGCCTAGTGGAAACACTCGGCGGCCCTTCCGTTCCGGCTGTTGGATTCGCCGTCGGGCTTGAGCGCATATCATTGATGCTCCCAGAGCAATCATCTCCTTCACCATATGAGTGTCTCTATTACGTTGCGGCCTTCGGAGAAGAGGGCATCAAGCAGGGACTTGTACTTCTCGACCAACTCCGCAGAGTTGGCCTTTCAACTCAATGTGATTATCGTGCAGGTACGCTCAAAGCTCATCTTCGTCAAGCAGATCGGTCGAAGAGCCGTTATGCAATTCTCTTGGGTGACGACGAGGCGGGACGTGGCTACGTGATTCTCCGTAACCTCGAATCAAAGGCTCAGGAAGAACTCCCTCTGTCCGGTCTTGCATCTCTGCTCCTCTCACGGAATTCCTCCTCATAATTCGCATTTTTTTAGTATTGACTTTGTCTTGAAAACCTCGTAGTCTCGCTCCTAAGTTGTTTCATAAATAATTGATTGTATTGACTTCTTCTGATGGATGACTATGGCGGCTCGCAAGCTGGGTCTCTTGTTATCCACACCCCCTACTCATCCAAGTGTTGAGACAGTTTTTCAGCTCGCTCAGGCTGCGTTACGCCGTGGGGTCGAGGTCTATCTCTATCTCATTGATGAAGGGGTGAAGGTAGTTACCGATGCACGATATCTTGGCCTGATCGATGCCGGCGTCAAGATGTCAGTCTGTGCTTATGGCTGTCAGCAACATGGGGTACCGACTACCGTTGTCGACTCAAGAGTCTCATTGTCCGGGTTGGTCGTGCTGTCGGGAATAATTGATGGTTGTGATCGTTTTCTCGCATTTACCTGAGAACTCATGATCTTTAAGGTTGGCTCTTTATGTCAAAACGGATCGCTGTGGTCATCTCAGAAGATCCTCATGTGTCTGCCAGGCCTGTTGAAGCCTTACGGATTGCGCTGGGACTCTGTGCGGGAGATCACGAAACCACAGTCGTGCTCCTGGGCCAGGCTCCGCGTCTCCTCATGGAAGACACGGAGGAGGTCGTCGATATCGATATTCTTGAAAAATACCTTCCTTCCTTCAAACATTTGTCGGTTCCCTTTGTGATTGAAACAGAGATGCCAGTGGATAGGTGGTCGGACGATTTTTCTGTCACGACACACACAGCAGATGAAATTAGGCAGTTACTTCGGAAGGTCGATAGAAGTCTTTTGTTCTAGAAATTTACGCTAATTTTCATGGACAAGATTCTCTATCTTCTACGGCGGCATCCCGATAGGATCTCATCGTCTCTCTTTCGAGCGACTGATGGTGAGATGGATGTTGTCTTGATCGAAGAGGCGGCATCGTCCCTATCTTCTATAAAGGGAAAAGTATTTCTCTTGAAGGAATCCTCCATTGGTGATTCCCGTTCAACTTGGACATATGATGAGCTTGTCGAGAAAATTTTCTCAACGGAACACGTTATCGTTATATAGGTGTATGAGACCTCTTCTCCTAATTATTCATGTATAAGAAAGATACAGTCGTCGTAGCCGGAGTAAGAGTAGTCTTGGTGGATACTGTGGATGGAATACAAGTGTTTGAATAATCATGATTAGTAGAGCTCTGACTCTGTGGAATGAAGTGGGGATTGATTCTGTGTAACCCCCTGCACTTAATGTCCATAAGCTGTGTCGATATCACGAACGAAGAGGGAGAAAGTTCTGTATAGTGTCTGATAATAGGCAGGTATGAATATATAGGCTGTCTAAATGAAGCAGGTTATCAACAGGTGTGAATAAGTCTGTGTATGAAGGATGTACGGAGATCATGACGAGTTTAAATGTCTGGCCCGATGCCTTGGCTTATATTCAAGGAAAGGTGCCAAAACAGGTTTATGATACCTGGTTTACCCCTCTCCACCTTGAACGGATTGAGGACTCCACGGCTCAACTCGGTGTTCCAAATAAGTTTTTCGGAGACTGGTTAAGTCAGCATTATGGACCTCTTTTAGCGGAGGCTGTCTCTGCAGCACGAGGTGGTGAAGAGACTGAGATCACATTCGTCATCTTTCATAAACAAGGGCCAAAACAGGGTGAGAACAGCGGAATCACCACTGCCACTGGTCGACAGAACAGCAACTCCAAACCGAAACGGGGAATCCAGCTCAACCCTAAGTATACATTCAAAAATTTCGTGGTCGGCGCTGGAAATCAATTTGCCCATGCTGCCTGTATGGCAGTCGCCGAACAGCCGGCGAAAGCCTATAACCCACTCTTTATTTACGGGGAGACCGGACTGGGAAAGACCCATCTTTTGAATGCCATTGGAAATTATGTGGCAGAGCGGACCGATCTCCGGATTGCCTATTTGACGACTGAGCAGTTTACCAACGAGGTCATCAATTCCATCCGCTATGACAAAATGATGGATCTGAGAAAGCGGTATCGTCATATCGATATGCTCATGATCGACGACATTCAGTTCCTGGCAGGCAAGGAACGCACCCAAGAAGAATTCTTCCACACGTTCAACGCGCTCTACGAAGCACATAAGCAACTGGTCCTTTCGAGCGATCGTTTTCCGAAAGACATGCCGGACATCGAAGAACGGTTGAGGTCCCGGTTTGAATGGGGACTGATTGCAGACCTCCAGCCACCGGACGTTGAAACCCGTATCGCCATCTTGCGGAAAAAGTCTGAGGATGAAGGAGTGACGCTGCCGGAGGATGTCATCCAGTTTCTCGCCACCACGATGAAAAGCAATATTCGCGAACTTGAGGGGTCGCTGGTGCGCCTGGGCGCCTATGCCTCACTCACCGGCCAAACGATCACGCTGGAGATGGCCAAGAGTGTACTCCGCGATCTCATCGGCACGAAGAAAAAGATCGTCTCGATGGATGATATCCAGGAGACGGTGGGGGCTCGATTCCATGTGAAGGTCGCTGACCTGAAGTCCCGTCGCCGCAGCAAAACACTGGTGCACCCGAGACAGATCGCCATGTATCTTTGCCGGGAGCTGACGGACTCCTCGTATCCCGAGATCGGCCGGCAGTTCGGAGGGAAAGACCATACGACGATCATCCATGCCTGCAAGCAGGTCATCAAAGCAAAAGACAGCGACAGTGCATTGAGCGCCACGTTGGACAGTTTGAAGGAACAGATCCTGCGCGCCTGAGCGGTAGGGCTAAGGGGAAGAGATTATGAAACTGCGTATGGGACGGGTTGAGCTCTTGACGGGACTCCAGCGGGTTCAAGGTGTCGTCGAGAAGCGAAACACGATGCCGATTCTTTCGAATATCTTGATTGAGGCTAAGCAAGAGGGTGTGGAAATTGTCGCCACGGACCTCGAGATCGGCATGCGCGGCCTCTACAAGGCGACGGTCGAGAAGCCAGGAGGGATCACTGTCTCCGCCCGGAAGCTCTACGAGATCATCAAGGAACTGACGGTCAGTGAAATCGAAGTCACCTCGGGTGACAATAATTGGACCACCATTCAAGCCGGTAAGAGTCAGTTCAAGATCGTCGGTCTCCCGAGCACGGACTATCCAGCATTGCCCACTATCGAACGGGAAGGTCTCATTCCCCTCGCAGGAGCAGGCTTCTTGGAATTGATTCGTAAGACGCTCTTCGCAGCCGGCGATAACGACGCGCGCTATATCCTCAACGGTCTGTTGGTAACCCTGATCACGTCGGAGAAGAAAACGGTCTTGCGGCTGGTCGGCACTGACGGACATCGGCTGGCGGTCGCCGAGCAGGACGTTGGAAAGGCCGGGGCTAAAGGCGCTCCGCAAGAAATTAAAGCCATCATCCCGAAGAAAGCGGCACATGAGATGCAGCGTCTTCTGGAAGAGGGTGGCGAGGGCGAACCCTTGATCGGGTTCACGAAAAATCTCATGATTTTCAGAAAGAGCGGGTTGCTCCTGACGTCGCGGCTCATGGAAGGGAATTACCCGAATTATCAGCAAGTGATTCCGAAAGAGAGCGCCAGAAAAATCGGGCTCAATCGCACCGAGCTTGAAAGTGCCCTCCGGCGAGTCTCCGTCTTGTCCCGTGACAAGGCAAACGCCGTGAAGGTGTCGTTTGTCAGCGGACAGATGACGCTCTTCTCCAGCAATCCTGATTTCGGGGAGGCGACCGAAGAGCTTGCGGCACAGTACGAGGGGGAGTCATTGAACACGGGATTCAATGCCCGCTACCTCCTGGATGTGCTCGGAGTTATGGACGGGGAGACGATTTCCTTACAAATGGATAATCCACTGAGTCCTTGTTTGATCCAAGAGTCAGACAGTCCCGGCTTCAAGTGCGTCGTGATGCCAATTAAAATTTGAGGCCTGCGGTCAGGGACACGAGGCTAGAGGGAAAACTTCTCCGGCCTCCTTACCCCCCGCTCCTTGCCTCATGCCTGTGAAATTAGGAGACCGATGGCCAGTAACGATACCGAGACCACACCCAAATCCGACAGCTACGGTGCGGATCAAATAAAAGTGTTGGAAGGGCTGGACGCAGTTCGGAAGCGTCCGGCGATGTACATAGGCAGCACCGGTGTCGACGGTCTCCACCACCTCGTCTACGAAGTTGTCGACAATAGTGTCGATGAACATATGGCGGGGTTCGGTGAGACGATCGAAGTGACCATCCACATCGACGACAGTGTCACGGTCGTGGATAACGGCCGCGGCATTCCCACCGGGATGCATTCAACCCAGAAGAAGTCCGCCGCCGAAGTGGCCCTGACGGTCTTGCACGCGGGGGGCAAGTTCGAACAGGGTGCCTATACTGTATCCGGCGGGCTCCATGGCGTCGGAATTTCGGTGGTCAATGCTCTTTCTGAATGGCTCGAGTTGGAAATTTGGCAGGATGGGCAGGTGTTCGACCAACGCTATGAGCGGGGCAAGCCGACCGCCCCGCTCAAGGTCATCGGGAAGACAAAGCGGCGTGGCACGAAAGTGACATTCAAGTCCGACGGGCAGATCTTCGAGACGCTCGATTTCAGTTTCGACGTCCTGGCACAGCGACTGCGGGAACTGGCGTTCTTGAACAAGGGCCTCGAGATCACACTCAAGGACGAGCGGAAAGAGCCGGTCAAAGAGCAGATATTCAAGTACAAGGGCGGAATCGTGTCGTTTGTGGAACATCTGAACGAAGCCAAGATGCCGTTGCACAAACCTATTTATGTGCAGGTCGAGAAACCGGAGATGGTGCTGGAGGTCGCGCTCCAATACAACGACAGCTATGCCGAGAACCTGTTTTCCTTTGCGAACAACATCAACACCAAAGAAGGCGGGACGCATCTGGTGGGCTTCAAGGCCGCACTGACCCGCACGATCAATACCTACGCGAACTCTAACGACCTGCTCAAGAAAGACACGGAATCGCTCACCGGCGACGATGTCCGTGAAGGGCTCACCGCCGTCGTCAGTGTCAAGGTCAGAAACCCCCAGTTCGAAGGGCAGACGAAAGCCAAGTTGGGCAATAGCGAGGTGAAGGGTATCGTCGAGGCCGCGGTCAATGAGGCCCTCGGCATTTATTTCGAAGAAAATCCGACTGTGGCCCGAAAGGTCATCGGGAAAGCGATCGACGCGGCTCGAGCCCGTGAAGCGGCGCGAAAAGCGAAAGAGTTGATCAGGCGCAAGAGCGCGCTTGACGGTGGTTCGCTGCCGGGCAAACTGGCCGACTGTGCGGAAAAAGATCCGGCCTTGAGCGAGCTGTATATTGTCGAAGGTGATTCAGCCGGCGGTTCCGCAAAGCAGGGGCGCGATCGCAAGTTTCAGGCGATTCTGCCGCTCAAGGGTAAGATCCTCAATGTCGAGAAGGCGCGCTTCGACAAAATGCTCTCCAGCGACGAAATCCGGACGTTGATCATGGCGCTCGGAACCGGTATCGGCCGCAAGCGGGAAGAAAGCGAAAAGGCGGACAAAGATTCGTTCGACATCAGCAAGGCCCGGTACCATAAGATCATCCTCATGACGGACGCCGACGTGGACGGCAGCCACATCCGGACCCTGCTCCTCACCTTCTTCTTCCGGCAGATGCCGGAATTGCTGGAGCGAGGCTACATCTATATTGCGCAGCCGCCGCTTTTTAAAGTGAAGAAGGGTAAAGCGGAACGGTATCTCAAGGATGAACTGGCGTTAAACGAGCACCTGGCTGATCTTGCCGTCGAGGATGTGGAAGTATATATGGAGGGGGTTCAAGGGTATGTGACGGGCCGTCGACTCCTGCCGATTTTGAAGAAGCTGATTGCCTTTGAGACATTGCTCGGCCGGCTTAATAAAAAACCGCACGAAGCCAGTATGGTGCGGGCGTTTGTGGATGAGCCGGGACTCGATCGCGAGCTCCTCAAGGATCAAGAGGCACTCAAGAAGGTTGTGGCCAACGTCAAGAAGACGCTCTCGGTGGTCCATCCGAAGCTCACACCGGCATTGGAAATCGTTGAAGACGAAGAGCATCAATCGAACAAGGTCATCTGCCGGCTGCACGCAAACGGCGTCACCCATAGCTTTGAGGTGACGCACGAACTGGTCGGCTCGGCCGAATTCCGAGAACTGCAGAAGCTCTCGCCGTCGGCGATCGGCTTGGGACGAGCGCCGTATAGAATCAAAAGCGACGCGCAAGAGCAGCTCCAGCCTGCGACGGCTGAGCTGGTCAAGGCGATCCTCGA
>Ga0070681_10001928_pt1 | contig 18721 bp, 15 predicted proteins | sample KBSC83BmetaG_FD_65650 | JGI IMG/M metagenome (GOLD analysis project Ga0070681, IMG submission 65650) | Corn rhizosphere microbial communities from Kellogg Biological Station, Michigan, USA - KBS C8-3B metaG | ecosystem: Host-associated > Plants > Roots > Rhizosphere | place: USA: Michigan... | reverse complement strand
GGGCGCCGCGGCCGCGCGAATGCTGTCATACAGCGCGGCTGGCTGCACCAGCTTCAGCGGCACGAGCGTGGAATCCGCGCGCTTGAGCGTGAACAGGCTCGTGTCCACATGCTGCGCCGTGTCGAGCGGCTGCGTGAACTTCACCCGAATGGTGAGCGAATCGGTACTCGCCACCGTTTCCATGGTGGGCGGCAGCGTATCATGGATGAAGGCGTACAGCTCCACGTGCAGCGTGTCCTTGAGCGTCACGTCCGTGCTGTCCCAGGGTACCCGCCGCTCCATCGTGAGCGTGCTGTTCTGATCGGTGAATGCGCGCACGGTGTAGGTTGCCGGCGGCAGAAAGTCCATCGTGAACCGGCCCGATGAATCCGTTCGCGCGACGTAGGTGGTGCTGTCCGGCAGATGGATCGCCTCCACCGCCGCCTTGGCCAGCGCGGTGCCCGCGGCCCAGTCGAACACGACGCCGCTGATCCGTGTCTGCGGAATCGTGGGCCCGGTGGAAAAGACCACCGTCACGCCGTCCTTGCGGACATTGCCGCGCAGATCCGCGAGCCCCGGCAGGATGGTGATGACATAGGCCGTGTTCGGCTTGAGATCGTGCTTTCCCTTCACCGTGAGTCGCGAGCGATGCCAGCCCACGTTGGCTTCGCCATCCCACGGCGAGATGAGCACGAGCTGACTGAGATTCTGCACGCCGCCCGGCTTTTCACTCAGCACCTCGTCGAACTGCAGCGAGACCTCGTTCGCCTTGACGTTCACGGCGCCGCTTTCGGGCTTCACGGCGAGCAACTGCGGCGGAAGTTTTCGTTCGGGGCCACCGGGCGGATAACCCGGCTGCGCGCAGCCGAGCAGGACGAAGGCCAGGATCAGGCGCCGCACAGCGCCTTCACTTTGCCTTCGAGCTGCTCCCGGCGCGCGGACCATTCCACGTACTTCCGTCGCTCCGCTTCGACCACATCCGGCTTCGCGCGCTGCGTGAAGTTCGCGTTCTGGAGCCTCGCCGTCAGCGCTGCGAGCTGCTTCTCGAGCTGCGCCAGATCACTGCTCAGCCGGGCGCACTCCCGTTGCAGATCGACCGCGCCGGCGAGCGAGATGATCACGTGCGACCCGTCGTTCAGCAGCGCGTGCGCGTTCGTGCCGGCCGGCGGCGCATCCGCCACGCTGAAGTGCGCCCGCGCGAGATGGCCAATGAGCGCAGCCTCCCGCTGCAGCACCGCGCGGGCAGCCGCGGTGGCGCCAACCAGGACGCCGGTCACCACGGTCCCCGGCGGCACGTTGTACTCCGCGCGCACCTGCCGCACCGCGATCACGCTGTCGCGCACCAGTTCGAATTCGCGCGCCGGCGTGGCGTCGCCGTCTCGCGCCAGCGGCCACGATGCCCGAGCGAGAAACGCGCCGGCGGCACGCCCCGGCAACTGCTGCCAGAGTGTTTCCGTGATGAACGGGACAACCGGATGCAACAGTCGGAGCGCCTGGTCGAACGCGTACGCGAGAACGGCGCGCGCCACCTCGCGATCGGCGGCATCGCCTCCCATGCGCGGCTTCGTCGTTTCCAGGTACCAGTCGGCGAGCTCGTTCCAGACGAATCGGCGCGCGCTCTCCACGTACTCGCTGAGACGGAGCCCGGCCACCCGCTCGGCTTCGGTCCATCGTGAACTGGCGCCCGGACGCGCCGGACCCAGCGCGGCATCGCACTCCGCTATGGCCACATCCAGCCGCCCGAGGATCCAGTGGTCGGCGCGACTCAGTCGCTCCGGCGCGATGGCGTCGAGCGGCGACACGCCGTCATCTCCCACGTTCGTGACCAGGAACCGTCCGATGTTCTGCAGCTTGGTGACGAAGTTGCGCCCGGACGCGAAGGATTGCTCGAGATTCTCCGGATCGAGCATGACGTCGGCTCCCATGCCCAGTCCGCCGATGACCGTGTACCGCAGCGCGTCGGCGCCGTAGCGGCGCACCACGTCGAGCGGATCGATGCCGTTCCCGAGCGATTTGGACATCTTGCGATGCTGCATGTCGCGCACGGTGCCGTGCAGATACACCGTGTGGAACGGTGAGCGTCCCGCGAACTGAAAGCCCGCCATGATCATGCGTGCCACCCAGAAGAACAGAATTTCCGGTGCGGTCACCAGCACGTCGGTGGGGTAGAACGCGCGCAGGTCCGGCGCGTCGTCGTTCGGCCAGCCGAGTGTGGACAACGGCCAGAGCCACGAGGAGAACCAGGTGTCGAGGACATCCTCATCCTGGCGCACGGGACCGCCGCACGTCGGACACGCCGCGAGATCGTCGCGACTGACCACGGGCGCGCCGCCGCAGGCGTCGCAGTACCACACCGGAATGCGATGCCCCCACCAGAGCTGACGCGAGATGTTCCAGTCGCGAATGTTCTCCAGCCAGTTCACGTACACCGCATGCCAGCGCTCGGGGAGGATGCGGATGCTCCCCTCGTGCACCGCCTCGAGCGCCGGCGCGGCGAGCGGCGCCATCTTCACGAACCACTGGTCCGAGAGCCGCGGCTCCACCACCGTGTCGCAGCGATAGCAGTGCCGCACCGCGTGTTGATGCGGCTCGACCTTCACCAGGCGCCCCGCCGCGCGCAGCATCTCGACGATGCGATCGCGCGCCACCAATCGATCGAGCCCGCGCAGCGTGGCGGGCACCCGCCCATCTGCGTCGGCTCCCGCATCGAGATGGCCCGACGGATCGATCACGACCGGCGCGCTCAGGTGGTGGCGCAGCCCGACCTCGAAGTCGTTCGGGTCATGCGCCGGCGTGATCTTCACCACGCCGGTGCCGAACGAGGGATCCACGTAGCTGTCCGCGATGATCGGGATCTCGATGTTCGTGATGGGCAGCAGCGCCCGGCCGCCGGCGAGCTCGAGATACCGTTCGTCATCCGGGTGCACCGCGAGCGCCACATCACCCAGCATGGTTTCGGGGCGCGTCGTCGCGACCACGAGCGACTGCGCCGGGTTTCCGGCCAGCGGGTAGCTGATGTAGTAGAGCGATCCCTGTTCCTCCTGGAATTCCGCCTCCTCGTCGCTCAGCGCGGTGAGGCAGCGCGGGCACCAGTGAATCACGCGATGCCCGCGGTAGATGAGCCCATCCTCGTACAGCCGCACGAATGCCTCGCGCACCGCGCGCGACAGCTCCGGCGACAGCGTGTACGCCGTGCGCGTCCAGTCGCACGACGCCCCAATGGCCTTGAGCTGATCGAGAATGACGCCGCCGGTCTGCTCCACGAAGCGCACCGTCCGCTCGACGAACGCGTCACGTCCCACGTCGAAGCGCGTGTGTCCCTCGAGCGCGATCTGCTTCTCCACCACGTTCTGCGTGGCAATGCCTGCGTGGTCCGTACCCGGCAGCCAGAGCGCTTCGTCCCCGGCCATGCGCCGCCAGCGCACCAGCACATCCTGCACCGTGTTGTTCAGCCCATGTCCCATGTGCAGGATCGCCGTCACGTTGGGCGGCGGCATCACGATGGTGAATGGCGCTCGTGCTCCGCCGGCGCGCGCCGACTGGTCCGCGTGCGCGGTGAACACGCCCGCGTCCATCCAGCGGCGGTAGGTTTCAGCGTCCTGCTGAGCGGCGGGGGGATCGAATGCCATGATGCGGGACCGGGTGCCAGGATCTCTGGAGCGTGGGTGATGCCGGAGATGGGGACGTGCCGCTGCGGCGCGGCGTCAGTCAGCGCGCTGCGCCACGAAATATGGCGAACACACCGGCGTTCGTGGTATCCGCCGCGGCGCCGGGCCGGCGGCCGCGCGCGGCGCGAAGCGCTGGCGGCCTACAGCCCGCCGCCAACTTCCAGCCGGTTCACCACGGACTCCACGCCTGCCACGCGCTGGACGACGCGCATCGCGAGATCCGCTTCCTCGGGCGTGCTCACGAACCCCGACAGCTCGATGACCCCATCACGGATGGCGCCGATGTCGATCGCGCGCTCGCTCAACACGGGGTCATCCTCGAGCGCATCCAGGACGTGCTCCTCGAGCGACATGCCGCCCGTCGCGTCCGGCGCCAGCTCGTCGTCAACGGACGAGTCGTCCGCTACGCCGGCGAATTCCTCGTCGTCCAGTTCCTCATCGAGCTCGACATCGTCCAGATCGTCGTCCAGATCATCGTCGCCATACTCATCGTCGCCTTCCCCGAGGGCATCGGCCCCGTGCATCTCTTCTTCGAGCACGGCGAGACCGCGGCGCAGCCCCTTCACGACGCCCGGAATGCCACCCGCTTCCTGCGCGACGATGACGCCCACCGCGAACCCGGCCAGCGTGCCGACCGTCAGGCCAAGTATGATGCCTCCGAGGGAGGGATCGTCCTCTCGATATCGAATGGGTGACATGGCGTAACCCCGTGGCGGAGGTAGTGATATCCCGATAACTTAGCGTAATCCGCCGGAGGGGCCTCCCGCAAGCAGTGTCTCCGCGCCGCCACATGGTGTGCACCGGCCATACTCGAACGTCACGATGAGAGATCAACCTGCCCAGGAGCTGACGCTCACGCTGCCCGATGGCTCGATGCGCACCGTGGCCTACGGGACGCTGCCGCGTGACGTCGTGGCCGCGATTGGTGCCGGGCTGCTGCGTGCGGCGCTGGCCGTCGAGGTGAACGGCAGGATCCAGGATCTCGTGACGCCGCTGCGCGAGAGCGGCAGCTTCCGCGTGCTCACGGAGAAGGATGCGCGCGCGCTCGATGTGCTGCGCCATTCCACGGCGCACGTGCTGGCTACGGCCGTGCGCCGCCTCTATCCGCGCGCCGCCATCGGGTTCGGCCCGTCCATCGACGATGGGTTCTACTACGATTTCGAAGTGCCCGAGCCGTTCACGCCGGATGATCTCGCGGCCTTCGAGGCGGAAATGCAGAAGGTGGTCGAGGCGAAGTATCCGTTCGTGCGCGAGGAGGTGAACCGCGGCGAGGCGGAACGCCGCTTCACGGACGACCCGCTCAAGCTCGAGCGCCTCTCGGAGCTGGGCGACGACGAAGTCATCTCGGTGTACACCGATGGCCCGTTCGTGGACCTGTGCCGCGGTCCGCACGTGCCCGACACGTCCCGCATTCACCATTTCAAGCTGATGCACACGGCGCCGGCATACTGGCGCGGTGACGAACGGCGCCAGCAGCTCCAGCGCATCTACGGCACGGCGTGGTTCAACCGCGCCGATCTCGATGCGTACCTGCACCGGCTGGAGGAAGCCCGCAAGCGCGACCACCGCGTGCTGGGGCGCGAGCTCGATCTCTATTCCACCGATCAGCGCGTGGGCCCCGGACTCATCCTCTGGCACCCGCGCGGCGCCATCGTGCGCAACGAGATCGAGAACTTCGAGCGCGAGCTCATCCTGCGCCACGGCTACGAGCTGGTCTACACGCCGCACGTCGTGAGCGAAAAGCTGTTCGAGATCTCGGGACACCTCGTGAATTTTCGCGAGAACATGTTCGGGGCCATGGACGTGGAAGGCGCGGCCTACCGTCCCAAGCCGATGAACTGTCCGGGTCACATCTGCATCTACCAGTCACACCAGCGGTCGTATCGCGACCTGCCGATCCGTTTCGCGGAGTTCGGCACGGTCTATCGCTACGAGCGGAGCGGCGTGCTGCACGGCATGCTCCGGGTGCGCGGCTTCACGCAGGATGATGCGCACGTGTTCTGCACGCCGGAGCAGGTGCCGTCGGAGATCGCGCGCCTGCTCGACCTCGTGGACGAGATGCTCGCGGTGTTTGGCTACCCCTACACCATTGAGCTCTCCACGCGCCCCACCGAGAACGCCCTCGGCAGTCCCGAAGTGTGGGAACAGGCCGAGCGCACGCTCGCGGCCGTGCTCGAAGAGCGGGGGCAGGCGTACACGATCGACGCCGGGGGCGGCGCGTTCTATGGTCCCAAGCTGGACTTCAAGCTCATCGATGCCATCGGACGCAAGTGGCAGGGACCGACCGTCCAGCTCGACTTCAACCTGCCGGAGCGGTTCCAGCTCGAGTACATCGGCGCCGACAACACCGCGCATCGCCCGGTGATGCTGCATCGCGTGCTCGTGGGCTCCATGGAGCGGTTCGTCGGCGGTCTCATCGAGCACTACGCGGGCGCGTTTCCGCTCTGGCTGGCGCCGGAGCAGTTGCGCGTCATCCCCATCACCGATGACCTGCGCGATGCAGCGCTGGCGGTCGCGGACCGGGCCCGCGCGGTCGGCCTGCGCGTGTCGCTCGACGATCGGGCGCAGACGCTCAACTACCGCATCGCGGAGGCCGAGCGGCTCAAGACGCCGTACATGGCCATTATCGGCAGGCGCGAACGGGATGCCGGCACTGTCTCGCTCCGCGAGCATCGACTGGGACGCGAACAGAAGCCACAGGTGATTCCCGTGGATGAGCTCGTGGCACGCCTCGCGCGCGAGGTGCAGACGCGCGGCCGCCCCAGTACGCCGAGCGAGCCGCTCGCGGCGGTAGCGGCAGTCTAGCGTCGCCCTCGCGGCGCTGCCCGCGCTGCCCGCGCTGGCCGCGACAATGCATCTCCGGATCAGCGCGCATCGTACCCGGCGCCGCGCGCGCGACGTTGTTCGCCGTTATGCATCGGCGTACCTTACAATGTTGCTTCGAACGCGACGTGCCCCGCGTCGCCCGACTCTCCGGACGTCACCATGCCAGATTCAACTCGTTCTCCAGTCATTGTCAGCGCGGCCCGTACACCCATTGGGAAGTTCCTGGGCGCGCTGGCCGGCGTTTCGGCACCGCAACTGGGCGCCACCGCCATTCGCGCCGCGGTCGAACGGTCGCACGTTCCACTCGAAGACATCGATGAGGTCATCATGGGAAATGTCGTGCAGGGCGGCGTGGGCCAGGCCCCGGCGCGACAGGCCGCCATCCATGGTGGCATCCCCGCTATCGTCCCCGCCGTCACCATCAACAAGGTGTGCGGTTCGGGGCTCAAGGCCGTGATGCTCGCCGCACAGGCCATCAAGGCAGGCGACTCCCAGGTGGTGGTGGCCGGCGGCATGGAGTCCATGTCGAACGCGCCGTACTACATGACCGGATTGCGGACCGGGGTGAAGTTCGGCGACCAGACGCTCGTGGATGGCCTCATCCGCGACGGGCTCTGGTGCTCCTTCTGCGATGTGCACATGGGCGGTCACGCGGAGTACACCGCGAAGAAGGCGGCGATCTCGCGCAGGGATCAGGATGAATTCGCGCTTGCGTCGCATCGCAAGGCGGTAGCGGCGATGGACGAAGGACGCTTCAACGCCGAGATCGTGCCGGTGGAAATCGCGGGGCGCAAGGGAACGACCAGCGTGTGCCTCGACGAAGGTCCGCGGCGCGACACGTCGCTCGAGCAGCTCGGGAAGCTGCGCCCCGCGTTCCCCAGGGACGCGCCGAAGGACATCAAGCCGGAGGAGCTCAGCGTGACGGCGGGCAATGCACCCGGGCTCAACGATGGCGGCTCGGCGCTCGTCGTCGTGTCGGAGGAATATGCCCGCGCGCACGGGCTGTCCATCATGGCGCGCATTACCGGCTATGCGACCGGCGGCGGCGAGCCGCGGGATCTCTTCTTCGCGCCAATCGTCGCGGTGGAGAATCTCATGCAGCGCACCGGCGCGGCGATTGGCGACTATGATCTCATCGAGGCCAACGAAGCGTTCGCCGTGCAGGCGCTGGCGGATGGCCGGGCGCTGGGCTGGGATTGGGACCGGGTGAACGTGAACGGCGGCGCCATCGCGCTCGGCCACCCGATTGGCGCGAGTGGCGCGCGCATCCTCACGACACTGCTCTACGCCATGCAGGATCGCGATGCGCACACCGGCCTGGCCACGCTGTGCCTGGGCGGTGGCAACGCAGTTGCCCTCAGCGTGGAGCGTATGAACTGATGACGAACGCAACGGTTGCCCAGACTCGTGATCGCTGGGTCACGCTGGCCGGCATCGTCGGCTTCGCGGTGGCTCTCGCTGCTGCGTCGCAGGTGGCCATCCCCATTCCGGGCACAGCGGTTCCAATGACGCTGCAGCCGCTGGTGGTGGTGCTGGCGGGGCTGTGGCTCGGGCCACGGGCCGGTGCCGCGAGCATGGTCCTGTATCTGCTTGCGGGTGCAGCGGGGCTGCCGGTGTTTGCGCCCTTCGGGGCGCCGGGCGTGCTGCGTCTCATAGGCCCGACCGGCGGTTACATCTGGGCGTATCCCGTTGCGGCCTGGGTGGCGGGCATGGTGGCGCAGCGGCGCGCCGGCATCGCGTGGCGCACGCTCGCCGCGGCGCTCGGCATTCTCGTGTTGCACGTTGGCGGCGTCGCTCAACTCACGCTGCTCACGGGAAGCTTGTCGAAAGCGGTGATGCTGGGCTCGTTGCCCTTCCTCGGGATGGACGCGGTGAAGGCGCTGCTCGCCGGGGCGCTTTCCACCGCGAGAACCGGACGCGCGCGCGCTTGACGGCGCGCGCTTTTTTTTACGCCCCCAGCGGGTCGCTGCGGGCGGCGTGGCGGTGGATCGGCTTTGTCCTCGCGGTGCTGGTCGCGGGGTTTGTTCTGCAGTTGCTGGTCTCGATCGCCTATCGTCCGCATGGCATGCTCGAAGCGCAGGCCGAAGGCTTCATGGCCTTTCTGGTGGCGGTGTGGATCGCGCATGTCGTGATGCTGCGATGGGTTGATCATCTGCCGTGGTCGTACGTCTGGATGGGTCGGTCGCAGGTCTCGGTGCCCAAACTCGCATCGGGGTGGGTGCTCGGCATGCTGGGCATTGGCGTACCATCGGTGCTGCTCCTGGCGGGGCACTGGCTGGCCGTGCGGCCCGCGGCCAACGGATCATGGTGGGCCTTCGCCCTGTTGCTGCTGGCGTTCTTTCTGCCCCAGTCGCTGGCCGAGGAGATGATGATTCGCGGCTATCTCCTGGCCACGGCGCGCGAAGCGATGGGGTGGAAGGGGGCACTGCTTCTGACCAGCGTGATCTTCGGCGCGCTGCACCTCGCCAATCCCGGCGCGGATGCGCAGTCGTTCGTGCTGGTCGCGCTGGCGGGGTTGTTCCTGGGCGGCATCGTGCTGCTCACGGACAGTCTGTACGCAGCGTGGATGGCGCACTGTGCCTGGAACTGGACCATGGCGGCGCTGCTGCATACCGCCGTGAGCGGGCTGCCGCTGCCCACGCCCGATTACAGCGTGGTGGACAACGGGCCCGACTGGCTCACCGGAGGATCGTGGGGACCGGAGGGCGGCGCCGCTGCGGCGGTGGGTATGCTGGTGATGATGGCGATCTTCATCGCGTGGCGCCGCGGGGCGTTTGCCCGAGCGCATAGGAGCGAGGCTGCATGACTGAACGCATAGCGGTGGTGGGCGCGGGACAGATGGGAAATGGCATTGCGCACGTGGCGGCGGCAGCCGGCTTTCCCGTCACGATGATCGATGTCTCGAACGATGCGCTGGCGAAGGGACGCGCCACCATCGAGAAGAATCTCGCGCGCCAGGTGCAAAAGGGCACGCTCGACGAGACAGCCCGGAGCGCGGCACTGGACCGCATCGCCACCGCGGGCGCGCTGGATGCCGCGCGCGATGCCGTGCTCATTGTCGAGGCGGCTACGGAGAACACGGAGCTCAAGTTCCGCATCTTCGAGCAACTCGATCAGCTCGCTCGTCCCGACGCCATTCTGGCGTCCAACACCAGCTCCATCTCCATCACCGAAATCGCCGCGCGCACGAAGCGCCCCGCGCAGGTGATCGGGATGCACTTCATGAACCCGGTTCCCATGATGAAGCTGGTGGAGATCATTCGCGGGCTCGCGACGTCGGACGCGACCACCGCCACCGTGCTCGAGTACGCCACGCGGTTCGGCAAGACGCCGGTCGAAGTGAACGACTATCCCGGCTTCGTCTCCAACCGCGTGCTCATGCCGATGATCAACGAAGCGGTGTACTGCGTCATGGAAGGCGTGGGCACACCGGAAGCGATCGACACCATCATGAAGCTCGGCATGAACCATCCCATGGGTCCGCTCGCACTCGCGGACCTCATCGGACTCGATACCTGTGTCAACATCCTGAATGTCCTTCACGCCGGCCTGGGCGATCCCAAGTACCGCCCCTGTCCGCTGCTGCGAAAGTACGTCGCGGCGGGATGGCTCGGGCGCAAGAGTGAGAGGGGATTCTACGACTATCGCAACGCCTGACCGTTCACTGCTCTGATATCATGCCTGCCGCACTCATTCCGCTTACGCCCGAACAGCTCGAAGTCCAGCGCACCGCGCGGGAGTTCGCTCGCACCGTGATCGCTCCGCATTCGGATCAGTGGGACCGCGACGCGTACTTCGATCGTCCAACCATCGCGCAGATGGGCGAGCTGGGATTTCTCGGGATGATGGTGCCGGAGGAGTACGGCGGCCTGGGACTCGACACGTGCACGTATCTCGTGGCGCTCGAGGAGATCGCGGCAGTGGATGCGGCGGTCGCGGTCGCCATGAGCGTGCACAACTCGCTGCCCACGCAGATGCTCCTGAACTGGGGGACGCCGGAGCAGAAGGCGCGCTATCTGGCGCCGATGGCGCGCGGCGAATGGCTCGGCGCGTTCGCCCTGTCGGAGGCCGAGGCGGGTTCCGATGCGGCGGACATGCGCACGCAGGCCGTACGCGACGGCGAGTGCTATGTGATCAATGGAACCAAGGCGTGGGTGAGCAGCGGCAGCGATGCCGACGTGATTCTCGCCATGGTCCGCACGGATCACGCGGGTGACCGGCGCGGGGCACGGGGCATCTCGACGTTCATCATCACACCGGACATGCCGGGCTTCCGCGTGGGCAAGAAGGAGGACAAGATGGGGCTGCGCGCATCGCCCACCGTGCAGCTCGTGTTCGACAATCTCCGCGTGCCGGCCGCGAACCTGCTCGGCGCCGAGGGCATGGGATTCGTCTACGCCATGCAGTCGCTGGACAACGGCCGACTCGGCATCGCCGCGCAGGCCATTGGCATCGGCCGCGCCGCGCTCGAAGCGTCGGTGGCGTACGCCGCGGAACGGCGTCAGTTCGGGAAGCCGATCAAGGAGTTCCAGGCCATTCAGTTCAAGCTCGCCGACATGGCCACCAGGATCACGGCCGCACGTTCGCTGCTCTATTCCGCCGCCGCGGCGAAGGATCGCGGCGAGGAGATTACCCAGTTCAGCAGCATGAGCAAACTGATGGCCAGCGAGACCGCCATGTGGGCCACTACGCAGGCGATCCAGATTTTTGGCGGGTACGGATACGTGCGCGACTATCCCGTGGAACGCTATTTCCGTGATGCCAAGGTTACAGAGATCTATGAAGGCACGTCCGAGATTCAGCGGATCGTGATCGCGAAAGAACTGTATGCGTCATAATTCCCCAGCTAACCACCCTCATGACAATCACTGAAATTCCCAAACCAACCGCACACCAGGGCATCTTCGACCGCGTCGCGGACATGGGGCATGAGCAGCTCGTGCTGTGTAGCGACCCCTCCGCCGGATACCGGGGCATCATTGCCGTGCACAGCACCGTGCTGGGGCCCGCGCTGGGCGGCACGCGCTTCTGGAACTACGCATCGGAGGACGAGGCGATCGTCGATGCGCTGCGGCTGTCGCGCGGGATGACATACAAGAATGCCGTGGCGGGCCTCAATCTGGGCGGCGGCAAGTCAGTAATCATGGGTGACAATCGCACGAAGAACCGCGAGATGATCTTCCGTGCGCATGGCCGGTTCGTCGAGGGACTCGGCGGCCGCTATGTCACGGCGGAGGACGTCGGCACCAGCACGAGCGACATGGACTTCGTGCACATGGAGACCGACTACGTCACGGGTCTGGCCGGCAAGTCGGGCGACCCCTCACCCGTCACGGCGCATGGCGTATTCCGTGCGCTGCAGGCCGCCGCGAAGCATCACTGGGGAAGCGATGCGCTCTCGGCCAAGACCGTCGCCATCCAGGGGTGCGGGCACGTGGGCTACTATCTGGCCAAGGAACTGCGCGACGCCGGCGCGGCGCTCGTCGTCACCGACATCGATGCCGAGCGGGTGCGTCGCGTGGTCACCGAACTCGGTGCGCGTGCCGTGGAACCCGGCGAGATCTACGGCGTGAAGGCGGACATCTTCGCACCCTGCGCGCTTGGCGCGGTCATCAACGACAACACCATCCCGCAGCTCAAGGTGGAGATCGTGGCGGGCGCCGCGAACAATCAGTTGCTCGAGGAGCGCCACGGCGATGCCCTGGACGCGAAGGGGATTCTCTATACGCCGGACTATGTGGCCAATGCCGGCGGCGTGATCAACGTGTACAGTGAACTGGCCAACTGGGACTCCAGTCGTGCGTTGCGCAAGGCGGACGAAATTTACGCGACGACGCTCGGCGTCTTCGAGATCGCCCGGTCCGAGGGCATCCCCACCTATGAGGCAGCCGACCGCCTGGCCGAACGGCGGTTGAAAGCGGTAGGCTCCCTGGTGAAGACTTGGCCACAGTGGCCGAATCGGTAGCTTGTGGCTGGTAGCTGGTGGCTGGACTTGCCACTCCCTTCCAGCCACCAGCCACCAGCCACCGTCGTTAAGCCAGCAACCAGCTACCAGCAACCGTCGTTAAACCAGCAACCAGCTACCATGAACGCACTCCGTCAGACCGATCCCGCGATTGCGCAGGTCATCGAGGATGAGATCCGGCGCGAGGGGGAAGGGCTGGAGCTGATCGCGAGCGAGAATTTTGTCTCACCCGCGGTGATGGAAGCCATGGGGTCGCCGCTCACCAACAAGTACGCCGAGGGCTACCCCGGCAAGCGGTACTATGGCGGGTGCGAGGTGGTGGACGTGGCGGAGCAGCTCGCGATTGACCGCGCGAAGCAGCTCTTCGGCGCCGAGCATGCGAACGTGCAGCCGCACTCGGGTGCGCAGGCGAACATGGCGGTGTACTTCGCCTTCGTGAAGCCGGGCGACACCGTCCTCGGCATGAACCTCTCGCACGGCGGCCACCTGACGCACGGCTCGCCGGTGAACTTCTCGGGCATGCTCTACAACATTGTGCCCTACGGCGTGCGCGAGGACACGGGGCTCGTGGACATGGACGAAGTGCGCGATCTCGCGCGCCGTCACAACCCGAAGATGATCATCGCCGGCTTCAGCGCCTATTCACGCACGCTGGATTTCCCCGCGTTCGCGGACATTGCGCGCGAGGTGGGAGCACGGCTCATGGTGGACATGGCGCACGTGGCCGGCCTCGTGGCCACGGGGCACTATCCGTCGCCTGTGCCGCATGCGGATGCCGTAACCACCACCACGCACAAGACGCTGCGCGGGCCGCGCGGTGGGCTCATCCTGTGCCGCCAGGAGCACGCGGCGCTCATCAACAAGCAGATCTTCCCCGGAATCCAGGGCGGGCCGCTCATGCACGTGATCGCGGCCAAGGCCGTGGCGCTGCACGAGGCGCTGCAGCCGTCGTTCCGCGCGTACTCCGCGCAGGTCGTGGCCAACGCGAAGACGCTCGCGACCGCGCTCATCGAGCACGGGTATCGCATCGTCTCCGGTGGCACCGACAATCACCTCATGCTGCTCGATCTGCGCGACGGTGAACTCACGGGCAAGGCGGCCGAGGCCGCACTCGGCGCGGCGCACATCACCGTGAACAAGAACACGGTGCCGGGCGAGACGCGTTCGCCCTTCGTCACCAGCGGCGTGCGCATCGGTACGCCGGCGGTCACCACGCGCGGCATGCGCGAACCGGAAATGCGACGCATCGCGGATTTCATCCACCGGGTGCTGTCCAACGCCGGCGACGAGCGCGTGGGCCTGAGCGTCAAATCGGAGGTCCACGAGCTTACGGCCGCCTTTCCGCTGTATACCATGGCCGAAGAGGCTGCCGGGCGGTTGTGATTTTTCTTCCCGGTCTTCATCTTTGCCCCGAGTTGACCGGCGGCGCCCGCCGCCGGTTCCGGGCCACTGACTGAGGGAGAGTTCGCGTTGTCGCAGTTGTGTTTCCGCGATGGGATCATGGACCGCATTCGGGCTCGCGAGCCGCGCTTCGATGAAGGAGCGTATCTCTTCGTGCTCGCCGCCCTGGAGTTCTGCCAGGCCAGGCTGCCTGAGCGCCGTCACATCACCGGCCGTGAGCTCACCGAAGCGTGCCGCGACCTGGCCATCGAGCGTTTTGGCGTCATGGCCCGGCTTGTGCTCGAGCACTGGGGTGTGGTCACGACCGCGGATCTGGGCGACATCGTCTTCACGCTCGTGGACCTCGGCCTGCTCATCAGCCAGCCATCGGATACGCGCGATGAGTTCTGCGACGTCTTCGATTTCGACCAGGCCTTCGACCGGGAGTACCCCTGGAGCGTGGTCGGGATCGGGTGAGCCCGTGCTGGTGTGCGCGGGCCTGGAGTGACGTACGGGAGGAGGTGAGGAGCAATGGATGTGCGCGAGCTGCCGGACTGTCGCAAATGCGGCAAGGGAACCATGCTTCCGCTCAGCGATTATGGACGCGAAGGAGCGCCCATCACCTACAAGGCGTGGGTGTGCAACAACCCCGAATGCGGTTTCAACATTCGCATCGACAACGGCGAGATCAGCTTTGGGCGGACGATCAGCCAGTCGCACAAATGACGGATGCGGCGGTGCACGGGACCCGGGCGGCGGCTGACGAAGCCGCCGCTTCTCGTTGGCCCGTGGTGCCCGTGGTGTCCGCGAAGCAGTCCGCCGCGGGAGACAGCGCCACCATTTCCGCGGGCACGCCGTCGCGCGCGCTCATGCAGCGCGCGGGCGCGGCGGCCGCCGCCGAGATCGCGCGCGCATACGGCGAGCGTCTGCACCGGGGGGTGCACATCTGCTGCGGCCCCGGAAACAATGGCGGCGATGGCTGGGTGGTGGCGCGCGCCCTCGCGACCACCGGAGTGAGCGTGACCGTATCCGCCACTGGCGAGACGCGCACCGGCGATGCGCGCGCCGAACGCGCGCTCGCCGAGCCGCACGTGAGGGTGATTCCCGGCACGGACGCTCCCGATGCACTCGCGCTGCACGCCGGCATCGTCGTGGATGCCTTGCTGGGAACGGGCGCGAGCGGTGAGCCGCGCGGTGCCGTGGGTGCCGCCATCCAGGCGATGGCGGATCGGCGCGCGCAGGGCGCGGTCGTCGTTGCGCTCGATGTTCCCAGCGGCGTCAACGCCGACAGCGGCGCGGCGACGCTGGCGGTGCGTGCGGACCTCACGACGACGTTCGGCGGGATGAAGCGCGGCCTGCTCGTGGCGCGCGGCCACGCGGGGCGCATCGTCGTCGTCGATATCGGTCTCTCGCACGACGGCGCTGACGGCGCCGGCGCCCAGCTCGTCACCGCACGGTGGGTGCATGCGCACGTGCCGCCCATTGCGGCCGATGCCAACAAGGGAACGCGTCGGAAGCTCGTCATTGTGGGCGGCCACACCGGAATGGCCGGCGCCGCGATGCTCGCCGCGCGCGCCGCGATGCGAAGCGGTATCGGCATGGTGCGGCTCATCGTCGCGCGCGACAATCTCCCGATCGTGCAGACGGCGCTTCCGGAGGCGCTGGCCGGTGTGTGGCCTGGCGAGGGCGCGCAGGACATGGATGATGCCATCACGGCGTGGGCGGACACGGTACTCATTGGCCCCGGCCTCGGCCACGGTCCCGACAGCCGCCGTCTCGTGGAACGCGTGCTGCGCGCCTGGCGCGGGCCGGTCGTCGTGGACGCCGATGCGCTCAACGTGTTCGCCGGTGATGCCGCTGCGCTGGGCGCGCTGCTCCAGGGTCGCCCCGCGCTGCTCACGCCGCACCCCGTGGAGTTCTCGCGGCTTTCGGGTGTGGGTGTGAGCGATGTGCTGGCACAACGCTTCGAGGTGGGCGCCGCCCTCGCGGCGCACACGCACGCGGCGGTGCTCCTCAAGGGAGTGCCCACCGTGATCACGGGCACGGATGGCCAGTCGTTCGTGAGTGCCGCCGGCACGCCGGCGCTCGCGACGGCGGGAAGTGGCGATCTCCTCGGCGGCATTGCGGCCACACTCCTCGCGCAGATGGGCGACGCGCCCGCAGCGGGTGCATGCGCCGCATGGGTGCACGGCCGCGCCGCCGAACTGGCCGCGTGCGCCGGGCCCGAGCCCGAGCGCGCGGAGACACGCGGCATCACGCTCGTTGACATCGAGCACGCCATCTCGCGCGTGTGGTCCGAGCCGGTGGCGCAGCCGGCGTATCCCGTGCTGGCCGAGCTTTCCGCGATCACCCCGTGAGCGACGGCACCGCGCTCGGGCCGGGGCGGGAATTCGATCTCATTCGCGCGCTCACGAACCAGTGGGGCGATCTGGCGCGCGGCGTGGGCGACGATGCCGCGCTGCTCGACGTGCCGGCGGGCGAGATGCTGGTTGTCAGCGCGGACAACATCGTGGAAGGAGTCCACTTTCGTGACGGCTGGCTCACGCCGCGCGAGATCGGCTGGCGCGCCGCTTCGGCCGCGCTGAGTGATCTCGCGGCAATGGCGGCCGCACCGCTGGGCGTGCTCGTGTCGCTCTCGCTCCCCGACTCGTGGCTGTCGCGCGTGGAGGATCTCGCTCGCGGCATTGGTGAAGCCGTGGCGAGCGCCGGCACGGTCATCGTGGGCGGTAACATCACCGGCGCGCGCGAGTTGAACGTGGCCATGACGGTGCTCGGCCACTGCGCGCGGCCGCTGCGCCGCAGTGGTGCGCGCCCCGGCGACGCACTCTATGTCACGGGACGGCTCGGTGGACCGGTCACCGCGGTCCGCGCGCTGGAGCACGGTGAAACGCCGCCGCGCCGGGCGCGCGACCGCTTCGCCTGGCCCGAGCCGCGCCTCCGGGCGGCGCAGTGGCTCGCGGCCAACGAGGCCCACGCGGCCATCGACATCTCCGATGGCCTGTTCGCCGATGCCGGCCACGTGGCCGCCGCGAGTGGCGTGCGCCTGGTAATCGATCTCGATACGCTTCCGCGGCTGGCCGGCGTGGATCCCGCCACCGCCGCCCGCGGCGGCGAGGAGTATGAGCTGCTCGTGGCCGCGCCCGCGGACCTCGACACCGCGGCGTTCGCGTGCGCGCTGGCGCTGCCCCTCACGCGCATTGGTCGTGTGGAATCGGGTGCCGCGGAAGTGGAGGCTACGCTGCATGGCGCACGCGTTGCGCCGCTGGATGGCTTCGACCACTTTTCGTGACCATGCGCGCGCTCGTTGCCTATCCCGCCATGATCATGATGACCCTGCTGCTGGGCATCCCCGTGATCGTGCTCACGCTGTTTGGCGTGCGCATCGCGCCCGACGGCGTGCTGGGGCGTGCGCCGCGGATCTGGTCCAGGGTGGTGCTCCGCCTGTCGGGCGTGAAGGTGGTCACGCGCCACCCTGAATTTCTCGGCACACGCACCGATCCGCGCGTCTATGTCTCCAATCACGTGAGCTGGTTCGAAATTTTCGGTCTGGCGAGCGTGCTGCCACCCTGCCGGTTCGTCGCCAAGAAGGAGCTGTTGTCGCTGCCGGTATTCGGTCGCGCCGCGCGAGAGGTCGCCGGCATCTTCATTGATCGCGGCAACCGCAAGGCCGCATTCGAGGCGTACGAAGCCGCGGCGCAGCTCATTCGCACCGGAATTTCCGTGGCCGTCTATCCCGAGGGCACGCGCGGCCGTTCGTACGAACTGCGTCCCTTCAAGAAGGGACCCTTCGTGCTCGCCATCGCCGCGCAGGTTCCGGTGGTGCCGGTCGTGAGCTGGGGCACGCGCGAAGTGCAGGGCAAGGGGCAGATTGCCGTGCACGCCGGAGTCTGCGAGCTGACATTCCTGGAGCCCATCGAAACGAAGGGCATGACGTACGACGATCGCGACCGGCTTGTGGATGTGGTGTGGCGTCGCATGGCCGCCGTCCTCGAAGAGAAGGGCATTCACAGCGCACCCATTCAACTCGGAGATCCATGTCCGACATCGTAGAGATTCGCGCACGGGAGATTCTCGACAGCCGTGGCAACCCGACCGTGGAAGCCGACGTCGTGCTGGCCACCGGTGCATTCGGCCGCGCGGCGGTGCCCAGCGGCGCGAGCACGGGCGAGCACGAGGCGGTGGAGCTGCGCGACGCAGACCCCAAACGCTACGGCGGCAAGGGCGTGCTGCGCGCGGTGCAGCACATCGAGGAGACCATTCTTCCCGCGGTGCGCGGCATGGACGCACAGGACCAGATCGCGCTGGACCGCGCCATGATCGAACTGGACGGCTCGGCCAACAAGGGGCGTCTGGGGGCGAACGCGATTCTTGCCGTGTCCATGGCCGCGGCGCGGGCCGCCGCGGACGATGTCGGGTTGCCGCTGTTCCGATATCTGGGCGGCCCCATGGCGCGCACGCTGCCGGTGCCCATGATGAACGTGCTGAATGGCGGCGCGCACGCCACGAACACCGTGGACTTCCAGGAATACATGATCGTTCCGGTGGGCGCGGACACGTTCGCCGAAGCGCTGCGCATGGGCGCGGAAGTCTTTCACGCGCTCAAGAAGGTGCTCGTGAAACGCGGACTCTCCACCGGCGTCGGCGATGAAGGCGGCTTCGCGCCCAACCTCAGGAGCGACGAGGAAGCGCTCGCGGTACTCATCGAGGCCATCCAGGCGGCGAAGTATGAGCCCGGCCGCGAGGTGGGGATCGCGCTCGACCCCGCGAGCAGCGAGTTGTTCAAGGACGGCACGTACACGTTCAGGAAGAGCGGTGCCGGCACGAAGGATTCCGCCGCGATGATCGAGCTGTACACCAAATGGCTCGACGAGTATCCCATCGTCTCCATCGAGGATGGCCTCGC
>Ga0070681_10001923_pt1 | contig 18743 bp, 19 predicted proteins | sample KBSC83BmetaG_FD_65650 | JGI IMG/M metagenome (GOLD analysis project Ga0070681, IMG submission 65650) | Corn rhizosphere microbial communities from Kellogg Biological Station, Michigan, USA - KBS C8-3B metaG | ecosystem: Host-associated > Plants > Roots > Rhizosphere | place: USA: Michigan... | reverse complement strand
CTGGTGCCGGTCGACGGCACGGCGAGCGAGAATGCCTTCAACGAGCTCTATGCCGCTTACCACGTCGCCAAGGGCGGGCCTGCAGCTTTCACCCGCAACGCGACGCTCACACGCAGCGACCTCATCGACTTCGGGAAGTGACGCGGTCTTACCGCCGCTCGAGCGCGGCGCGGTCCCATTTGCCGGGATCGGCCGCCGCTTCGTAGCTCGATTGCAGGAAGGCGAGCAGCGTCGCGTCGGGGTCGGCGGCGGTGCGCACCGACTCGTAAGGCAGGACGAACTCGCCCATCTCCTTCACATAGGAGGCGGCTTCCGGCCGGATCTTCCGGTCGGCAAAGCCCGGCGGCTCGGGATAGGCATAGGCGTAGAACAGCGGGTAGGGGGTCGGGCCGCCGCCCGGCCAGAAGCCGGCGCTGCTCACCTCGTGCGAATAGGCTTCGCGCGTGACGCGATCGGCGACGTTGGGCGCGCCGGGATGAGCCGGCGCAGGCCGGCCGGAAAAGCGCGTCACGGCGAGATCGAAGCTGCCCCAGAAGAAATGCACCGGGCTCACCTTGCCGAGAAAGCGGGCGCGGAATTGCGTGAGCAGCCGCTCCGACTGCAGCAGGATGCGCCAGAAGCGCTGGGCCGCGTCGGGATCGTAGGCGGCGTGCGCGGTATCCGACTCGAAGGGCACGGCGTCGGCGATCTCGACCGGCATGCTCCAGATCCGTGTCGCGAGCCCCAGCGCATCGAGCCGCTGCATCATCTGCTGGTAGAAGGCGGCAACGCTGCGCGGCTCGAGATCGAAGCCGGAGCTCATGCCGTCGCTGGTCTCGATGCGCAGGCAATGGTCGATGAAGTCGAAATCGACCTGGAAGCTGCGCCCGCCCAAGGGAATGGGGGAGGTGGTGAGGCCGCGGCTGGTGAGATAGAGCGGCACCTGCCACCAGTGATTGAGCATGGGCGCATGGGCGAGCCGCAGCTTGCCGACGATCTGCATCCAGCGATGCAGCGTGGCGGCGGTGTCCTGCCATTCCGCGAACGGCAGCGGCGGCCAGATCTCGGGCGTGCCCGCCACCGTTAATCGAGGATCCGGTAGAGCCGCTCGTCCCACAGCGCGCCGAGCAGCGGCTGGACCGCCTTGCGGGCGGCCTCGGTGTGCGACTGCCGTTCGTAGGATTCGAAGGCTTTACGGTCGCGCCAGATCGACACGCTGCCGTAATGATTGAGATTGGTCAGATTCTGCCACCAGACATCGTAGCCGAGATTGCCGCTGTCCTTGCGGCTGTCGGCGACGAGCTGCTTCAGGATGGCATCGGTCGCGACGCGATTGGGCGGGTTCACGTCGATATGGATGACGGCAAAGATGGCGCCCTTGGGCGGCGGCTTCAGGCTGCCGACCAGGAAGTCGTGATGCAGCCGCCGATCGGGTGGGGCGATCGCGAGGCTTTCGAGATCCTGGCGCAGCGCCGTCATCACCGGCCCTTTCTCATGCGCCTCGAAAGCGGGCTGGTCGCTCCAGCTCGCGATGAGGGCGAGGCGGTTGGGCCGTCCGAGCTCCTGGATCAGCTGCGTGCCGCGAATGGCTGCGTCCTTGCGCAGGGCGGCGCGATATCTCTTCAGCAGCGCGATCGTCTTGTCGACCGCACCGGCTTTCGCCTCGACATAGAAGATGACATGCGCCGGTCCCTCGTAGGTCTGCGGCGCCGCCGCGGCCGGCGCTTGCGCGCGTGCGGCTGCCGGGGCAAGTGCTACGAAAGCCGAGGCGAGGAGCATCGCCCCACGACGAGAGAATGTGATCATGCCCCTGCCTCCTCGCCCGGTCTCTTCTATTTCAGCTGATCCGCGACCTTCTTCACGCCGGCCAGCGCGCAGGCCTCGTCGCCGCCCGAGCTCGAGCCGCTGACCCCGACCGAGCCGATCGTCTCCGTGCCGATCTTGATCGGCACGCCGCCGCGCAAGGCGATGACCTGGCTGAGGCTGCGCTGGCCGGCCGTTTCCGAGCCGGGTCCGGTGCGCTCGATCCATTCCTGCGACGGGCGGCCGAAGGTGAGCGCCGTGTAGGCCTTGCGCTGCGCCAGCTCGATATTGTGCGGCTGCGCCTTGTCGCCCTGCATGAAGACGCGCAGCCGACCGGTGCGGTCCAGCACCGCGACCGAGATGCTGTTGCCGGTCCGCTCGCATTCGGTGACGGCCTCGGTGGCGATGGCAAGGCCCATGGCCAGCGACACGTCGCGATGGGTCAGGACCTGGGCCGTCGCCGGAGCGGCAAGCGCAGCGAGGACCGCCCCGCAAGCGAGGGTGAGCTTCGCAGACATGGCATTCCTCCTCGTCGCGGGCTCAGTTCGCGAGCGGATTGGGACGGAGCTGGAAATGCACCACCTTGCTGGTCTGCCCCTTGCCGCCTTCGATATGCTCGACCGCGCGCTCGCCATAGGTCGCCCACAGGCCGCGGCCCTTCCAGCCGGCATTGGCGTCGTCGATGCGGCCGTCCATGGTCTTCGCGAAGAAGCCCATCGGATAGGGCACGCGCAACGTGACCCACTTGCCGTCCTTGAGCGCCAGCAAGGAATCCGACTGGTTGCCGGTCGCGATCGGCACGTCCTTGCCGAGCCCGAACGTGTCGTGCTGGTCGACCCAATCGTAATAGCTCGCCTCGACGCTGCCGGGCTCGGCCTGGTTGGCGAATTGCGGCCCGGGGAGGGCATAGAGCGTCCAGCCTTCCGGGCACTGCCCGCCGGTCGCCGTCGGGCCCCTCAGCACCGAGCATTTGCGGCGGTCGAAGCTCGCGAGATGACCGCTGGCGAGCGGCGCCCAGACCACGCCCTGGCTGTCGATGTCCATGCCGCGCGGGCTGAAGCCGTGCACCGGCGCCTTCGCGTCCTTCCACGGCGCCTCGAAATATTCGGTGATGGTGGTCTCCGGCGGATTGGCGCCCGGAATCACATGCACGATGCCGCCCGGGAAGCCCAGTGTCGAGCCCCAGACGCTGCCGTCCTTGGGGTCGGGCGAGACGCCGTAGAGGCCGACGCGGACCCGCTTGTCCTTGGCCGGATCGACCGGCTGGTTCGGCTCGACCCAGTCGCTGCGCTTACCGTCGCCGTTGGTATCGAGGATGAAGGGCGCCCAGCCCTGGCTCTTGGCCTCGTCGCCCGTCGCCTCGAACTTCTTCACATCCAGCCAGCCCAGCACCTCGCCGGTGTTGGCGCCGCTCGAGAAGTACAGCTTGCTGCCGTCCGGCGTGAAGTTCAGATGCTGGTTCTGGAAGCAGGTGTCGATGGTGGTGAATTTCTGCGTCTTGGGATCGTACATGATCGCCTGGCGCGTCGAGCTCTTGAGCGGGAAGAGCTTGGCCGAGGCTTGGTCGGACCCTGCCTTGCAATAGGCGGGATCGTCGGGCCGGCGAATGCGCGCCGTGTACCAGACGCGGCCGCGCTCATCCATTACCAGGCTGTGCGGGCTGGTCTGGGCGTGCCAGATCTTCTCTTCGCCCCAATAGATAGAGGGCGCGAGCATCGGGTCGTTCTCAGCCGTCTGCGTCTGCGGATCGCGCACCGGCAGCTTCATCTCCGTGGCGACGTTCTTCACCGGATCGAGCACGGGTACCATGTCGGTCGAGAGCTCGGTCGTGCCGTAGATCAGCCCGTATGGGTTGACCGTCGGGTTGCGCTTGTCGGTCGAGACCGCGTCATGCATATAGGCCTTGGGGTTCGACCAGTCCCACACGGTCAGCACGATGTTGCGCTCGATCCCCTGCGGGCGCGCCGGCTTGTCCTTGGGCAGCTCGCCGGCGGAGACGCGGTCGGTCCAGTCGGCGAACATCGACAAAGCCGCCGGGCCGAGCCGGTTGACCGTGTTCACCATGTTGCCGCTCGCCTGGCCGGACGAGATTCGTCGCATCCAGGCATCGACCGAGCGGTCGAAATGGCCGAGCGCCGGCGACAGGGTGCGCGTCGCCTTCGTGCCGAGCTGATGACAGGGCTGGCAGCCATCGGTCTTGATGCCGTCGAGCCAGGTGCCTTGCGCCTTGATGGCGGGCATGATCCCGTTGCCGTTCGGTCCGGTTCCCGGGAAGGCGCTGGCCGGCGGGATGTTCAGCATCGAATACCAATACATGGCCGGATAGTACTCGGCCGCCGCGGCCTCGCTCGGCGCGACGGTGGCCTTGAGATCGAGGGCGCGGCCGGGCTCGACCTTCTGCTTCGGCGAATCGACGAGACCGTAGCCGCGCACCCACAGCGAATAGCTCGCCTTGGGCAGATCGGGCAGGAGATAGCGGCCGCGCTCGTCGGTGACGACGATGCGGATGAAGCGCGTCGGCAGGTCGGTGGTCTCGGCGATCACCCAGACGCCCGCTTCGGGCCCCTTGGCGCTGGTCACGACGCCGCCGATATCCTTGGCGCCGACATGGATGGCTGGATCGCTCGCCTGCTGGGCGCGCGCGATCGAGGGCGTGCCGGCGAGCAGCCCCAGAACGGCGACGCCCGCCATCAACAGCTTCATGCTCATGTCCCTCTCCCTGCTTGGAGAAATCACGCCCAGCGCGGCAACAGCCGCGCCGCATTCTGCCAATCGATCTGTGCCAGCTCGGCGGCATTGAAGACGCCGTCCTCCTTCAGCCCCTTCACATGCTCGAGTGAGGTGCGGTAGGGGAAATCGCTGCCGAAGACGATCTGCGTCATCGGCACCAGCATCTTCAGCCCCGTCATGGGAATCTTTTCGGTCGCCTGCGCCGTGTCGTAATAGAACTTCGACACCGCGGCGACGAAGCCCTCCGGCACCGCCTTCTGCTGCTTCGGCTGACGCATCTCGAACAGGAAGCGCTCGATCAGGAACGGCATGGTGCCGCCGCCATGCGACCAGATCACCTTCATGTCGGGATATTTGTGTGCCGTGCCGGCGAACAGCATCTTCGAGATGGCGCGCGTCGTGTCGGTGCCGTACTCGATGGCCGCCGGCGCCACGCCGGAATCGACGTTGCTGCAGCAGGCCGAGCGCACCGGATGCACGAAAATCACGGCCTTGCGCCGGTTGAGCTCCTCATAGATGGGGTTGAACGCCGGATCGCCGAGATATTTGCCGGCATAGCTGGTCCAGAAATAGAATCCGTCGGCCTTCAGCGTGTCCAACGCATAGGCGATCTCGGCGAGGCTGCCGTCGATATCGGGCATGGGCAGGGTCGCGAAGCTGCCGAAGCGCCCCTTGTGATCCTGCTCGAGCTTTGCCGCGAACTCGTTGGCGGCGCGCGCGAGCCGCCGCGCCTTCTCGCCGCCGCCGAGATCGGTGCCGGCGTTGGAATGGATCGCCGTGGTGATGCCGGCCTGGTCCATGTCGGCGAGCGTCTTCTCGACGCTCCAGGCGTCGGCCGCGGTGCCTTTCTTGCCGAGCTCGGCATAGGCGGGCGGCGTGAAATGGTGATGCACATCGATGCGCCGCGGCTTCGGCGCCTGGGCGATCGCCGGCATGGCCGGTGCAAAGGCGGCGACGCCGATGGCGGCGAGGCCCTTGAGCACGCTGCGGCGCGGCGGGCAGCAGACGCAGGACAGATCGAGCTTGGGCAGACCGCGACCTTTGGCGGGCATCCTCATCCTCCCTGGTTGCCGGACCTTGGGGCGGCCCAGCCTGGTTTTATGCCCCGATGATAGACCGAAAGGAGGGCCGCGTCAGCCGGCGCCGATGCTGCGGCCTACGAACCAGAACAGCCCCTCGCCGACCAGGAAGGAGGCGGCGAGGTCGGTGAAGAGCGGCCGCGGCATGGCCAGCCGCAGCCGCACCAGGAGCCGGGCGATGAGCAGCGCCGCCAGCACCACGGTCACCTGGCCGAGCTCGACGCCGAGATTGAAGCCGAACAGCAGCTCGGCCAACCGGTCCTTGGGCAGGCGTTCCGCGAGCAGGTTGGAGGCGAAGCCGAAGCCGTGGATGAGGCCGAAGACCAAGGTGACGATGAGCCGCACCCGGCCGGCGTCGCGCATATGCCCCGTCATCATCATGTAGCTCGCCGCGAACAGCGCACCACCGACGAGAATCAGGGTGGGCAGGGTCACCGGCGCACCGAAATTCTTGGCGAGCGCGAAGGCGATAAGCACCCCGCCGAGGCCAAGCGCCGGCGGCAGCGGGCGATGCGTGCTGTCGCCGATGTTCTCGGCGCCGATGAGGGCGATGGTGAGCGCCACCAGCGCATCGATGAATTGCGCTTCCGGCCTGAGGATGCCGGTAACGGCAAGCCCCAAGGTCAGGCTGTGGCCAATGGTGAAGCCGGTTACGGCGAAGAGCAGGTCGCGCAGGCGCCGCGAAATCAGCACGAACCCCAGCATGAAGGACATGTGGTCGATGCCGGTGAAGATGTGCATCAGGCCCATGCTGAGGAATTCGAGGAAGCCTGCATCCTGCAGCGGGCCGCCGGTGGCGCTTTCGAGGTCGAGTTGCTGGTGATCCTTGGTGATGAGCTGCTCGACGAACAGGCCCTTGTCGTCCTGGATCTGGGCAAAATTGGTGTGGCTCTCGACCAGCTCGAACCAGGCCGAGGAATGCACGCTGATGTCCTCGGCGGCCGGGCAGGTGAAGGCGAACTCGTAGCGGCGATAGCCCGGCGTCGCAGCCAGCGCCCGCGGCCCTTCCGTGCGCGGGCATTCCGCTGCGCCGGAGGCGGCGCCGACATGCGCCGCGATATAGGCCCCGAGCTCCTCGCTCGCGGGCATCTCGCCGTTCGCGGTGATACGCTTTGCCTCGAGGTCGGGGACGGTGAATTGCATGTGGACCGCCGTGCCGGCGATCTGCCAGGCGGAATGCGTCTCGCTGCGGGTGTGCGCGGCGGCGGGCTCGGCAGCGAGCCCGGCTGCGGCAATCCAGCCGAGAAGGGCTGCGAGGAGGCGGATCACGGCTTGTCGGCCTCTGTCGCCTCGTAGTCCGCGGCGTAATCCTCGGCAATCAGGATGTCGGCCTTGCCGCGCAGATAGCGCAGATCGGCGTCTTCGACGCGCTTTCGCGCTTCGGTCACGAAATTGCTCAGCACCTGGCTGCGCGCCCGCTCGAAACTCGAGGGGGTGGGGTGGGTGTTCTTCACCATCTGCAGGATGTGCAGCCCGTCGGGAAGCGCGATCGGCTCGCCGACCTCGCCGCTGTCCATCGTGACGGCCCGGTCGAACAAGGTGGCGCCGATATGCACTTTCTCGGCGAAATAGAATTGCTCGGGGCTCGCATGCTCGGGCACCACCTCCTCGACCCCCATCGACCGCAGCTCCTCGGGCGTGGCACCGGCGCGCAGCGCCGCCAGCGCCCGTTGCGCGAGTTCTGTCGCCGCCGGCCCCTTGCCGGCGGAGACCAGGAAATTGCGCAAGACCATGGTGCCTTCGGAGGCATAGGCGGCTTCGTTTGCGGCAAAGAATTTGCGTAGCTCGTCCTCGCTCGGCGTCCGCGTCGTAACCTCGGCGACGACCTGCTGCAGGACGGCGGCAACCAGCGCCGTGCGCGTATCCGGATCGGTGCCGGGGAAATCGAGCTCGAGCCCGCGCTGCACGAACAGCTCCTCGCGGATCATCTCGTCGAGCACCTTCAGCCGCTGCTCCCGGCTGGTCTCGCCAAAGGGCATGCCGAACTCGGTTTCGGTCTGGGCGATGAAATCCGTGCGCAGGATCGGCCGGTTATTGACGAGAGCGAGATTCTCGGGCGGCACGCGGTGGGTCACGGTGCCTTCGGCGGTGAACAGGCCGTAGCCGGCGATCGCGATCCCGATGATCGTGCCCAGCGCAAACAGGATCATCGAGCGCAGCGGATGGATGCGTCGCGGATCCCAGAATCCTTCCATTCGGTAGGTCTTGCCGTCGTCGGATGCCGCGTGCACCATGCTCATCTTACGACCTCGCTTGCCGAATTTTCCGCGTCAGCGCGCCTCGTGAGAGGCTGCATAGACCAACACCGCGAGCGCCCGGATCGTCACCGGGCTCAGGGTTCCCGACCAGGCGGGACAAGAGCCCTGGCGTCCGCCCGCGATGCTGTCGTAGAGATCCTGGCGCGTGCCCGTGCCGTAGAGCCATTCGCTGCCGACCAGGCTGGGAGCGCCGATGGCGTCGTCGCCGCGCGCGTCCCGCTCGTGACAATCGAAGCACTGGCCCTTCCTCGCGAATATCTGCGCTCCGCGCTCGGCGGCGTCGGCCTCGGCCGGCTTGCCGGCGGCGTTGATGAGATATTCCACGACGTCGCGAATGTCGCCCGGCTCGAGGGGATCCAGCGCGTAGCCAGGATAGGGAACCGCACGCGCGAAGCCGGGCATGTCGGCGAGGTGCCGCGTCTTCGTATTGCCGGCGCGTATGCCATAGAGAATGGTGCGCTCGATCTCGGCGACGCGTCCTCCGCCGTAGAGCCACTGATGCGCGACGAGGGCGGGAATGCCGCGCGTTCTGTCACCCTGGAGCGCGGCCCCGTGACAGGAGGCACAATGCTGCTCATAGACTGGGCGGGCATAGGCGATGGCGAAGGCTGCGAGATCGGCATCGCCGGGGACGGTGTCGGGGTCGGCGCGCATGAGCGCCGCCAGCCGCGCCGAATGGGATAGCCAATAGAAGCCGGCGCCGGCGAGGAGCAGTGCCGCGCAGGCGGCGGCGATGCACATCTTCCAGCGGAGGAATGGGCCTGGTCCGTGCACCATCGCCTTCCTCCGCCGATGGCCTAGGGCCGGAATGCCGCGCGCTTGTTGCGTTCGGTAAGCCAGCCGAAGAGGAGCCCGAGCGCGGCCCAGAGCACGAGCTGGACGCCGAGCGCCGCGATCCGGAACTGCCACAGGATGACGGCCGGAAACCCGGCCGGCACCTCTTCGAGATCCGGCAGCAGCGCGGCACCGCCGGCAATCACGAGGAGGAAGCCGGCGCCGGCGATGAGCGCAGCGTTCCACGCGCCGAAGCGCGGCAGCAGCCGGCGGCCGGCTGCGACGGCCGCGACCGTCGCCGCGAGCGACAGCGCCAGCATGGCGAAGAACAGTTGCGTGCGCAGGCCGATCGTATCCGCATTGCCGACGGCCGGCGGGTTGGCGGGATATTTGAGGCCGGGAATGACGACGAGGGCGAGGAAGGCCGCCGCGGCGATGAGTGCTGCGAGCGCTCGCGGGCTGGCCGGTCCCAGCCTGCCATGGGCATAGGCGAAGATCAGCGAGAACAGACCGCCCATCGCCATCCCGTACAGCAGGATGCCGGTGAGGAGGCCGATGCCCGCCTGCGTGCCGCGGCTGACGAGCTCGGGCTCTTCCTCGGCTGCCGGGGCGCCATGCTGCGGGGCGGCCATGTGCATGGCTTCATGTGCGGATTCGAAGGCGATCGCGCGCTCGATCCGCGGCTCGCCGACCAGTTTTGCAAAGCCGAAGGCGAGCAGTCCCGCGACGATGCCGACCAGCATGCCGCGCACGAGCAGGCTGCTCATCGCGTCAATCGATGCCGGTCAGTGGCAGGGAAAGCCGAGCAGATGCCGGCCGTCATGCACGAATTCGTGCACATACATGCCGGAGATGAGCGACGTCGCGCCCTGCTCGAGGCCGACGAAATACAAGGCCAGCAGCATGAGCAGCCCGCCGAAGATCAGCCACGGGATCAGCTCGCGCAGCGGAATTGGCTGCGGGCGGCTTGCGGCGTCGAATGTCACATCACTCATGGTCGGACCTCTTTTGGGGGATTGCGCGTCCCGTGGAGAGAGCGTCCAGATGCGAAGCGGAGGTCTGACTCCCGGCTCTCGACGAGCCGGTCACAGCGGCGCGACCGTGCCGGATTTTCGCCGGCTTCCCCGTTTCGCGTAGAGACGTCCCTGAAACCCTATGGGTGGGACCATGTCCTGTCAACAGCACGGCCGCTTGCGGCCGGGCGCGCGAAACGCTAGGCACGAGCCATGACGACGCGTCTGATCCTGGTCTGCCACGCCGCGACGCAAGCGACGCGGGGCGCCGTCTTTCCGCGCGACGAGCCGATCGAGACCCGCGAGCGGGCGCGCTGCGGCGCGCTGGTGCCGCTGCTCGGCGCGCCGGACACATCCTGGACCGGTCCGGAGCGGCGCTGCCGCGAGACGGCCGAATGGCTGGAGCTCGCGGCCGCGATCGCCGGCGAGTTGCGCGACTGCGATTATGGCCGCTGGGCCGGCCGCTCGCTGCGCGCGATCGGGGAGGAGGATGCGGCGGGGCTTGCCGACTGGATCGGCGATCCGGCGGCGGCGCCGCATGGCGGCGAATCGCTGCTCGCTTTGTTGGAACGGGTCGGGCGATGGCTCGCCGCTTTGCCGGAAGGGCGCATCCTGGCGGTCACCCATGCGAGCGTCGTTCGGGCGGCTCTCGTCACCGCCCTGGCGGCCCCGCCCGAGGCCTTCTGGCGGCTCGACATCGTGCCGCTGTCGCGCACCGAGCTCAGCCGGGCGCAGGCGCGCTGGACGGTGCGCGCCGCCGGCTGCGCCGCGGAGGCCCCGCCGCTCACTTCGCCGGCTGATTGAAGTAGCGCAGATCGGGGCCGGGCTGGCCCTTGGCGGTCGGCATCAGCAGACCCTCAGGGCTGAGATAGTAGGACTCCTTGCCGATCTGCACCCAGTTGTTGTTCTCGGTGCAGATATATTCCGACCATTTCGGATCCTTGACGTGCTGGTAGTAGCGCGTGATCGTCCAGGGATGCGTCAGGGCGTGATCCTCGACCGTGATGTCGTTGCGCAGCCGCTGCGGATTGGTCTTGTCGAGCGAAAGCCGCTCCTTGACCACGGTCTGGTTGTCGTCGTCGAAGGGAATGCCGCTCGGATCGTAGGCGCGCGGCGATTTCAGCAGCCGCGTCTCGATGGCCAGCGTGTCGTAGCGGCCCTTGCCCTCGCTGTCCTCCCATTTGCCGATCGAATAGCCGGAGAAGGATGGCTCGGCATCCTTGGGAAAGGAGCGGCCATCGGTATAGATGCGGCGCTGCTCCATCATGTAGGAGGCCAGCATGTAGGTCGTCTTCGGCGTGATGATGATCTCCAGCGGATCGATGACGATCATGGTGCGCGGCATGCCGGGCGGCAGGCAGCGCTCGACCGGATTGTTGCTGATCTCGCCGCGTTTCTGGGCCTCCAGCGTCGCCTCCCAGCGCGCCTGATATTCCGCCGTCAGCGGCGGCTTTTCGGCCGGGCCTTGCGGATTGACGCCGTCGAAGGAGCCGTTGCCGACGCGGCCCCAGCCGCCCGACCAGTCGGGATATTTGCTGTCGTCCGCGGCGCGCGCCGCGCCGGCGGCGAGCAGGAGCAGCACCAGCGCGACGAGGCCGGTCGAGCCTTGCTTCAGCATCCTCTTCTCCCTCCCTGCCGCGGCTTCTCGATGGCCGCGGTTGATGTCGGCCGCCTCAGTTGGGCGGCTGCTTGAAGAATTTGAGATCCGGCGGCGGCTGGTCCTTGCGCGTCGGCAGGAGATAGCCGTCATTGTTGAGGTAATAATTCTCGCCGTTGATGACGAGCTGATTGTTGTTCTCGGCGCAGACGAATTCCGACCAGAACGGGTTGTGCTCGCGCTTGTAGGTGCGGAACACCGTCCAGGGCCGGGTCAGCGCATGATCGATGGTGACGATCTCGTCATGCAGCCGGTCGGGGCTGGCCTTGTCGAGGAAGATGCGCTCCTTGACGATGGTCTCGTCGTCGTCATGCAGCGGCAGCCCGTCGCCGGAGAAGCTGCGCGGCCCCTTCAAGCCGCGAGTCTCGACGTCGAGAACCGCGTACTTGCCGTCCTCGCCCGCCTCCCATTTGCCGATCGAATAGCCGGCGAAGGACGGCTCGATATAGTCGGGCCAGGCGCGGCCGTCGGTGAAGATGCGGCGAAACTCGTTCATGTAGGACAGGTAGATGTAGGTCGTCTCGGGCGTGACGATGATCTCCATCGTCTCGTAGACGATCATGGCGCGCGGCATGCCGGCCGGCAGGCAGCCGGCGGTCCAGTTGGCGTCGAGCCCGCCGCTGCCGCGATTGGCGGCGATCGCCTTGAAGCGCGCGAGATATTCCTCGTTATAGGGCACCTGCTGCGCCAGGCCGGCCCCCTTGGTCGGATCGAATTGCGCGCTGTCGGCGCGCGTCCATTGGCCCTTGAAATCGGGATAGCGGCTGTCGTCCCAGGCGCGTGCCGGCAGCGCCGGCAGGAGGGCCGCGACCAGCAGGAGGGCGCCTATCGAGAGACGGCGGACCATGCAGACCCTCCCCAGCGACGATCCGCCCGTCAGTGGCTGACGACGATCGGCTTGCCGTCCATGAAGAACGTGTCCTTGGCGGCCCAGGCGCCGCCCGGCGCGCCGCTGCGCAGCGGCGTGACCTTCGCCTTGATCTCGTCGCCCGATTTCAGCGTCTTGCTCGACCAGCCGTCGCGCACCAGCGAGCTGGCGCTCACCCCTTCCAGGCTCCATACGGCGTCCGAGCCGTCCTTGGCGACGACCTTCAGCATGATGAAGGCGTGCGGGCTGGTGAATTTGAAGGCGGTGACGGTGCCTGCGAGCACGACGGGATTGTCGGCGTCGAACATGGCGAAGGAATGATGTGCGAGCGCGCCGCCGGGGATCGCCAGCAAAAGAGCGCCGAGCAGCCAGAGCGGCAGATGCCGAGCCATACCTACCTCCCTCGATCCTTGTCCGGGACCACAGCCTTGGCGGGTCCCGCTTCGCATTTTTCTTATCACCTTCGCGGGCTCGGCGGTAGTCTCAGTCGCCGGCCGAAAGCAGCTTGCCGGCTATGAATGGCCCTACCCCGATCAGGTGAGACATGGATTACCAGCGCCTCCTGCCCCGAGCCCGCATCGGCTTCATCATCCCGGCCTCCAACCGGATGGTCGAGCCCCAGATGCAGCGCCTCATGCCACCGGGGATCGTGCCCCACTTCACCCGCATCCTCATGCGCGACCGCGATCTCGACGAGCTCCTGCCCGAGATCCGCCAGGCGACCAAGCTGCTCGCCGAATCGAAATGCGACGTGACCGTGCTGCAATGCACCGGCACCTCCATGTCGGGCGGGGTCGAGAAGGAGAAGCTGGTCATCCGCGAGATGGCGCAGGTCGCCGGCCGGCCGGCCCTGTCGGCCGCCTCCTCGCTGATGGGGGCTTTCGCCGCCTTGCAGGCGCGCAAGCTCGTCTTCATCTCCGAGACGGCGCAGGCGGGCCATGAGCGCAAGCTCCGCTATCTGCGCGAGGCGGGCTTCGACATCCTCGCCGACAAGGCGGTCGGGCTGCCGGGTACCGACTATTTCTGCACCATGCCGCCGCAGCTCTGGTACGACACGGCGCTGTCCCTCGAGCAGGACGCGACCGACGCCTATTTCATCAGCTGCGCCAACATCCATTCGATCGATGTGATCGAAGCGCTCGAGCGCGCGCTCGGAAAGCCGGTGGTGACCAGCAACCAGGCGGCGCTGTGGTGCGCCCTGCGCACGGCCGGGTTCGCCGAGACGGTGGCCGGGCTCGGCAAGCTGCTGACCCTGCCGCTGGCGAAGGAAACCGCGGCGGCGGAATAGGATTTACCTCTCTCGCAGCGGAGAGGCGCTATTCGGCGGCTTTGCTGAAAGCAATCGGCTGCGTCGCGCGCGTGAGAATGGCGCGTCCCTCCGGCGTGAGGCGCACCAGCTTCGTCGTCGCCGCCTCGTAAACCACGAGCCCGTCGCGAAGCGCGTCTTCCCAGATGGTCATGCGCGGGCAGGCGCTACGCAAGGCTTCCATCGCCTCGGCATAGGAGCGCGGGCGTTCGGCAGGAATTCGAGCAATTGCAGGGTCAGGGCGCTGACCGGAGGAGACATGGGTCCTCTCCCATTGCGGAGAGGCTATGTTTCCACGGCCGGGGGGCCCGTGGCCAATGCTTGGCCGGAATGGCTGCTCCTCCTAGACTGGGTCCAAGCCCAGACCAGCGCGGGGGAGGACCTGATGGCGCGCAACAACGGCAAGCTGACCGCGATCGATGCGGACGGGCATTTCCTCGAGCGGCGGGACGACATCGCCGCCTATCTCGATCCGGAATGGCGGCATCGCGAGTCGCCGCTGTGGCCGGGCGGCCAGCCCTGGGACACGGAGCTGGGCGGCAAGCTCGGCACCAAGGGCTATTCGCGCAAGCTGAACGCCGCGCAGCAGGTCGATTTCTGGCACAAGATTCTCGACAAGTACGACATGGAGACGGCGATCCTGTTCCCGACCGGCTCGGGCAACATGGCGAAGCTGCAGGAGCCGGGATTTGCCGAGGCGGCGACCAAGGCCGCCAATATCCATTTCGCGCGCGACTATATGACCGACCGGCTGAAGCCGGTCGGCGTGCTGCCGATGCGCAATCCCAAAGCGGCGGTGCAAGAGCTGAAGCGCGTGAAGAAGCTGGGCCTGCCCGGCGTCGAGGTGCTGACCGACGGGCTGCCCTTCGGTCTCGGCGATCCTTTCTTCGATCCGGTGTGGGCCGAGGCCGAGAAGCTCGGTCTCGTGATCGGCATCCATGGCACGCGGCACTGGTCGCATGATTGGGGGGCCGACAAGCTGCGTTCCTTCGCCGAGGTGCATTGCTATGCCTTTCCGGCCGGCTTGATCCTCAATTTCACCAGCGTGCTCGCGCAAGGCGTGCCGGTGAAATTCCCCAAGCTGCGGATGGCCTTCCTCGAGGTCGGCGCGACCTGGCTGCCCTATTATCTCGCGCGGCTCGACGAGCATTGGGAGCTCAGGGGCGATGTCGAGATGCCGCTCTTGAAGAAGAAGCCGAGCGACATCTTCCGCAAATCGAACATCTGGGTGAGCCTCGAGGCGGAAGAGCCGCTGCTCGCCGAGACCGTCGATTTCGTCGGCGCCGAGCATCTGCTCTACGCCTCCGACATCCCGCATTGGGACGGCGAGTTTCCCGGCAATCTCCAGCGGCTGCGCGGCTTGAACACGCTCGGCCGCGACGCCAAGGAGAAGATCCTCTATTCGAACGCGAAGCAGCTGTTCCGGGTCTGAAAAATTACAAGAGGGGGATTACGCATGCGTTGGATGCTGGCGCTCTGTCTCGCCTTCGCCGTCTCGCCCGCCCGCGCCGCCGAGATGCCGGCCTGGGCCTTTCCGGTGATGGAGAAGGTGCAGCCGACCTTGCCGCGCGATGACGGCAAGCCGAAGACCATGCCGGGCAGCAAGGCGAGCTTCACCCAGGCCCAGGTCAACGACGCCACCAACCCGCCCGACTGGTATCCGGACGAGCATCCGCCGATGCCCGAGGTGGTGGGACATGGCCGCAAGGAGGTGCGCGCCTGCGCGACCTGCCATCTCCCGAACGGGCTCGGCCATCCCGAATCCGCCAATCTCGCCGGCTTGCCCGCCGCCTATATCGAGCGGCAGCTGCAGGATTTCAAAGACGGCAAGCGCAAGGGCTCCGACACCATGACGGGCTTCGCCAAGGCGATCACGCCCGAGGAGACCAAGGCGGCCGCCGCCTATTTCGCATCGCTTAAGCCGGTGCGCTGGACGCATGTGGTCGAGACCGACACGGTGCCGCAAACCTATGTCGGCAAGGGCAATATGCGTTTTGTCCGGCCGGGCGGCGCGGCCAGCGAGCCGCTGGCCAGGCGCATCATCGAGCTGCCCGAGGATCCCGTGCGCGCCGAGGCGCGCGACGGTCATTCGGGCTTCGTCGCCAATGTGCCGAAGGGCAGCCTCGCCAAGGGCGAGGCGCTGGCGAAGCAGGGCGGCGGCGGCAAGACCATCGCCTGCGCCATCTGCCATGGCGCCGATCTCAGGGGCCTCGGCGAGGTGCCGCGCATCGCCGGCCGTTCCGCCATCTATCTTGTCCGCCAGCTGGCGCTCATCCAGAGCGGCGAGCGCAACAGCGAGCAGACGGCGCTGATGCAGGCGGTGGTGAAGCAGCTGTCGATGGACGACATGGTGGCGCTTGCGGCTTACGTCGCTTCGCAGACTCCTTAGCCGTCAGGCGCGCATCTCCGTCCGGCGTTTTTGAACCGCTTTTGCGGTTAAAAAGGCTGGGTCTGCGCCAGCAGGGAAATGTGAGCCGGTGCGGTTGCCGCCTTGGCGCGGCTGCCGCATCATCGGGCGATGGGCCCGCGCCGCATCATCAGCATGAGACGGCGGGAATTCCTCGCCGCTTCGGCCGCGGCGGCGGGCGCGTCGGCGCTGCCGCCATTCGTCGGCGCGCGGGCGCAAGCGCCGCCGCAGCCCGTCACGCGCAGCTGGCTGGTGCCACCCAACCGCTACGAGCTCAGTTTCGACGGCTTCGCGCTGACCTGCGACTGCCTGCCGCAAGATGCGCCGGCGCCGGACCATGTGCCGAGCAGCGCGGCGGCGATGGTGCGGCTCGGGGGGCGACTCGAGCCGGTTGCCTGGGAGCTCGCGGCGTGGCACCAGCTCGATCCCTTCACGCATATCCTGTTGCTCCAGGCGAAGGATCATCCGCTGCAGGCCGATATCGGTCTCACCATCGATCGGGCGAGCGGCGTGCTCGCGCGCCACACGCTATTGCGGCACCACGGCGATGCGGCGGAGATCGACATCAGGGCGACGGTCGGATTCTGGTTCGGCATCCACGAGCCGGTCGAGCGCATCTTCAACCTCACCGGAAGCTGGGCCGAGGAAACGCAGTTCAGGCGCGCGCGGCCGGACGAGGCGGGGCTGCTCCTGGAAAGCCGCGCCGGCAAGACCGGCTTCGCCTTCCAACCCTATGCCGCGCTGCGCGCCGGCGATGCGACCTATCTCTGCCAGCTCCTGTGGTCGGGCAATTGGATGATGCACATCCAGCCCGACGAGGAGGGCGCGACCCTGTCCGGCGGTCTGCACAATTGGCATTTCCGCCATCGCCTGCGGCCGGGCGCGAGTCTCGCTTTGCCGACCGTGCTGTTCGGCCGGTTCGAAGGCGATCTCGATCGCGCGACGCAAGCCCTGCACGACTACCGGCGGGCGACGCGGCCCGATCCCGACCGCGCCATCCCGGTGCAGTTCAACAGCTGGTATCCCTTTCTCGGCGAGCCCAATGCCGCGGCCGTGACGAAGATTCTGCCGAGCGTGCAGAGTCTGGGCTGCGAAGCCTTCGTCGTCGATGCCGGCTGGTATCGCACCGACGAGGGCGATTCGGACGAGCATTGGGACTTCCGCACCGGTGATTGGCGCGTCAGCCGCAGCCGCTTTCCCGAGGGCTTGCGCGTCATCAGCGAGAATTGCCACGCGCTCGGCCTGCAATTCGGCCTGTGGTTCGAGCCCGAGGTCATCGCGCCGCTCTCATCGATCCGCACCCGCCATCCGGAATGGCTGCACCATCCCGGCGGCCGTCCGCCGGCCCAGGACGAGCGGGCGGTGCTCAATCTCGGCGTGCCGGCGGCGTGGCAGCATGTCTTCGGCCGCGTCACGCGCATCCTGCGCACGGCTTCGGTCGATTGGATGAAATGGGATTTCAATGCCGAGATCGGCCCCGGCGGCTGGGCGCCCGGGCTGCCCCGCCATCTCACCGGCCAGGCGCCGCTGGTCGCGCATTACGAGGGGCTCTATCGGCTGCAGGATGCCATCCGCGCCGCCTTTCCCGGCCTGGTGCTCGAGATGTGCGCGAGCGGCGGCGGCCGCATGGATGGCGAGATATTGAGCCATGCCCATGTCAATTGGATCAGCGACCAGATCGGGCCCTTCCAGCAACTCGCCATCCATTTCGGCGCCCAGCGCGCCCATCCCGCGATCGTCTGCAATGGCTGGGTGATCGACTGGCCGGAGGGCAGCGCCTCCTACGATCTGCAAACCCCCTTCCACGAGCCGCGCGGCGACCTCGCGCTGCGCCTGCGCGTCGCCATGCTCGGCACCTTCGGCATCAGCGCCCGGCTCGAGCTATGGAGCGAGGAAGACATGGCGCTCGCCGCGGCGCATGTCGCGCTCTACCGCAGCCGGCTGCGCGCCATCATCCAGCGCGGCGATCAATATCTGCTGAGCCGCGCCCCGCCGGCCGACGGCGAGGGCGATTGGGCGGCAATCTGGTATGCCGAGAAGAACAGGACGGAGGGGGTGCTGTTCGCCTTTCGCCTGGCCGGGTCGGAGGAAGAGCGGCCCTTCCTTCTGCCGGGGCTGGCCCCCGGCCGGCGTTACCGGCTCACCCGCTTCGGGGCGCCGCCCATCGAGACCAGCGGCGCCGCGCTCGCGCAAGGCTTCACCCTCCGGATCGCGGAGACCTATCGCTCCGAGCTCTGCCTGGTCGAAGCGGTGTGACCGCCAGACTAGAGACCGGGAAAGACGCGCGGCCAAGCCGAGCTCTCGGCCGGCAAAGGCCGGATCTCGACAGCAGCGGCGCGCGGCGCCGCCGGGGCGGCGGGCGGAGCAAGCGGCGCGATCGCGGTCGGAACGGCGAGCGAAGGCGGTATCGGCGCACCTTTCGGTGCTGTCTCCGGCGCCCTGTTCAAAGTCGTCATAGTCCCATCCTCCTCGGGAGCAACATGGGGTGAGTCGGACTTTGGGAAGCCCGAGCGGGCTTCCGACGAGCGGTGATTTAGTTCGGCCGCGCCCCGCGTCAAGTCCCCAGGTTTCGCTTCCTTGGCGCCTATTGCTGTCGCCGGGACGCGGGATCTTGTAAATGTGGCGCCGGCGCGCGGTCGGCGGGCTCGAACGGAAGAGGGAGGGACGGTCAGCCTATGAGAATGCCAGTCGGAATCGGCATGATCAGGCAGACCCTCGCCCTCCGGAATTACCGCCTCTACGTCATCGGCAACATGTCGTCCAATGTCGGCATGTGGGCGCAGCGCGTCGCCATCGGCTGGCTGACCTGGGAGCTGACCCACTCGACCGCCTGGCTCGGCATCATGTCGGTCGCCGAATCGGGACCGAC
>Ga0070681_10001922_pt1 | contig 18745 bp, 18 predicted proteins | sample KBSC83BmetaG_FD_65650 | JGI IMG/M metagenome (GOLD analysis project Ga0070681, IMG submission 65650) | Corn rhizosphere microbial communities from Kellogg Biological Station, Michigan, USA - KBS C8-3B metaG | ecosystem: Host-associated > Plants > Roots > Rhizosphere | place: USA: Michigan... | reverse complement strand
GTTGCAATTCGACACCTCCATGGATGCACTGGAGCTGATCAAGCAGGACCACAAGCGACTGAAAAAACTGCTCGAGGAGACCCTCGAGGCGCAGGGGACAGACCGCGAAGCGCGGATGGATCACCTCCGAACCGAGTTGGTGGCCCACGAACGCATGGAGGAAGAAGTCTTTTACCCGCGGCTTAAGCAGGAACAGAAGGCACGCGAGGAGGTGCTCGAAGGATACGAGGAGCATCACGTCGCGGACGTTCTCCTCGATGAGCTGTTGGAAGTTCCCGCGGAAACGGACCTGTGGAAGGCGAAGGTGAAGGTGCTGAAAGAGAACGTCGAGCACCACATGGACGAGGAAGAAAGCGAACTCTTTAAGAAAGCGCGCTCCGTGCTCAATCGTGATGAGCTGGAACAGCTCGGCGCGCGCATGGAGCGCATCAAGCGGTCGGCTGAAGACGCCGACTAGTCGAATACGGCGACCACGGGCCCGTGGTCGCTCGTTCCAATCTCACGCTGAACGACGCATGATGCGGCGCGGCTCGCAATTGACTGCGAGGCCAGCACGTAGTCGAGGCGCCAGCCGATGTTGCGCTGCTTCATGTTGCGCCATGGCGCCCACCAGGTGAAGAGCTCGGGGTTGTCAGGCTCCAGCGTGCGCTGCACATCAACGAGGCCGCGGCCGATGATGCGCTCGATCAGCGCCCGCTCCTCGGGAAGTTGTCCGATGGCGCGCGGTTTTCGCTCCTTCGGGTGGACATCCATCTCCGTCCGCGCCACGTTCAGATCGCCGCACATGACGAGCAACCGCCGCTCGGCTTCAAAGCGGGCGGCATACGCGTCCATCGCTTCCAGAAATCGCATCTTTGCCGGAAAGTCCTTGCCGCCATTCGGAACGTATATCGAAGCGATGGTGGCGAACGGCAACTCCACGGTCACGATGCGGTGCTCGTAGTCAAACTCGGGGTGATCGAACTGCGGACGGTCTGGGTGCGTCGCCTTCCGCACGTGCAGCCCCACACCTGAATAGCCTTTGCCGCCGTGCCAGTAGCACCAGTAGCCCTCGAGATCGCACAGCCACACGGGCAACTGGTCGAGCGCCGCCTTGATTTCCTGGAGGCACAAGACATCGGGCTGCTCGCGCTCGAGGAACGCCTGCAGCTCGGCCTGCCGGGCGCGGATGCCGTTGACGTTCCACGTCGCGATCTTCATCACCGCGGTCAAGGGTACATCTGAGGATGTGGATCGCGTTCGTCCGCGTCTACGTCGTCAGCACGAGGCATTCATGGAATAGATAGATGTCGGCCTCGTGGATCACGCCGGCAATGTGTCAGGACAGCGAGGGGCCGCTCGCCAGCCACGCTTTGGCGCTTTCGCAGAGCGCGAGCGCGTCCGCAATCAGCTGTCCGCTGAGCGCATCCGCCTGCGACAGGTCGCCGCCAGCAGCCACCGTTTCGAGCTGACGCGCGGCGTCCACCGCGCCTGTGAGCCCGAAGGAGGCGAGCGAGCCGCGGAGCTTGTGGGCTGCCGCACGCACCGCCGCACTGTCATGCGCTGCGACCGCCGTGCGAACGTTCTCAACCTGAGACGGAACCGTGGTCACGAGCAGCTCCGCCAGATCGCGAACGAGCCCTTCGTCGCCATACTCCCGAAGCAGCAGCGCAGGGTCAAACGACGTCATGTCCTAGATTGTACGCAATGATCTGCGCGTGGCAGGCGAGCTGGATCGATTGGCACATCGAATCCGTGAGGCGACCCGTGTCACGGTGATGACCGGCGCCGGCGTGTCCGCAGCCAGCGGCGTGCCGACGTTTCGCGGTTCCGAAGGGCTCTGGCGTTCATTTCGTCCCGAGGACCTCGCCGCCCCTGATGCATTCGAACAGGATCCCACGCTCGTGTGGGACTGGTACGGGTGGCGGCGCGAGCTCTTCCTGACGGTCGGCACATCGGCGGTGGTCTATCCTGCAGCAGGTTTCGCGCGCGACGCGCACGCGCGCGGAGCATTCACCGCCGAAATCAATCTCGACGAAACGCCGGCCTCCTCAGTTGTCGACCTGTCCATTCGTGGACGCGCCGAAGACGTGTTGCCGCGGTTGAACGACATCCTCGTGCGCAGCTGACGTCGCGTTTTGGGATTTTCCGCGATTGGGATCTACCATCGCATCATGCACAATCCGCTCGTCCCGGAAACGCTCGAGGGCTGGAGCATTCTTCACCTGATGTATCGCGTCCGGTGGGAGCGCGTCCGCACCCTCTCCGAATCCGATCGGCGTCGCATCGCCGATGAAGCGGTGAGCGCCCTCGCTGTGCCGGACGCCGGATCGACGGCGCTCGTGCAGGTGCTCGGACACAAAGCCGACCTGATGGTCATCTGCTTCCGCAGCGGCTTCGAGCAACTGGCGCAGGCGCAGCTTGCCATGTCGCGTACGGCATTCCACGAGGTGCTCGAGCCCACCGCGTCCTACGTCTCCATCGTGGAGCTGGGCATGTACGAAATGACCGCCAAGATGCACCAGCAGGTGGGATCGGCGCATAAGCCGGGGTCGGAAGACTTCGACCGGGCATTCGATGGCGAGATGGAGGTGCAGCGGCAGCGCGTCATGGCTCGCTTGTTCCTCGACATGCCCGCCGCGCGTTACGTCTGCTTCTACCCGATGAACAAGCGACGGGGCGAAGCCGTCAATTGGTACTCCGAGAGCTTCGATCGTCGTGCGTCGATGATGCGCGAACACGGCATGATCGGCCGTCATTATGCCGGCAAAGTAACGCAGGTCATCTCCGGTTCGATTGGATTCGACGATTGGGAATGGGGCGTCGATTTGTTTGCACAGGACCCGCTCGTGTTCAAAAAATTGATCTACGAGATGCGCTTTGACGAAGCGAGCGCGAAGTTCGCGGAGTTCGGACCCTTCTACACAGGCCTCCAGTTCGCGCCGAACCAGTTGGCTGCATTTCTCGACGGACAGGTGCCGTCACTGGGCGAGTGACATATCCGCAACAGGAATCGTGATCCAATGCAGCGATTTCGGACCGTTTCGTTGGATCACAGAACTGCACGTCTGCGGCTAACCCTCACATCCTGAACGCATATTCGCCCGCGATCCTCTCGCGATAATGAGGGCGCGGTAATTGCTGGGTCGTCCTCACCACGTGGAGAGCTGGATGACCCCTCAGGAAAGTTTCATCACCCGACTTCGTCGTCACCGCGAGCGCAACCAGGTGTCCCTTGACGAAATTGTCAGTCAGACGCGCATCAAGCGCGAGCAGCTCGAGGCGTTCGAGCGCGGGGAACTGGATGGATGGCCGCGCGGCATTTACGCCCGTGCGTGGGTTCGTGGTTACGCGACCGTCATCGGGCTGGACCCGATCGATACGGTGGACGAATTCTGCAGGTTATTTCCGCAGGGCGATCGACGCACCGATAACACGATCCGCGACTACGCTGCCATCATCTCCCATCCGCTGATTTACAACGACGAATACGACCCCGAACACGAACGGCGACGTGCGAACGCGCAGCCGGCCGAAGCGGAGGTACCGTCGGTCGGATATCAGATGCGGCGTCTGGTGCGTACGCTGCTCAGCCTCCGGATTGCCCGGTCGCCGCGCGAGGTCCGCACGGTGCAACACCCGAACTAAGCCAGGGCTCCGTCTCTTTCACGGCAGCAACGTCTGCTGCGATTCGACAAACGTCCGGTGCAGCGCCTGCACGGCCTCTTCCGTGCGTTCGCGCAGCACCATCCACGTAATCCTGAACGAGGAGGTCGCGATCATCGATGGGTGAATCGCCTTCTCCTCGAGCACTGCGGTGCCCATCTTCACATTCGCGTAGCTGGAATTGATTCCCGCACCAACAGCGCTCACGGCGGCCAGACCGTCGACCAGACGTGCCCGCGATGAAAATCGCGATTCGAGTGCGGAGCGAAACCGCGGTTCGTCGTGCAGGTTCTCCCGTGAGATCACCATGTCGACCCGATCGTCGAAGACGTGGAGCTGCTTGCCGGAAACACCCCGCTCGTCGAGCAACGTCAGAACGTCGAGCGATTTCCCGTCGGCCTGCAGGACGATGACGTCCTTTTCGCTCGCCACTCCGACGACAAGGCCGGGCATCCGCGGCGGCGACTTGCGTACCACCGTTCCATCGGACGAGGGATCATTTCCTGGCAGCGCGCTCGCCGTCGCGCGCGCGTAGATGGCGATCCCTTTCTCCTTCGCGAATTCGACGGCCTGCGCGTTCAACACCTTCGCGCCCGCTTCGGCCATCTCCTGCGTCTCTTCGTAGGAGAGCGTGGCGATGCGGCGCGCCGCCGACACGATACGCGGATCGGCGGAGTAGACGCCGTCGACATCCGAGCAGATCTCGCAATATTCAGCATCGAGAGCGGCGGCCATGGCGACGGCGGTGGTGTCGCTGCCGCCGCGCCCCAGGGTTGTCACCTCTTTCCGGTACGACACACCCTGGTAACCGGCGATGACGACGATCTTTCCGCGCGCGAGCTCGTCCTGAACGCGAAAGGGCCGGACCTCGATGATGCGGGCATCAACATGACGATCGTTCGTGATGATTCCCGACTGGCTGCCCGTGAAGCTGATCGCGTCGCCCCCGAGTTCATGAATGGCCAGAGAGAGGAGCGCCATCGAGATGCGTTCGCCTGCCGACAGCAGCATGTCCAGCTCGCGACGCTGCGGATTGGGCGAAACCTTCTTGGCCATCGCGAGCAGGTCGTCCGTCGTGTCGCCCATGGCGGAGACCACCACGACGACGTGATGGCCCTGGGCGCGGGTGCGCATCACGCGGTCCGCCACACGCCTGAGCTTGTCCACGTCCGCGACGCTGCTACCGCCATATTTCTGAACAATTACCGCCATGGCGTGAGCATAGCCGAGGGTCACGCACCGGAAGCGCGGGCCGCGCGAATTACCGATGGGCTTGACCCGGAATGCGACGTGATTGGGGCGGTAACATGGGAAGAACGGAGGAGCGCATGAAGCTTCGCGTGCTCGGCCTGACTGTTTTTCTCGTGCTCGTTGCCGTCGCGTTCGGTTTCGCGCAGCAGCAACCGGCTCCCGCGCGGCAACCGGACGTCGTGTTCGTGCCGACGCCGCCTGATGTCGTCGATGCGATGCTTCGGCTCGCGAAGGTCACCTCGTCTGACGTCGTTTACGATCTCGGCTCCGGCGACGGACGCATCGTCATCGCGGCGGCGAAGATGTACGGAGCACACGGTGTCGGCCTCGACATCGATCCGGAACGCACGCGCGAGGCGGCCGCCAATGCCCGCGCCGCCGGTGTGGCGGACAAGGTGACATTTCGGACGGAAGACTTGTTCACGGCGGATATCAGCCCTGCCACCGTGGTCACGTTGTATTTATCGCCGTCGATCAACGGACGCCTCGCAGCGAAGTTGATGAAAGAGCTCAAGCCCGGGACCCGCGTGGTGTCGCACGCCTTCGACCTCGGGTCCTGGAAGCCGCAGCAGCGCGTCATGGTCAGTAACCGGCCGATTTTCCTGTGGACGGTCGCGTCCACGTCGGCGTCGCGCTAGCGGGGAATCAGCAGGCGGGTGAACGATCGCGGCGCCCCTTGCGTCTGGGATGAGACGGTGTCCGGGAGGTGGTTCTTGATCCGACCGTAACGGTCGGATTAGACTGCCTTGCGACTCAATCTCATTTCTCGAGCACAGCCATGCTACAGGCCTTCGTCATCACCCTGCGGGAAGGACTCGAAGCCTTCCTCATTGTTGCCATCAGCCTCGCGTACCTGCGCAAATCCGGCCGAAGCGCCCTGACCCGCGCCGTACATGTCGGCATCGTCGCTGCCCTCGCGGTGAGCGCGATTGGCGGGTATCTGCTCTACAACGCGTCGAACCAGGAACTGCTCGAGGGGCCGCTGGCGCTGCTGGCCGCCGTCTCGGTCACCTGGATGGTCGTTCACATGTGGCGCGCGGGGCGCCGGATGAAAGGCGACATCGAACAGCACCTCGCTTCATCCACGCAGCGCGCAGGTATGGCGGCGTTCGCGGGCGTCTTCCTGTTTACCGTCCTCATGGTCTCGCGTGAAGGGATGGAAACAGCGCTGCTGCTGATGCAGTTGAAGGAGACCCTGCACCTCGCGCTCGGCGCGGCCCTCGGGCTGGTCGGCGCGGCGGGGCTCGCGGCCCTGTGGTCCCGGTACGGCCACCGCGTGAACCTTGGACTGTTCTTTCAGGTAACCGCGATCTTCCTCTTCGTGTTCGTCGTCCAGCTTCTCATCTCCAGCGTGCACGAGATGTCGGAGCAGAACATGCTCGGAACGCTGAGCGCGCCGATTCACGATGCGACCGAATCCTGGGGCCCCGACAGCGCGTTCGGACACGCGTTGACCTACGCGCTCGTGCTGCTGCCCGCCGCATGGCTGGCATTCAAAGGGCTGATGGGCGGGACCGTGTCCCATAAGGCGGGCCCGCACACCGCCGCGGTGCGCTGATCCGATTCTGAATGGCCGACGCCAGACCTCCGCTTGTCGCCGAACTGGCGTGGGCCGGCGACCTTCGCTTCAATGCGTCGAGCGGAGCTGCGACCGCCGTCGTGGATGGCGACGGCAAGCAGGGACCTTCGCCGACACAGCACGCCGCCATGGGTCTCGCCGGGTGTATGGCGGCGGATGTCGTCGACATCATTCGCAAGGGGCGACACCCGCTCCGCGGCTTGCGCGTCATCTTCACGGGAGCGCGCGCTGAACAGCCGCCGCGCCGCTTCGTCACGATCGATCTGAAATTCGAGGTCGAGGGCGCAGTCCCCGCTGAAGCCGTCGAACGCGCCATTACGCTCTCCCGCGAGAAGTACTGTTCGGTCCTGCACTCGTTCCGGCAGGACATCGCCGTGACGACGACCTTCCACATCACCCCATGAGCGGGGCCGCCTCGGGTCCGTCCAGCGGAAGCACGCGGCGCGGGTACCTCGACTGGCTGCGCGGCATCTCCGTGCTGATCATGATCGAGGCGCACACCCTCGATTCCTGGACACGTTTCGACGCCCGCCACAATACGGCGTACGGGTGGGCGATGATCGTTGCCGGATTCGCCGCGCCCGCATTCATGTTCCTCGCGGGCATCGCGCTGGCGCTGGCGGCGGGATCGCGTCTGCGGCGCGGCCGGTCGCCTGACGAAACCGCGGCGCTGGCGCGGCGACGTGGTCTGCAGATCTTCGGCCTCGCCTTTCTCTTTCGTCTGCAATCCTGGTTGATCAGCGGTGGCGACCCTGTCCAGACGCTGTTGAAGGTGGACATCCTCAACATCATCGGCCTGTCGATGCTCGCGGGAGCAGTGTTGTGGAGCGTGGGCCGGACCCGGTGGGAACGTGCGGCCCTACTGCTGGCCGGCACCGTCGTGATCGCGATGATCACGCCCATCCTGCGGTCATCGCCGATGCTCTCCGTACTGCCAGGTCCGGTCGAGTGGTACTTCCGACCGATTCCAGGACGTGGGACGTTCACGCTGTTTCCATGGTCGGGATTTCTTTTGGCCGGCGGCGTGTTGGGCGTGGTGCTTGATGAGGCGAGAACGCCGGCGGCGGAACGACGTCTGAACCTGACGTTCGCATTCGCGGGTGCGAGCGTTGCGGGGCTCGCCTACGCCGCGTCGTTCCTGCCGTCCATTTATGCCGAGTCGTCCTTCTGGACGACCTCACCGGCGTTCTTCTTCCTGCGCGCCGGCATTCTTATGCTATCCCTGCCGGTTGCATATGCATGGAATGCCGTCTGGAGCGGCAGGTCGGTGCTGCAGGAGTTCGGGCGCGCATCGCTCTTCGTCTACTGGATTCACGTGGAACTTGCGTACGGAGTGCTGAGCGGTCCCATTCACCACAGTCTGACACTCGGCCAGGCGTTGGTCGCGTATGCGCTGTTCACCATCGTGCTCTTCGGGGTGGCGAAGCTGAAGGATCAGATGGTGGACTGGTGGAAAGATCCAAGATCCAAGATCCAAATTCCAAGATCCAAGTTGCAGGCGAAGCTCCAAAAAACTTGGAGCTTTTAGAAAGCCACCATATAAGTCATCTTCGCGATCAACGAGCGGTCCTGCAGCAATCCGGTGTGCTCGTCGCGGTGCTCGTTGTAGACGAAGAAGATGTCGCTCAGCGGCCGATGGATCACGTTGAATCGGATGTTGGAGCTGAGTTGGTGCGAATCGGTGCTGTATTGCAGCAGCGCGTTGAGGAACACCTTCGTGTTGAAGTTGTAGTTGATGCGCGTGGACGTCAGCGTTGACAGATACGAGACAGTAGGCAGCGAGATGTCGTTCAGCTGCACCGTCAGCGTCGCATTCAGCTTCTCGTTCGGCCGGAACTCGGGACCGAAAGCGTAGGACCGCCGATACCCGCCATAAAACGGGCCAACGCTGTAGCGCACTCCCGAGGCGAGACGCGCCGCGCCGTTGGTCCGGTAGTAGATGAAATATTCGTTGTATTCGTAGCGTCCCGGAAGGATACGCGCGCCACGCGCCGCGTTCAGCGTGAACGGCGTGCGAATGACTTCCAGGTTCGTATTCATCCCCGGCTCGATGGTCGCCCCATCAGACATGCTGATCGACAGGTGAAAGTCCTGTTGCCGCTGATCGAGCGCGTTGCCATCGATGCGGTTCGACTGCGCAACCACCCAGTGGGGCCCGATTTCGCGAATCGACTTCGGCATCCAACGTGGACGCAGTGAGCGCCACAGCTGCGTGTAGGTGTCGCGCACGCCGACACGCGGAACGAACCCGAGCTCGTCGTTGAACTGCTCCCCGATGGTCGTGTAGCGCAGCGTCGTACGCCACTGCCGGTTCTGGAACTGGACGTTGCCGCGGGCGGTCACCGAGCTGCCACTGGCGCTCGCGGGCTGCACGGGCGAAAAGGACTTTGCCGCAAATCCGGTCAGTTGCAGGTTGCCGAACCGGAAATTGGCGTCGGCGCCGGCCAGGCGGTTGAAGCCCGGTCCAGCCACTTCCTTGTCGAGGACGATGGCGCCGATGTCCGAGTTCGCAAGCACGTCGCGCCGCAAGCGAAAGGCGGAGAAGTTCGTCGACGGCACGCCGCTGTCCTCACGCTGCTCGATGTTCAGCACGCCGATCGAGTACTCGCCCGAGCGACCGCTCAACCGCGTACCCGCAAGAATCGGCAGCGACTGCCCGTCGTCGGACAAACCGATTCGCCGTGTGAAGAACAGGCGAATGTCCTGCGGCTGATTGGCGCGGCCGCCGAACACGTTGTTGCCGCCGCCCCCGGTATCGTTGGCGAAGGCGAACAAGCCCTGGTTCTCCAGGAAGAAGTCGCGCTTCTCCGGGAAGAACAGGCTGAAGCGCGTGAGGTTCACCTGCTGCTCGTCGGCTTCGACCTGCGAGAAATCGGTATTCACGGTGAAGTCCCACACCAGACCACTCGTGACGCCGTACTTCACGTCAACGCCTCCTTCGACGTCTCCGTTGAGCGGCTGCGTGGTGATGCGGCTGCCGCTCGTCAACGCGTACGGCTTCACCCGCAGATTCTTGCCGGCGTGCACACCGCGCAGTCCCTCGAGTGTCCCGGCCATGGAGACGCGCTCGATGTCGTAGATGCGGGGAAGTGGAGCCCAGTAGCTCTCCTCGTTCAGGCGCTGCAGCTTGCGCTGAAAGTTGATCCCCCAGACCTGCATCTCATCGCTGTGGAACTTCAGCGTTCGAAACGGAATCCAGATTTCGGCGACCCATCCGGTCTCCGTGATCCGCGTCTTCACGTCCCAGATCCCGTCCCAGTTCGCGTTTATGTCCCGGCCTTCGCCCGCGATCTGCGAGTCCCACTTCGCCCCTGCCGGGTTGGTCATGAACTCGTAGCCGTTGCGGCCGTCGTGGAACGTGTCCAGGAGGACGCGGAAGCCGTCGTTGCCGTCCTTGTTGTAGTCCTTCTTGAGGTCGTTCAGCACGATCGCGGACGGTTGGTCGTCGTGCGCGAACACGCCAAGATACAGCGCGTCCTCCGTATAGAGCACGCGAACGTCCGTGTCATACGTGGCCGGATTGCCTTCCCGCGGGTCGTTCTGGATGAACCCGTTGGCGACTGGAGCCTCGCGCCATGCGGGTTCGTCGAGTGCACCATCCAGTGTGATTTCCCCGGTCGCCCGGACGGCGGTCAGCCGCCTCTCCAGATGAATCGCGTCGTAGTCAATGGTCGCCGCTGCGCGCGGCGCTGCCGGGCCTGCTGGGCTCGCCGCAGGAGGCACGGCGGCGGGCGGCGAGGAAGGGCCGGCGGCGGTCGTCTGCGCGAAGCCAGCGCTGCTGGAGAGCACAACAATAGCGAAGGCGGACGACGCGACGAATCTGTGCATGGCGAAGTGGAAATTATATCCGTTAAGTCTTTGGCCCAGAACGAGATTTGGGCATTGTGCGGCGATGAAACCGCGAAGAGATCCGCAAAAAACAATTGAGATTCGCGCGGGCAGATGACTACAATTCGCAGCTTTCCTTACCCGCTAGAGGCGGTCCGGAGGGAAAACGGGATGATCAACGTCGCTGCGATTCGAATGCAGCAGTTTGGCGTTCAGTTCTATCAGGCGGCTCTTACGGCCGAGGACATCGACAAGCTCGTACGCTTCGAGGTCCTGAGTTATGGCGATGCCGGTCAGCAGCCGGTCCGCGGCGGCAAGAAGAAGATGCCGTCCAAGGTGAACTGGGACCTGCTCGAGCGGCGCATTGCCTCGAGCGAAAAGGCATATCAGCGCCAGATTATCAGGCGAAAGATCGACGAACTCGTTGCGTACTACGAACAGTGCCGCCAGGCCCAGGACCTTCCGTCCATTCCGGGCGCGGTGATCATCTCGTGCGATGAAAAGCTCTCATTCGAGCCCGTTGATGGCGGCTCGCCTGTCGGCCGGCTGAAGGTGCCCGAGCGCGAAGGAATTCTTCGCGCCATCGACGGCCAGCATCGGCTGCTGGCGTTGCACGCAGACATCGACAACATTCGTGAGCACGACTTCACGGTGCCGGCCATCATTTTCGACCGTGTGCCCGAAGATCACATCGTCCAGATGTTTGTGACGATCAACGCGAAGCATACGCGACTGAACGCGTCGCATCTGGTGAGTCTCTCCGGGCGTCAGCTGTACCGCGACGACTCACTCGCCGCGGCGCACGACGTAGTGCGCGCGCTCAACGACAAGGAGGACTCGCCGCTCCACGGCGAGATCAAGCTCCTCGGGGTTGGTCGCGGCCGCGTCGCGCAGGCGCCGCTTGCGCAGGAGCTGAAGAAGCTGTTCGGGAGCGACGCATTTGGGGGGCCGAGGAAGTCCGCCGACTTCCGCGAAGACAGCAAGCGATTCTTCGTGAACTACTTCAAGCAGATTTCGATGGTGTTTGGCGCGGCGTGGAACGGTCGCAAGTACAGCATCAAGTCCGCGACGGCCCTGCGCGCCTTCATCCGCGTCTCGCCAGACGTCGTTCGCAAGCTCGACCAGGACCACGCGGATCGAGGCGACTATCGGGCCATCGGGCGCGTGATCGCGCCGTGGGGACGCCGCATCGGCGACCTCAGGTTCGAAACCGACGGTGCGTGGAAGCGAAGCGGAACGACTGTCGAATCGCTGGCGCGTGAACTGAAGCTGGCGTTGGAATATCCGGAAGGCGCTGGGGTCTAAATTCAGCGGGTAAAACCGGATAGGGCGCCCGAAGGCGCCCCGTCCTGGTCAGCCGACCTGGCTCCCCCCAGCATTTACGGCGCCCTGCCGTAAACCACAGGCCGACGGGTTTCTCCTTTGGCAACTGATGTGCCGTTCGAAAACCCTAGCAAAAATCACCGGTTGCTCAGCCACGGTTTCAGGAATGTGGGAAGAATTACCAAGCGTGTTCGCGGATATGGCAGATCGCATCGATCTCAACGCTGATGTCGGTGAGCAATGCGGGCAGGACATCCCGCTGATGCAGTGCATCACGTCGGCGAACGTTGCGTGCGGTGCACACGCGGGAAATCGCGTTGTCATGCGGGAAACGGTAGATCTTGCGCGCGCGTTCGGCGTGTCTATTGGCGCGCATCCAGGGTATGAGGACCACGAGAATTTTGGTCGCAAAGCTGTACAGTTATCGATGGAAAAAATTACAGACCTCATAGAAAAGCAGGTAACTTTGCTCGCCGAGGTCGCGATGGTGCATGCGGGCATTTGCCTGCGACACGTCAAGGCGCACGGTGCGTTGTACAACGCTGCCGTCAATGACAGAGAGCTAGCAGACGCGATCGTGAAGGGTATCGCGTCTGTGGACCGAAACCTCATCGTGCTCGGTCTGCCTGGGTCCGACCTTGTGACCGCGGCCGAAGCCGCCGGATTGAAAGCGGCACGCGAAGGTTTCGCGGATCGTGCGTATCGCGACGACGGCACGCTCGTCCCGCGCTCCGAGCCGGGTGCGGTCATTCACGATCCAACTGACGTGCTGGCGCGCGTCGTTCCGATGGCTCGCCGTTCCGATATCGACACGATTTGCGTGCACGGCGACACGCCTGGCGCCGCGCAACTCGCGTTACGGATTCGCGCCGCGCTCGAGGCCGCGCACCTTCACGTCCGTAGCCTCTGACTGTCGACGTTGCTCGACGAGCGCGCGTCGCAGAACCTTGCCGACCATCGTCTTCGGCAGCTCTGAGCGGAATTCGAAGTGGGCCGGCACTTTGTAGTGCGCCAGCCGCTCGCGGCAGTATGCGCGCAGTTGCTCCGCGGTGGCGCTCTGCCCCTGACGCAGCACCACCCACGCGTGAGGCACTTCTCCTTTTGCTGTGTCGGGAACGCCCGCCACGCCGACCTCCATCACCGCAGGATGTGTAGCGAGCACCTCCTCGATTTCGCGCGGCCACACCTGGAAGCCGCTGGTCTTCAGCAGGTCCTTCTTCCGATCGACGATGAAGATGAACCCGTCGGCGTCCATGCGTGCGAGGTCGCCTGTGTGAATCCAGGGGCCGCCGGGACCGTGCGTCCGGAGCACGTCGGCCGTCTCGACGGAGTTGTTCCAGTACTCGACCATGTGCTGCGGCGCGCGCAGCAGCATCTCCCCGACCGCGTCGGTTCCCATTTCCCGCTCCGGATCGTCCGCGTCAACAATCCGTACCTCGACGTCGGGGAGCGGTATGCCAATCGACCCAATCTTGTTCGTCCCGATCACAGGGTTGACGCAGCACGCCATCATCCCTTCGGTTAAGGAATAGCCCTCGACGATCCTGGCGCCGGTCAGCGTTTCGAACTGGCGTTTGGTCTCCGCCAGCAGCGCGGCCGCGCCGGAGAAGCACAATTTGATCGAGCTGAGGTCAGCTTTGCCCGCCTGCACGTCGGGATGGTGAAGGAGGGCGTTGTACAGGGTAGGCACGCCGTTGAAGAATGCGGGCTTCACCTGACGGATGGTCCTCAGCAGATCGTTGATGTCCCGTGGATTCGGGATCAGCGACAACGGGTTGGGTCCGATGAACGCGAGCGGCTGTACCCCGAGGTTCGCGTAGACGTGGAACAGCGGAAGCGGCAGCATGATTGGATCCACCCAAGGCCGCTTCGCGGACTTCGTCCACTCGAACAGCTGTAGACCGGCAGCCACATAGTGCCGGTGGAGTCCGACCACGCCTTTCGGTGTCCCTGTCGTCCCTCCGCTCGAGAGGATGACTGCACGGTGGTTCCCCTGTACCTTGATCGCTGGCGCTGGCGAGCCGCGGTGCTCGCGAATCAGATCCTGCAGCCACTGGTCGCCCGCCGCGATCGAAATGCGATGCCCGGTCTGCTTCTCCTTGAACAGCGTGAACAGCAGGCGGAGCACAGGCGGCAGGTACTCCTTGATTGAGGTCGCAATGACGTGCCGCACGCGCGTCCGTGGCTGCAGCAGCTTCACGCCCTCGTAAAACGGCGTCAGGACAACGGCCGTTTCCGCGCCGGTTCCGGCAAGCGCATCTTCGAGTTCCCGTTCGCTGTAGGTTGGATTCAGTGGGGCGACAATCGCTCCGGCCTTCCACGCGCCAAGTTCCGCGATGAAGAACTGCGGCGAGTTGGGCAGCAGCAGCGCGACACGATCGCCCTGACGTACGCCGAGCGCGGCCAGTGCGGCCGCGAACGCGTCGCTGTCGCGCTGCAGTTCGCCGTACGAGACGCTGGTGCCCTTGAAGAGCAGCGCCGGCTTTGTGCCGTGCTTCGCCGCCAGCAAAGTCAGGTAGTCCAGAAGCGTCTTGTCGGGATACGGCTGAAGCGATTGCGGAACGTCGGGGTCGTACTGCGCCAGCCAGCGCTTGTCACCCATGCTGACGCAATTTTATTCGGAGAGCGGTTGACGGCGGAGCGGAAGGTCCGCCCCTACGTGAAAGAAGAGTTGACGATGCAGGGGCGGCCCTTCAGCTCCGCCCTACGACAGCAACATCAGCAGCAGCGCTTTCTGCGTGTGCAGCCGGTTTTCCGCCTGATCGAACACGACCGATGCCGGCGAGTCGAGGACATCGGATGCGACCTCCTCGCCGCGATGTGCCGGCAGGCAGTGCATGAACAGTGCGCCCGGCGTCGCGCCTGACATCAACGCGGCATTCACCTGGTACGGCGCGAAGATGTGCTTGCGTCGATCCGCCTCCCGCTCCTGACCCATCGACGTCCACACATCGGTATAGATGGCATCGACGCCACGGACGGCCTCGCGGGGATCAGTGAACAGGCGGAGCTCTGTGCCTGCGTGCGCCGCGTCACGTGCGCTGTCGACCACCGCCGGCGGCAACTCGTACCCGCGCGGCGAGGCTATGTGAAAGTGCACTCCGAGCAGCGCCGCCGCGTGCGCGAGCGACGTGGCGACGTTGTTGCCGTCGCCGACGAACGCCATGGTGCGGCCGCGCAGCGATCCCCACTGTTCCTGCAGCGTCATCATGTCAGCGAGCGCCTGGCACGGGTGCTGTTCGTCGCTGAGCGCATTGATGACGTGCAGCATTGACGCTGCGGCGGCCATCGACGCCACCTTTTCCTGCGCATACGTTCGGATGACGAGGGCGTGTACCCAGCGCTCGAGGTTCCGGGCCACATCATCCAGCGGTTCTCGCGTGCCGTCGGCAAAGGCCGAAGGCACGTGCAACGTTTCGGCACCAAGCTCTTTGACGGCGATCTCGAATGTTGAGCGCGTCCGCAGCGAAGGCTTTTCGAAGAGCATCGCCACGTGTCGTCCGGCCAGCGCTCCGGCCGTTGGCGCATGACAGCCGAGGCGGCGATCCACCTTCATCTGCCGCGCGAGGTCGAGCAGCCGGCTCAGATCGGTCGTCGACAGATCGAGGACCGACAGGTAGTCCTTCGCCATCAGCACGCCGAGGTTGTCAGGTCCGGTATTCGCCATTGATGCGCACGTACTCCGCGCTCAAATCGCAGCCCCAGATGGTGGCGGACGCATCGCCGCTTCCGAGCGTGACCTCGATATCCACCGTGTCGCGCCGGAGAATATCCTCGGCGGCGGCCGCGGCTTCGTCGTGCGGCAGGCCGTTCTCGAACAGCAGGATGCCGCCGACCCGGACGGTCAGCCGCTGCATATCGAACTGAACGCCCGAGCGTCCTGCGGCCGCGACAATGCGGCCCCAGTTCGGATCGGCGCCATGCACTGCCGTCTTTACAAGCGGAGAGTTCGCGATCGTACGTGCAACCCGTCGCGCATCGTCGACAGTCCGCGCCCCGTTGACGCTGACGGCAATCACTTTGGTCGCGCCCTCACCGCCGCGTACGATGCCCAGCGCGAGCGGACGCGACACAGCGAGCAGGCCATCGAGCAGCGCGGGGTAGAGCTCCTCGGTGATGGACACCCCGCTGTTGCCCGACGCCATGGCGAAAAGGGAGTCATTGGTCGAGCATTCGCCATCGACCGTGATGGCGTTGAACGTATCGCGCGCGGACTCGACCAGCGCGCGGTGGAGCAGCGGCGGCGGCACCTGTGCGTCGGTCGTGATGAACCCGAGCATCGTTGCCATGTTTGGCTCGATCATCCCGGAGCCCTTCGCCATGCCGCCGATGGAGAAGGACCCACGCGACGTCGTGACGCGCACCGCGTACTCCTTCGGGAATGGATCGGTGGTCATGATGGCCCGCGCGGCATCGCTGCCGCCGCCGCGCGCCAGTGAGGAGCACGCGTCCTGGATGCCGGCGGACACGTGATTCATGTCGAGGCCCACGCCGATGACGCCGGTCGATGCCACCAGGACCTGCTCCGGGGGGCAGCCGAGCGCGCGCGCGACCTCTTCGGTCATGCGCCGCGCATGAGCAAGGCCCTCGTCGCCCGTACACGCGTTTGCGCACCCGCTGTTGACAACGATGGCGCAGCCAAGGCCGTGGGCGGAGTCGAGATGTCGCTTCGACACCAGCACCGGAGCGGCCTGAGCCAGGTTCGTCGTGAAGATCCCGGCCATCGAGGCGAAGGTATCGGCGGCGATCACCGCCAGGTCGAGTGCATCAGCCTTCGCCTTGATCCCGCAGTGCACCGCGGCGGACTTGAACCCGTTCGGCGCCGTGATGCCGCCGTCAATCGGCGTCATGGCCACGTGTCGCGTGGAAGCCATCACGTCAGCCATGTAACGATGCCAGCGGCACGCAGCCGCGCGCGAACCGGTCGAGCGTCTGCATGACCGCGTACTGCCCGCAGCTCCTGAAGTGAATGCACCGATGGCAATCCACTCTGATTTTTTCGGGCAGCCATTCGTGGGGCACGATTGAGAACCCGAGGTGAACAAAGTAGCCCGGCGAGTGTGTGAACGCGCACAGCTTTTCGAATCCGGCTTCGCGGGCGCGGTGCACCAGCTCGTCGACGATTCCGCGCCCTACGCCGCGTCCGCGTGCGGCACGGGTGACGACGAACGATCGCACTTCGGCAACGGAGCGGCTCAACGACGCGAGATCCGCGCAGGCCAGCACCTCGTCATCCTGGACGGCGACGACGAACCGGTGGGCATGCGCGATGATCTCGTCGAAGTCGCGGGGCAGCAGGTGGCCTTCGGCGAGGTGCTCGTCGAGCAGGTCGTGAATCGCTCCGGCGTCTTCCGTGCACGCGGTACGGATCTCAATCGGCGCGTCGGTGACGCGAGTGCGGCTCTCGAACGCGGACGTCTGGATTTCGGTCAGCGGCAGCAGCATCAGGCGTGCACCTCCGCGGCGACGGTTACAAATACTTCGTCGAGGATGTCCATCGCCCGATCGATATCGGGTGCCTCGACGTTCAGTGGCGGCAGCATGCGTACGACTTTTTCGTTCGTGCGGTTGACGAGCAACCCGCGCGACCGCGCCGCATCGACAACCGGCGCGGCATCGGTCGCCAGCTGCAGGCCCTGCATCAGGCCGGCGCCGCGCACTTCGACGATCACCGGATATTTCAGCGCGAGCGTGCGCAGGCGGCGCTCCAGCAGCGGCGCCACCGTGTTCACGTGATTGAGCAGCCCCTCGTCCATCAACTGTTCGAGAAAGAACAGCGCCGCGCGGCAGGCGAGCAGGTTCCCGCCGTAGGTCGTTCCATGATCGCCGGGAGAAATGGCTTTCGCGATGCGGTCGGACATGAGCATCGCGCCCACAGGCACGCCGCTTCCGAGCGCCTTGCCGACGCTGACGAGGTCGGGCTCCAGGCCCAGCACCGGGAAGTAGAACGGATGTCCGGTTCGACCTAATCCTGTTTGCACCTCGTCGGCGATGTAGAGGACACCCGTGCGCCGGCAGATCTCGACGATGGCATTCGCGAATTCTCTCGACAACGGGCGAATGCCGCCTTCGCCCTGAATAGGTTCCGCAATGATCGCTGCCGTCGACTTCGTCACTGCCGCTTCGAGTGCGGTGACGTCGCCAGACTTCACAAACGTGACAGGCCCGAGCAGCGGCTGGAACGGTGCCCTGTAGTGCTCGTCCCACGTGACCGACAACGCGCCCATGGTGCGGCCGCCGAACGCGTTTTGGACCGCCACGAATCCGACACGTTCCTTGTTCCCCTGCGTGTACCAGTAGCGGCGGGCGAACTTCAGACAGCCCTCAACGGCTTCCGTGCCGCTGTTGGCGAAGAACGCGCGCGCCAGTCCCGACAGCTTCGTGAGGCGCGCAGCAACCTGCCCCTGCAGGGGGTGGTAATACAAATTCGAGGTGTGCAGCAGCGTGGCCGCCTGGTCGGCAATAGCCGCGGCAAGCCCTGGATGGCCGTGCCCGAGCGATGCCACGCCGATGCCGGAGATGAAGTCGAGATACTCGCGTCCGTCCACGTCGTACAGGCGCGAGCCGCGACCCCGCACGAAGGCGACCGGCTGACGCTTGTAGGTCGTGACGACGTGTTGCGCTTCGAGCGCTTTGATTTCGTCGAGCGTCAGCTGCTTCATTTCACCACCTGTGTGCATGCGGCGAACGGCCCTTCCGCTGTCGCCAGCGTGTCGAACGTCACCTGGCGGCCGTTGGCGATGAGCACATCGCCGACGCCGTTGCGAACGGCGGATCGGCACGCCTCGAGCTTTGCCACCATGCCCTTGTTCGCTGTTCCCGTCTTGATCATCTGTGCCGCGCGCCGCGCATCCAGGCGCTCGATCGTGCGGCCCGCTTCGTCGAGTACTCCTGATGTCCCGCCCGCAATCACCAACCTGCGCGCGCCAAGCGAGGCCGCCAGATGCGCCGCCAGCGTATCGGCGTTCACGTTCAGCAGTTGACCGTCGCGTGTGGCGCCGATGCATGCAACCACCGGCACGTAGCCGCGCGTGAGCAGGTCGGTCAGCAGCTGCGGCGAGCCGTTGCTGACGGGCGATCCCACCAGTCCGAGATCGACCCTGGCACCCGCGACCGACA
>Ga0070681_10001920_pt1 | contig 18748 bp, 18 predicted proteins | sample KBSC83BmetaG_FD_65650 | JGI IMG/M metagenome (GOLD analysis project Ga0070681, IMG submission 65650) | Corn rhizosphere microbial communities from Kellogg Biological Station, Michigan, USA - KBS C8-3B metaG | ecosystem: Host-associated > Plants > Roots > Rhizosphere | place: USA: Michigan... | reverse complement strand
TATTGAGGGGGCGCGCGCCACGCATGAAGCTCTCTTGAAGCCTTCGCGATGATTCGGCGATGAATCGTCAAAGCATCTGCACGCCGCCGTCGACACCCATGAGCAACACGTCCGCGGGACGAGCCGCGAACAGACCGACGGTGACGACTCCTGCAAGCTGGTTCAGCTCGCGTTCGAGCGCGACCGGGTCGTGAATCTGAAGATCGTGAACGTCGAGGACGTGGTTGCCGTTGTCGGTGACGCATCCCTGACGCCAGACCGGTCGGCCGCCGAGGGCGGTGAGTTGACGGCTCACCAGTGCGCGCGCCATCGGGATCACCTCGATAGGCAGTGGGAACGTCCCGAGCGTGCGAACCAGCTTGCCGTCATCGATCAGACAGATGAAGCGGCGGGCCGCGGCGGCGACGATCTTCTCGCGCGTAAGGGCGGCGCCACCCCCTTTGATGAGACGCCGTTCACGGGTCGCTTCATCGGCGCCGTCGAAGTACTGGTCCAGAACCTCGACGTCGTTGAGATCCATGACGGGTATGCCAAGTGCTTCCAGACGTGCGGTAGAGGCGCTGGAGCTGGAGACTGCGCCGGCAATGCGCTCGCGGACGGAGCCCAGAGCGGCGATGAAGTGGTTTACCGTCGAGCCGGTGCCGACGCCGATGACCTTGCCGTCCTCGATGTAATCGAGGGCGGCGAGCGCCGCGCGGCGCTTCTTGTCGTCGCTGCTCGCCATGGTCGCTCCGCCGTTGCGAAGGTGCGCGCGCTATCGCTATCCATGCGCATCGCTGCCTTCCAAAACGACTGTGCCCGCTTTCGCGGGCACAGTCTGTCTGCTTCGTAGCACCCGGTAGGCCGCTCACGCGGCCGACCGAGCAAGGCCTACTTCTTCTTCGCAGCTTTCTTCTTGGCCTTCTTTTTTGCCTTCGCCATGTTGGCTCTCCAGTTGTCGGGTTAGTCCGAGGTCGGAGTATATACACGCGAAATGAAATTACAAGCGAGCGCGAATGTGCTAGGAGGGTTCAGGCACATCGAACGCACGTCCGGAACTCACTCGAGAGAGAGAATGAACTTCCAGTGCGCCGCCTCCACCGGCGTCACTGACAGGCGATTGCCCGGACGCAGCAGCGCCATTCCCTTGAGCTCCTTGGATGCATGCTCACGCAGCTCGGTGAGTGCGATTACGCGCGAAAGCCTGCGTTTCAAACGCACATCGACCCCGTACCAGCGCGGCTTCGCCGGGTCGCTGTCGGCATCGTAGTGATGATGCTTACGGTCGAATGCGGTCGGGTCGGGGTAGCCTTCCTTCACCACCTCCATGATCGCGACGATGCCCGGCACCTCGGTGCTGGAGTAGTACATGAACACCCCATCGCCGCGCTTCATCTCGTCCCTGAGCATGTTGCGCGCCTGAAAATTGCGAACTCCGTCCCAAAACGTGGTCTCGCGCGGTGCCTTGGCCAGATCCTCCACACCGAAGGTGCCGGGCTCGGTCTTCATCAGCCAGTAGCGCATCGAAGCATCCCCTTCTCCGTCACCACCGCATCGAGCAGTACGTCGTGCGCGGCGGGTATGAGTGTGTCGACCTGCTGAAACGAGTATGCAACGCCGATCAGGCGCGGTGCATGCCAGGCGCTGCGCCAGCGGCGGAAGGCGAAAGCGCGATCGTAGTAGCCGCCTCCCGCGCCCAGACGCACGCCGCGCGCATCGAAGCCCACGAGCGGCAGGAAAACGATATCGAGGCGGCGGGGAGCGATCGTGCGCAACCCTCGCGGCTCATCGATCCCCAGTCGGTTGGTTCGCTGGGCTCGTTCATCGGATCCCATCTGCACGAACTGCATCCGTCTGCCTCGGCGGCGATGGTCGATGCGCGGCAGATAGATGGTCCATCCGCGGCGCCGCGCAAGTGAGATCAGCTCGCCGGTGTCGAGCTCTTCGGGCAACGATGCATACAAGGCGACGCGGGAACCACGCCGCAGGTGCAGGATCCGACCGACATTGCGCGCGACCAGCTTTGACGCGCGTGCGCGTTCTGTCGGGGAGAGTGCTCGTCGCAGGGAGCGCAGCGCGGCCCGCAAGGGCTTGCGGGCCGCGGCGATTGCAGAATCAGGAAGCGTCACCCGCCGATGCCGGTGCGAACCGTTGCTCTCGAACCGGAGCAACAAGTGGGACGAGCTGCGACAGGGAAGGCTTCCCGCTCGAGGCGGACTTGCACAATTCTGCCCACAAGCCCATATGTCCCGGGGTGTTTACAATTAGGGTCCGAGGTAACCCAGCTCGCGTGTCGAACACCGCAGGCGACGCTAGGCAAAGACTTTACACCAAAACCCCGACGCTCAGAGTTCCAGTTGCTGGCCCTTCTCCAGAGCCCCCTCGACACGCTCCCGCAGGGAGCGCACGCGCCCGACGACCTCGTTCTCCAGCTTCGCGTCCCGGTTCTTGAGGCGCATCAGCTCATTCGCGAGATTGAGCGCCACCATGACGGCGATGCGATCGTGACCTACGACCTTGCCGCTGTCGCGGATTTCGCGCATGCGACTGTTGAGGAATTCAGCCGAGTCGAGCAGTGCCGAGCGCTCCTCGTAGGGGCACGCGACGACATACTCTTTTTCCATGATGCGTACGCTGACTCGGGCTGAATCCTGCTGTGTCACGCACCGTGCTCCAGGGTCTTGAGTCTGCCGATCATTGCCTCGACGCGGGTGCGCACCTGCTCGTTCTTATGTAGCAACGAGGCGCGCTCAGTGGCGAGGGATTCATGACGCTGGCGCAGCGCACGGTTCTCCTCTTTGAGCTGGTCGACGGTCGCGACGAGCTCTTCGATACGTTTGGAGAGTCGCACGAGCTCCAGATCGAGCTGAGTTTTTGTTGTGTCGCTCATGCGGCGAGACTATAGAGCTAGGCTCTTCGTGCGGTCAATCGTGGAACAGCGCGCTTCAGGCATAATGTCGCCATGCACCCGGCAAACTACACCGACATCCAGCGCCTGTTGACGGATCAGCGCTCCCTGGCGGATGCCGCGGAGGCCCATGGCACCCTGGCCGGGTCGCTGTGCGCCGCGGTCGGGTATCGTTTCGAGGACTGGATGCACGAGATCCTGCCGGAAGGGCGGGCGGCGGACGACCTGTCTACCGCGTCGCTGCGCCAGCTCTACCTGGATACGGCCGGGTCGCTGGAGGGACAGGAGATGGAGTTCGAGCTGCTGCTTCCGGAGGACGAGCAGCCGATCGACTCCCGCACGAGCGCTCTGGGACAGTGGTGCCAGGGCTTTCTCTACGGTCTGGGAACCAGCGCCCTGCAGGATGCGAGCGCCCTGCCCGGGGAAGTTGGCGAGATAGTTCGCGACCTTACTGAGATCAGCCACGTCGGGGTGGACGACGGTCAGAGCGCGGAAACCAACGAGAGTGCTTACGCGGAGCTCGTTGAGTTCGTGCGCGTGGGGGTGCAGCTCGTGTTCGAGGAACTCGGCCCCCTGCGCGATCAACCCCCTCCGCCCGAGGCAGCGTTGCATTGAAGCCCACCCGGCCGTCCAAGCTCGTAAAGCCCGTCCCTCGCGGTGAATTTGCCAGGCGCCGGCGCCAGCTGATGCGGCTGATGGGCCGCGATTCCATCGCAATCCTGCCTGCGGCACCGGTGCGCCACCGCAACAACGACGTCGAGTATGCGTATCGACAGGACAGCGACTTCTGGTACGTGACCGGGTTTCCGGAACCGGAGGCGGTCGCCGTTCTCATTCCCGGCAGGGAACAGGCCGAGTACGTCCTGTTCGTGCGCGATCGCGATCCGACCCGGGAAACATGGGACGGCAAGCGCGCAGGTCCGGTTGGAGCGGTGCGCGAGTACGGCGCGGACGATGCGTTTCCCATCACGGACCTCGATGACATCGTCCCGGGCCTGCTGGAGAACCGGGAGCGCGTGTTCTACGAGATGGGCGCCTACGCGGATTTCGATCAGCGCATGGTCGGATGGGTCAATGGGCTGCGCACTCAGGCTCGCAACGGCCGCCATCCCCCTCAGGAGTTCGTCGCGCTGGATCACGTACTGCACGACATGCGGCTGTTCAAGTCGCCAGTCGAAGTTGACGTGATGCGCGAGTCGGCACGCATTGCGGCGCGCGCGCATGTGCGTGCCATGCGGTTCTGCAGACCCGGACGCAGGGAATACGAGGTCATGGCGGAGCTGGTGCATGAGTTTCGTTGCCACAACGCCGACACCTCCTATCACCCGATCGTCGGCGGCGGCACGAACAGCTGCGTCCTGCACTACCGGGATAACGATCAAACGCTGAACGACGGCGATCTGCTGCTGGTGGATGCCGGCTGCGAGTACCAGTCGTACGCTTCCGACATCACCCGGACCTATCCGGTCAACGGTCGGTTCACGTCGGAGCAGCGCGCCGTCTACGACATCGTACTGGAGGCCAATCTCGCCGCCATCGCCAAGGTGCGACCGGGCAATCACTGGAACGACCCGCACAATGCCGCCGTGCACGTCGTCACCCAGGGCCTGGTGAAGCTGGGGCTGTTGGAGGGGCGCGTTGCGAAGCTCGAGCGCGAAGGAGCCTATCGCCGGTTCTTCATGCACCGCACGGGCCACTGGCTCGGCATGGACGTGCACGACGTTGGGGATTACAAGATCGGCGATGAGTGGCGCGTGCTCGAGCCCGGTATGGTCATGACCATCGAGCCGGGTATCTATATTCCTCCCGGCTCGCGCGGCGTACCCAAGCGCTTCCATGGCATCGGCATCCGGATCGAGGACGATGTCGTGGTGACCAAGAAGGGTGTCGAGGTGCTGACCTCCCGTGCCCCGAAGCATGCCGATGAGATCGAGAGCACCATGGCTGGGGGCAATGGAATGTGATGTAGCCATTGTCGGTGGAGGGATGGTGGGCGCGAGCCTCGCACTCGCGCTGGCCGAGACCGGCCTCTCCATACTCCTGATCGAAGGGGTTGCACCCGACTCGACCGCTCAGCCGAGCTTCGACGACCGAACCACCGCTTTGGGCAACGCGAGTCGCCGTATCTTCCAGGCCCTCGGGGTCTGGCCCGCCATTGCGCCCCGCGCCGCCCCGATCCACACCATTCATGTCTCCGACGCCGGCCGATTCGGGTTCGCGCGCCTGCGAGCGCAAGAGCAGGACATCGAGGCCTTTGGATTCGTGGTCTCGAACAGAATCATCGGAGCCGCCTTGTGGGAGAAGCTCGCGCGTCAGTCCGCTGTGACTCTGCGAGTGCCAGCAAAGACGGAGCGCGTGCAGATCACGCCCGATAGCGTGCAACTCATCCTGGGCGGCGGTACTCCCGAAGAGTGGACCGCACGGCTCGTCGTGGCCGCGGATGGGGCCCATTCCAGCGTGCGCGCCGCGGCTGGAATCGATGCCGACGTCGAGGACTACGATCAAGTTGCCATCGTGGCTAACGTCGGCACCGATCGGGCCCAGGACGGAACGGCCTACGAGCGCTTTACGCCGTCGGGCCCACTCGCAGTGCTGCCTCTATACGATGGCAGCTATGGAGTGGTCTGGACGGCGAGGCCGGAGGGCGCGCAGGCCCTTCTGTCGCTGTCGGACGAGGACTTCCTGCGTGAGCTGCAGGCCCGCTTTGGGTGGCGTGCGGGGAAGTTCATTCGTGCCGGCCGGCGCGCGTCCTATCCATTGAAGCTGTCGCGCGCGACAGCAACGGTCGCTACCCGAACTGTCCTCATCGGCAATGCGGCGCAGGCACTGCATCCGGTCGCAGGCCAAGGGTTCAATCTCGGGCTGCGGGATGCAGCCATCCTCGCTGAGATCCTTGCCCATGCCCAAGGTGACGTGGGTTCACCGGCACTGCTGGAGCAGTTCTCACAATGGCGTTCGGCCGACCGCTCAGGCGTTGTGGGATTTACCGACGGGCTGGTCAAGCTGTTCGGTGACACCCGCCCGGGGATGGGCACGCTGAGGAGCCTGGGATTGCTGCTGTTCGATGTGACACCTCCCGCGAAGAGCGCGCTGGCCAGGGTCAGCGCGGGTTTTGGAGGCAAAACGCCTCGGCTGGCTCGGGGGTTGGCTGTACGCGAGTCACACACGTGAGCGACGACATTCTCGATGTCCTGATCGTCGGAGGCGGTCCAGCCGGCGCTTGCGCAGGCTCTCTACTGGCGCGCGGGCTGCGTGTGGCCGTGTTGGAGCCGAGGCGGCCGGCCGCGATCCAGCCGCAAGCACCAATGGACACACGCGTCGTCGCTATCTCGAGGGCGAGTGAGCGAATCCTTGGCGCCGCGGGCGCTTGGACCAAGCTCTCGAGCCCTCGCGTCTGCGAGTACGAGCGGATGTGCGTCTGGCACGAGAGATCGGCGCCGAGATCGGCGGACGCTCTGGTATTCGATGCGGCGGAGGCCGGAGAGCCCAATCTCGGATACATCGTGGAAAGCCGTTTGCTGCAGACGGCACTGCTCGATGCACTCGTGGACGCGAGCGGCTGCATCGTTGAAGCCGAGCTCGTGGCTTTGGATGTCGGGGCGGATTGCGTTCGAGTTCAGACGAGCCAGGGATCTCTGTCGGCCCGACTGGTGGTCGGGGCGGATGGCGCACAGTCGGTCGTCCGCAAGACTCTGGGACTCACGGCGGAGTCTTCCGACTACCGCCAGACTGCGATCATTGCAAACGTGGCGACCGAGAAGCCCCACGAGAAGACCGCTTGGCAACGGTTCATGCGCGACGGCACGCTCGCTCTCCTGCCTCTCGCGGATGGCGCAAGCTCGATCGTTTGGTCCGCGGACGATTCGGTTGCGACTGAACTTCTCGCCGCGACTCCCCCACAGTTCGAAGCGCGGCTGAACCGCGCCTCCGACCTCGTGTTGGGACCGACGCGGCTCGTCAGTGACCGCGTTTCATTCCCGCTGCGTCGACTGGCGGCGCATCGCTACGTCGCCAATCGATGCGTCCTCATCGGCGACGCCGCCCACGTTGTGCACCCGCTGGCGGGGCAGGGGGTCAATCTGGGATTGCTGGATGCAGCCGCGCTGGCGCAGACGCTGTTCGGAGCTCTCGAGGAGAAAGAGGATGTCGGGGCTGAGCGCGTGCTGCGGAAATACGAGCGCTGGCGCAAAAGCGAGCTTGCCTTCATAGGCACGGCGATCGATGCGTTCGATCGCTTCCTGTCGCATGGCTCCGGTCCCGTGTCGAAGCTCGCTCAACAAGGGCTTGCGTGGGTCAATCGAAGTCAGGAGATGAAGCGGTTCTTCATCGGTCGGGCGCTGGGCCTCAGCGGGGAGTTGCCGGACGCCGCGCGCCGGGCCGCAGGAGCGTAGAGGTGCAGCGCGGCGAGGAGTTCGCCGAGGCTCGGCACGCCGGCGAAAACCAGCTTTTCGCCTGCAGCGTGGGCTGGCTGAGGGCCTCACCTCCGCGAAAATTTCCCGGGGCGCGTAGCCGCAGGAAATTTTCGCCAATCAAAGCAGATCGATTTTAGCTGCGCAGATGAAGTCGTTCTCGGAAAGGCCTTTGATGGCGTGCGTGGTGAATTGCACGCGGCAGTAGCCGTACCCCACTTCCAGGTCCGGGTGGTGGTCCTCGATGTTCGCAATGTGAGCGAGCGCGTTCACGAAGCTCATCGTCCGGTAGAAATCCTTGAACTTGAACTCCCGACGAAGGACGGGAGCTTCCTTCGACAGGACCCAGCCGGTGGCGAGCTTGCCGAGCAGCTGCTGTGCTTCCGCGCCGCTAAGGGGAGGAACGCCCCCCTCACAGGGTTTGCACCGTTTTGAGGTGAGATCGTTCATAGGGTTCACACGGCTACGCTCTTGCGCGAGAACTTTCGCGCCACGTAGTCCTCGACCATTTCCTGAAATTCCTCCGCGATCCGTTCACCCTTCAAGGTGACGGTCTTCTCGCCGTCGACGTAGACCGGAGCGACAGGTCTCTCGCCTGTGCCCGGCAAGCTGATGCCGATATTCGCGTGCTTGCTCTCACCGGGGCCGTTGACGACACAGCCCATCACGGCGACGGTCATGTCCTCCACGCCGTCGAATTCCCGTCGCCACTCGGGCATGCGGTGCCGGATGTGGGACTGAATGCGCTGAGCAAGCTCCTGGAAGAACGTACTCGTCGTGCGACCGCAGCCCGGGCACGCCACCACCAGCGGAGTGAAAGAGCGCAGGCCCATCGTCTGCAGGATCTCCTGCGCGACGATCACCTCCTGCGTCCGGTCTCCTCCGGGCTGCGGCGTGAGCGACACCCTGATCGTGTCGCCAATGCCCTGTTGCAATAACACGGACATGCCAGCGGTCGAGGCGACGATGCCCTTGGAACCCATGCCCGCCTCGGTCAGGCCGAGGTGCAGCGGATAGTCGCACCGGCCGGCGAGGCTCCCATAGATCGCGATGAGGTCCTGGACGCCGCTGACCTTGGCCGAAAGGATGATGCGGTCGTGGGGGAGGCCGAGGCCTTCGGCCCGCTGAGCGCTCTCGAGCGCCGAGAGAACCACGGCGTTACGCATGACCTGCTGAGCCGTGAGCGGCTCGGCACTGGCGGAGTTTTCGTCCATGAGACGAGTGAGCAAATCCTGATCCAGGCTGCCCCAGTTGACACCGATCCGCACGGGCTTGCCGTAGCGGCAGGCCGTCTCGATCATCTCCGCGAACTGGGGATCGCGCTTGCTGCCCCGGCCCACGTTACCCGGATTGATGCGGTACTTGGCCAGCGCCTCCGCGCATCCGGGCTGCTCGCGTAGCAGCTTGTGACCGTTGAAATGGAAGTCGCCGATGAGCGGAACGCTCACGCCCATCTGGTCGAGCCGTTCCCGAATAGGCGCGACAGCCGCGGCGGCCTCGCTGCTGTTGACGGTGATGCGAACCAGCTCCGAGCCGGCCCGCGCCAGCGCTTTGACCTGCTGCGCGGTGCCTTCGATGTCGGCCGTATCGGTGTTCGTCATCGACTGAACCACGATCGGGGCGTTGCCTCCGACCTTGATGGACCCTATCTGAACTTGAGCGGACAAGCGGCGAGGCGCGGACATTCAAAGCTACCGGGGATGAAGGGGGGGTCGATTCTACAGGGTTGCCGCCCCACTGGCGGCCGCGGGGGCCTAAGATAGGGGTCCAGTTACGGAGGTGCGCGATGCTGGAACCGGGCGGGCCGGCACTGGGCCGGGTAGATACCGTCATCGATGCGGCGATTGCGGAGAAGCGCGTGGTGGGGGCGGTCGTGCTCATTGCCCATGACGGCAAGATCGTGCATCGGCGCGCCGCGGGGCTCAGCAACCGGGAAGCGCGGACGCCGATGAATGCGGAGCGGATCTTCCGGCTGTCCTCGTTGACCAAACCGATCGTCTCGGCGGCGGCCATGGCGCTCATCGAGCGGGGCAAGCTGGGGCTGGACGATCCCGTTACCCGGTGGCTGCCCGATTTCCACCCGAAGCTTCCCGACGGGCGCGCGCCGGCGCTCACGATTCGGCAGCTGCTGACTCATAGCGCCGGGCTCGGTTACGGATTTGCGGAAGGTGCCGATGGGCCGTACCACCGGGCGCAGATTTCCGACGGCCTCGATGAGTCGACGGTGTCGTTGGAGAAGAACCTGCGCCGCCTCGCCTCCGTGCCGCTGCTCTTCGAGCCCGGAACGACCTGGAACTATTCACTGGGAATCGACGTCGTCGGTGCCGCGATGGAGCGGGCCGCCGATGCCCCGCTGGCCGATGTGGTGAGTCAGCGTGTCACCGCTCCACTGGGGATGAGCGATACCGCGTTTTATTGCCGCGAGCCTTCACGCCTGGCTCTCCCCTACGTCAACGCACAGCCGGAGCCGGTGCCGATGTCGGATCCAGCCGTCGTCACGCTCCTGCCGGGAACCAACATCCGCTACTCACCGAGTCGCGCGCTGAATTCGCACGCGTTTCCTTCGGGCGGTTGCGGAATGGTGGGCACCGCAGAGGACTTCATGCGCTTCCTGGAGACACTGCGCAAAGGTGGCGCGCCGATCCTCGAGCGCCGCACCGTGCAGACGATGATGAGCAACCAGATCGGCGCGCTGACGAGCCTGCTCGGACCGGGAACCGGCTTCGGCATCGGCGCCGCCATCGTCACCGACGCACAGGCGGCGCTGACTCCTCAGTCGGCGGGCACGATCACGTGGGGCGGTGTGTATGGCCACAACTGGTTCGTCGATCCGCAGCGCCGCCTGTCGGTCGTGTTGCTCACCAACACGGCGCTGGAGGGAATGAACGGCGCGCTGCCAATGCAGTTGCGTGATGCGATCTACAGCTGAGGCGCGCTTCGGTCTCCCCCGCGCCCGGCTGCCCGGCGGTAACCGGCCGGCTGTGGTACGATGAGGCCGTAAACGCGATCAGTCTGTTCGGAGAGAGTCCGCCGCGAGGGTCGATCCTCGATTGACCCCTGGCCGGAACGCCGAAGGCGCAATTCCGCCCGGAAACGCTCAGGCAAACGAACGGCAGACTGCGGAAAACACGGCGAGGCCAACGACGGTCACCCGCCGATTTTCCTAGCGAGCTCTGGAGAGCGATGGGTCGTGGGCGATACGCCCGCCCATCCACCGAAGGGGAGCGGCGCCTGCTCGGTCAAACGGCCAAGGGCGCCTGATCTCTCAGGTCACAGGACAGAGGGGCGGCAGGTACGAAAGTGCCTGCCGCCTTTTTTGTTGGTTCTGCGACGGGAGAGACCATGGGACGCCGTACACCGCTGTTTGCGCTTCACCAGGAACTGGGCGCCCGCCTCGTCGACTTCGGCGGTTGGGACATGCCCGTCCAATACAGCTCGCAGATCGCGGAGCATCACGCTGTGCGTCGTGCCGCCGGCGTGTTCGATGTCTCGCACATGTGTGTGGTCGATCTTCACGGCGCTCGCGTTCGTGCCTTCCTGCAGCGCTTGCTGGCGAATGACGTCGGCAAGCTGCGGCAACCCGGCAAAGCCCTCTACACCTGCATGCTGAACGAGGCAGGCGGGGTCCTCGACGATCTCATCGCTTATTTCCTGTCGGAGACTTTCTTTCGCCTCGTGGTGAATGCGGGTACCCGCGACAAAGACCTCGCCTGGATCCGCCGACAGGCAGGCGAGTTCGACGTTGATGTGCGCGAGCGGGTCGATCTGGCCATGTTGGCTGTGCAGGGCCCGGAAGCACGCGCTCAGGCCACCCGGTTGTTGTCGAGCGAAGCGGCAACGGGCGCTCTCGCGCTGCAAAGCTTCTGTGGCGCGCAGCTCGATCGATGGTTCATCGCGCGCACCGGCTATACCGGCGAGGACGGATTCGAAGTCATGTTGCCCTCCGAGGAAGCGACCGGCGCGTGGCGCAAACTAAACGAGCTAGGCGTGGTCTCCTGTGGGCTGGGTGCGCGTGACACCCTGCGTCTTGAAGCCGGCATGAATCTCTACGGCAACGACATGGATGAGAGCACCCATCCGCTCGAGTCCGGGCTGGCGTGGACTGTCGCCATGCGTCCGGACGATCGTCGCTTCATCGGCCGCGAAGCGCTCGAAGGCATCCAGGCGAGAGGCGTGAGCGCCCGCCTGGTGGGCCTCGTGCTCGAGGATCGCGGCGTGCTGCGCAGTCACCAGCGAGTGCTTGTGCCCGAAGCGGGTCCCGGGTTGGAGGGGCAGGTGACGAGTGGAACCTACTCCCCCACCCTCGAGCGCTCCATCGCTCTCGCGCGCATTCCGGCGGCCGGCCAACCGGCGGCCACCGCGGCCCGCGTTCAGGTCGATATTCGCGGGAAGCTGCTCGACGCGCGGGTCGTGAAGCCTCCTTTCGTGCGCCTCGGCAAATCTTTGTTGAATTGAGGAGCCCCCGATGAGCCATGTGAGCAACGTGCCTCCCGACCTTCGCTACACGAAGACCCACGAGTGGCTGCGAACGATGCCCGACGGGAGCGTCGAGATCGGGATCACCGATCACGCGCAGACCGCTCTGGGAGACCTCGTTTTCGTTGAGGTGCCCGAAGCGGGTCGCAGTCTCAAGGAGGGAGAGGCCTGCGCCGTGGTCGAGTCGGTGAAAGCCGCCTCGGATGTCTACGCGCCGATTGCCTGCACGGTAACGAGCGGCAATCCGAAGCTCGCGAGCGAGCCGGAAGCGGTCAACGGCGATCCGTATGGCGCGGGGTGGTTGATGCGGGTGCGCCCGGAAAACGGCGCTGCAGTGGCTGCGCTGCTGTCGGCGGCCGACTACACGAATTTCCTGGCCACGGAGGGCGAGTAATGGCGTTCATTCCCCATACGCCCGAGGATGTCGAGGCCATGCTCGCCACCATCGGGGTCTCCAGCGTGGAGCAGCTGTTCGAGGAGATTCCGGCATCGCTGCGGATCCGCTCGCTGCGGGGCGTTCCAGCGGAGCTGAATGAGATGGAGATCGGGCGGCTCATGAGCGAGCGCGCCCGAATGGATGGGCGACCGTGCTGCTTCATAGGCGCAGGGGCCTACGAGCACCACATCCCGGCCGCTGTGTGGGCCCTGACGACACGGGGCGAGTTCTACAGCGCTTACACGCCGTACCAGGCGGAAGCGAGCCAGGGAACCCTGCAGCTGATCTACGAGTACCAGACGATGATGGCGAGCCTCACGGGCATGCAGGTCTCGAACGCATCGCTGTACGACGGCGCGTCGGCTGTTGCCGAAGCCAGCCTGATGGCCGCACGTGCGAATCGTAAGTCGAAGTCCCAACGGATCTTGATACCCGCGACCGTGCATCCGCACTACCGGCGCGTGGCATCGGCCGCCGCGGGGAACCAAGGGCTGCGCTTCGAGGAGGTTCCTTACTGCACGCAGGAGGGATCGACTCTCGTTGGGGCGCTCTCTCGCTACGAAGGGGAGGACATCACGGCTCTCGTCATCCAACAGCCGAACTTCTTCGGTCGCCTCGAGGATGTCGATGCGCTGACGGACTGGGCGCATGCTCGGGGCGCTTTGGTCATTGCCGTCGTCAATCCGACTGCGCTTGCCGTGCTGAAACCGCCGGGCGAATGGGGAAGTCGCGGTGCGGACATCGCTGTCGGCGAAGGTCAGCCGCTAGGGGTGCCGCTGTCCTCGGGCGGTCCGTACTTCGGGTTCATGACCTCTCGCATGGAGTACGTTCGCCAGATGCCCGGCCGCATCGTGGGACGAACGCTGGATCTCAATGGGCGCCCCGGGTTCACGCTGACGCTTCAAGCCCGCGAGCAACACATCCGCCGCGCGAAGGCGACCTCCAATATCTGTACCAACCAGGGCCTGCTGGTGACCGCCGCGACGATCTACATGTCGATCATGGGCGCGGAGGGCCTGGAGCGCGTTGCCGCCGCTTCGCATGCACGAACCCGCGAGCTGGTGACCGCATTGACGCGTCTCAACGGGGTTCGCCTGGCGTTCGAGGGACCGTTCTTCCATGAGGGCGTCCTGTCTTTCGACCGTCCAGTTGCGCCGTTGCTCGCAGCTCTCGCGAGCCGAGGCATCCTCGGGGGCCTGGACTTGTCCGAATACTATCCGGAGCTCGGGGGCGCCCTTCTGGTGTGTGCCACGGAAACGAAGACCTCCGAGGACATCGACGCCTACGCGACTGCGTTGCGAGAGGTCATGCAGGGCGCGCCGTTCGCCGCGCACGAACGGCCCGCGACCGCGGCTTGAGGTGAGTCATGCAGAATCGAGAGAAAATCATCTTCGAATATTCCCGACCCGGCCGCGGGGCCCGCGATCAATGGCCGCACACGCCCGTGGCAGCGAGCGGCGATCTGCCGAATGCGTTGCGGCGGTCGCGGCGGCCTTTGCTTCCGGAAGTGAGCGAGCTCGATGCGGTGCGGCACTTCACGCGCCTGTCGCAGCTGAACTTCTCCATCGACACGCACTTCTATCCGCTGGGGTCGTGCACGATGAAGTACAACCCCAAGGCCTGCAATCAATACGCGATGCTGCCCGAGTTCCTCGGCCGCCATCCGCTGGCGCCCGAGTCCCACGGCCAGGGTTTTCTGGCGTGTCTGTACGAGTTGCAGGAGATGTTGCAGGAAGTCACCGGCATGCAGGGCGTGGCGCTGAGCCCGATGGCGGGCGCCCACGGCGAATTTGCCGGAGTGGCCATGATTCGCGCCTACCACCGCTCACGGGGCGATCTGGCGCGCAATGAGATCATCGTGCCGGAGGCGGCACACGGAACCAACCCGGCCACGGCAACGATGTGCGGCTGCGTCGTGAAGGAGGTTCCTGTCGACAGCCAAGGCGACGTCGATCTCGAGGCGCTGGCTGCGGCTGTCGGTCCGCAGACGGCGGGCATCATGCTCACCAATCCCTCGACCCTCGGCGTGTTCGAGCGGCGCATCGAGGAGGTCGCGCGCATCGTGCATGCGGCCGGCGGCCTGTTGTACTACGACGGCGCCAATCTGAACGCGATTCTGGGCAAGGTGCGCCCCGGCGACATGGGCTTCGACGTCATCCACATGAATCTCCACAAGACCTTCTCGACGCCTCACGGCGGGGGCGGTCCCGGTGCGGGGGCGGTGGGTGTGAGCAGCCGGCTGTTGCCCTATCTCCCGATCCCCGTGGTCGGCAGAGACGGCGAGCGTTATTGCTGGCTTGCGGAGAAGGATCGCCCGCAGTCCATAGGGCGGTTGTCGGGGTTCATGGGTAACGCGGGGGTGCTGCTGCGCGCCTATATCTACATGCGAATGCTGGGACGCGAAGGCATGAGTCAGGTAGGGGAGTACGCCACGCTCAATGCCAACTACCTGCTGGCACGTCTGCGCCGGGCAGGCTTCGATGCCGCCTATCCCAGCAGGCGCGCGAGCCATGAATTCATCGTTACCCTCAAGCGCCAGGCGCGGGAACTGGGGGTCACCGCAATGGACTTTGCCAAGCGTCTGCTGGACCACGGCTTCCACGCCCCCACGACCTACTTCCCGTTGCTGGTGCCCGAATGTCTGCTCATCGAGCCCACAGAGACCGAGAGCAAAGACACCCTGGATGCCTTCGTCACGGCCATGGAGCAGATCCTGAGCGAGGCCACGCAAGAACCCGAGCATGTGACGACCGCTCCGCATACCATGCCGGTGCGGCGTCTCGACGACGTTCGGGCGGCCAAGCAGCTGGATCTCACGTGGAAGCCAACGGCACAGTCGTAGATCGTTACAAACCTCGAGGCGCTGCACGCCTCATACGGGCCCTCGGCGCGAGCTGGCGCGGGCTGATCGGTGCCTTTCGCGAGGAGGCGGCCTTTCGGCAGGAACTCGCTTTTGCGGCGCTCGTCATACCCGTTGGCCTGTGGCTCGGGCACACTGGGGTTGAGCGCGCGCTCCTCATCGGTCCGGTGCTGCTCATATTGGTGGTGGAGCTGATCAACAGCGCGATCGAGGCAACCGTGGACCGCATCGGATTCGAGCGGCATGCCCTGGCCGGTCTGGCCAAGGACCTCGGCTCAGCGGCGGTACTGATGTCGTTCGTGCTGTTCGGTGTGGTCTGGCTCCTCGTTCTGCTCGGCCGGTAGACGAAGGAGCGGGCAAAAACCACGCGTTTTGGCCGCGGGCAGAAAGCGCCGAAGGCGACTTTCTGCAATGGAAGGTACAGTGACTGTTTCGGCCGCGCGGCTATCCATTTTTTTGGCCGTTTTCAGGAACCCTATGCGCTTCGGAAGACTGCTTTGTCTGTGTCTGCTCGCGTCCGGAGCCGGAGTGTGCATCGCACGCGATCCTTCGCCGGCTGCACCCAATGCGGTGCAACAGGGGGCCCGGCCGAATGCCGCGGCGCCCACGCCGCCGCAGCAAGGCCCTTCACAGCCGCTTCCCGTTCAGCCGCCCACACCCGTGCCGCCGGGCGCCGCGCAGCAGGCTGCGCAGGTCGCTCAGCAGGCGGCGGCCGTGGAGGAGAATCCTGACTGGACTTCCACGCTGGAGCGCATTGCAAGCAGCGTGGTCTCCATCAACATCGATGCGACGCGGGCCTTCGACACGGAGTGGAACGCAACCGCGCAAGCAACCGGTTTCGTGGTGGATGCGGAGCGCGGCCTGATTCTCACCAACCGTCACGTGGTGACTCCCGGCCCGGTGACTTCCGAGGCCACGTTTCTCAACCGCGAGGAAGTGCAGCTGTATCCGGTGTACCGCGACCCGGTGCATGACTTCGGCTTCTACCGATACGATCCCAGCAAGCTGAAATTCATCAAGCCCAAGGCCCTGCCGCTGTATCCCGAAGGGGCCCAGATCGGGCGCGAGATCCGCGTCGTCGGCAACAACGCCGGCGAGCAGCTGTCGATCCTCGCTGGCACGCTCGCAAGATTGGATCGTGAAGCGCCCGAATACGGACTGGGCAAGTACAACGACTTCAACACGTTCTACCTGCAGGCGGCTTCGGGTACCTCCGGCGGCTCCTCCGGCTCGCCTGTCATCGATATCCGCGGCCGCGTCGTCGCCTTGAATGCCGGTGGCGCCAATGGGTCGGCGTCGAGCTTCTATCTGCCCCTGGGGCGTGTGCGGCGCGCTCTGCAGCTCGTGCAGCAGGGCAAGCCGGTCACGCGCGGAACCATCGAGACGGTCTTCAACTACACCCCCTATGACGAGCTGACTCGACTCGGACTGTCGCCCGGTACCGAGGCCTCGGTGCGCAAGCTCTTTCCGTTGTTGACGGGCATGCTGGTGGTGACGGAGTCGCTGCCGGGCTCGCCGAGCCAGGATGTGCTGCAGCCCGGTGACGTGCTCACGCGCGTCAACGGCCAGTACGTCACGCAGTTCGAGCCTCTCGAGGAGGTGCTCGACGCTCAGGTCGGCGGAACGGTCGAGCTGGAGTTGGAGCGCGGCGGCAAGGCGATCTCGGCCAAGCTCCCCATCTCCGATCTGCACAAGATCACGCCGAGCGCCTACGCCGAGTTCAGCGACGCGGTGGTCAACACGCTTTCCTATCAGCAGGCGCGGCACTTCAATGTGCCGGCACGCGGCGCATACGTCGCAAACCCCGGCTATGCGTTCAGCTCCGCCGGTATTCCGCGCGGCGCTGTCATCACGATGGTGGGGAAGCGCGAGGTCAACAGCCTCAGCGATCTGGAGGCGGGCTTGCAGGAGCTCGGCGATGGCGATCGCACGACCGTGCGGTTCATCACCATCGACGACCCGAATGGCAGTCAGCTGCGCTCGCTGCGAATGGATCGCCGCTGGTTCCCGGCGCAGCATTGTGAGCGAGACGATGCCAAGGGCATCTGGGATTGCAAGCCGCTCGCGCCCGGGCCGGCGTCGAAGCCCGTGGATGTCGGCTCAACCGAGTTTCCGAAGTACAAGGACTCTTTGCTGACGACGCTGGCGCCTTCCCTGGTCATGGTCACGTTCGATATGCCGTATTCCGTTTCCGGCATCACCGAACGCAACTACCACGGAACCGGGCTGGTCGTAGATGCCCAGCGTGGCCTCGTGGTCGTCGATCGCAACACGGTGCCGGTGGGGGTTGGCGACGTGACGATTACGTTTGCGGGCACCGTGCAGGTGCCTGGGCGTGTCGTCTACATCCATCCGGAGCATAACCTCGCTGTCGTGGCCTACGATCCGAAGCTGATCGGCACTACTCCGGTGAAGTCTGCGAAGCTGACACCGCGAGACATGGTCGCGGGCGACAGCGTATGGGTCGTCGGGATGACCGGAGACAGCGAGTTACGAGATCGCAGCACGCAAGTCGCGAGCGTCGACCCTCTCGAGTTGCCGTTGTCGCGCACGATGCGGTTCCGCGACAGCAACATCGAAGCGGTGCAGCTGGTGAATCCGCCCACCGAGTTCGATGGCGTGCTGGCCGACAAGAACGGCGGCGTAGTCGGTCTGTGGTCGAGTTTCGCTTACGAGAGCGGACGGGAGCTGGCGCAGGATAACCGCGGCGTGGCGATCGATATCGTCGCGGACATGCTCGATCGCGTGCGCAGCAATCGACCCTTGCACTCGCTCGAGGCCGAGTTCACCGTCCAGCCGCTGGCCAATGCCCGCGAAATCGGACTCTCCGAGGAGTGGACCAAGAAGCTCTCGCAACACAATTCCACACAAAGGCAAGCGCTCTCGGTCGTGCGGATGGTCGGGGGCTCCCCGGCTGCGCGATTGCTCAAGCAGGGCGATCTCGTACTCGCGATCGACGGCAATGTCGTGACTCGCTTCCGCGAGGTTGAGCGTGCGACTGCAGATAAAGCGAGCGTGAAAGTGACCGTCTGGCACAACGGAAGCGAGCAGACGCTCGACGTGCCGACTGTCGAGTTGCCAGGCTCGGACATCGACCGGCTCGTCCAGTGGGCAGGCGCGACATTGCAGGCTCCGCACCGCGCGATGAGCGCCCAGCGCGGCATTCCTCCCGTGGGCGTGTACGTCGGATACTTCGCCTACGGCTCGCCGGCTACGCGCTACGGGCTGTATCCGGGTCGACGCATCATCGAGGTCGATGGCGTACCCACGCCGGATCTCGACGCCTTCCTTGCCGCCGTACGCGGCAGGCCGGATCGCTCGTCCGTGCGTCTCAAGACGATCACCTGGAACAACGCTCCGGAAGTGATCACCCTGAAGCTCGATGAGCATTACTGGCCCACCTACGAGCTGCTTCAGACACCCGCCGGATGGGAGCGCCGCTCGCTACAATAGTCCCAGCTCAGCCGTGGCCGTAGTGACGGTCGGATGTCGGCGTGGTGCGACGTTCACGTGGCGGCCGAACAACAACCCGCGCGGCCGAACGGCGGGACGACAAGGAATTTGTGGAGCAGATCCGAGGCCTTGGAGACGGCTCAGCGAGCCGCGGCCGGCGACTGCTAGAATTCGGGGATCATGGTGCGAATCGTCAGGGCTACTCAGGTCGAGATCGAGACCGCCGT
>Ga0070681_10001919_pt1 | contig 18753 bp, 19 predicted proteins | sample KBSC83BmetaG_FD_65650 | JGI IMG/M metagenome (GOLD analysis project Ga0070681, IMG submission 65650) | Corn rhizosphere microbial communities from Kellogg Biological Station, Michigan, USA - KBS C8-3B metaG | ecosystem: Host-associated > Plants > Roots > Rhizosphere | place: USA: Michigan... | reverse complement strand
ACGATGCGCTCGCCCGTGGCGGTGGTGTCGGACCAGGAGTTCACCGCCTGGCTCCAGCGACAGACACAGCCGGCCCCCGGCGCCGCGCCTCCCGCCTCCGGTGGCGGTGGAGGCGGAGGCGGAGCGGACCTCGCTCAGGGCAAGCAGCTCTTCACCGCGAACGGCTGCGGCGGCTGCCACACGCTGGCGGACGCCGGCGCCAACGGTACCGTCGGACCGGACCTGGACAAGCTGGCCTCGGCGGCCAGTAAGTTCGGTAAGCAACTCAACGAGAGCCCCGTCCAATACGTCACACAGTCGATCGAAAAGCCGGAAGCTTTCACCGTGCCGGGCTTCCCGAAGGGAGTCATGCCGTCAACGTTCGGACAACAGCTCACCCCACAGCAGATCGCGGCTCTGGTGAAATACCTCCTAAGCGTGGGCAAGGGCTAGAGAGGAGGTAGCGCGTGGCTGTAGCAGCAAAGCTGAGAGCTCCGGGGTGGTATCGCGCGGTGCTCGGCATCCTGATCGGGTTCGGCTTCGGGTTCGGCCTGGTGGTGGCGGTCCGCGCCCTGTACGGGTGGGAGGTCATCAACACAGACGCGATCACCACCGTCGAGCTCATCACGGTCCCGTTCGGATTCCTGTTCGGCATCGGCGCCTTCGACTACTGGTTCCGCTGGGCCTCCGGTGCGCCGACGATCCCCGAGGACCACTCGGGCCACGGCGCCACGAGCTGGCGCGACTACTTCCGCGTCAACACCGACCACAAGGTCATCGGGCTCCAGTACATCTGCACAACCTTCTTCTTCTTCGTGGCGGGTGGCCTGATGGCGATGCTGATGCGCGCCGAGCTTGCGGCGCCCGGCATGCAGTTCGTCTCGCCCAACACCTTCAACGGGCTGTTCTCGGTGCACGCGTCGCTGATGATCTTCCTGTTCATCATCCCGGTGTTCGCCGGGATCGCGAACTACGTGCTGCCGCTCATGATCGGCGCGCCCGACATGGCGTTCCCGCGCCTCAACGCGCTGTCCTTCTGGCTGCTGCCGATCGCGGGAATCATGATGCTGGCGAGCTTCTTCGCCCCCGGCGGCTCGTTCGCCACCGGCTGGACCGCCTACGCCCCGCTCTCCACAGACACTCCGCTCGGCCAGACGTTCTTCTCGATGGCCGTGCAGTTCGCGGGCGCATCATCGGTTGCCACTGCGCTCAACTTCCTGGTCACCATCATCACGATGCGCGCGCCGGGCATGACGTTCTGGCGCATGCCGCTGCTCGCGTGGGCCAACTTCACCACCTCGCTGCTCGTGGTGATCGCCACGCCGTTCATCGCCGGCTCGCAGTTCTTCCTGCTCCTCGACCGGGCGCTGCACACGAACTTCTTCAACGTGCAGGCGGGCGGCGACATCCTGATGTACCAGCACGTCTTCTGGTTCTACTCCCACCCGGCGGTCTACATCATGATGCTGCCCGGGTTCGGGATCATCAGCGAGGTCATATCGACCCATGCCCGAAAGCCGGTGTTCGGCTACCGCATGATGGCCTTCTCGCTGATGGCGATCGTGGTGCTCGGCTTCACGGTCTGGGCGCACCACATGTTCGTCTCGGGCATGTTCCCGTGGCTGCGGGTGCCGATGATGATGACCACGATGCTGATCGCGGTTCCGACCGGCATCAAGATCTTCTCCTGGCTCGCGACCTTATGGAGAGGCGTGATCCACCTGACCACGCCGATGCTGTTCGCGCTCGGCTTCATCACGATGTTCACGCTGGGCGGGATCAGCGGCGTCATGCTCGCCGTCATCCCGTTCGACATCCACGTGTCGGACACGTACTTCGTGGTCGCGCACATCCACTACGTGCTGTTCGGCGGCAGCGTGTTCACGATCTTCGCCGGGATCTACCACTGGTTCCCCAAGATGACCGGGAAGATGTACGACGAGAGCCTCGGCCGGCTGCACTTCTGGCTCTCGTTCATCTTCTTCAACCTCACGTTCGGCCCGATGCACCTCGTGGGCATCGACGGCATGCCGCGACGCGTGGCCGACTACGCGCAGCAGTACGCCGCCTGGAACGCGATCATCTCGGTCTCGGCGTTCATCTTCGGGATGACGTTCTTCATCTTCCTCTACAACATCGTCACGAGCTGGCGGCATGGCCCCAAGGCCGCGGCCAACCCGTGGCGCGCCCACACGCTCGAGTGGCAGGTGTCCTCGCCGCCGCCGATCTTCAACTTCGACGAGGTGCCCACCGTCGTCGGAGGCCCGTACGAGTACGGCGTGCCCGGAGCGGTGCACGGTGTGTTCAAGGAGCGGGTCCCCGCGATCACGGCTGGTGGGGGCGGGGCACCACCTCCGGTGAACACTGAATGACCGACGACGGCACGAAGACAATCCTCGTAGTCGCCAACGAGACCGTCGGCGGGCGGGCTCTCATCGAGGCGGTGAAGAGGCGCGCGTCCGAAGGGAACGTGCACTTCTCCGTGATCTGCCCGCAGAACGAGCCGCGGCACGGCTACGTGGTCTACGACGACCTCGTCCGCCACGCGGCCGAGAACCGGCTGGAGATGACGCTGGCGGAGCTGCGCGAGGAAGGCATCGAAGCGGAGGGCGAGGTCATGGACCCCGACCCGTACCAGGCCACGATGGACGGCATCGCCCAGTTCCATGCGGACGAGGTGATCATCTCCACCCACCCGGAGACTCGCTCAGGCTGGCTGCGACGCGACCTCGTCCAGCGCATCCGGCAGGACAGCGGCGTCCCGGTCACGCACGTGGTCGTGGACCTCGACGCCGACCGCAAGCACAAGATCTCCACGCTCGTGGTCGCGAACCAGACCGTCGGCGGCCAGCCGCTCATCGACCTGCTCAAGAAGAAGGCGGCTGACGAGCCGCACACGTTCATCGTCGTAGTTCCGCAGGGCGAGGGCACGCGCCCGGAGGCCACCGAGCGTCTCGGGCAGACGCTGGCACGGCTCCATGAGGCGGGCCTCGAGGCCACGGGCCAGGTGCTGGACCCCGATCCATTCACGGCGATCCAGAACGCGCTCCAGTTCTACCGCGTCGACGAGATCGTGATCTCGACCTTCCCGGGCGAGCGCTCGGGGTGGCTGCGCCAGAACCTCATCGAGCGAACGAAGATGACCACGTCCAGCCCGGTCGAGCACATCGAGGTCAGCCAGGAAGCGGCTCAGGAAGGAGCGGCTGCCTGATGGAATCCGCGTCGGTCGCAGCGGGCGCACACGCTCACGAGCACGAGCACCACGGGCCGCCTCCGGCCAATCAGTCGTCCCGGGTCGACGCACAGACCCTCGGCATCTACCTCTTCATCATCTCGGAGATCATGCTCTTCGGAGCGTTCTTCACGGCCTACTTCTTTCTCCGGGTCGTGCAGGGCGATCCGTGGCCGGCCCCCGGCACCGACATCCCGGTGCTCGTGGCGGCGGTCAACACCGCGGTGCTGGTGTCCTCGAGCTTCACGATGCACTGGGCCACCGTGGCGGCCAAGAACGGCAACCGCCCCGCGATGCGAGCGGGCCTCTTCGCCACCTTCTTCCTGGGCCTGACGTTCCTCTCGGTGCAGATCAACGAGTACGTGCACCTCGGCTGGTCGCCGCAGGACCACGCGCAGGGATCGATCTTCTACGGCCTCACCGGGCTCCACGGCGCGCACGTCACCGTCGGCCTGATCCTGCTGCTGTTCGCGAACATCCGCGCCAACCGCGGGCACTTCAGCCCAGAGGCGCACCGCGGCGTCGAGGTGCCTGGCATCTACTGGCACTTCGTCGACGTGATGTGGATCGTCGTGTTCTTCTCGCTCTACATCCTTTGAGGGGCTGCAAACCTGCTTTGAGGGGCTGCAAACCTTCGGCTGGCTTCGTCCTCGGTCGGCCGTGTGCAGAGCACAACGGCCTCCCTGCGTCCTTGCCATCCTTGGTTTTCGCACTCAAAGTGCGTTCCTGATGCAGAATCCCCTTCGTTCAGAGGACGCGATGTTTCGTTTCCTCGTGTGGATCGCTGTCGCGGTGCTCGTGCTGATCGTGCTCGTCGTCGTCCTCAGGGCGATCCTCTGAACGACCTGGAGCTAGCCGAGCGGGCCGCTCGGCTGGGGGGCGACCTCCTGCTCGAGCGCTTCCACGGACCGCTCAAGGAGGTCCACAGCAAGTCCACGGTCACGGACCTCGTCTCAGAGGCCGACACGGCCTCGGAGGCCGCGATCAAGCGGCTCCTGGCCGACGAGCGGCCCGACGACGGGCTGCTGGCCGAGGAGGGCTCAGCGCACGACTCCGCGAGCGGGCGGCGCTGGGTGGTCGACCCGCTCGACGGCACCGTGAACTACCTCTACCGGCTGCCCGCCTGGTGCGTGAGCATCGCGCTCGAGGACGAGCAAGGCAGCGCGGTGGCCGTGGTCCACGACCCGCTCCGCGACGAGACCTTCACGGCCGAGCGCGGCGCGGGCGCGCGCCTCAACGGCGAGCGGATCCAGGTGAGCGGCGAGGACCGCCCCGAACGCGCGCTGATCGCCACGGGCTTCAGCTACAGCGCCGACCTGCGAGCGGCGCAGGCCGAGGTCGTCACGCGCGTGCTGCCGGTGTTCCGCGACATCCGCCGCGCCGGCGCCGCCGCGCTCGACCTGGCTTACCTGGCCGCCGGGCGCGTGGACGGCTACTACGAGCGCGGCCTGAAGGCGTGGGACTGGGCCGCGGCCCGCCTGCTCGTGACCGAGGCGGGAGGCGCCGTGGCGGACCTCGACGGTGAGCCGCACGGGCTCGCGGCCGCGTCGCCGCAGCTCCTGCCCCGCCTGCTGGAATTTGTGAGCTGAGACTTCCGATCCAACCAGGAGACCTGAATGGCTGAACGACTCGACGGCACGGTGGCGCTCGTCACCGGGGCAAGCAGTGGTATCGGCGAGGCGACCGCGGTGGCGCTCGCGGCACAGGGCGCGGCGGTTGCGGTGGCTGCGCGCCGCAAGGACCGCCTCGACAAGCTCGTCTCGCGCATCGAAGAGAACGGCGGCAAAGCGCTGGCCATCGAAGCCGACGTGACGAGCCAGGAGCAGGCGATCGCCGCGGTCGAGCGCACGGTGAGCGAGCTGGGCCGGCTCGACACGCTGATCAACAACGCGGGCGTGATGCTGCTCGGGCCGATCGTCGACGCTCCCACCGAGGAGTGGGACCGGATGGTCGCGCTCAACGTCCAGGGGCTCCTCTACTGCTCACATGCCGCGATCAAGCATCTGCTGAGCGCCGCGGAGACGTCGCCGCGCGGCGTGGCCGACCTGATCAACATCAGCTCGGTGGCGGGCCGCGTGGCGCGCATGGGGTCGGGCGTCTACAACATGACCAAGTGGGGCGTGGGCGCGTTCAGCGAGTCGCTGCGCCAGGAGGTGACCAAGCGGAACGTCCGGGTCTCACTGGTGGAGCCGGGAGCGGTGGCCACCGAGCTCACCGACCACCTGCGGCCAGAGATCCGCGACCAGACCAAGGACCGCTTCGCCGGCGTCGAGCGGCTGCATTCCGAGGACATCGCCGAGACCATCGAGTTCATCGTCACGCGCCCGCGCCGGGTCGCCGTGAACGAGGTTCTGATCCGGCCGACGGACCAGGAGTTCTAGTTCGTGCCGGTCACGCGCACGACCTCTTCCACGGTCGTGAGGCCCTGCTTGACCTTGTCCAGGCCGTCGCCGCGGAGGCGGCGCATTCCCTGCTGCACGGCCACCTCGGCAACCTCGGCGGCGGAGGCTCGCTGGAGCACCAGCGAGCGTATCTCGTCGGTGATTGGCATCGTCTCGTAGAGCCCGGTGCGGCCCTTGTAGCCGGTCCCGCCGCAGCGGCGGCAGCCGACTGCCTCATGGGCGCTGATGCCGGCGCTGACCTCGAAGCCGTTCTCCACGAGCGTGGCCTTGGTGACCTTGGTCGGCCGGCGGCACGCGGTGCAGAGCGTGCGCGCGAGGCGCTGAGCCACCACGCACTCGATCGAAGAGGCCACCAGGAAGGGCTCGATGCCCATCTCCACGAGACGCGTGATCGCCGTGGGGGCGTCGTTCGTGTGCAGCGTGGACAGCACGAGGTGGCCCGTGAGCGCGGCCTCAACCGCAATCTGCGCAGTGTCGTGGTCGCGGATCTCGCCGACCATGATGATGTTCGGGTCCGCGCGGAGCATCGAGCGCAGGCCGGTGGCGAAGGTCAGGTCCACCTTCTGGTTCACCTGCACCTGCTTGACGCCGTCGAGCTGGTACTCGACCGGGTCCTCGATGGTGATAAGCGTCTTGTCCGGCGTGTTCAGCGACTTCAGCGCCGCGTACAGCGTGGTCGTCTTGCCGGAGCCGGTCGGGCCGGTCACGAGCACGGCGCCGTAGCTGCGGCCAATCGCCTTCTCGAAGCGGGCGCGCTCGTCGTCATGCATCCCGAGGGCGTCGAGGTCCATCACGACGCTCTCCTTGTCGAGGATGCGCATCACCACCGACTCGCCGTTCACCGTCGGCATCGTGAGCACGCGGATGTCGATGTTGCGCCCGTCGACCTTGAGGCCCATACGGCCGTCCTGCGGCCGGCGGCTCTCGGAGATGTCGAGGTTGGCCATGATCTTCACGCGCGAGACCACGCCGGGCACCATGCGGCGCGGCACCGTCGTGGAGTCGGACACGACGCCGTCCACGCGGAAGCGAACGCGGGTCTCCTTCTCGGCGGGATCGAAGTGGATGTCGGACGCGCCGCGCTGCACGGCGTCGGCGATGATCGCGTGGACGAGCTTGATCACCGGCGCGTCGTCTGCGGTCTCGCGCAGGTCGGTGACCTCGATCTCCTGCGGGTCCTCGTCGGCGGGCTCCTGGATCGCGTCGTCGATCCGGCCCAGCTGCGACAGCAGCGCGTCGATGTCCTCGCGCGAGGTGACCGCGCGCCGGACCTCGAAGCCCGTCATCATCGCGACGTCGTCGACCGCGAGGATGTTGGTCGGGTCCGCCATCGCGAGCAGAATCGTGCGCTCGTCGAGGTAGGCGACCGGCACTGCCTGGTAGCGGCGCGCGGCGGCCGGGCTGACCAGGTTGGCGGCGCCCATGTCCGCCTTGAAGATCGAGAGATCGACGTAATCGAGCCCGAAGCGCTCGGCGACCGCGTGGGCGAGCTGATCGGGCGACAGGACGCCGGTCTCGAGCAGCACCTTGCCGGTGGGCTCGCCGTTCCCGCGCGCCTGCTCCACCGCGGCCTCGACGACCTCGGCGGTGGCGAATCCCAGCTCGACGATCACCTCGCCGATACGGCGGACCGAACGGCCGTGCCCAGACGGGTGGGTGAGGCCCGCCATCCTCTGCTCGGAGGACGGCTGGGAGCCGTTCTGCGGCAGGGCCTCGGCGGCCGAACTGTTCTGAGGCGGGTTCATCGATGCACCGGAATGAGGTCCCCAAGCCAGAACGGGGCGCCTCTAACCCCGCTTATCGGCAGGTAGTACGCGGTTCCGTAGCCCTGCCGGGCTTCTCGGCGAGCGAAAACCAAGGATGCCAAGGACGCAGGGAGGCCAGCTTGCTTCGGCAAGCGGCCGACCGAGGACGCAGGCAGCCGACGGTTTGCAGCCGCCGACTACTTGACGGTGAGGGTGCCCTTCATACCGCCCGCCTCGTGACCGGGGACCGAGCAGTAGAAGGTGTAGGTGCCGGGCTTGAGGTTGACGCTGACCTTGGAGGTTCCGCCCTGGCCCACGCGCGGACCCTGCTGGTTCACACCGTTGCCCTTGATCGATATGTCGTGCGTGATGCCCGACTTGTTGGGCATCTCGAGGGTGACCTGGCCGGCCTTCGCGTTGGCCTTGTTGAACTGGAAGGCCAGCGCGCCGCTCGGGTCGGCGGGAATCGTGAGCGTGCCGTTCTTCTCCACCGCCGGCTTGTTGCTCGTCTTGGGTTGTCCTGCCGCGGCCAGGTCGCCAGAGTCCTTGCCGGGGTTGGCCGCCGCGAAGCCGACGTATGCGGCCACGTCACGCGCATCGTCGCCCTTGTAGATGTTGTTCGGCATGATGCTGCCCCGGCGCACGTGGCCGATCTGAGAGTGCACAACTCCCTCGATGCCGGAGTCCTTGAACCCCTGAGCGCGCGCCTCGGCGAAGGCGGCGTCGAGGTTCGGCCCCTGGGTTCCCTTGGTGTTGGCGCGCGCCAGCGTGTGGCAGGCGCCGCACTTCGCCACGAACAGCGTCTTGCCGTTCACGAGGTCGGGCTTGCCGCCGCGCTCGTTGCAGCCGGCCATGAGGGCCACCGCCATTACGAGAGCGGCAGGTAGCGCCAGTACCCGCGTCCTTTCCCCTGACAGAGTCAAGGGCCGGAAGATTATCCGAGCGGCGGACGCCAGGGCTCGCCAGCATGTGTGGCGACGGGAAGCTCGTCCAAATGACCCTGAGCCGCGGCCATCACGCGCTCCGCCACGTGCTCCCAGCCGAAGTGCTCGTGCGCCGTTGCGGCCAGGGCTGCGCCCGCGTGCGAGCGCCTCTCAGGGTCGAGCGTCAGCCAGCTGACGAGCTTGCCCGCGATCTCCTCCACGGCGCCGTCCGAGACCTCGAAACCCAGCAGGCGCCCCAGATCCGGCTCGAGCGCGGGAGCCAGCATCGCGCTCACCTCGGCCAGCCCGGAATGCACCGCGGACAGGGGCAGCAGGCCGCACGAGGCCGCCTCTGCGGCCACCATCCCGAACGCCTCGGGGAACGTGCTCGGCACCACCTGCGCGAGGCAGGAGGGCAGGAGGTCCGGCAGGTCATCGTGCTCGAGCCGGCCCGTGAAGTGGACGCGCGCGGCGGCCTCCGGGGCGCTCGCCAGGTACTCCTCGCGCCGCTTGCCCTCCAGGGTGTCGAGGAAGGCGCGCAGGAAGCGCAGCTCGCTCCGGGGGCCGCCCTCCAGCTCGCGCCCCAGCGCCGCGATCTCGCGGAGATCATCGAGGTCCCCGGCCCCCAGCGCCGCCACGATGCGCTCACAGGCCTCGCGATAGGTGCCGAAGCCGACCACGCACAGCCGCGCGTTCGGCACCCGCGCGTACACCAGCGGCCAGGCGGCCAGCAGCAGGTCGATGCCCTTCGACACGATCAGCTTGCCCACGAAGCTCACGAGAGCGTCGCGCCCGGGGTCGAGATGGCGGAGGGCCGCGGAGGCGCCGGCGTCCCCGCCCCAACCCGCCGCGGCAGCCCCATCCAGGCGGTCTGCCAGGCCCCTGAGACGCTCCGCGGCCTCGTCCCGATCTAGCGGCCGGAAGCGGGCCACGTCCACGCCTGGAGGCCCGAGGCGCGTGCGATCGCGCGTCTCCGGCAGGAACTCCCACAGCACCTCGGCCATATGCCTCGAGCCCACCAGCACGCCGCGCGCGCCATTCACCCCCTCACGGGCATACGGCAGGAAGCGCTCGGGGTCGGGCCGCAGCGTGTACTCCAGCGCGCTGCCGTGGATCTTCACCGCGTACGGCACCTCGTCTGTCAGCGCGCGAGCGAGGATCACAGGGCCCATCAGCGCGTGGTTGGCCAGCGCGATGTCCGGCCGCACGCGCTGCGCCACGTCGCGGACGGCGCGCACGTTCGAGTCGATGTAGTGGCCGAGCTCCGCGTCGGTCAGGTCGAGGAAGCGCTTGGCGTCGAAGCCCTCGTACTGGTCGGCAACGTAGACGGGCAGCACGCGACCGATGTCGGGCAGGTAGGCCGTTATCCGGGCGCCGGGATCGCCATCCACGAGCAGCTCGCCGTCCTCCCAGCGTCCCGTGGCGCCCACGAGCGGCAGTTCCGCCGCGGAGCGGTCCTGGCAGAGGATGTGGACCTCGTGGCCAAGCGACGCCAGCGCCTCGATCAGGCTGGCGTTGTAGATGTTGCTGCCGGTACCGCGCAGCAGATAGCCGTGGAAAATGAGGATTCGCACAGAGCCTGTCTTTCACCTCCGCCCGCTGCAGTATGTTGGCCCGGTACCCCGGAAGGTGGCCCGTGGCGCTGATATGTTTCCGCGCTCATGCCGGAGCGCCAGAGATACCGACTTCGTGCCAGGTCCGACCGCGAGGTGATTCGCGAGGTCGAGCCTGGTGCCGTCTACGTGGACCGGGACAGTGGCGAGGAGTTCGAGGTCGTCGGCAAGCTGTTGCCGCTCGCACCGTCTCCCAGCAACCTGCCCTGGGCCGTGGAGAACCTGCGGCTGTGCGGCTGTTCGCTCGAGCAGCTCGTGCCCAAGGATCTGAACGACTGCCCGCACTGCGGACGTCGTCTGCCCGCCGTCGAGCGCTAGGCAGCTCCCAATGAGGCAGTCGTCCCTTCTCGCGTGCCTTCTTCTCGTGCTCGGCTTTGCCGTGGCCGGATGCGGCGGCGGCTCGAGCAACGACAGCGCGGAGACCATCCCGGCTCCTCCGCCGCTCACCACGCCCGGCAGCTCCACGCTGCCCGCGATTCCCGACACGGTTCCGACCACGCCCACGACCACGGTGCCGAGCAGCGGCGGGACCGGCAGCGGCACGCCGTCCTCGGGCGGTACCGCCGGCGGCGGGACCGTGACGCCTCAGGCGCCCAGTACGGCGCCGTCCGGAGGCGCCGCCCCGCCCTCAAGCGGCGGCGGCACCGGTGGCGGCGGAACGGGTGGCGGAGGTGGCAGCACCACGACGCCCTCGTCCGGCGGCACAGCCCCGGGGAAGTTCAATGAGTTCTGCCAACAAAACCCGGGTGCCTGCTGACAAGCCTGCAAACCGTCGGATACCTGCGTCCTCGTGTCTAGGCGTACTGACGTACGCCGTCGACCCTGCGTCCTTGGTCTCCTCGGTTTTCGGCTTCTCAGCTAGGCACCCAGCGCGTGGTTAAACGGTCCGGCGGTGGACCGGGCTTGGTGTCGCTGGGCGCCTGATCCGGGCTGGTGAGGGGGCCGGCAGTGGCTCGGCGCCGCGGCGTGGCACGTGGCGGCGTGGCTTCTGATGGTCACGCAGACGGCGATCCGCCGGGCGCCAGCGTCCGAGAGGCAGCGCCAGGCCGCCTCCGCCGCCGGGGCCACCGCGCGGCTCCGGCTCGTGGCCGCCACCGCCTGGCCCGCCTCCGCCGCCGTCGGAGTCGTCATCGTCACGCAGGCGGAAGAACCAGACGAGCCACACGACGAGAAGGCCCACGTCGAGCACCCGGAAGCCGATCATGAAGATCCAACCCTCCGTGCTCATCCGTCTCCCTCGGCGGCGTGCGCGGCCATCGTTGCGATGGTACCGCGATAGGGAAGGCCCGCCAGCCCCGAGCGGTTACTTCTTCTTCTTGGGCTGGGTCGGCGGGTTCGTGACCCGCGGATCCGGGATGAAGGTGACGGTGTACATCAGCCGCGCGGTCCGGTAGACGCAGCCGTACGAGGCCAGCTGTCCGCGCGTGACCTGGGCGGCCTTCTGCTGGACGTCATCGCAGTGCTTGGGGTCGCGCGAGGAGCGCCAGGCCTCGTCGTTGCCCAGGTTGACGGCGAACGCCGGCGCCCAGGTGGGCACGGTGAGGGCGACCACGTAGCCGGGCTTGACCGTGAGCGGCCGCGGCAGCGCGAAGGTGGGAGTCGAGCCGAAGTACTTGGTGAGGTCGAACGGCGGGCTGATCCCGGAGACCCGGTAGCGGTTCTTGGTGCCCGGCTTCAGGACCACGATCTGGGCCTGCGGCGGCGTGCCGAACAGCTTGTTGAAGAAGTCGGCGTCGCTCTTCTTGGGCTTGCCGAGCGTGATGCTGAACGCGACGACCTTGCCGCGCCGCTTGCGCTTGAACGGGTTCTTGGTCGTGCCCTGCTGCACCTCGAAGCCCGTCACCTGGCCGACGGCCTGACAGTTGTCGGGACAACTCACCGCCGGTGGCGAACTGGTCTGGCCGAGCTCGATCGGATGGTCCGCCGATGCGATGGCGACCACGATCAGGGCTCCCAGAGCCGTAACAATTGCTACAAACCGCTTCATGGGTCAGGGCATTGAACACGACCGAACGGCCGATGGTGCGCTCATTCGCCCCGAAAGATAAGAACTCCTGCAACGGAGGGACCGCCCGGGGGCAGTAGGGCGAGCGAAAACCGAGGATGCCAAGGACGCAGGGAGGCCGGCTTGCAATCGCAAGCGGCCGACCGAGGACGCAGGCAGCCGACGGTTTGCAGCCGCCCTGCAGCCGCCCTACTTGTAGCGGTAGGTGATGCGGCCGCGATCGAGGTCGTAGGGAGAGAGCTCGATCTTGATCCGGTCTCCCGGCAGGATGCGGATGTAGTGGCGCCGCATCTTGCCCGAGATGTGGCCGAGCACCTCGTGCCCGTTGTCGAGCTTGACCTTGAACATGGTGTTCGGGAGGGCCTCGACGACCTCGCCCTCCATCTCGATCTTTTCTTCCTTCGGCAAACCGCTCGTCATGCTAGCCGCAGGCCGCGAGACATCGCGGCGCGGCGACTAGATCTTTCTGACATTCACCGCCTTCGGGCCCTTGTCCCCGGCCTCCTCGTCGTAGGAGACCTTGGTGTTCTCCTCGAGCGATTTGAAGCCATTGCCCTCAATGCCGCTGTAGTGGACGAAGAGGTCGCGATCGCCTTCATCGGGTGTGATGAAGCCGAAGCCCTTCTCGTCGTTGAACCACTTCACGGTACCGGTCGCCATGCTGCACCCTCCTCCTTCGTCCACGGTGGTGCCAGCGCAAACGTACCATCGTTTAGCGGGCAGAATCCAGCCCGCGGGAAGCGCTTTTTTTCCGCAGTTAGCTGCCCTTGAACGACGCGTTTCCGGGGCCGTCCCTGAGGAACGACTCGACAGCGGCCTGGAGGTCCTCCGTGTCGAACAGCGCGGAGGCGATCTCGCGGATCCGCGCATCCGCTCCGTGGGTCCCCTCCTCCACCGCGACGCGCACCAGGCGCTTGGTGGCCGCGTGCGCCTTCGTCGGCCCCGCCGCCAGCTCGGTGGCGAACTTCATCGTCTCCTCCGCGAGCTGGTCGTCCGGGAAGACGCGGTTCACCACGTTCCAGCGCTCGAGCGTCGCGGCATCGAACAGCTCTCCGCTCATCACGAGCTCGCGCGCCCGGGCGGGGCCGGCGCGCTCCGCGATCCGCTGCGGCCCGCCGCCCGCCGGCGTGAGGCCGACGACCTTCTCCACCAGTCCGAACTTGGCCGATTCGGCGGCGAAGATCAGGTCGCAGCCCAGCGCGGCCTCGAGTCCCCAGGTGAGGCAGAGGGAGTGCACGCTGGCCAGCGTGGGCAGCGGCATGTCCTCGAGCTTGTGCGCCACGCGCACAAGGCCCTGAAAGATCTCGTCCGCTTCGTCGGGCGTTTTCCCCTGGAAATGATGGACATCCACACCGCCGGTGAAAGCCCGGCCCTCGGCTCGGAGCACGAGCGCCCGCACCCCGTCCGACTCGGCCTGGTCGAGCGCGCTCTCCAGGTCCGCCTGCAGCTCCGGCGTCCAGAGGTTGAGCGGCGGCGAGCTCAGGACGACGACCCCGACATCGCCCTCCCGCTCGAGGCGGACGTGCTTGTCAGCCACGCAGCTCGGCCGCCACGCTGGCCAGCTCCTCGGGCGTGGCCGGCTGGGGCCGCGTGGGGAGCTGGAGCGGATCGCCGACGTAACGAGGGATCGAGTGGATGTGGAAGTGGAAGACCGTCTGCCAGCCCGCGGCACCGCACGAGTTGAGCAGGTTCACGCCGTCGCAGCCGAGCCTGTCCTTCTGCATCTGCGCAAGCCGCTTGGCTCCCTTCGCCGAGGCGGCGAGATCCTCGTCGGAGATCTCGAGCAGGTCGGTCGAGTGGTTGCGCGGGATCACGAGCGCATGGCCGCGCGTCCAGGGGTTGATGTCCATGAACGCGGCCGTCCCGTCCTCGTCCTCCCAGAGGAACTCGGCCGGGATCTCGTGCGCGAGGACCTTGCAAAAAATGCAGTTTGGATCGGTCATAGGGAGCGGAACGTTAACTGAGGGCGCTAGTTCCTAGTTCCTGGTTCCTAAAGCCAGCCGACCCTCTTGAAGTAGCGCCAGAGCCCTCCGCAGATCAGCAGGATCACGAGGATCACTGCCGGGTAGCCGAAGCGCCAGCGCAGCTCCGGCATGTGGTCGAAGTTCATGCCGTAGATCCCGGCGATCATCGTTGGCACGACCGCGATGGCCACCCAGGCTGAGATCTTGCGCATGTCGTCGTTCTGACGAACGCTGATCTGCGTGAGGTTGGCCTCGAGCACGCTCGTGAGCATGTCGCGGAAGCCGTCGAGGATGCTCACCACCTTGAGCAGGTGGTCGTACACGTCGCGGAAGTAGGACTGCACGTGCTCGTGGATGAGCGGCGCGTAGTCCCCGCGCGCGAGCCGCATCAGCGGCTCGGCCAGCGGCGAGGTGGCGCGGTAGAAGTCGAGCACCTCGCCCTTGAGCTTGTAGATGCGCTCCGCGGGGTTCGCGCGCGACTCCGAGAACACCTGGGCCTCGATCTCGCTGATGTCGTTCTCCACGCCGTCGACCGCCGGGAAGTACTCGTCCACCACGTGGTCGACGATCGCGTGCAGAACGCTGCTCGTGCCGCAGCGCAGCATGTCCGGGTTTGCCTCGATCCGCTGACGCGTTCCCTTGAGCCCGCTGCCCTCGCCGTGGCGGACGGTGACGATGAAGTCCTCGCCGACGAACAGCATGATGTCGCCGAGCGTGATCACCTCCTTCGGGTCCACGTAGCGGGCCGTCTTCAGCACCACGAACAACGTGTCGCCGTAGGTCTCGATCTTCGGCCGCTGGTGCGCGGTGATCGCGTCCTCGACCGCCAGCGGATGGAGAGCGAACTCGCGGGCCACCGCGTCGAACTCCTCTTCGGTCGGCTCATAGAGGCCGATCCAGACGAACGAGTTCTCCTTCTGTGCGGCTCGGAACGCCTCGTCGAGATCGAAGTGCCCGTCGGAGCGGCAGCCGTTCGTATAGACCGCGCAATCGACGATCATCGTGCGGGATTCTGCTCCCTCAGCCGGCGGGCAAGCGCCACCGCCTCTTCACGCGTCTCGGCCTCGCCGGTGAAGCGCGCCTCGCGCAGGCGGGCGAGCAGCTCGCCGAGCTCAGGACCCGGGTCGATTCCCAGCTCCTCCGCCAGCTCGCCCCCGCGCAGCGGCGGCTCGGGCGGATCGGCGCGCCACTCAAGTGCCTCTGCCATCAGCTCGCGCGCGAGGTCGAGATGTTTCTTGATGGCGTCCTCGGCGTTCTTGCCGCGAGTGGCCAGGCGGTCCGCGCAGGTGAGCAGGGTCACCTCCACCTCCACCGGCTGGCAGCGCTGGAGGTACTCGTAGATGCGCTCTCGGCTCAGCGGCCGCTCGTGCACCAGGAAGCCGAGCACCAGGTGGTGACGGGTCACGCCTGCCAGCAGCTCGCGCAGCCGCTCGCTCGTCTTCAGGCGGCGGCAGAGGTCGCGGATCATCTCGGCGCCCGCCTTGTCGTGACCGATGAAGGTCACGCGGCCGTCGGGGCGCACGCCGCGCGTTGCCGGCTTGCCGCAGTCGTGGAGCAGGGCGGCGAAGCGCAGCGCCTGCCAGCCGGTCAGCTCGTCGGCGAAGGGCTCGCTCATCAGGCGGTCAAGCGGCTCCGCCAGCTCGCCGAACACGCCTTCGGGGTCGTGCTCGAGCGCCAGGTGGCAGCGCAGCACCTCGATCGTGTGGTCGTGCACGTCCAGGTGGTGGAAGTGGCTCTGCTCCACCCCGTGGAGCGCGTACAGCTCCGGCAGCACCACCGCGGTCAGGCCGAGCTCATCGGACAGCGCGAGGCCGTCGATCACACGGTCCGCGCTCACGATGCGGCGCAGCTCCTGGAACACGCGCTCGGCGGCTGCGTTGCGGACCAGCGGGGCGGCTTGTTGGGTTAGGTGTCGGGTGTCGGGTGTCGGGTGCAGGTCCAGCTCGGCCGCGAAGCGCGCGAGGCGCAACGGACGCAACGGATCGTCCGCGTATGCCGACTCCTCGACGGTCGGGCCGCCTATTACGCGCAAGGCCTTGTTCTCGAGGTCCTGAAGTCCGCCTTGTGGATCGTGGGGCTCCCCGCCGGCGAGCGGCACGGCTATCGCGTTCACGGTGAAGTCGCGCCGTGCCAGATCGGCGTCGATGCCCTCGCCGTGCATCTCCGTCACGTCGCAGGTCCAGGTGCGATCCGGGTCCATCGCGCGCCATGCGCCGAACGCCTCGGACAACGGGAACACGGGGCCGCCCACCGCTCGCGCGAGCTTGCGGGCGACCCTCTGGGAATCGCCGCGCACCGTCAGATCGAGGTCGCGTACGGGCCTGCCGAGCAGCGCGTCGCGCACGGTGCCACCCACGATCCAAAGCTCGTCGGCTTCGCCCGCCAGCGCCTCGCGAGCCGTCTTGACGAGCGGCTCGGCGGCTAGCCGGTCGCTCAGGTCTGCCCGCGCCATTGCCTGCGCACTCTGGGGCTGAGCCCGCAGGTGACCTCGTAGTTGATCGTGCCGATCCGCTCCGCGACCTCCTCCGCGCGGATCGTCTCGCCTGCCTGCGAGCCGATCAGCACCGCCGGCTCGCCCGGCTGGATATCGGTCTCCGGGCCGAGCTCGACCGTGATGTTGTCCATGCTCACCGTGCCGATCAGGGGATGCCGGCGGCCCTTCACCAGGACGTCGCAGTTGTTCGTGAGTGCGCGGCGCCAGCCGTCGCCATAGCCGATCGGCACCGTGCCGACCCAGGTGGGTTCGCCCGCACGCCATCTCCGCCCGTAGCCCGCGCTCTCACCGCGCTCGAAGCGCTTGACCGCCGCCACGTACGACTCGAGCGACAACGCGGGCTCGAGCCCGCGCTCGGCGGGGTCGCGCTGGAAGGGATCGAGGCCGTAGATCGCCACGCCGCAGCGCACCATGTCGAAGTGCGCGCCCGGGTCGCGATAGGTGGCCGCGCTGTTGGCGGCGTGCAGGACGACGTCCGGGTGCTCCTGCTTGAGGCCGCGCGCGAAGGGAGTGAACGCGTCGAGCTGGGCGGGGAAGTGCTCGTCCCCCTCCTCATCCGCGGTGGCGAAGTGCGTCATCGCGCCGGCGAGCTTGAGCCGCTCGTCGCCCGCCGCGATCTCGGCGACGGCGCGCGCCGCCGCAACGTCCTTGGTACCCAGGCGGCCCATGCCGGTGTCGAGCTTCACGTGCACGTTCACAGGCACGGTGCCGGGCGTGTGCAGGGCGGCGAGCGCGCGGGCGAAGCGCTCGTCCCACACCACCACGTCGGCCACCGCCTCGATCGCGGTCTTCGCCTCCTCGTGCGTGAGCGCTCCCATCACGAGGATGCGTGTGTCCACACCATGGCGGCGCAGCTCCGCGGCCTCCCCCGCGGTGGCGACCGCCAGCCAGTCCGCGCCGCCGGCCAGCGCGGCCTTCGCGCACCAGGCGTCGCCGTGGCCGTACGCGTCGGCCTTTACGACCGCGCACAGCCGCGAACCGTCATTCAGCAGGGAGCGCAGGTGCGCGCAATTGCGCTCCACCGCGCCGAGGTCGATGTGCGCGACCGCGCGCTCAACCACCGCGCAGCTCCCGCATCGCGGGCGCGAGCGCCTCGATCACGTCGCCGGCGATCACGTGGTCGGCGCCGTGGCGGTCTGCCGCGACCATCCCCGCGCGCGCGTGCGCGAGGGCGCCCGCCGCTGCCGCCTCGAATGCGTCGAGACCCTTTGCCAGGAATGCGCCGATCACGCCGGACAGCACATCACCGGTGCCGGCGGTGGCGAGTGCGGGCGTGGCGCCGGGGCTGATCGCCACCGGCCCACCGGGCGCGGCGACGATCGTGTCATCGCCCTTGAGCAGCACCACACAGCCGCTCTCTTCCGCGGCCGCACGAGCGCACGACAGACGGTGCGCCTCAACGTCGTCCGAGTCGGTGGCGAGCATGCGCGCCAGCTCGCCGGCGTGCGGAGTCAGCACCGTCGGCCCCGGCCGGCCCTTCAGCAGGCCGAGCTTGCCGCCGTGCGCGTTCAGGCCGTCGGCGTCGATCAACAGCGGCTTGTCCACCTCCCGCGCCACCACGCGCGCGAACTCCAGGGCGGCGCCCGTGCGGCCCAGCCCCGGTCCGAGCACGAGCGCGCCCGCGCGCTCCGCGAGCTGCTTGACCTCCTCGACGCCCTCTGGGGTGTGCGCACCGTCCTCCTCCGGCAGCGCGTGAGCCATGCCCTCGAGCAGCTTGAGCTGAAGCACCGGCTGCGCCGACCGCGGTACCGCCACCTGCACGTAGCCGGCGCCCGCGCGCTGCGCCGACAGCGCCGCCATCGTCGGGGCGCCCGTGAGCGCGGCCGATCCGCCCACCACGACCACCGTGCCGGACTTGAACTTCGAGCCGTCCTGCGCCCGCCGAGGCACCAGCTCGATCACCCGCTCCGAGATCACTCCGGCCACCTGCGGCGCGGGCGCGCCGCGCGGCACGCCGATCTCCACCACCTCGACCGCGCCCGTCAGGCCCTTGCCCGGGTTCACCTGCAGGCCGATCTTCGAGCCGTGGAAGGTGGCGGTCACCTGGGCGCGGATGGCATCGCCGTGCACCTCGCCCGTCGAGGCATCGACCCCCGACGGCACGTCGCACGCGACCACCGGCGCGTCCTGCTCGTTGATCGCCCGGAGGGCGCTCGCCATCGGCTCGCGCACCTCACCGGAGAAGCCGGTGCCGAGCAGCGCATCGGCCACCACGCTCGAGCCTTCGAGCATGCCGGCATCAAATGGCAGGGGCGGCTCGCCGGGCAAGCGCTCGAGATTCACCCGCGCGTCCCCCTTCAGGCCGGCCGGATCGCCGACGGCCAGCACGTCCACCCGCATGCCGTCCTCGCGCAGGATGCGCGCGGCCACCAGGCCGTCGCCGCCGTTGTTGCCCT
>Ga0070681_10001915_pt1 | contig 18769 bp, 15 predicted proteins | sample KBSC83BmetaG_FD_65650 | JGI IMG/M metagenome (GOLD analysis project Ga0070681, IMG submission 65650) | Corn rhizosphere microbial communities from Kellogg Biological Station, Michigan, USA - KBS C8-3B metaG | ecosystem: Host-associated > Plants > Roots > Rhizosphere | place: USA: Michigan... | reverse complement strand
TGAACGGCACGGTGTCGTCGGTCGCGTTGCGTCGCAACGGGGCGATTGCCGAGGTCGGCCTCGACAGCGGCCCGCTCAACCTGGTCACCAGGGTGTTGCTGCGCAGTCTCAATGCCGCGCTGACCGAGCTCGACGCCGACGGCGGCGTCCGCTGCGTCATCCTGCACGGCGGCTCCGCGCGCGCCTTCTGCGCGGGCAGCGACATCAACGAGTTCGCGGCGCTTCGTCACGATGCGAGCGAGCACAAGATCCTGTTCGAGGACATGGTGCTGCGAAGGCTCGCGCAGCTTCCGATGCCGACGATCGCCGCGATCGACGGGCCCGCGCTCGGCGGCGGATTCGAGCTGGCGCTCGCCTGCGACCTCCGCGTCTGTCGGAAGGGCGTCGCATTGGGCCTCACCGAGTCGCGGCTTGGCGGCCTGGCCGGCAACGGTTCGGTCCGGCTCGCGCGGCTCGTCGGGCCCGCGCGTGCGAAGGAATTGCTGTACACCGGCGAGGCGATCGACACCGAGCGCGCACTCGCGTGGGGCCTCGTGAACCGCGTCGCCGTCGAAATGAGCGCGCTGGACGCGGCGCGCGCGCTGGCCGCGACGATCGTCGCCAGGGGACCGCTTTCGAACCGCCTCGCGAAGAAGCTCGTCGACGCGGCGCAGGACGTCGCGCTCGACGCCGCACTGTCGCAGTCGACGGACGCGCAGCAGCGGATCTTCGACAGCGACGACCTGCACGAAGGCGTGCAGGCGTTCTTCGCGAAGCGCGAGCCGCGGTTCGCGGGCCGCTGATGACGGCGTCTGCGACGGCTTCGGAAGCGGCGACCGCGTGCGAAGGCGGGGCGCGTTCCGAAAGTGCTGCAGCGCTGATGGGACGCGCCGCCGTGCTGATCTGGAACGACGTCGCGCCGGAAGGACGTGAGCGCTTCTATGCGTGGCACGATCGCGAGCACGTTCCCGAGCGTCTCTCGCTCCCCGGATTCCTGCGCGGCCGCCGCTATGCGCGGCCCGGACATTCCCCCGAGTGGCTGACGCTGTACGAAGCGGTCGCCGTCTCGGCCCTGGTGTCGCCGGTGTACCTCGCGAGGCTCAACGCGCCAACGCCTGCGACGACGCGGACGCTCGCGTTCTTTCGCAACACGTCGCGCGCCGTCTGCCGGCTCGTCCATTCGATGGGATCGAGCAGCGGCGGCCACCTGCTGGCGCTGCGGATGAGCGTGGATCCGGCGCGCGCCGACGCGATGTGCCGGTATCTTCGAGACGACGCGTTTCCGCGCGCTCTCGCGGGAACCGGCGTCGTCGCGTGCCATCTGTACGCGACCGACGCCCCGGCGAGCCACGTCGACACCGCCGAATCGAGCACGCGCGCGTTCGACGTTCCGGCCTGGGTTCTGCTCTGCGAGGCGAGCACGGCCGACGCCGCCGAACGATCGCGCGAGATTATCGCAGCGGGCGAATTCGCGCGGCTCGGCGTTGACGTCCGTCGCGACGCGGCCGTCTACGCGCTCGAGCTTTGCAGGATCGCGCCGGCGGCGCTCGCGCCGCTCGCGTCGGAGGCCGCGGCATGAACGTCGTCGTCACCGGGGGCGCCGGCTTTCTAGGACAACGCCTCGCGCGGAAGCTCCTGGCGCGCGGAGCGCTGTCGGCGCCCGACGGTCGACGCGAACCGATCGAGCGTCTCGTGCTGCTCGACGTCGTCCCCGCATCCGATTTCGGCGATCCGCGCGTTCGCGTTATCGCAGGCGACCTGAGCGACGCGGAGGTCGTGCGCGAGGCGTTCTCAGCCGGCGCCGCGAGCGTCTTTCACCTCGCCGCCGTCGTCAGCGGCCAGGCGGAGGCCGATTTCGACCTCGGGATGCGCGTGAACCTCGATGCGTCGCGGCTCGTGCTCGAAGCATGCCGCGCGAGCGGACGGAAGCCGCGTGTGCTGTTCACGAGCTCGGTGGCCGTGTACGGCGGCGAATTGCCGCCGCTCGTCGACGACCGCACGGCGCTCACGCCGCAATCGTCGTACGGCGTGCAGAAGGCGATCGGCGAGCTGCTGCTCGGCGACTACACGCGCAAGAGGTTCGTCGACGGACGGGTCGCGCGGTTGCCGACGATCAGCGTGCGTCCCGGTCGCCCGAACCGGGCGGCCTCGTCGTTCGCGAGCGGGATCATTCGCGAGCCGCTCAACGGAGAAGCCAGCGTGTGCCCCGTCGGGCCCGACCTTCGGCTTTGGCTGCTGTCCCCGCGGCGCGCGATCGACTGCCTGATCAATCTGCACGAGATCCCCGCGGAGAGGCTCGGGAGGGCTCGCAGCGTCAACCTGCCGGGCGTCTCGGTATCGGTCGCGCAGATGATCGACGCGCTGCGCGTCGTGGCCGGTAACGCCGCCGCACAGCGCGTCCGCTTCGAGCGCGATCCGGTCATCGAGCGGATCGTCGGAAGCTGGCCTTCGGCGTGGGACGTGACGCGCGCGACGTCGCTCGGGCTCGAAGGCGACATCGATTTCGAAGCGATCATCCGCGCGTACGTCGAGGATGATCGGTAACCAAAAAGATACGGCTGATTCATGGAAAAGATATCAGCGGACGAAGCCGCCCGGCTGGTCGAAGACGGCGACGCGATCCTGATCAGCGGCTCCGGTGGCGGTCATTCGGTGCCCGAGGCGCTGCTTGCCGCCGTCGAGCGACGCTTTCTCGCTGAGCGCAAGCCGCAAGCGATCACGTCGGTCAGCATCGTCGGCATCGGCGACCGCGCGGCGCTCGGCGCGACGCATCTCGCGCACGAGGGCCTGCTGAAGCGCGCGATCACCAGCGCGCTCGTCGATTCGCCGGGGCTCGTCCGCCTCGCCGCCGACGACAGGATCGAGGCGTACACGCTGCCGCAGGGCGTGCTGTCGCAACTGATGCGCGACATGGCCGCGGGGCGTCCGGGCCTGATTACGAAGACGGGCCTGCACACGTTCGTCGATCCGCGTCAGCAGGGCGCGCGGCAGAGCCCCAGAACGCCGCCCGACTTCGTCGAGGTCGTCGAGCTTGCCGGCGAGGAGTGGCTGTTCTTCAAGCCCGTTCCGGTGAACGTCGCGTTCCTGCGCGGCACCACCGCCGACGAGGACGGCAACGTCACGATGGAGGAGGAGGCGGTTCTCGGCGAGATGCTGGCGATGGCGCAGGCGACGCGCCGCGCCGGCGGCATCGTCGTCGTGCAGGTCAAGCGAATGGCAAGCCGCAACACGTTGCCGGCGAAACAGGTGCGAATTCCGGGCATCCTCGTCGACTTCGTCGTCGTCGATCCCGAGCAGCGACAGACGTACGCGACGCACTACGACCCGAGCTATTCCGGCGAGCTGCGGATACCGATCGACGACATCAAGCCGTTGCCGTTCGGGCCGCGCAAGGTGATCGTGCGGCGCGGCGCGATGGAGCTTTTCCCCGGCGCGATCTGCAACCTCGGCGCCGGCGTGTCGACGGGCATCTCGACGATCGCGGCCGAGGAGGGGCTGCTCGAAGCGGTACATCTGACGAACGAGCAGGGCATCATCGGCGGGGCGCCGATCACCGGCCGCGATTCGGGCGGCGGCCAGAATTTCGCAGCGATGATCGAGCAGCCGGCGCAGTTCGATTTCTACGACGGCGGCGGGCTCGATCTCGCGTTCCTGTCGTTCGCCGAAGTCGATGCGCAGGGCAACGTGAACGTGAGCCGGTTCGGCGACCGGATCATCGGCGTCGGCGGCTTCATCGACATCAGCCAGAACGCGAAGTGCGTCGTGTTCGGCGGCACGCTGACGGCGGGCGACCTCGATATCGGCTGGGAGAGCGGCAGGACGGTAATCCGCAGGGAAGGCCGGCATCGAAAGTTCGTGCCGAAGCTCGAGCAGATCTGCTACAGCGCCGACATCGGCCGCGCGAACGGACAGGTCGCGCTGTTCATCACCGAGCGCGCCGTCTTCCGTGTCGGCCGGGACGGCCTCGAGCTGATCGAGATTGCGCCGGGGCTCGACGCGGAACGCGATGTCGTCGCGCAGATGGACTTTCGGCCACGCATTGCGCCCGACCTGCGCGTAATGGACGCGCGCATCTTCGAGCCCGGAAACATGGGTCTCGCCGGCGACGTGCAGCGCAAGCCGCCGCGCCACCGATCGCCGCGGGTTGCGCAATGGTACGCGGCGCGCAAGGCGGCGAGCCGATGATGGGGGGCGCGACGATCACCGGCGCGACGCGCCTCTACGCGATCGTCGGCGACCCGATCGCGCAGGTGCGTTCGCCGGAGGTGTTCACGCAGCGCTTCGCGGAACAAGGCGTCGACGCGGTGATGATTCCGCTGCACGTTCCCGCGGATCGGTTCGACGCAATCGTTCCGGCGCTCCTTGCGCTGGGCAATCTCGACGGCGTGCTGGTCACGGTTCCGTTCAAGGCGCGGATGGCGGCGCACGCGACGCGCGTCGGCGTGACCGCGGCGACGATCGACGCCGTGAATGCATTGCGACGCGAAGCGGACGGCTCGTGGACCGGCGACATGTTCGATGGCGTCGGGTTCGTGCGCGGCGCCGGGCGCAAGGGCGAGCGTATTGCCGGCCGGCGCGTGACGCTCTTCGGCGCCGGTGGCGCCGGCAGCGCCATCGGCTGCGCACTCGCGCAGGCGGGCGTCGCGTCGATCGACATCGTCGATACCGACGCACGGAGGGCGGCGCGCCTCGTCGAAACGCTGACACGGGCCTTCCCGCGCTGCGCGTTCATCACTGCGCGTGGCGTTCGCGACGGCAATGACATGATCGTCAACGCGTCGCCGGTCGGCATGCGGCCCGATGACGGACTGCCGGGCGCGATCGGCCGACTCGATCCTTCAACGCTCGTCGGCGACGTCGTCATCACGCCGGCGCCGACGGCGCTGATCCGCCATGCGACGCAATGCGGATGCGCGTGGGTCGACGGACGCGACATGCACGGCGGGCAGGTCGACGCGCTGCTCGCGTTCTTCGCCGGCGCGGCGCGCGCCGGCAACGCATCGGCGCCGGACGCGGCGCACTGAGCCCCGAAGCGAAACGCCTTTCCATGGCTCACGTCCCCGCCGAACGCTGCCTCGCGATCATCGAGCTCCTTGCCGACGGTGCGCGCGCGATGCCGCTCGGCGACATCGCCGAGCGCCTCGCGTTGCCGAAGAGCGGCGCGCATCGGTTGCTCGCGACGCTCGTCGATCTCGGGTGGGCCGAGAAGGATGCCGACACGAGCTTCTATCGGCTGACGATGCGCCTCGCGGTGCTCGGCCAGCAGTTCTACGTCGCGACGGGCATCCCCGATATGTGCCAGCCGCTGCTCGACCGTCTCGCGCAGTCGTGCCACGAATTCGCGCGCCTCGCCGTCGTCGACGGTCATTCGCTCGTCTGGGTCGCGCACGCGCAGGGCGCGACGGCGGGACTCATGTACCAGCCTTCGCTCACGTCGAACACGGTGCCGCTGTTCGCGACGGCGAGCGGCAAGGCGTGGCTCGCGACGCTGCCGGGCGACCAGGCGCTGACGATCCTGATGAAGAACGGCGGCGTGCGCAACGCCGATCGCTATGGCCCGAACGTCGTGCGCTCGATGGAGGCTTTCCTGCGGGAGGTCAAGGCGACGGCGCGCCGCGGATACGGGATCGCGCTGAGCGAAGCGGAATTCGGCGTGACGGCGGTCGCCGCCGCCATTCGGGCCGGCGCCGGCGACGCCGGCCCCGCGCTCGGCACCGTCAGCATCGCGGGACCGAGCGCGCGCATCACCGAAAAGCGCGCGCACGAGCTCGCGCCGCTGGTGCTGCAAAGCGCCCGCGAGCTGTCGACCATGTGGCCGCTTCGCGTCGGCACCGGCACGAAGGTGCGGCAACCCGACGGCGAGCCGCGCGCCGTGCGGCGGACGGCGGCGGTCTGACGCGCGGCGACGTCACGCCATGCCTTCGCTTCGTCTGGGCTGCATCGCCGACGACTTCACCGGCGCGACCGACCTCGCGAACAACCTGGTGCGCGCCGGCATGCGCGTCGTGCAGGCGATCGGCGAGCAGCGGGAGCGCTTCGACGACGACGCCGACGCGATCGTCGTCGCGCTGAAGACGCGGACGATTCCGCGCGACGAGGCCATCGCGCAGTCGCTCGCGGCACTCGAGTGGCTGCGCGCGCAGGGCGCGGAGCAGATCTACTTCAAGTACTGCTCGACGTTCGACAGCACGCCGCAAGGCAACATCGGACCGGTGACCGAGGCGCTGATGGGCGCGCTGGCAGACCGCGCCGGCGCGGACTTCACGATCGCGACGCCGGCGTTTCCGGACAACGGTCGCACCGTCTACAACGGGTATCTCTTCGTCGGCGACGTGCTGCTGAGCGAAAGCGGGATGCGCAATCATCCGCTGACGCCGATGGCCGACGCGAACCTCGTGCGCGTGCTGCAGGCGCAATGTACGCGCAAGGTGGGTCTCGTCGACTATCGCGTCGTCGCGTGCGGCTGCGACGCGATTCGCGCGCGCTTCGACGCGCTTCGCGCCGACGGCGTCGCGATCGCGATCGTCGATGCCGTGTCGAACGACGATCTGCTGCGTCTGGGCCCCGCACTTGCGCAAATGCCGCTCGTGACGGCGGGCTCCGGCGTCGCCATCGCGTTGCCTGCGAATTTCGGCATCGTGCCGTCGACGGCGGCGAGCGCGCTGCCGCACGCAGCCGGCGCGCAGGCGGTGATTGCCGGTAGCTGCTCGCAGGCGACGAATCGCCAGGTTCGGGCATTCATCGACGGCGGCGGCGCTGCGCGACGCATCGATCCGCTCGCGATCGCGGCGGGTGTCGACGTGACGCGCGACGCGCTCGCCTGGTGCCGATCGCATCTTGCGCGCGGACCCGTCCTGCTCTACTCGACGGCCGAGCCGCGAGACGTGCAATCGGTGCAGCAACGGCTTGGCGTCGCGCAGGCGGGTTCGATGACGGAACAGACGCTCGGCGCCATCGCGCGCGGGCTCGTCGATCTCGGCGTGCGCCAGTTGATCGTCGCCGGCGGCGAGACGTCGGGCGCATGCGTGCAGGCGCTCGAAATCGCGAGGATGAAGGTCGGTCCGCAGATCGATCCGGGTGTGCCGTGGTGCTGGGCGAGGACCGACGCGGAGCGCGGCGCAGGCGTTCATCTCGCGCTCAAGTCCGGCAATTTCGGCGCCGACGATTTCTTCGCCAAGGCGTTCGGGATGCTGCAATGAACGAGGTCGAGGCGCGCGACGCAATCTGCCGCGTCGGGCAGAGCCTGTTCGCGCGCGGCTACGTTCACGCGACCGCTGGCAACATCAGCATACGCCTCGACGACGCGGCTGGCGGCGGCTGCCTGATCACGCAGACCGACGCCTGTCTGGGCTTTCTCGAGCCGGGGCGACTCGCGCGCATCGATCCGAGCGGCCGGCAGACCGACGGCGATCCCGCGAGCAAGACGATCGCGCTTCATCGCCGGATCTACGCGGCGGTGCGCGCATTCGATCGCGACACGGCGTGCGTGATCCACACGCACAGCACGCATTGCGTCGCGTTGACGCTCGGCGCGCACGAGGCGGAGCTCTTGCCACCGATCACGCCGTATTTCGTGATGAAGGTCGGGCACGTTCCGGTCGTTGCCTATTGCCGGCCCGGCGCCTCGGAGGCTGCCGACGCGGTCGCGCAGGCGATCGCGCGCTACGGCAAGGCGGGAACGCCGATCCGTGCGGTGATGCTCGAGCGCCTCGGACCGACCGTCTGGCACGATACGCCCGCGGCGGCGATGGCGGTGCTCGAGGAGCTCGAGGAGACGGCGCGCCTCGCGTGCCTCGTCCGCGACGTGGTACCACTCGGTGAAGCGCAGATCGACGAGCTGCGCACGACGTTCGGCGCACGTTGGTGAGCTGTTTCGCAACACGCGAAGGCCGGGCGTGAAGACCATCCGCTGGGGCATGATCGGCTGCGGAGAGGTTGCCGAGGTGAAGAGCGGTCCCGGCTTCTACGAGGCGCGAAACTCGCAGCTCGTCGCGGTCATGCGGCGCAACGGTGCACTGGCCGCCGACTTCGCGCGCCGCCACGGCGTACCGCGCTGGCACGACGACGCCGACGCGATCATCGGCGCCGCTGACATCGACGCCGTCTACGTTGCGACGCTGACGGACACGCATCGCGACTACACGCTGCGCTGCGCCGCCGCCGGCAAGGCAGTCTATGTCGAGAAGCCGATGGCGCTCGATCTCGCGCACTGCATCGAGATGGTCGACGCATGCCGCGCGGGCGGCGTCCCGCTCTGGGTCGCGTATTACCGGCGCGCGTTGCCCCGGTTCGTCGCCGTGCGCGAGCTGATCGAAGCGGGCGAGATTGGCGACGTGCGCGTCGTCACCGTGCGCCAGACGCAGCGCGCGCCGACGCCCCGTGACTTGAGCGCACACGCGCTCGCCTGGCGCGCCGATGCTGCGCGGGGAGGCGGGCTCTTCTTCGAAGGCGTCGGTCACACCCTCGATGTGCTGGATTACCTCGTCGGGCCGGTCGCCGGCGTGCACGCGTTCGCCGGCAACCAGGCCGGCGCGCATGCGACCGAGGATGTCGTCGTCGCGAGCTTTCGCTTCGCATCGGGCGTCTACGGCAGCGGGACGTGGTGCTTCGCGAGCGACGAGAACGACGAGTACGTCGAGTTGACCGGATCGCGCGGCGCACTGCGCTTCTCGGTAACGCGGGCGTTCCCGATCCGGATCACGTCGTCGGGCCATACACGCGAACTGCTCATCGCCGATCCGCCGCACGTCCAGCAGCCGCTGATCCAGTCGATCGTCGACGAGTTGAACGGAGAGGCGCGCTGCGCGAGCAGCGGCGAGAGCGCGCTTCGCACGGCCCGCGTGCTGGACGCGATCGTCGCCCCCTTCCGCGAGCGCATGCGCGCGGGGCAGCCCTGACCGTACGCCAGGCGCTGCGTCGATCGGAATCGCGTAAGCTGCGAGGCGGCCAGCCACGTACGGATCGTTCTGCGCGATGATCGACGCAACTGCCGGCGGCGAGAACCACGCGGCACGGAATCGCCCGCTCCGTGTCGTGTTCGTCGACGCGAATCCGGCGCTTGCCGCCGTCGCCGGCGCGATGCTGCCCGCGGCGAATCTGGACGTTGCGATCAACCGCGACGCCGACGTGCGCCCCGATGCGCTGCCCGCGCTGCTCGACGGCGCCGACGTCGCGATCGTCGACCACACGTCGCTGCCCACGCCGATCGCGCGGCAGTGCAGGGGACTTCGCCACGTCGTATTTCTCGGCACCGGCGTGCGCAGCTACATGATGCCCGAGGAGCTGCGCGCGGTCGGGGTCAGCACGCACACGATCAAAGGCTACGGCGACACCGCAGTCGCCGAGTGCGCGATCGCGCTGATGTTCGCTGCGGCACGCGGGATCGCACTGATGGACGGCGCCATGCGTGCCGGCCAATGGCTGCGCACCGAGGGCATTCAGTTGTCCGGCCGCACGCTCGGTCTCGTCGGCTTCGGCTCGATCGCCACTGAAGTGGCGCGAATCGCCGGCGGCATCGGCATGAATCTCGTCGCGTGGAATCGAAGCCCGAAGACGCACGCGAGCGTGACCTTCGTTCCGCTCGAGCAGCTTCTCGCCGAAAGCGACGTCGTGTCGCTGCACCTGCTGCTCACCGACGAGACGCGAGGTTTCCTGTCGCGCGAGCGCATCGCCGCGATGCGGCCCGGCGCGATTCTCGTCAACACCGCGCGCGGCGGCCTCGTCGACGAGCCCGCGATGATCGACGCGCTTTCGACCGGCAGGCTCCGCCACGCGGGCCTCGACGTGTACGCCGTCGAGCCGCTGCCCGCCGGCCATCCGCTGACAACGCTGCCGAACGTGACGCTGTCCGCGCATTCGGCGTTTCGCACGCCCGAGGCGAACCGGAAGCTGATCGTGGCCGCACGCGAGCACTGCCTGCGAATCCTCGAACAGTCGCGGGATCGTTAACCGATGGCAATGCGCGTCACGGTCATCGGCGGCGGCATCGTCGGCACGCTCTGTGCGCTGCATGCGTTGCGCGCCGGTCACGACGTCACGATCGTCGAGCCCGAAACCGCGGGTGGCGAGCACGCATCGAGTTACGGGAACTCGGGCTGGCTGTCGACGCATTCGGTGATTCCGCCGGCCGAACCGGGCGTCTGGAAGAACCTGCCGAAGTACGTGATCGATCCGCTCGGACCGGTGTCGGTCCGCTGGGACTACCTGCCGCGTGCGCTGCCGTGGCTCGTTCGCTATCTCGCATCGGCCGCGACGTGGGACCGCGTAGCCATCACCGCACGGGCGTTGCGGATGCTTCTTGCCGATTCCCCGCGGCTGCACGCGGAGATCGCGCTGGCGGCCGGCATGCCGGCGCTGATTGCGCAGACCGGCGTGCTGCACGCGTACCGGTCGCGCGACGATTACGCCCGCGACGCGAAGGCCTGGCAGTTGCGGCGCGACGTCGGCGTGCGCTATCGCGAGCTCGACCAGCAAGAGGTGCATGTGCGCGAGCCGGCGCTTCATGGCTATCGATTCGCCGTTCACGTCGAGGAGGCGGGCCATTGCCGCGATCCGGGGGCGTACACGCAAGGTGTCTTCGCGCACGTGCTCGCGCGCGGTGCGCGCCGCGCGCAAACGCGCGCGACCGGATGGCGGATCCAAGGCGGGCGGCTGTGCGCGGTGCGCACCGAGGCCGGCGAGATCGCGAGCGATGCGGCCGTCGTCGCTGCCGGTGCGCGTTCGGGGCCGCTTGCCGCGGCCGCCGGCGACCGCGTCTTGCTCGAGACCGAGCGCGGCTACCACGTGTCGATCGCGTCGCCGGAAGCGGGACCGAACACGCCGGTCATGGCGATGGATCGCAAGGTGATCGCGACGTCGATGCTCGGCGGCCTGCGCGTCGGCGGGCAGGTCGAGATCGCCGCGCACGACGCGCCGCCGAACTGGCGTCGCGCGGAGGTCTTGCGTCGCCACGCGCTCGCGATGTTTCCGGCGCTGCCCCGCGATCTGCCGCCCGAGCGCGTTCGCCTCTGGCTCGGTCGGCGTCCGAGCACGCCCGACGGCCTTCCATGCATCGGGCGCGCGAGCGGATGCGGCGGCATCGTCTACGCGTTCGGGCACGGACACGTCGGTTTGTCGGCGTCGGCGCGCACCGGGCGCGTCGTCGCGCAACTGCTGTCGGGCGACGCGACGGAGATTCCGCTCGCGCCGTTCGACGCCCGCCGTTTTCGCTGAGCGCGCGAAGCGCGCCGTCGCTCGGATACCATTCGTGTTGCGGCGATGCGGATCCTGACGAGCAAGCGAGGACGCGATTATCTCGGCGGTGTGCTGATGATCGCGCTCGGGGTCGCGGCGGCCTTCCAGGGCGCGTCGTACCGGATCGGCACGCTGTCGCGGATGGGTCCCGGTTTCTTCCCCGTCGCGCTCGGCGTGATCCTCGCGCTCGCCGGCGTCGCGATCGCGATCACCGCCCGCTTCGAACGCGACGCCGTCGACGCGAAGTCGCTGCCGCCCGAGTGGCGCGCCTGGTTCTGCATCTGCGCGGGCATCGTCGCGTTCGTGGTGCTCGGCAAGTACGGCGGATTGCTGCCGGCGACGTTCGCGATCGTGTTCGTGTCCGCGCTCGGCGATCGCGAGAACAACCTGCTCGCTGCTGCGATCCTCGCACTCGGCTGCGTCGTCGTCGCGGTCGTCGTCTTCCGCTTCGCGTTGCAGCTCCAGTTTCCGCTGTTCCAGTGGGGCTGATCATGTACGCGTCGCGCGCCCTGCGTCCATCGCAAAGCTGACCGCATGCACCAGGCGCTCGTCGACCTCTGGTACGGCTTCGGCGTGGCGCTCGAGCCGCACAACCTGATGTGGTCGTTCTTCGGCGTGCTCGTCGGCAACCTGATCGGCGTCCTGCCCGGCATGGGCGCGCTGTCGGCGATCTCGATCCTCTTGCCGCTCACGTACACGATGCACGCGGTGCCCGCGTTCCTGATGCTCGCCGGCATCTTCTACGGGTCGATGTACGGCGGTGCGATCGGCGCGATCCTGCTCAACATGCCGTCGCATCCGCCGCACGCGGTCACCTGCCTCGACGGCTATCCGATGACGCGGCAGGGCAGGGGCGGCACGGCGCTCGGCATCACGATGATCGCGTCGTTCTTCGCGGCGTCGTTCGGCATCGTCGTCATGATCTTCGCGTCGCCGCTGCTCGTGAAGGCGGCGCTGTCGTTCGGCCCGACCGAGATCTTCTCGATCATGCTGCTGGGCCTGATCGCCGGCGGCACGATGGCGCGCGGCTCGCCGATCAAGGGCGTCGCGATGACCGTCGTCGGCCTGCTGATCGGCGTCGTCGGAACCGACGTCAACAGCGGAACGATCCGCTTCGCGTTCGGCTTTCCGGAACTGACCGATCGCGTCGAGCTGGTCGCGCTCGCGCTCGGCCTCTTCGGCGTCGCCGACTTCCTGCGCAGCGTCAACCGGATCAAGTTCGTCGGCACCGAGACGAAGGTGCGGCTGCGCGACATGCGTCCGTCGAAGGCCGAGCTCAAGCAGTCGTTCATGCCGATGCTGCGCGGCACGCTGATCGGGACGCTCTTCGGCGCGATGCCGGGGACCGGCCCGACGATCACGACGTTCATCGCCTACGCGTTCGAGCGCCGCATCTCGCGAACGCCCGAGCGCTTCGGCCACGGCGCGCTCGAAGGCGTCGCGAGCCCCGAGGCCGCGTCGCATTCGAAGACCCAGGTCGACTTCATTCCGACGATGAGCCTCGGCATTCCGGGCGACGCGGTGATGGCGCTCTTGCTCGGCGCGCTGATGATCCAGGGGATTGCGCCCGGCCCGCAATTGATCCGCGAGCACGCCGACCTTTTCTGGGGCCTGATCGCGAGCTTCTGGATCGGCAACGTGCTGCTCGTCGTGCTGAACGTGCCGCTGATCGGCGTCTGGCTCAAGGTGCTGCAGGTGCCGTACCGGCTGATGTTTCCGTGCGCCATGTTCTTCATCGCCGTCGGCGTCTACAGCACGAACAACAGCCTCTTCGAGGTGAACGAGGTGCTGGTCTTCGGCATCGCGGGCGCGATCCTGATGGCGCTGGACTTTCCGATCGCGCCGATCCTGCTCGGCTACGTGCTCGGCCCGCTCGTCGAGGAGAACTTCCGCCGCGCGCTTCTTCTGTCGCGCGGCAACCTCGGCGTGTTCTTCGAGCGGCCGATCAGCCTCGCGTTCATGATCGTCTGCATCCTGCTCGTCGCCGGGCAGATCTTCTTCGCGGTGCTGCGCGCGCTACGCAGGAGCCGCGCGACGCGCGAGCTGCCGCTCGGCGAGGCCGTCGCGCGCTGATTCAGAATTCGAGGCGATACAGCCGCACCCAGAGGTCGGGCTCTTCCCGGCCTTCCTTCTTGACGTTGAAACGGTTGCTGCCGTCGGACGTGGCCAGTTCCGTCGTGCGCCACAGCGAAGGCCTTTCAACGAGCACCTGGCGGAATTCCCCGGTCGCCCAGATCTGGCCGGGCTCCACGTGCGGCTCCACCCGGCTTGCGCACAGGATCGCGCTTCCGCCCGCGATCGCCGGCTTGTCGCCGGCAACCTTTTGCAGGTGGACGTCGCCGTAGTGCAACGCGATGCGCAACCGAGGCTGACCGGTCGCCTGGTACACGTCGTCCATGATGTGGCGTGCGGCCTGCGCGAGGAACACCGGATCCTCGTGCACGATCAGCACGGAATCCCCGCCTTCCGTTTCGGCCACGACGGCTCTGCGGCTCCAGTGACGTACGGCCTCCTCCAGCGCTCGTCGGGCCGGCGCCTCGGCGCCCGCGTGCATGAGGCTGCCGAATCCATGCACATCGCCTTTGAGCACACCCAACGTGTGGGATGTCGTCGCGCCGGCGGCAGGTTGCACGTCGAGCCATGGTCGGCCGTAACCGACGATATTGACGCGGTCGATCCGCTGCAGGTAGTCCCCATTGAGTCGTCCGATCACGTCGGTCAGGACCGGATGCAGCAGGTAGTGCCGCGCCGATGGAAGGCTGCCCGTGGGTTCGAGCGTCGCCTCCCCGGGACGCATGAACCGCTGGACCCACTCGCCGCGGATGCGGTCGTGATACACGTAGCCGAGCAGGCCCACGCGGTAGAGCGCGCAGAACACGTGCTTCTCGTCGCCGCCCGTGGCGATGCTGTGTTCGAGGAACAACTTCTCGACTTCTTCGCGCGTCAGCACGTTGCCGGGAAGGATGCGCAACAGCCGCTCGAGCTCGAGGTGTCCCGTGAACGGCGCGATCTCGGCAAGATACTCGTGGGCGATCTCCGCCGCGGCTTGATGGACGACCTCCTTGAAGCGCAGCTCGCTTCGCCGCTCGTCCGGCCGCAGAGCGGCGAGGTGCTCGCCGATCGTCATCAGGTCGCGGGGCCGAAGCAGCGTATGCCGGCAGATGAACTCGAAGCACTCCTCTTCGCCGTGCGTGTGCGCGTCGGTCACGGTCGTCCGTCCGAGGAAAGCCTCGAGCGGATCGGCACGCAACCGATCCGGACTCGCCATCATGTCCTTCTTCACCAGGCGGACGTTGTTCATGAAGATCTCGCGCAGGCTCTGCGGCGAGTACGCGATGTCGACGGCGCTGCCGCGATACTGCTGCGCCATGACCGTCGTCCTGGCGAGACGCGCGTACGCCTCCTTGCGCACGGCGGCGAACACCTTGATGTGGTGATTCACCCGGCGAAGCTGGTAGGCGACCTCGACGAGACCGAGCTGCGCGAAGTGCCACACGTTCGGTGACAGCTCGCCGGTGATGCTCGGATGATCGGTGACGCCTTCGACATGCTTGTTGAAGTACTCGTCTACCCCGTCGATGAAGAGCGCCACCGGCGAGCCCACCGCGCGCAGCCGCGGCACGAGATGGCTGTCGGTGTCGGCGCCGCAGCGCTGGAGCTCCTTCGGGGTGAAATCGAGAAGGCGGACGAAATGGTCGATGGCGCCGTGGAGCTGATCGTCGGCGATGAGACTGCCGAGGCCGGAACCCACCTTGAGATCACGTACCGCGCCGACGTGCTTCAGCGTGGCGAGCGCGATCGCGGAAAGCCAGATCTTCGACCACGGCAGTGGTGAAGCGACGAAGAACGCCAGCAGCTCGCGGCTGAAGATCTTGTCGCCGATCGGCTTGTCGAGCAGTGCGCGCGTCGGGAGGCACGCCGCCCGCCCTTCGCGCTGGTAGAGGATCCGCTTGGCCTTGAGAAGGAGCGTCTTGCCGAATCCCTTCGTCCCGATGACGATGAACTTGTCGTCCCGGTCCGGGCGCAGAAAACCGCTGATCTCGGGCGTGCGGTGAAGAAGGGAATCGTCGAAATCCTCCTCGACCCGGATGTCGTCCGCGTCAACGGTCCAAGCGCGCATACCGTCTCCCAAAAGCCGCTCGTAGCATACCCCTTCACGCAGTGACGATCAGCAGCAGCAGGCTCATCGCGCCGAGGACGATCGCCGTCGCCCACTGGATCGCCTGCAACGCGCGCCCGCTCGCGTATTCGCCCATCACGGCGCGATCCCGCACGAGCAGGACGATGAAGACGAGAATGATCGGAAGCTGCACGCCGTCGATGAACTGGCTCACCACCATCAGCCGGACGAGCGGCATGTCGGGTACGAGCGCGACGAGCGCGCCGAGCAGCAGCGTCGCCGTGTAGATGCCCATGAACACCGGTGCCTCGCGGAACGTGTGCGCGATGCCGCGCTCGAAGCCGAACGCCTCGGTCGTCAGGTACGCGGTGGAGAGCGGCAGCACCGTCGCGCCGAACAGCGACGCCCCGACGAGGCCGATGGCGAACAGGATCTCCGCATAGCGTCCGGCGAGCGGGACCAGCGCCTTGGCGGCCTCCGCGGCGGTGTCGATACGCACGCCGGTCCTGTTCAGCGTCTGCGCGGTCGTCACGATGATGCAGAACGCGATGAAGTTCGCGAACACCGACGAGATGACGACGTCGGCGCGCGCGAGCTTCAACTCGCGCACCCCGGTTCCGCGCTCGACGTACGCCGCCTGCAGGAAGAACTGCATGTACGACGTGATCGTCGTGCCGATCAGCGTGATCGCCATGAACAGGAATCCCGGATTGGCGCGAAGCGTCGGCACGACCGACGCGCGAAGCACCGGCAGCCACTCGTGCGTCGTCATGAACGCGGTCACGACGTAGCCGAAGAACACGATCGTCATCGCGAGGAACACGCGCTCGACGATCCGGTAGGTGCCGCCCGCAACGAGGTAGAACACGACGGCGAACGCGACGGGCACCGTCACGTAGCGGGAGACGCCGAAGAGCTCGCCGCCCGCAGCGATCCCCGCGAATTCGGAGGCCGTCGTCGCGACCGACGCGACGAAGAAGCTCGCCATCGCGAGTGCCGTCCAGCGGACGCCGAAACGCTCGCGGATGAGGCCCGAAAGGCCTTTGCCGGTGACGATGCCCATCCGCGCGCACGCTTCCTGAACGACGACGAGGCTCACCGTGATCAGCGGCAGCACCCACAAGAGGTCGAAGCCGTACGACGCGCCGGTGATCGAATAGGTGGCGATGCCGCCGGCGTCGTTGCCGGCGTTCGTCGTGACGAGGCCTGGCCCGAGGGCCGCGAGAAAGGCCCAGATGCCGCGCCGCGGCCAACGCAACCGCGGCCGGCGCCGAACGAGCCGGCGCACCGGTTCGGGAACGCGCACGGATGGCAGCTTGCGCATCGCGCGACGGGCGCTTTAGGGCCTGTTCACACCATGTTCGCTGACGCGAACGGGTGCCGTGGGGCGCCATTCCGGCGCTTGACGAAGCGAAGACTGGCTGTCTTCGCAAGGAAAGCAACGCAGAGTGGCGCCCCACGGCACCCGTTCCCGTCGGGTTGCGGCCGAAATGGCCATGCGCTTTGTTGCAAAGCCTCGCCAGGCGCCCAGCCTGCCTTCGGCATTGCGCCTCGCGCATGGCCATTTCGGCATCGCAACGCGTCAGCGAACATGGTGTGAACAGGTCCTAGCTGAAGAGGCGCGGCAGATGCCGCCGCACCGACTGCGGCAGCATCATGTCGAGCACGTCGTCGGCAGTGACGAGGCCGAGCATCCGGCCCTGGTGATCGACGACCGGCAGCGCGAGCAGGTTGTATTCGCGCATCACCCGCGCGACCTCGCGGCCGGGCGCTTCGGCGTCGACGCTATGCACGTCGCGGTTCATGACGTCGATGAGCCGCGCGTCGGGCTTGGCGAGGAGCAGGTCACGCAGCGAGACGACACCGCGCAGGCCCCGCCTGTCCGCGTCGTCGACGACGTAGACGTAGTAGACAAGGTCCGGCTTCGAAAGCTGCGTGCGCAGATGCTCGACGGCGTCGCGGGTCGTCTCGTGCTCGAGCGCGATCACGAAATCGGTCGTCATCAGCCCGCCTGCCGATTTCGCGGCGAACGTCAGCAGCAGCCGGACGTCGGATGCGGCTTCGGGCTCCATCCGCTCGATCAGGTCGTCGGCCTGCTTCGGCGGCAGGTCGTTCAGGAGATCGGCCGCCGCATCGGGCGCCATGTGATCGAGGATGCTCACCGCCTTGTCGGGGCTCAACTGGTCGAGAAGCTCGGGCTGCCGGTCCTTGCCGACTTCTTCCAACGCATCGGCGGCCGTTTCGTCGTCGAGCGCCGAAACGAGCTCGGCCCCGTGACGATACGGCAGATGGTCGATGATGCGGCCGAGGTCGGCGGGATCGAGGCGCGTCAGCTTGCGATGCGGCAGGCGCAGCCGAACGTCGGGCATCTCCGCGGCGAGCGGCTCGACGAGCGACCAGTCGAGAAGCTCGCCGTCGATCGCCGGCACCATCCATCCGGGCGCGAGCCGGCGCAAGAGGCCCCGGACGCTGACGTCGATGCCGACCAGCGACACGCGCCGCTTGATTGGCGCGAACATCACGTCGTTGACGCGCAGAACGCGCGCACCTTGCGCGTCGACGACCTGGCGATCGAGGAGGTCGCCGTAGCCCAGGAATTCGCCGTCACGGCGCTCGAACGGTGTCGGGGACGCACTGCGCCGGATGCGTGCCCCTCCGGCGTCGAGTTGCGCAACGTCGTCGAGCGGCACGAAATGATCGCGCCGCGCCGATCGCATCACGATGCCGCGTACCGGCGGATAGCCGTTGGGCTCGATCGCGGCGACGACATCGCGCAGCCGCCCGATGCGCGCGCCGTCGCTGTCGACGACCGTGGCGTTGCGAACGCGCGAGACGTAGAACCCGGCGCGGCCGTTGGCCGTCTTCGCGCGGCGCGGACGAGCGTTGCGGTCGAGATCGGTTGCCATCCGTCACTCCACATGCCGGCGGCCGCGTGCGACGCGCCGACGAGCCGACGCCAAAGACGTTGCGGCGACGATCGTTGGACTGCGGTGGGAGCGCTTCGGCGGCCGCGCGTTGTTCGAGCAACGCGTTTTGGCCAGGTCTGCAGCGTCCCGCTTTCGAGCGAGACGCGGAAGGCAATGCGACCTTGCCGGAATCTCGCCCGTTACTTCGTGGTCAGGCAGCGACGACTAGGGCAAGGATCCATCAGGGGTATCCGTGAATCGGGCGGTCGAATTGTAGGAGCGGCGCCAATGCGCCGTCAATCGGACCCAGCCCGACATGCGACTTCGCGCAGGTCGAAATACGCGTCAGTCGTGAAACGTGCGACCGCTCGTCACTTCGCGGACGTAACCGGCGCGGATCGCGAAGTCGCCGAACCGCTCGCCCGGCTCGCGCTCGGCCGCGTAACGGCGCAGCACCGGCGCGAGCTCGGCGAGGATCTCGCTTTCCGTGAGCGCGCTGCGAAAGAGCTTGTTCAGGCGCTCGCCCGCGAAG
>Ga0070681_10001913_pt1 | contig 18777 bp, 15 predicted proteins | sample KBSC83BmetaG_FD_65650 | JGI IMG/M metagenome (GOLD analysis project Ga0070681, IMG submission 65650) | Corn rhizosphere microbial communities from Kellogg Biological Station, Michigan, USA - KBS C8-3B metaG | ecosystem: Host-associated > Plants > Roots > Rhizosphere | place: USA: Michigan... | reverse complement strand
GCCGCGAGCGTTCTCCCTTCGGTCGAGCTCGCCAACGCCATCGTGCTCTCGTCCGAGCGCGGCGGCGCGTGCGTCGAGCTCCCGCTCGAGCGCGGTGAGTTCACCGAGCTCCTCGCGGCGAAGCGCGGAGCTGTTCGATGACGCAAGCCGCTGTTCCCCCGATCGGGATCGAGAAGGACGCGGCCACCCGCACCATCGGCGTGATCATGAACGGCGTCACCGGGCGGATGGGCACGAACCAGCACCTCATTCGGTCCGTGCTCGCCATTCGGGACGAGGGCGGCCTCGAGCTCCCTGACGGCACGCGTCTCGTGCCTGAGCCTGTGCTCGTCGGCAGGAACGCGGAACGGCTTTCCGCACTCGCGGAACGTTGCGGTCTCGAGCGGTGGACGACTGACCTCGAGGCCTGTCTGGCCGATGACCAGCTCCCCATCTATTTCGACGCCCAGACGACGGCGGCGCGAATGGACGCGGTCGAGCGCGCGATCCGTTCCGGCAAGCATGTCTACAGCGAGAAGCCTCTGGCGCCGACGCTCGCAGAAGCGCTCGATCTTGTCCGCGCAGTGCGCACGGCCGGAGTCAAGGCCGGCGTCGTGCAGGACAAGTTGTTCCTCCCCGGCTTTCTGAAGCTGAAGCGGTTGATCGACGACCGCTTTTTCGGCCGGATTCTCAGCGTTCGTGGTGAGTTCGGGTACTGGGTGTTCGAGGGGCCCGAGCCCGAGGCGCAACGGCCGTCGTGGAACTACCGGCGAGACGACGGCGGCGGGATCGTCGTCGACATGGTGTGCCACTGGAGGTACTTGATCGACAATCTCTTCGGTCCGGTCAAGGCGGTCAGCGCAGTTGCTCCGACGCACATCGCCGAGCGCTACGACGAGTCGGGGTCGGCGTACCCGGCCACCGCAGACGACGCCGCCTACGCCACGTTCGAGCTCGAGAACGGCGTCGTCGTTCAGATCAACTCGTCGTGGTGTGTTCGCGTCTATCGCGACGACTTGCTTGCGATTCAGGTCGACGGAACTCAGGGAAGTGCTGTCGCGGGTCTCCGCGAAGTCGTCGCGCAGACACGGGCCGAGACCCCGAGGGCGATCTGGAATCCCGACATCGAGAGCGGGCTCGACTATCGGTCGAAGTGGGCTGCGGTCGAGTCCAATGGGTCGCCGGAGAAGAACGCGTTCAGGGCGCAGTGGGAGCACTTTCTTCGGCACGTCGCCTGCGACGAGCCATTTCCGTGGGACTTCGTCGAAGGAGCCAAGGGGATTCAGCTCGCCGAGCTCGCGTTGGAGTCGGCCCGGACGCGACGCTGGGTCGACGTCCCGCCGATCGACGTATGAGCGCGACCGCGTCCAGGCCGCTGTTCCTGCCGACGCGAGATGGTGCCCTCCGCCGTCACGAGCCCAAGCCCTCGCGTGTGTTCAACCGGCCGGACGGGCAGCTGACCAGCCGCGTTCTTTTCGCGGCCGCGCACGTGGTCGCCGACCCGCTGGCGGATCCGTGGGCGATCGACTGGGATCAGACGCTCGCCTACAGGTACGAGCTCTGGTCCTGGGGCCTCGGCGTCGCCGAGGCGATGGACACCGCCCAACGTGGTGGGGCGACTGTCGGTTGGGAAGCCGCGCGCGAGCTCATCCGGCGGTCCGCCTCTGCGGCACGGCCCGGGCTCGACCGTCTCGCGTGCGGCGTCGGCACCGATCAGCTTGCGCACGACCGCAGCTGGTCGATCGCGCAGATCGGCGACGCGTACGAAGAACAGTGCGCGTTCGTCGACGACTGCGGCGTGCAGCCGATCGTCATGGCGAGTCGCGTGCTCGCGCGCAGTGCCCGAACGGTCGAGGACTACGTCGGCGTCTACGATCGGATTCTCGGGCAGGTGCGAAGCCCGGCGATCATCCACTGGCTTGGGCCGATGTTCGACCCACAGCTCGACGGCTACTGGGGCGCCAAAGACGTCGAAGCTGCACTTGACGTCGTCGTCGAGATCATCCGGCGGCACGCCGAACGTGTCGACGGCATCAAGCTCTCGCTCCTCGACGCCGACCTGGAGATCGAGCTTCGTCGGCGCCTGCCCGACGGAGTGCGCATGTACACGGGCGACGACTTCAATTATCCGAGCCTCATCGAGGGTGACGGCGATCGGGCGAGTGACGCGCTCCTCGGGATCTTCGACGCGATTGCTCCGGCCGCCTCCGCGGCCACGCAGGCCCTCGACCGGGCGGATCCCGTCGGGTTCCGGGACGTGCTCGAGCCTACTGTCCCCCTGGCGCGACACATCTTCAGTGCGCCGACGGCGAACTACAAGGCAGGCGTCGTCTTCCTCGCCTACTTGAACGGGCATCAGGACCATTTCAAGCTCGTCGACGGCCTCGAGTCTTCGCGCTCGATCGTGCATCTCGCCGAGTTGTTCGCGTTGGCGGACGACGCCGGCCTGCTGGCTGACGCGGAGCGCGCCGGCTCGCGGATGCGCGAGGCGCTCGCGGTCGCAGGGATTCGGTAGTGGCGGTCACGATCGATCAGAGCAGGCTCAGCCTGAACCTCAAGACCGTCGACGGGTGGTCGCTCGACGAGGCGCTCGAAGGATGCGCGCAGGCGGGCATTGGAACCATCGGCGTGTGGAGAGACCAGCTTGGGAACGGCGCCGCTGCGCGGTTGGCGGCGAGCTCGGTTGGCGTGTCAGGGCTGTGCCGCGGAGGCTTCTTCCCGGCTTCGACTGCACGGGAGCGCGTAGTACGCATCGACGACAACCGTCGGGCGATCGAAGAAGCGGCTGAGCTTGGGACTCCAGTGCTCGTGATGGTCTGCGGGCCTGCCCCGGACCGTGATCTGGCCGCTGCTCGTCGAATGGTCGAAGAAGGAATCGAGGCCATCCTTCCCGATGCGCTGGAGCATGGAGTGACGCTGGGGATCGAGCCGCTCCATCCGATGATGATCGGTGAGCGATCGGTGATCGTCACGCTGCGCGAAGCAGTCGACCTTGCCGTTGCGTTCGACCATGGTGTCGGCGTCGTCGTCGATGCGTATCACGTGTTCTGGGACCCCTACGTCGAGGCGGAGATCGATCGCGCGCGCGGCCTCATCGTCGGCTTTCACGTGTCGGATTGGCTCGTCCCCACCACGAGCACGGTTGCAGGACGCGGAGTGATGGGAGACGGCATCATCGACCTCCGTCGTCTCCGGCTTGCGGTCGAGCGAGCGGGATACGAAGGCCCGATCGAGGTGGAGATCATCAATCCGGAGCTCTCGTCGCGCGATCGCGACGAGCTGGTGCGGCTCGTCTGCGAGCGGTTTACGACGCTGGTCTAGGCGCCGTCGTCGCCCGCACGACGATCTCGTGTTCCTGCGCGGACACCTGGGCTTGCGAATCGGCATCGGCCTCGACGATCGCGAGCGCCCCGGCGGCGCCGAGCTCGTCGAGTCGGACCCTGACCGTCGTCAGTCCGACGATTCGCGCAGGCTGCGTGTCGTCGATCCCGGCGATCGAGACCGTTCCCGGGACATCCACGCCTGCTTGACGCAGTGTCATCAGCGCACCGATCGCGGCTTCGTCGTTAGCAGCGACGATTGCATCCGGGAGTCCCTCGGTAAGGAGTCTCCTCGCGGCGCTCTCGCCTGCCTCGAGGCTGAAACCGCCCCGATGGGTCGAGCCGCTTGCGAGTCCTGCATCGGACATCGCCTGCTCGAAACCCTGGCGTCTGTCGTTGCTCGTATGGAGGTCGGGCGGCCCCTCGATGAATGCGATTCGCCTGTGCCCGATCGAGATGAGGTAGCGCGTGATGTCGCGGCATGCCAGCACATTGTCGATCAGGATGCGATCCGAGTCGAAGCCTCGCTTGGCGAGTGCGACGACACGAGTGCCTGCCGCCGCGGCCCGGTTGACCTGCTCTACGAGGTCGCGCTCGACGTCGCTGTCGGAGATCCGGCCGCTGCCGGCGAAGATGATGCCCGCGGCCGGGAACGAATGGAGCGCACGCACATGGGCGAGCTCGAGGTCGGGCTGGCCGTCGGCGTTGCAGACCATCGTGAGAAACCCGTACTCGCGCGCGATGTCGTCCGCGCCGCGGGTGATCTCGCTGAAGTAGGGGTCGACGATGTCGCCGACGATCACGCCGATGATCGTGCTTCGGCGGGTGACGAGGGCCCGCGCGATGCCGTTCGGGGTGTAGCCCACGGTCCGGGCAGCCGAGACGACGCGGTTCCGCGTCTCCTCGGAGACGGGGTGCGGAGAACCGCTCAGGACACGCGAAGCGGTCGCGACAGAAACTTCTGCGACACGGGCGACATCCGTCAGAGACGACATTCGCGATAGTCTAGTAAACGTTTGCCATGACCAATCTTGCCGCGAATCGAGCGCTCGTCCCGCCTCACGTGTCGGCCATTGCCGGGGGTCTTGCCGTCTCACGCCTGCGTGTCTACGACGAGCTTGCGCCCGACGGCTGGGCGGGTGGTTCGCCGCACATGCATCTCGCCTGCTCCGAGGCATATGTCGTTCTCGGAGGGGCCGGGTCGGTCGAGCTCCTCAGCCTCCGCGACGGCTACCAGCGCTTCGAGCTTCGCGCGGGCGACGCAGTGCAGTTCGATCCCGGAGTGGTCCATCGGCTCGTCAACGACGGAGAGCTCGAGATCCTCGTCCTCATGCAGAACGCCGGCCTGCCCGAGAACGGGGATGCCGTGTTTACGTTCGGGGCCGAGATCCTCGCCAACGACGAGACGTACCGGCAGCACGCGTCGATCGACTCGATCGAGGGTGCGCTCGCGCGCCGGGATCACGCGGTGGCAGGGATGGACGTGCTCAAGGAGGGGTTCGCCGGCTCCCTCGAGGACGGTCGCCGTTTGCTCTCCGCGTTCCAACGGCGTGGCGCCGAGTTGGTCAAGGCTTCGGCGTCGGCGTGGCTCGACATCGTCGAGGCCGGGCCGGGTGCTGCAGTCGTCGAGACGCGCGAGCGCGTAGAACGCATCCTCGGCGGTGAGCCGATCGACCTGGACAGCGCGCACGCAATGCGGATCGTTGCCGCGGCCGAGCGGCTCGGGATGTGCGGACGGCTCAATCCCTTCGCGATCGAAGGCACACGCGTTCCGGGTTCGAGCCCGCTCGACCGGCCTCGCTGAGGCGTCGAACAGGCCGATTCGGTGGCCCGACGGGCAATCGTTTGCCGCTTGGCACCCGACATCGGCCTCCTCCTCTCAACCTCGCGGCCCGATTCGGGGCGGACAACACCGGAGTAGGCTTGACTTGCGCAACCTGAGGGGTTACGGTGGCAAACGTTTTCCTACTGAGTCGAAACGGCGAACGGAGGAGAGTCATGACCGACGGCCACGAACCGTCTTCGCACGAGGCCACGGAGACAGCCGCCTACGGCCGGCGCGCGTTTCTCGGTCGCACGGGAAAGCTGATCGCGGGGGCGGCGCTCGCCGGCTCGTTCGCGGACGTGGCAAGCGCGTCGGGGTTCTTGAAGGGCTCTGAGGCCGCGACCGGGAAGCTCGATGTCTGGTACCTCACCGGCAGCCCGCAGGAGACCAAGTACGTCACCCATCTCACGTCGATGTACGGCGGCCACCACGCACTCAAGACGAGCGTGACGCCGTACGACTACGACCCGATGAACCGCGCGCTGAAGCTCGCGCTCAGCAGCCACCGCGGGCCGGACGTCGCGTACGCGAACCCGAGCCCCGACGACGAGTTCGTCTATCAGAAGAACAAGTGGATCATCGACCTGAATCCCCTGGTCAAGAAGTACGGCTGGGACAAGCGGCTCTCCCCGAGCGTCATGAACTACTGGGGCACGTTGTGCTGCGGAGGCAACACGCCTCGTACGGGCATCCCGTTCGACCTCACCGCCGTCGACTGGTTCTACAACCCGAAGATCTTCGCCAAGTACGGGCTGAAGGCGCCGACAACGTTCCCGCAGCTCGAGTCACTCCTCGCGACACTGAAGTCCAAGGGCGTCACGCCGATCGGCGTCGGTGGACTCCATGTCGGGAACCCCGGGAGCGTGTCATACGTCTTCCAGCAGGTCGTGCATCAGACCGTCTCTCGCAGCTTGCTCCAGCGCCTGCAGCTCCGTGACCCGACGGCGTCGTGGGACAACCCGGGCATCGTCCAGGCTGCGACCATCGTGCAGAACTGGGCGAAGAAGGGGTATCTGAGCCAGAACGTCCTCGCTCTCTCGGGCAGTGACGCGGACGCGGCGTTCTTGAACGGCGACTCGGCGATGATCATCAACGGCACGTGGAAGAACCAGCAGTACCTGGCAGGGACCGAGTTCTCGCCACGCTTCTTCCCGACTCCGCGGATCGACACGAGCCGCCCGTGGGTGATGGGCGGCTACTCCCCGAACAACGTCTGGATGATCAACTCGCACGCGCGCAGCCAGAAGACTGCCGCGTCGTATCTCGACTACATGCTGGGAGAGCAGGTCGCCACCACGCTGTGGAACAACAGCGACATCCCTGCCTACCGCTTCAAGAAGACGCCGAAGCCGAGGAGCCAACTCCAGGCGGACGTCTATGCGGCGATGGGCAAGACCCAGACCGGCTTCTTCCTCGCCAACGTTGGCGGCGTGTTCACGACGCAGTACAACCCGACCCTCGACAAGCTCTGGTCCCTCTCCATCTCCCCACAGGAACTTGCAAAGGAGTTCCAGTCGAATTACAAGCAGACGCTGAGTGGCTGAAAGGTTCAGCGTCGGGACAGTGCGCCGCAGACGGCGTACAAGCAGGGCGGCATCGGGCCCGCACCGTTTTCCGGGCGTCGGCAGCAGGTTGGGTGGTGGAGTCTCTCCCTACCTGTACCTGCTGCCGGCGTTCGTGATCTACGGGGCGTTTTTCCTTCTCCCGCTCTGCCGAATCGTCGAGTACAGCTTCCTCAAGTGGGATGGCTACTCCGAGAAGAAATGGGTCGGGCTTGCGAACTACCAGAAGCTCGCCCATGACCCGCTCTTCTGGCGGGCCTTCCGACACAACATCGCGTGGATGGTCGCCGGGATCACGGTCCCGACGATCGTCGGCCTGGCACTTGCGATCCTGCTCGTCCGCCAGCCGATGCACGGCCGCACGTACTACCGGGCGGTGTTCTTCCTGCCCCAGGTCCTCGCGTCGGTCGTGGTCGCCATCGTCTGGCAGTGGATCTACAGCCCCTCTTCCGGCGCGTTGGACGCCATCCTTCGCGGCGTCGGCCTGGGGCAGTTCCAGGAGGCGTGGCTCGGATCGACTACATGGGCGCTTCCTGCCATCTTCGTCGCCTGGGCCTGGACGGCCTACGGGCTCTCGATGGTCATCTTCATCGCCGCGCTGCAGTCGGTCGACGAGGAGTACTTCGAGGCGGCGAAGATCGACGGCGCCTCACGGCTGCAGCAGCTCAAACATGTTCTTCTGCCGTTCGTGCGCAGGCCGATGACGGTCGTGATCCTCGTCAACGCGATCGGGGCGCTGCAGGTGTTCGATCTCGTGTTCATCACGACCAACGGCGGGCCTGCAAACGCAACGCTGGTGCTATCGGTCTACGTGTACCAGAACGTCTTCCAAATCCTGAACGTCGGTTACGGATCGGCGAACGCAGTCGCGCTCGCGCTGGCGGTCGTTCTCGCCTCGGTGATCTTTCTTCGTCTCCGTGGGATGGCGGAGCGGAGCGCATGACACTCAGCTTCCGCCGTCCCCGCCACAGCGCTGCCGGCGTCGGAGGAAGAGCGCTGCGCACGAAGCTGCTGACCGACCTCGGGCTCGCCGTGCTCTCACTCGCGGTGCTCTTTCCGTTCTACCTCGTCCTCGTCACCGCGCTCAAGACCGACAATCGCGTGTCGGAGAATCCCCTCGGCCTCCCCGACGTGTGGCGCTGGGGCGTCTTCAGGCAGGCGTGGCACGAGGGGCATTTCGGGAGCTACTTCATGAACAGCGTCTACGTCGCTGTCCCGGTCGTGCTCGCGGTTCTGGTGGGCTCGCTCATGACCGCGTATGCGTTTGCGACCATGCGCTTCCGCGGTCGTGGGCTCCTCTTCGCGGTTCTCATCGCCGGCTTGACGATCCCCTTGGAGATCATCGTCACGCCGCTCTACTACGAGATGCTCCACCTGGGTTTGCTCGACACCCTGTGGGCACTCATCCTGCCGCAGATCGCGATCAACCTCCCGTTCGGCGTCCTGCTCCTGCGGGCTTTCATCGGCGACCTCCCGCGCGACCTGCTCGACGCCGGACGGATGGACGGGTGCGGGCACTTCCGGCTGTTGACCCGCGTCGTCCTTCCGCTCTGCCGACCCGCGCTGCTGTCGCTCCTCGTCTTCACGTTCATGTGGACGTGGAACCAGTTCCTACTTCCGCTGATCATGGTCCAGTCGGATAGCGCACGGACGCTGCCGATCGGCCTCAGCTACTTCCAGGGGCGGTACTCGTCGGACCTCCCGCTGATGATGGCGGGAGTGACGATCACGTTCCTGCCGATCATGGTCGTCTATCTCTTCTTCCAACGCCAGATCATCCGCGGCATCACGACCGGTGCGGGGAAGTAGGAGAGGGTGGGCATGGCGGTCACGCTGGAGCGTGTGGATTCCCGCCGGGCGGAACTCCACGCGCTGCTCGGGCCTCTTCCGGAGGTGACAGGCCCGCCGCCGGCGCGGCTCCTCGCCCGCGAGGGACGCGACGGGTATCTGCTCGAGAAGCTGGTTCTCGATCTGAACGGCGTCGAGGACGTGCCCGCCTACCTCGCGCTCCCGTACGAGCCGGCGGCGACGCCGATCCCGGTCGTGCTCTACAACCACGCATGGAACTTCGAGCTCGGCAAGAACGAGCTTCTCCAGGGCGGCACAGGCGCACAGCAGCGGCCGTACGTCGAGCCGCTGACGGCAGCCGGCTATGCGGTCTTCTGCGCGGACATGTGGTCGTTCGGAGAGCGGCGCGGGAAGAGCGAGTCTGCGCTCTTCAAGGAGCTGCTGTGGAAAGGGCAGGTGCTCTGGGGGCTGCGCGTGTTCGACACCTTGCGGGCACTCGACTACCTCGTCGAGCGTCCGGAGCTCGATGCGAACAGGATCGCGACGCTCGGTAAGTCGATGGGCAGCACGATGGCCTGGTGGGCTGCCGCACTCGACACGCGGATCCGCGTGTGCGTCGACCTCTGCTGCATGACGGACTTCCAGGCGCTGATCGACGTAGACGGCCTGGACCGCCACGCCATCTACTACTACGTGCCTGGGCTCGTGAGCCGATTCGAGACGGCCGAGATCAACGCGCTGATCGCGCCGCGACCTCACCTGAGCCTGGCCGGCCGTTACGACAACCTGACCCCGGAGGTGGGGCTCGAGCGGATCGACGCCGCTCTCCGACGCGTCTATGCCGAGGCAGGGGCGCCGGATGCGTGGAAGCTCGTCGTCTATGGCGCCGGTCACATCGAGACCGCCGACATGCGCGCCGAGGTCATGGCCTTCCTCGCGGAGCATCTCTAGGACATGCAACCGCCCATGGGCATCCGCCGGGAGGAGCTCCGATCCCTGCTCGGGCCGCTTCCCGAGGTGACAGGCCCGCCGCCGGCGCGGCTCGTCGCCCGCGAGGAGCGCGACGGGTATGTGCTCGAGAAGCTGGTTCTCGATCTGAACGGCGTCGAGGACGTGCCCGCGTACCTCGCGCTTCCGCGTAGCCCGGCCGCGACGCCGGTTCCGGTCGTCCTCTACAACCACTCCCACGGGCGCAACTTCGAGCTCGGCAAGAACGAGCTGTTTCAGGGCAGCGCTGCGAGGCAACAGCGGCCGTACTGCGAAGAGCTGACGGCAGCCGGGTATGCCGTCTTCTGCGCGGACATGTGGTCGTTCGGGGAGCGACGGGGGAAGAGCGAGTCTGCGCTCTTCAAGGAGCTGCTGTGGAAGGGCCAGGTGCTCTGGGGGCTGCGCGTCTTCGACACCCTGCGAGCACTCGACTACCTCGTCGAGCGTCCGGAGCTCGACGCCGAGAGAATCGGCACAACTGGGATCTCCATGGGCAGCACGATGGCCTGGTGGGTGGCGGCGCTCGACACGCGCATCCGCGTCTGCGTGGACCTCTGCTGTCTGACGGACTTCCAGGCGCTGATCGACGCCGACGGGCTCGACGGCCACGACGTCTACTACTACGTTCCCGGGCTGGTCGCTCAGTTCTCGACGGCTGAGATCAACGCCCTCATCGCGCCGCGGGCTCACCTGAGTCTTGCGGGTCGGTACGACTCGTTGACACCGCAGGTCGGGCTCGAGCGCATCGACGCCGCTCTTCGCCGGGTCTATGCCGAGGCGGGCGCTCCCGAGAAGTGGAAGCTCATCGTCTACGGCACCGGTCACATGGAGACTGCCGACATGCGCGCAGCGGTCATGACCTTCCTCGCGGAGCACCTCTAGACGATGGGCCGTCTCGACGGGAAGCGCGCATTCGTGACGGGGGCGGGGTCCGGGATCGGGCGTGCGATCGCGGCTCGGTTCGTTCACGAAGGGGCAAAGGTCGCATTCGTGGATGTCGTAGACGACAGCGTGCGCGAGAGCTGCGAGCAAGCCGGGGGCGAGACGCTCGCGCTCGTCGCGGACGTGACGTCGGAGGATCAGGTCGCCGCGGCCATCGAAGCGGCGGTGACGGCGTGGGGCGGGCTCGACGTGCTGGTGGCGAACGCCGGGATCAGCAGGTTCGATGACGCGCGCGTCGACGAGCTCGAGGCGTCCGCCTGGAAGGCGACGCTCGCGGTCAATCTCGACGGCTTCTTCTACACGTGCAAGCACGGCATCCGGTCACTGCTCGCCTCGGGGGGCGGCTCGGTCGTATGCACGGCTTCGCCGACCGGGCTGTACGGCGTCTCACCCGGCTACGACGCCTACAGCGCGAGCAAAGGTGGAGTGCTTGCGCTCACACGGGTGATGGCGCGCGATTACGCCGCCGACGGCGTGCGCGTGAACGCGCTCATGCCGGGTTTCACTGAGACCGGAATCACGGCCCGCGCATTCACGAACCCGGGATCGCTCGAACGGATCACCGCGGGGATCCCGCTCGGCCGCGCAGCCCATCCGGACGAGATCGCTGCAGCGGCGCTCTTCCTCGCCTCGGACGAGTCGTCGTATGTGACCGGGGCGATCCTGGCAGTCGACGGAGGGCAGACGGCGATCTGATGAGCGACTACACACCGATCGACCTCTCGCCGCTCTGCAACGCGGGGCCTGCCGATCTCGGTGACGGGCCGCCGATCACGGCCGGGCCGCACGCGATCTACGGCGTCCCGTTCCTCGCCGGCGCGGAAGACCGCCACGTGATCCTGCTGGGAGGAGAGAGCCTCGCCGACGTCGCGATCCCGCTCGGGATCGCCGCGAAGAGCCTCGTCTTCGCGCATCGATTGCTGGAGTCCCGGATCCCCGACGGGGATTTCGCAGGCCGGCTGTGCGCGACATACACGGTGCGGTACGCGGACGGCGAGGAAATCGAGCTCGCGATCCGCGAGCGGTTCGAGATCGGGATCGTTCCCGCGCCGTGGGGGCAGCAAGCGCTGCTTGCGTGGACGGACGCCTCCGATCGGCTGATGCCGCGTCACGCGGGGAACTGGGGCGAGATGGGTCGACGCCAGGCGGAGATCATGACGCCGTACCCCGAGGCGATCTACTTGTGGCCGTGGCGCAATCCGCGCCCCGACGTCGTCGTCAAGGCGGTCGTGGTCCGTCCAGCCGGCCCTCGCCTGGTGATCGCTGCGCTGACGGTTGGTCATCTCGACGAACCGGTGTTCAATCGTGCCGGCCGGAGGCCGGTGAAGATCGTGCTGCCGGGGGCCCAGGATGCAACGTCGCCGTTCGCGATCGAGGTCGACGTCGATCGGGGCGCCGCGACGTATCCCTACCCGCTGCCCACCGCGCCGGCGGCGTCGTTCCTCGATGACCAGTTCAAAGGATGGGGCGAGAAGCGCAACACCTTTGCCAGTCCGGCATACGTCGAGGTGGCGGCCACTCCGTCGGCGACCGTACAGATTCGAAACGACGGCGAGGTTCTCGGTACGTTCAACTGGGGCGAGCTGGAACGGGCCGGAGAGCTCGACGCCGGTTCGCGTGTCCGCGTGACGCTCGTGGACGAAGGACGCAACTGGGTGCGAACCACCGTCGTGGATGACGCGACCGGCGAGCCGATTCCGTGTCGTGTGCATTTTCGCTCTCCCGACGGCATCCCGTATCAGCCCCACGGCCACCACAACCACGTCAACTCCGACCTCGACAGCTGGCACATGGACATCGGTGGCGACCTCAAGCTCGGTCAGACGTCGTACGCATACATCGACGGTCGCTGCGAGGGTTGGCTTCCGCGCGGAGACGTCCTCGTCGACGTCGCGCGGGGGTACGAGTACGAGCCGTTGCGCGAACGCGTCGCCGTCGCTTCCGGCCAGCAGACCCTCGAGCTTCGACTGCGCAGGCTCACCGACCTTCGGAAGGAGCGCTACTTCAGCGGGGACACACACGTGCACTTCCTGTCGACGCAGGGCGCCCACTTCGAAGCTGCGGGAGAAGGCCTCAACGTCGTGAACCTCCTGCTCTCCCAGTGGGGTCATCTGTTTACCAACACGGAAGAGTTCACGGGCCGGGCGAGCGTCGCTCCCGACGGCGAGACCATCGTCTACGCCTCGCAGGAGAACCGGCAGCACATCCTTGGGCACCTGACCCTCCTCGGTCTCAAGGAGCCCGTGATGCCGTGGTGCTCGGGAGGGCCGGGAGAGGCTGAGCTCGCAGGCACGCTCGAGACGACGCTCTCGCACTGGGCCGACCGGTGTCACGAACAGGGCGGGACGGTCGTGATCCCGCATCTTCCGAATCCGAACTGCGAGCCCGCGGCGCTCATCGCGACCGGCCGCGCAGACGCCGTCGAATGGCTGATTCAAGACGCGTACATGCATCGCGAGTACTACCGCTACCTGAACATGGGCTATCGCCTTCCGCTCGTCGGCGGGACCGACAAGATGACCTCGGACGTCCCAGTCGGCATCTACCGCACCTACGTCCATATCCCCGACGACGAGCCGGTCACGTACGAGTCCTGGTGTCGCGGCCTCCGCGCCGGCAACACGTTCCTGAGCGGAGGGCCGCTCGTGCGGCTCTCGGTCGACGGTCACCCGATCGGCAGCTCGATCGGCTTGCCCGGGAACGGCGGAACGGTCGAGGTCGAGGCGAGCGCCGAGAGCGTGGTGCCCTTCGGCTCGCTCGAGCTTGTCATGAACGGCGACGTCGTCGCGCGGACGGATGGGGGAGGCGGATCGACGCGCCGTCTCTCGATCCGTGAGCGCATCACCGTCGATCGCCACTCATGGATTGCCGCCCGCTGCGGCGGCCCGACTTACTTCGACTCGATCCCGTACCTCGACGGCTGGGCGCGCAAGATCATGGCGCACACCTCGCCCGTCTACATCGGCGTCGGCGGTGAGTGGCGCATGTTCGACCCTGGAGTCGCCAGCTACCTCGTGACGTTGCTCAACGGCGGCATCGACTACATCAACCAGCGCAGCCTTCAGCATCCGGTCGGGTCGGTCACGCACCACCACGGCCGCGACGACCACCTTGCGCACCTCGCGGAACCGTTTCACGAGGCGATCTCAGCTATCCACGCGAAGATGCACGAGTTCGGCATCCCGCACTGATCAGAGGAGCACGGACATGGCGAGCGTAAGCATCGAGCATCTCGGCAAGACCTTCCCGGACGGAACGACGGCGCTTCGCGACTTCAACCTCGAGATCGAGGACGGCGAGTTGGTCGTCTTCGTCGGGCCGTCCGGCTGCGGAAAGACGACGGCGCTCCGGATCGTCGCAGGCCTCGAAGAGGCCACGACCGGAGAGATCAGGATCGACGGCGAGCCCGTCAATCACGTGCCGCCGCAGGATCGCGACATCGCCATGGTCTTCCAGAGCTACGCGCTGTACCCGTACAAGACGGTCTTCGAGAACATCGCGTTCCCGCTCAGGCTCCGGCGCGAATCACGCGCGAACGTCACGAAGCGCGTGAACGAAGTCGCGAAGCTGCTCGGGCTCGAGGACTACCTGAAGCGCAAGCCCCGGCAGTTGAGCGGCGGTCAGCGCCAACGGGTTGCGATGGGGCGCGCCATCGTGCGGGAACCGCAGCTCTTCCTGATGGACGAGCCACTGTCGAACCTGGACGCGAAGCTGCGCATGCAGATGCGCGCCGAGATCGCCGAGCTGCGTGATCGGCTGGGCGTGACGACGATCTATGTCACCCACGACCAGGTCGAGGCGATGACGCTCGGCGACCGTGTCGTCGTCCTGCGCAAAGGCGAGCTGCAGCAGGTGGCGACGGCGCAGGAGATGTACGTCAACCCTGCCAACCTGTTCGTCGCAGGTTTCATCGGCAGTCCGGCCATGAACCTTTTCGAGGCGCAGGTGATGCAGAACGGCAGCGGTCTCAAGGTGGAGTTCGGAGATCAGTCGCTCTACTTGGACGAGCATGAGCTGCAGCGGTGGAACGGATCGCTCGGGCGCTTCGTCGGACGCAACGTCGTTCTCGGCCTGCGTCCGGAGAGCGTCGGGGATGCCGCGCTCGAACGTGACGCGCCCGATAGCCGACGCTTCCGTGCTCACGCCGAGCTCGTCGAGACACTGGGCTCGGAGGTCGTCGTCCACTTCGGCATCGACGCGGCGCCGGTCGTGACGGAAGACGTCCGGGAGCTCGCACGTGACGTCGATGCGTCGGCGGTCGCCGAGTTGGAGCGCATGCGCAGCGCGCGTCGGACGACGTGTATCGGGCGCTTCGCCCCTTCGACCACTGTTCGGAAAGGCGACGTGTTCGAGGTCGCGGTGGAGCCGGGATCGCTGCACTTCTTCGACCTCGAGGACGGCTCCGCGCTCCGCCCATGAGCCTCGTGCAGCTCTCGGAGCGGGTGCACCGCTTCGAGGACACCTGCGCCGTCTATGTCCTGACAAGCGGAGAGCGTGCAGTCCTCGTCGACCTGGGCGGCGGGGCCGTGCTCGACGCGGTCGGCGAGCTCGGCGTCCAAAAGATCGACTGGGTCCTGTTCACGCATCACCACCGCGATCAGTGCTCCGGACACCGGCTGCTCCCCCGTGACGCTCGCATCGCCGCGCCGGCACGCGAGGTGCACGCGTTCGCCGACGTCGAGCGGTTCTGGCAGACGGCGCCGGTGTACGACCAGTACGACTGCACCGGACTGCACAACGTCGTCGCGCAAGACGTCCGCGTCGACCTTGCGCTCGAGGACGGCGGAGTGCTCGAGTGGGAGGACCTGCGCATCGAGACTCTGCCCGCTCCCGGGCACACCAAGGGGTCCGTGTCGTACGCCGTCGAGGTCGACGGGCTCGTCTTCGCGTTCACAGGCGACCTAATCCACTCGAGCGGGAAGGTTTGGACCGTGCACGACCTCAACTGGTGGTACGGCGGCGTTGAGGGTTACAGGTCGGCGCTCACCTCGGCTGCGGCGGTCAGGCGTCGCATGCCCGATCGGCTGGCGCCCTCGCACGGAGAGCTGATCGACGATCCCACGCCCGCCCTTGCCGCGCTCGAAGAGAGCCTGCTCACCCATCTCCGCTGCATCACGCGCCCGGCTCTACCGGGTCCGCCGGCCGACGAGTTCGTGACCGGCCGTTTCGAGTTGATCGGCGAGAGTCTCGTCGCGGTCACGCATACCTGCGCAAACTTCTACGTTCTGCTCGGCGACAGCGGCGAGGCTCTGTTCTTCGACTACGGGTTCGCCGGCGAGCACCATTTCAAGGCGGGCTTTCGCTTCGTCGAGCACTCGCTCGACATTCTTCGTGAGCGGTTCGGCGTTCGACGGCCGGCCGTCGTCGTGCCGACTCACTATCACGACGACCACGTCGCCGGGATCGGCTTTCTCCGGCAGCATTTCGACACCGAGGTCTGGGCGTACGACGGTTTTGCGGACCTGCTCGAGCGGCCGTGGCGGTATCGCGTTCCGTGTCTGTGGCCCGAGCCCGCCCGCATCTCACGCCGGATCCAGGACGGCGACACCATCGAGTGGGGCGGGGCTCGGCTCGAGGTTCACCGCGCTCCCGGGCACACGTGGTATGCCGCCGCCTTCTTGGGCGATGTCGGCGGCTGCCGGGTTGCGGTCGCGGGAGATGCGGTGGCGCAAGATCTGAACGGCGGTCTCTGGGGCGGTGGCCCGGTCTATCGCAATCGCGTCGGCATCGGGGACTTCTCGACGACCGCCGACGTTCTGCTCGAGTACGAGCCGGAGCTCCTCCTGACGGGCCATCGCGGTGTTGTGCCGGTGTCGCGCAGTGACCTCGAAGGGTTCGCGTCCTGGGCTCGGGAGTACTCGAAAACCGTGGCCCGGCTGCTTCCGGATCCTTCGAGCGCTGCGTTTCAGCTCGACCCTGACCTCGTCAGAGTGCTCCCGTACCAGGCGGAAGGGAGGCCAGGCGAGCCGGTCGACCTCGAGGTCGAGGTGCGAAATCCGTTTGGGGCCGCTGTCGATGCGGCCGTTCGGCTCGTGCTCCCGGACGGCTGGAGTGCCGAGCCCGAAGCCGGGGGTGCACGCGTCGATCCCGACGACAGCGGACGTATTCTCTTCTCGGTACTCGCACCGCGCGGTGCTGCGCGGGACGTCCGCCATGTCGTCCTGGCGGATGTCACGCTCGGCTCGCGTCGCCTCGGGCAGACCGCGGAGAGCCTCGTCATCCTGCGCAGCGAGTGATGGTATGGCATGCCTGGGTCACTCCCGGTCGCCGTCGGCTGCGGTCGCATCACCACGCAATACACCTGAACTCGCACGCGTGCTCGCGTGGGCGGCTGCACATGGCGTCGAGGTCGTCGTGTCGGGAGGAGGCCCGCGCCGAACATCCAACAGCGTGGGGGCTTCGGTCAGTTCATGGATGGGATTTTGTGACATCCGTGTGCTCTTTCGCCACTGAACGTCCAGGCTCGGCACTTCGGGCTTGCGCGCAAGCAGGGTTGAATCGGTTGCGTCTGCCGTAGCTGCGCCGGTTAGCGGATCTTCGCTCGAGATGCGGCGCTGCTCGCACTGGGACACCTGATTACGGTGAGGTCCGGAGCCGTGCTGGAGTTGAACGGGATCAGGCGTCCGCGTGCGCCGCGCACAGCACGCCCGCAGTGACGTCGCGGCCCGGGCGACAGGCGGGAGCCACGGAAGGAAGTGTGGACCCTGTTTGCGTGACGGACGTTCGGCGTGACGATGGAAGTGGCTTGCGCGCGGTGGGGGTCGCGACGAGCCGTTGCCAAAGTCTCGCGGTCGGCACGGATTGATCCACCGCCAGTAAAGATTCCGACTACCTCGTGGAGTCTTCTCATTAGATGGCCGGATCTCGCCGCGGAGCCACCCTCGACGAGCTGCGCGCGATCTACGAAGGGCGGTTAGCCGAGCTGACGCGCGTTGCCAGCGCAATAGTCGGCGACGCGACCAGCGCCGAAGACGTAGTCCAGGAGGCGTTTGTGCGGGCGGTCAGGCAGCGAGCAAGCTACGACGGTCGCGGCAGCCTGAACGGCTGGGTCTGGCGGATCGTCGTGAACGTTGCGCGCGACGCTCGGACGCGCGGCCCGCAGCAGATCGAAGTGGATCGGCCGGACCTTCCTGCCGCGGACGAGGATCCACGGCGCGCCGTCGTCCGAGAGGCAGTCGAGCAGCTCCCGGAGCGCCAGCGGCTTGTTCTGTTCCTTCGCTACTACGCCGACCTCGACTACGCCGCGATCGCCGCCGCCGTCGCGATCAGCGAGGGAACGGTGGCGGCAACACTCCATAACGCACACCAACGGCTGCGGCTCCTGCTCGCGGCGATCCCGCGGTGACACAGTTCGCCTCAATCGGCGACGCGCTCGATGTGCTCGTCGACGAGCGGCCGGTTGAGCCTGACTGGCAGACGATCCTCCGTGCCGCAGCAGTCGAGCAGCGTGCAGTGCACCAGCCAGAGCGCCGGAAGTGGCTCCAGCAGAGACCACCTCGACGGCTCGCTGTCGTGCTCGTGGCAGTGTTGGTCGCGATTCTCGCCGCGACTGCGCTCGCGACGGGGCTGGCCGATCGCTTCAGCGCCTGGATCTCGGGGAAGCCCGGCATCCCGGCTCCGTCCGCGGTGCAGCAAGGGTTCAACGCACGCAATCGTGTCTCCCTTGCCGCGTTCCCGACCGGGACGAAGCTGCGACTCCTTCTGCGGGAGCGCGTCAACGGGACGAGCTTCGACCTTCTCGGCTTCCGGAACGGTGACGCCTACTGTTTGCGGCTCGTGCGCAGCGACCGGCCGAGCGGACGCGGCTCCAACCAGTGCCTGCGCGCCGATGAGTTACGTGGGCATGTCGCGCTTGTCGCCGACAACGTCTGGTTCCGTGTCGGCAACCCGGAGATCTCGATCTCCGGGATCTACGGCTTCGCCTCAGACGATGTGCGCTCGGTTCGCGTCACGCGGGCGCGCGGTCGCTCGTCGGCGACAGTGACGAACAACGTCTTCCTATCGCTGCGCGGCCAGCCCTCAGGGTCGGTGCAGCGTCACCCGAAACCCAACCCGGTCGAGGCAGTCGCAGCGCTGATGCGCGGCGGGAGGGTTCGCAACATCCCCTATGTGATTTCCGGCGGCGGCATCCTCCCCGGCGGAGCACGCCCGAGCGTTCCGAGTTACTTCGCGGCGTCACCTCCACGTTCGATCCCGGGAGCACCCACCAAGGTCACCGCTCCGATCAAGCATCCGGCGGTTGGCTGGATCTTGCGCAGAGAGAAGCGCGGATCGCCGCTTCCGGCGGCTCGCAAACCCGACTTGTTCCCGAAGCTCGATTTCGGACGGCTCGTTCAACCGGACCCCGACGACCCGCTTCGGATCGGTGTTGGGA
>Ga0070681_10001912_pt1 | contig 18780 bp, 20 predicted proteins | sample KBSC83BmetaG_FD_65650 | JGI IMG/M metagenome (GOLD analysis project Ga0070681, IMG submission 65650) | Corn rhizosphere microbial communities from Kellogg Biological Station, Michigan, USA - KBS C8-3B metaG | ecosystem: Host-associated > Plants > Roots > Rhizosphere | place: USA: Michigan... | reverse complement strand
GTTTTTGTATGTATCTAGAATCACGTTGAGCTTCGGCATGAATTCCGGCAGATATTCCGGTTTCACAATAAAATCATCGATGAAGGGGGCCGTATCTTTGCCCGTCGTATTGTTGTGCAAAAGCGCAAAGGCCTGGCGGCGCATCGTCCAGTACTTCGCCTCCTCTTTCTCGCTGTGCACGGCGCGCACTTGAATGCCCGCATGCGTCTTTGCGAATTGCAAAACGTCGTTTTTCAGGCCATCGAGTTTTTTTTCGAGTTCGACTTCATCATCGCCCGTAAGCTCAACAAGCATGATCATTTTGGGAATCCCGCCACGCAAAACCATGAGCGCTTCGGGAATAAACTGCCACGCAAGCGAAATGGCATTCCCTTTCATAACACTGATCACCTGCCGCCATAACTTGATGGCGACTTCGATCGTTTTGTCGTCATATGATTCGATGCTCTCCGGATGCAATTTCAAAACGTCGTTGATGAGATCCGCAACCGGATCAAGCGTCTTCAAGAACACAACAAGCAGGCGCGAATGCTTTTTCGCGGGCACCAGGCCGAGCGTCGCTTCGTCGAGCAAGCCGAATGTGCCCTGCGAACCGACGAACAACCGCGCGAGATCAAAAACCGTTTTGTCTTTATTCCACACGTTCCACAAATAATATCCGGCTGAGTTTTTTGAAACGTCCGGCTTCGCCGCCATGATCGCTTCGTAATTTTCTTCGATCAGCCTATGGATATTGCGATAGAGCTCGCCTTCGTAGCTCTCTTCTTTTAATTTCGCTTCGAGCTCGGTTTTCGAGAGTGGCTTTATGATGTGCTCTTCACCGTCGCCCATCACCACCTTCAACGCACGCACATAATCTTCCGTCTTGCCGTATGCAAGCGTCTTCTCGCCGCCGGAATTATTGTTTATCATGCCGCCCAAGGCGCACAGGTGCTTTGATGCAGGGTACGCGGGATAGAGCAAACCCTTCGGCGCAAGCGCGGCTTCGAAATCGCGGAAATACACGCCCGGCTCAACCGTTGCGTGATCCGGTGCAATATCTTTTATATGATTGAAATATTTCGTGAAGGAAACGACGATGCTTTGCGTGAGCGGGCCGCCCGTCATATCCGTTCCCGCAGAACGTCCCGTGAGGGAAATATGTTCGCCCTCCGCTTTTTTCTTCGCAACATATTTGACAAGATTCTTCAGATCGTCGACATCTTTCGGGAACACAACGATCTGCGGCCTCACTTTGAACACCGAATAGTCGCGGCTGAATGTTTCGAGCGTCGCGTCGTCCGCCGCCACGTCGCCGTGGAAGAATTGTTTGATGTCGTCGGCCAGCATGTGAGTTCATTATATCATAAAAAAATTTGACCCCGCTTCGCTTGCGCAAAGTGGGGTCGTAATAATTGGCACACTACTACACCTTGATGACAATAGTCTTCGCGCGGCGGGCGACGATCGGTTGTTCAGCCGAACATCCGCTTGGCATATTGTCCAGCGATCGTTTCAAATTCCGAATCGCTACCATCAGTTCGCTGGACCGTTCCGATGGCTCGGGATTGTTGTTGGAGCCGGTGCTTACGCTGCTCGGCCAAAAAATTTTCCTGAGCGGCTTGTTCATGACAACGAGAAGCAATAGAAGGCATCCGAATCCAAAAGCGTAAAACAGCAGAGAAGGATCCTTCTGCCAATCATCGAGCATCGCCGCCACCATAAGGCCGTAATCGGTTTTCGCGTCAAACCGCATGATGCGATGATTGGTTCTCGCGTCATAGCGGATCACGCCGTTCTTGTCGACAAGCACCGCCGCAGGCGCATAAAGAAGATGGGCTTCCCAAGCCTTCGCCAATGGCGCCCGATCGAGCACCCACGTATCGTTTTTAAGATACGCAATCCTCAAGCCGAGGCTATCCATGTTGTCCTGGGATAGGTACGCACCCACCACAGGAAATTGATCCAGGTCGGCACCCGGCGGATTGGGAATGTTCGACGGAACAGATGTTGTGCGAGCAGCAAAGCTGCTGCACGTGAGAAGGGCAACGATCGCAACGACCATCGCCGCGTTGGCACAGAAACTGCCCAGAGGGTTACGTGACATGACCACACTCCTTTCGAAAATCGTGCTACAAGACCGTTATGACAAGGTTCAATAGCTGGCTGTATTATAGATTATATATAGCTATTTGTCAATATTTCGGGACTTTTGCGGCCCCTTGCCGCACAATGCGCAATTCCCCGTTTTCGATTCGTATGATCGTGGACGGCTTCGCAACAAGCCTGCCGATATCAATATAAAAATCAACACCGTCGCCGAAATATTTTTTTGCCTCTTTTATATTCTTCGCGGGCGGCTCCCCTTCCCAGTTCGCGCTCGGCGCAACGAGCGGTCCGGTCGCGTGCAAAAGCGCGCACAGCCACGCGGGCGCGGGCATGCGGAACGCGATCGTGTTCGTGCCGCGATGCAGGTATGAAAATTTTTTTGCGATGCCGGGTGTATTCAAATTGAAGATAACGCTCACCTGTCCCGGCCACATGCGGTTAAGGAGCTTCCGCTCGCGCGCGGAAAGCTTCACGCCGAATCGCGCGATGTCGCGCAGTGAGCCGATCAAAACGATGAGCGGTTTTTTGGGGTTCCGCTTCCGCAGGCGATATATGCGCGCTACCGTCTTTTTATTGAGCGCCGACCCCACGATGCCGTAAATCGTATCCGTAGGAAGGATACCCGTGCCACCGCGCCGCAAAACGGCCCGAATGGAAGAGAGGGCCTGTTTTGGGGGTATTATAGACGTACGCATAGGGGTACTAGTCAAGGGGTATATTCCGTGATATACCTTAAAGTATGGATAAAATGACCAATCGAGGCAAATTCGCCATCTTAATAATTATCGCCGTGCTTGTCGCAGTGCTCTTTTTCACGCTTGGCCGCGGCGGCAATCCTGCGTCCGCGCCTGCCGCGCCGGGGACTTCGCTTGGCAACGACATGACACCGACGAACACGCAGGAACTGTCAGCACCGAACGCGACCGGCAGCGACGCGAGCTCGGCTCTCCAAACGAAAGCCGCGCCCGCGACGCCCATCCAGCTCATCACGCCAGTTTCAAACGACCAGTGGAAGTTCGGCCAATCAAATCCGATTTCGTGGAATCATGAAGCGGGCGTCACCGGCGAAATCGATTTGCTGAATGCGCAGACGCATGCGCTCGTCGGCATCGTCCTCTCGGAAATCGGCCCGCACCAGACTTCCTACAGCTGGGACACGCGCCAGATTTACCTTGCGCGATATAACCCGTTGAAAAAAGATGTCACGCCGGGAACCTACATGATACGCATCAAATTCGACGGCAACAACCTGCCGACGCTCACAAGCCCCGCATTCACGATTTCGCAATAGCCGAAGGAGAGCGCTCGAACGAGCGCTCTTTTCATTGCAGCGCTCTCCGCCCCCGCACGTTTTTGTGATAGCTGATCGCAAACCGATGCGCCTCGTTGCGCACTTTGATGAGCGTTTCTTTCGTCACGCCTTTCGGAATCACGCCCAAAATATCATTCCGCTTCCGTTCCGGCCCTTTCGCGATGCCCACGATCGGAATTTTGAGGCCCGCGCGGAAGAGCACGCGCCGCGCCGCGTTCACCTGCGGCACGCCGCCGTCTATTAATATGAGATCGGGCAAGGGCCACGGATTCGGGATCTGCTCGGTCGCCACGCTGTGCGCAAAGCGCCGCTCGAGCACCTCGCGCAGCATGCCGACGTCGTTCGGCTGGAATATGCTTTTGATCTTGAACTTCCGGTATTCGTTTTTGTTGGGTTCGCCATTTTCAAAAACCACCATCGAACCCACCGCATCGACTCCCGAAATGTTCGAGATGTCATATCCTTCGATGCGATACCCTTCGCGCGTCTCACGTTTGCCGTTCGGCACGAGCACTGCGGAATCGGAAATGAACGCCGTATCGCGGATGTGCTGCAGCGCGAAGCACTGGCGGCGCAGGCGCTCGGCTTTTTCGAACTCGAGTTTTCTGCTCGCCGCCGCCATTTCTTTTTCGAATGATGTTATGACCCGCCGCTTTTTGCCCTCGAAAAATAATTTCAAACGCTCGATATTTTTCGCATATTCATCTTTCGTGACCGCACCCACGCACGTGCCGGGGCACAGCCCCACTTCATAATCGAAGCACGGCCGCTTGAATTTCCCGATCACCTCCGGATCATGCGTGCTCCACGGAAAAATCTTGCGCATGATGCGCAGCGCTTCGCGCACGTTCGACGCCGACGTGAACGGCCCGTAGCGCTTCCCCGCTTCTATATCTTTGCCGCGCACCAAGAGCACGCGCGGAAATTTTTCTTTCGTGATTTCGATATACAAAAAACTTTTGTCATCCTTCTCGCGCACATTAAACGGCGGCGTGAGCGTTTTGATGAGCTCGGCTTCCAAGATGAGCGCCTCAAGCGCAGTGTCCGTTTGCCAGTGCTCGATCGCCCGGATTTTGCTTACGAGCGTCTGGATGCGCACGTCGTGCGGCCGCTCGAAATAACTCGACACGCGGCGGCGCAAATTCGCGGCCTTGCCAACGTAAAGCACGCGGCCATCGGCGTCTTTCATAATATAAACGCCCGGCGTATCGGGGAGTTTTTTATATGGCAAGTCCGTCTTAATCATTTTTTAATCTTTGATGAAATATGCTCAAAAGTAAAACCCGGGGCCGACTGGCGGACACCCGGGCTGTTCGATTAGACCGTCGCCAAGCTGGTTGAACGACGGGTCACAAACCATCGATGCTGGATCGATGGCGACGGAAGCCGCGGGGCGCCCCATCGCACGGATATTATACGAAATTTTACGCCGCTTTGCAAGCAAACTCAGTCCCCTAGCAGCACGTACACCGCGCACTTCCCGAGCTCGTCCAACACGCCGCCCTGAATATTCTCGTTCACGTGCTCAAGGCCGACTTTCGAATTGCTGCCGTATGAAATGAGATGATCACCTTCGATATACGCGAGCTTGTGGCCGTCCATATTGTAAACGAAATTATTTTCAAAGTAGCCGACTTTGCGTCCGTCATGCGCGAATATGTGACGCTCTTCCACCCACCCGATTTTCTCGCCGCCCCGCCACAGTTCCTGGCCAACGATTTTGATCATACATTCAGTATATCAAAATTCAGAACGCCGCTATTTTGCGAGCACTTTCCGCAAATATGCGCCCGTGTGGCTGGCCGCTTTGCGCGCCACTTCTTCGGGCGTGCCCTGCGCAATGATCTTGCCGCCGCGCTCGCCGCCTTCAGGGCCGAGATCAATGATCCAGTCGGCTGTTTTAATAACGTCCAAATTATGCTCGATCACGACGATCGTGTTCCCCCGGTCAACGAGCCGCTGCAAAACTTTGATGAGCTGATCCACGTCCGCAAAATGCAGACCGGTCGTCGGCTCGTCGAGAAGGTAGAGCGTGCGATGCGTGTCACGCTTGCCGAGCTCCGCCGAGAGTTTGATCCGTTGCGCTTCGCCGCCCGACAAAGTCGTCGCCGATTGGCCGAGTTCGAGATACCCCAAACCGACTTCTTCCAAAATCGTAAGCTTCTCGTAGAGCCACGGAATATCTTCGAAGAATTTCACCGCTTCTTCGATCGTCATCTTCAAAATGTCATAAATGTTCTTGCCCTTGTATTCGACTTCGAGCGTCTCACGATCGAAGCGCTTTCCTTTGCACACGTCGCACGTCACGTAAACGGTCGGCAGGAAATGCATTTCGATCGCGATCGTGCCGTGTCCTTCGCAGTTTTCGCACCGGCCGCCCGGCACGTTGAAACTGAACCGTCCCGGCTTATAGCCGCGCACGCGCGCATCTTCGGTTGAAGAGAATAAGTCGCGGATATGCGTCCATGCGCCTACGTATGTTGCCGGGTTCGAGCGCGGCGTGCGGCCGATCGGCGATTGGTCGATGTTGATGATGCGGTTCACATATTCGAGGCCGAGAATCGATTTATAGCCGCCCGCTTTATAATTTGCACGGTTCAATTTATCGGCGACGGCCTTATATAAAACATCATAAACCAGGCTCGATTTGCCCGAGCCCGAAACGCCCGTCACCGCCGTGAAGCGGCGGAGCGGGATGTCCACATCGAGGTCTTTCAAATTATTCGCATGCGCGCCGCGGATCTTCAAAAATTCCTGCTTCGGCGTGACCTTGCGGCGCTCCTCCGGGATTTCGATGAACTTTTTTCCGCGCAGATATTGAAGCGTCGGCGAATTTTGTTTGGGGTCTTTTAAAATTTCCGGAATCGGGCCTTTCGCAATAACGTTGCCGCCATGCACGCCCGCGCCCGGGCCGATGTCCACGAGATAATCCGATGCGCGGATCGTGTCTTCATCGTGCTCAACAACGACGATCGTATTACCCAAATCGCGCAAGTCCTGCAAGGTTTTGATAAGCTTCGCATTATCGCGCTGGTGCAGACCGATCGTCGGCTCATCCAATATATAAAGCGTGCCCACGAGGCGCGAACCGATCTGCGATGCCAAGCGGATACGCTGTGCTTCGCCGCCGGAAAGCGTGCCCGCTTTGCGGTCGAGCGTAAGGTATTCCAGGCCAACGTCCATCATGAACTTCAGGCGGCTCTTGATTTCGCGGAGCGGCGCAACGGCCACTTCGGCCATTGAAGCGCTCTTGAATTTCATCGTTTCAAAAAATGCGAGCGCGTCTTCGATCGAAAAGCCGACAACGGTATTGATGTTCTTGCCGTCAATCAAAACATTCAGGCTTTCCACGCGCAGGCGCTTGCCCAAACACACCGGACAGATTTCTTCTGACCATAAATCTTTCGTGCCCAAGCCGTGGCACTCGGTGCACGCGCCATAAGGGCTGTTGAATGAAAATAATCGCGGTTCGATTTCCGGGAACGAAAATCCGTCGTGCGGGCAGGTGAATTTTGCCGATAATGAAACCTCCTTGTCCGTGATGACGGTCGCCACGCCCTGGCCGTATTTAAGCGCCGATTCGATCGCTTCCGACAACCGCAACCGGTTGTCTTTATCCTTGAAATCCATGCCTGCCGGAATGCGGTCGACAACGAGATCAATATTGTGCGTTTTGTATCGGGAAAGTTCGATGCGCTCGCGGAGTGAATGGAATTTTCCGTCCACGCGCACTTCGGAAAACCCCGCATTCAAAAAATCGTAGAGCATCTGATAGTATTCGCCCTTCCGGCCGCGCACGACGGGGGCCAGAATCACCATATTCTTTTTTTCCTTGTTGTTTTTTGAAATGTCTATTGCGACGTCGACGATTTCCTCATTGGTAAGTTTTTGGATTTCGCGGCCGCACGTAGGGCAGAACGGTTTTCCGGCGCGCGCAAAAAGCACGCGGAGGTAATCATAAATTTCCGTGATGGTCGCAACCGTCGAACGCGGGTTGGAAGAATGGCTTTTTTGGTCGATCGAGATCGCGGGCGAAAGGCCTTCGATATCGTCCACATCGGGCTTATCGAGTCGGCCTAAAAACTGCCGCGCATAGGCGGAGAGCGATTCAATGTAGCGGCGCTGGCCTTCGGCAAAAATGGTGTCGAACGCCAAGCTCGATTTGCCCGAGCCCGAAAGCCCGGTGAAAACGACCATTTTGTCGCGCGGAATCTCAAGATTCACATCTTTCAGATTATGCTCGCGCGCGCCTTTGATGATGATTTTATCGTGTGCCATAACGAATTTTCCCACGAACCTGGGTTCTATAGGGGTATCTGCTTCGATTCAGTTGTGAGGTTATTCTACCGTTTTTTAAAGCGATACGCAAATTGACGACGCGGGCGACCGGTGGTATTTTTAGCGCAGCACAGAAAGGAGAGTTTGCTTGAAATCACCAACCTTATACGTTTGGATCATTATCGGGAGTGCCATCATCGTGCTTTTCACGCTGATATCATCCCATAAGATTGAGCGCTTGGAGCGGTCGCGGATTGAATGCAAGGAAAGCGGCAGCCAAAACTGCACGCTCATCCTTAGGATGCCGATGCAGGCGGAGCGAGATAAGGTCAAGACCTTTTCGGCAACCCGTTACACTGGCCTCGGTGGCGCCCCTCCTCGCCTCGAAATCATTGCCATGTATGGCGATTCCGCCCCGAAAACATATGGCTATGTTTATTGGTATGATTCGCCCCAATACATAGAGACAGTCACACTCCAAGACACAGCCGGAACAACTCTCAAAACTATTCCTGTTACAAATTAACGTTTCCGATCATGGAATCCCTCCGCCTCCGCGGGGGATTTTTTAATAGAATCCTTTGAGGCCGGCCGGAAATTTTCCGCCGGTGCCGCCAGGCGGCGGGGGCGAAGTTGTTTTCGCCGACGCGGACGAGGCCGGCGCCGAAGAGCCGGCCGAACCGGCGCCCGTCACCGTGAAAATGCCGATATTCATCGTACTCAATCCTGAAGCGACGGCGATCGAATATGGCCCGGGCGTGACGTTCAAAAGAAATTGCGCGCAAATTTGCGTTGGCGCGCAATCGGGGCCGAGCGTCCCCGGTATTTTGAACTTCAATGTTTTTCCATCCGCCGATTTGAGATTGCGGAGACTTGCGGCAACGAGGCCATTGATCGTTACCGTACTCGTCGCGCCGAAATCCATGCCGGAAACGGTAACCGTAGTGCCAACGGGCCCGCTCGACGGCGCCATGGAAACCGCAGTTGATGTTGCGACAACCGTCTCGCCCGGCGGAGGAACGGCCGATCCGGTTGATGTGGACACCTCATCCTGCGGCGCGATGTGCGCCGTGAAGGACGTCCGCCACGAAACGACGCCGAACAGCCCGATCGAAAGAATGAGCGTTACAATAAGCGCAACCGTGGTTCCGGTAAGTCCCCTCCGCTCCGTATCCATTCTTTTATTATACCCGATGCGCCCCTGCGAGCACGCGATCCTCTCCCCGCTTTTCTTCCTCCTCCTTCGCCGCGCTTTGCTCCTTCCATAAGGTGGCATAAATGCCGTCGTGTTTGAGAAGCGATGCGTGCGGGCCTTGCTCCACGATGCGTCCTTTTTGTAAAACGTAAATGCGGTCCGCGTGCGCGATCGTCGAAAGCCGGTGCGCCACCATCACGGTGACGAGATTCGGCCGCGATTTTGCGATCTCTTTAATCGTATCCGTGATCGAACGCTCAGTGATGGAATCGAGGCTCGACGTTGCTTCGTCAAAAATGATGAGGTCCGGATTGCGCAAAAGCGCCCGGGCGATCGCAAGCCTTTGGCGTTCGCCGCCCGAAATCTTGATGCCGCCTTCGCCGATGCGCGTGTCGAGGCCCAGACCGCCGCGCTCGGCGATGGCAGTCACGGAGGCATTCTCGAGCGCCTTCCAGCAATCATCATCGGTCGCATTCGGATTCACGAACAAAAGATTTTCGCGCAAGGTTCCCGCAAAGAGCTGCGTTTCCTGCGAAACATAGCCGATGCGCGCCCGCAACGCTTCGTAATCGATCGTCGCGCCGTCCACGCCGTTCATCGAAATCGCGCCTTTCGTCGGTTTGTAAAGCCCCACGAGCAATTTCACGAGCGTCGTCTTGCCCGAGCCGGAATAACCGGCGAACGCAACCGACTCTCCGCTCTTGATCCCGATATTTATATCTTTCAACGCAGGCACGGCGCCCGACGCGTAATCGAATGAGACATTTTTAAACGCGATGTCGCTTAACGGGCCGAGTGCGACGGGATTCGCCGGCTTCTCTTCCGGCTTGATAGCGAGAATACTTTCAAGCATCTCCATGCTGCCCTTCGCTTCTTGGTACTGGGCGGCCACGGTGCCGATATCGCCGAGCGGACCGAATATATAGAATGAATAGAACCAAAGGGTCAGAAATTGTCCGAGCGAAATATGGCCAAGCAGGATGAGCCACAGCATGACGAATAAAATCGCCGAGCGTATCGCATTCACGATCGTCCCTTGCGTGAAGCTCAATTTGCGGATAAGGACGAGCTTTGAAAGTTCGAGCTGCAGCACTTTGTCATTCACCGCATTCAAGCGATCCGTTTCCTGTTTCTCCAAACCGAGGCTTTTCACGAGCTCCACGTTGCGCAGCGTTTCCGTGGTCGAACCGGCGAGGTTCGCGGATTCTTTTACGATGTTGCGCTGCACCGTTTTAATTTTACGGCCAATGAAAAAGAGCACCGTGCCGAGAATCGGGATGATGAGAAGGTACAGAAGTCCCACGAGCCAATGAACGAAAAATGCGTAGATAAGCACGAACAATATGCCGACAAGCGAAACGAACACGATATCGACAAAGCCCAAGATGAGCGTTTGGCTGTCGAGCCGCGCCTTTTGCAATTTCTGCAAGAGCTCGCCGGAACGCTGGTCTTCAAAGACGGAATACGGCAGCGAGAAGGAATGCTCGACGCTCCGCGCATAGAGCTCCGTACCCACGCGCTGCGTCACCATATTTTCGTAGTAGCTCTGGAAATTTTTTGCGACGCGCGAAACGAATGCGGCGCCGACGGAGATCAAGAGCAAAAGCAAGACGCCGCGCAGGAATGTGCTGCCGGATATCGTCCCGATTTTCGAAACGTAATTGTCGACGATGATGCGGAAGACCTGCGGGTCAACGAGCGAAAACAGCGTGTTCACCATGGCGAGCACAAGCGTCGCCACAAGCAATTTTTTATGTTGTTTGAGATAGTTGAATAAGAGTTGCATGAGTCGAGAGTAGTTAGTATACCATTGATTTTATACGAATTGACGCACCGTTTCGAATCTTCTATAAAGTAAACGGTAGTGGAAACTTCCACAGAAGGCGGTGTTATGGCGGTAACGGCACATCGGCGAAGCATTCTTGCGGCAAAAGCCGCAAAGACCCAAAAAGAATGGGAAGAATGGATCGCGAGCGGTAAAAGCGGTATTACGCTCAAACGCGGCGAAATGGTGGTCGTCTCGGCCGCCATCATACAGACCAATTTGCCGGCAGTCAGTGTCGACATCAACCGGCGGTGGATCGATACGGGCAGGACGATCTCGAAGAAACTCTGGGGAAAAATCCTCGCGGCCTCATGGAAAGATAAACGAAGAGGGCTCTTTCAGTATTTTCGTGAGTGCAATAATGCCAAAATCCCCGCAGACGAACTCAAAGCCCAAACGGGAAACGAGTTCTTCGGAGGCGGCGATGCAGACCGGCTGAATGCCGCGCTCCTGAAGTATGGCATCCCCGTCAGAATAAGGCGGGAGAAGCAGCGCGTTGGCAACTCCTCGTCATGGGTCTTCTGGCTTGTCACCGTGAAGGATGCCTTCACGAAAACGAAATGAAAAACAGCAGGGCGGCGCTCCGAAAGGTGCGCCGCTATTTCTTTTCCATAATTTTTTCCATCCGTTCGCGCGCAGTGGTTTTTGAGACCGGTTTTTTGAGCTCACCCAATCCGCCTGCCTTTTTCACGAGCTCTTTAACCTCGTCGCGCAGGATCGCCGCGAGTTCGAAGTTCAGCGCCTTCGCCGCTTCGCGCATCTCGCGCTCTTTCTCGGCGAGCAGCTTCTGCATCGCGGTCTTCGACTTCGGCACGGGCGCCGTTTCGAGCTTCAAAATATCGTCGACATTCGGCAAAATATCCGAAATCGTTTTTACGATCGTTTTCGGCGTGATGCCGTGCTCTTTATTATACGCAAGCTGCAGCGCCCGGCGCCGTTCGGTTTCCTTTACGGCCCGATCGATCGAACCGGTGCGCTGATCCGCATACATAAGCACCTCGCCCTCCACGTTGCGCGCCGCGCGGCCGATCGTCTGAATCAAAGACACTTCGCTGCGCAGGAATCCTTCTTTGTCCGCGTCGAGAATCGCGACGAGCGAAACCTCAGGCAAGTCCAATCCTTCACGCAGCAGGTTCACGCCAACCAGCACCTCGATTTTCCCCTTGCGCAGGTCGGTCAGGATTTTAATACGATCGAGCGTCTTCACATCGCTGTGCAGATAATTCACCTTCACTTTCTTCTCCTCAAGGTATGCCGAGAGGTCTTCCGCCATGCGCTTCGTGAGCGTCGTCACGAGCACGCGTTCTTTCTTTGCCACGCGCTCTTCAATGCGCGGGATCAAATCTTCAACTTGGCCGCGCGCGGGACGCATCGTAATTTTCGGATCAACGAGTCCGGTCGGACGGATGATCTGTTCAACAACCTGCTTGCTCACCTTCCCTTCATACGGGCCGGGAGTCGCGGATGTGAATATCGTTTGGCCGATGCGCTCCTGAAATTCTTCGAAACGGAGGGGTCGGTTGTCGATGGCCGAGGGGAGGCGGAATCCATATTCCACGAGCGTTTTCTTGCGCGCCGCGTCGCCGTTATACATACCCTGGAGCTGCGGAACCGTCATGTGCGATTCGTCGATGATCGTCAGGAAATCCGGCGCGCCGTTCTCTTTGTGCGGGAAGTAGTCGAGCAGCGTGGCCGGCGGCTCGCCCGCATGGCGGCCGGAAAGATGGCGCGAGTAATTCTCGATGCCATGGCAGTATCCCACCTCGCGCATCATCGCAACATCAAATTTCGTGCGCCGCTCGAGCCGCTCCGCTTCCAAAAACTTTTTTTCTTTCTCAAAAACTTTCAATTGCCCCGCAAGTTCTTCCTGAATCGCCTTGATCGCGCGCTCGCGCTCGGGCGCCTCGGTGATGAAATGTTTCGCCGGAGCGAATATCACGTCCGCCACCTGCGGCGTTTTCCCCGGCTGAAAACCAACCACCGGATCGATTTCATAAATGGCCTGAATAATCCCGCCCACGACTTCGAAGTTATAGATCACTTCACGATCGGCCGGCATGATTTCCCAGTTTTCACCGCGCAACCGGTACGTGCCGCGCTTCAGATCGGCATTCGTACGGTTGAATTGCAGTTCAACCAGCTTGCGCGCGAACTCTTTGCGCTCAATCCGATCGCCCGCTTTGAAATGAAAAATATTCTGCGCATAGACTTCCGGCGCGCCCAAACCGTAAATACACGAAACGGACGCCACAATGATGACGTCGCGGCGCGTCAAGAGCGCCGTTGTCGCCGCATGGCGGAGCTTGTCGATTTCATCGTTGATCAGCGCTTCTTTATCGATATAAGTGTCGCTCGACGGAATGTACGCCTCCGGCTGGTAATAGTCATAATAGGAAACGAAATAGTTCACCGAATTTTTCGGAAAAAGCTCGCGGAACTCGTTGCAGAGCTGCGCGGCGAGCGTTTTATTGTGCGCAATAACGAGCGTCGGCCTGTTGATCGCAGCGATCACGTTCGCCGCCGTAAATGTTTTCCCGGAACCAGTCACGCCGAGGAGCGTCTGATCGCGATATCCTTTTTGCAAACCGGAAACAAGCGATTCAATCGCTTTCGGCTGATCCCCCGCGGGCTGATTGTTTGAAATTATTTCGAAGTGGTCCATAGTACGGCTGAGCGGACTCAATAATAATGAAATGCGCCCCTGGACACAGGTCCTAAGGGGTTGCTATCCGCACTTCCTATTTTACGCTTCACGGGCGATGCGGTCAACGGACTCGCATCGTTAAAAAACCCGCTCACCCATGAAGGCAAGCGGGAACCGAAAGCGCGGGAGGTCATATCATGGATTTATAAGCGCTTCCGGATATCAAATCCCCATCCTCTGAAAATGTTGATCCAGAGACGAGGGATCGGAAACTCGATGAAAATGGTTTGAATCTCGTCCGGATTATCGGTAATCATCTCCGGATAATAGCGATGCGCAACCGAGCAGGCATCGGCGACCATAAAATACAGGTCATCGGCTCTGCGGTGCAGCGCAGTGTGATCTTTGCCGCGGCCGGGAGAACTGACTGCGCGGTAATATCTTTTGATAGCTTGCGCGGTCCACTCGATATACTGCGCAATCCGTGCTTTGATGCGCGCGATATCATTCCGAATCTGTTCAGGGCCGGCTTTTTTATCCAGGATCGCAGGACGGAAACCGAAATATTCGAGGAACAGTTCGAACTCCCGATCCTCTGCCGCAAGCTCTTGCTTTCGGGGAGCGATACGATTGAGAAGGCGCCTTACGAGCGCCCGGGCGCGGGTTAGCATGAAAATCCTCCAACGCGTAGGGGTTGAGTGGTGCTATTTATTACTACAAAACAAAAAGCCGCTTTCCGGCCTCACACCGGAAAACGACTTTTGTTATCTATCAATATCTACTGTATCAACAAGAATCATTGTAGCATAAGGGCCGTAAAGGGAACATTGTGGATAAATAACGGCCTTTTTAAGGCCGTTTTTGCGTCTATTTTCCAAGCATTTTCGTAAGCGGGCACAGTTCATGCCTGTGCGGCCGCGCCACGCAGTACGCGCGTCCGTAATCGATGATCATATACGTCGCCTTGAACCAGTCTTTTTTTGGGATGATCGCCATAAGATCGCGCTCGATCTTTTCGGGCGTTTTTTCTTTCGTAAGGCCGAGCACGTTCGAGAGCCGCTTCACATGCGTGTCGACGGCAATGCCTTCAACGACGCCGTATGCATTCCCCAAAATCACATTTGCCGATTTGCGGCCGACGCCGGGGACGCGCACCATTTCCTCCATCGTCTTCGGCAATACGCCATGATATTTTTCTTTGATGACGTTTGCCGCCGCCAAAATATTACGCGTCTTTGCGCGGAAAAATCCGCACTGGTGGATGGCTTTTTCGAATTCGCGCGGATTCGCCTTCACATAATCGTCAAGTTTTTTATATTTTTTAAAAAGTACCGGCGTGACCTCGTTCACTTTTTTATCGGTGCATTGCGCCGAAAGCTGTACGGCCACCAAAAGCTCCCAGCTGTTCGAAAACGTGAGCGCGATTTTCGGGTTGGGGAAGAGCTTCGAAAGCGTCCGCGAGATTTTCTGCCACCGTTTTTTAAGGATGGGAAGTTCTTTCGGCGTGACCATAATGGATATATTATATATTAAATTCCCATGAAAAGAATATTGACGCCGGCGTTTTTCAACCGGCCCACTTTGACCATTGCCCGGGAAATGCTCGGCAAATATCTCGTGCGCCGTCGCGGCAGCGAGGAGCTTGCGATGATGATAACGGAAGTCGAGGCCTACGACGGCCCGCATGACCGCGCCTCGCACGCCTCGCGCGGCCGCACGCCGCGCACGTCTATCATGTTCGGCCCTGCCGGGCATTTCTATATTTACTTCACCTACGGGATGCACTGGCTCGTGAATGTGGTGACCGGCCCAAAGGATTATCCTGCGGCAGTTTTGATCCGCGGCCTCGCTCCGGTAAAGGGTCCGGCACGGCTCACAAAGCTGCTCGATATCACGGGCACACTCAATGGAAAGCCGGCGGCACGGAAGACGGATCTTTGGCTCGAAGATCGCGGCGTTGCCGTGAAAGCGCGCGACATCGCGCGAAGGAAACGCGTAGGCGTGGATTACGCCGGACTCATCTGGAAAAACAAGCTCTATAATTTCAGCCTGAAGCCGGAAGCGCTCGCGGCATTGCAAAATTCAGCGAGAGTTCCATAATGGTGGAGTTCTTTTACATCCCCTGGGCTCGGAGGCGCCATGGAAGCGAAGGATCTTAAACGCCTCGTTAATGAGGCCGCGGAAGAAGCGATCCGCATATACCGCGCACAACCCCAAAACCTCAAAAATGCCGACACCGCCGTCGAAACAGCGGTGGCCCCCTTCCGTTCGCTCTGTCCGGAAGAACGGAAAACCGTCCTCGTCCAAGTCCGCGGACGCCTGCTCGCTGTAATGTTCGACATAAAACCGCGCGCAAGAGCCGCAGCACAATCTTAAAACAACACACAGAACCCCTCTTCGGAGGGGCTTCTTATTTTCTTTTTGCTATTTCAAATCTTCAAGCTTCATGCCCTTCCTCAATGATCGCCACGCGGCATGCTCCTTGAACTTCTTCAGGACCGCTATGCCATGTTCCGCATCATAATAAACGGCGTCGGAATCTTCGCCGGATATTTTCATCCCTTTACCATGCGTTTCTAAAAGATTCTCGTCCGCAGTCGGATCCGGCACGCTCGCTTCATCAAACAGACGGCCCGGAACCCCCTGAATGACGACGTCAACCGAATCTGCATCGAAGTGCGCAGCCACCACTACCGGGCGTGATCGCTTCTCGGGATCCTTCGCCGCCGCAGCAATCCTGTTCTCATATGTTTCCTTGTCTTCGCCTTCTTCGTGCTGGATATCGAAGTTGCCGCCGTGAATTATGATGTTCTGCGCCGCCTCGTCGAGGGCGTTATCGAAATCGCCGATGTCTGCCTCGGTCCATCCGCGCTGCATCATGGCATCCTTCACATTCTGTCCTATTTCAAACCAAACCCCCATCGTGCTTTCGTACGTTTTCTCGAATGTAGCGGAGTCCTTCTGCTCGCTCTGCGCCCCTTCCTGATTAAAATCCTCGAATGGCATATTATTGGAACCGCACCGGAATGCGAAGCTCGCCGGCATTCTGCGGCAAGCCGGACGGATTATCTTTTTCGAGAAGCACGGTGCCGGTTGCGAATTTCGATTTCGTGAACGTGATGGTTGCGGTGAAAGGCACCGGCGCGGACGTCATCCAATTGCCCTGCGCATGCGCCTGATCCCGTCCGATCACGCTGCCGTCGCCGTCCAAAACTTTTACCGGAAATACGGCTTCAAAGAACCATCCGCCGGCGACTACCGTACCTGAAATCGTCACGGGCGAACTGATTGCCTCGTTGATGCCCGGAAAGGAAACGCGTACGTGTCCATCCGCCGATTCGGCGGTTTGCGGACCGGAAGGCACCGTCGGGCTCTTTGCGGGATTCACAAAAACAACGATGCCGAGCAGGACCACGATTACGATACCCAGGATAATGGCGGTTGCTTTCATGTCTTTATTATATCCTAATAGGCCGCTCGACTCGAACCGTCTGGCTTCTTTTATAACGCCCCTTCGCGCTTCAAAATAGCGATTTTCGCTCTGGGTCCGCGGGCGTAGCCGCCCGTCGTACCGTCTGAGCGAACCACGCGATGGCACGGCACCCGCGTGGTATCGGGGTTATTATGCATGATATTGCCCACGGCCCGGTATGCGTTCGGACTGCCCGCCCGGCGCGCGACTTCCTTATAGGTCATGGTCGACCCCTTCGGGATCTTGGCAACCACGTTATATACCCGCTCGGTGAATGTCAAATTCTTTTTCATAGTTTTTTAATGACGTGTTTTCTATTATTACACCCGTTCCGACACAAAATATTCCTCGCGGAAAAACTTGTCACCCACCCGCTTGGGCAGCGTTGCAACCCAACCGCCGTCTTTGAGCTGTGATCGATGGGCGCTCATGGCCTTTCGCTTCGCCCCGGCTTCAATCTTGATCTTTATATCCCCCTTCCTGAATTCTTTGATCGGAGCGTATATGCCGAATTTGCGGCGCACAAGAAGCATCTTATGGCGGTGCCGCGCGATTTCCGGATGAAACGTGAAAGAAGCGATCGGCACTTTGAGGCGGCGCGCCACGCGCCGGGCAACCTTGCCCACAACGATGTGATCCCAATGCGCGCTGATACCATCGGGACCGAAGCTCAATATGTAATCGGGAGCGATTCTCTGGGCCGCGGCGAGCACCTCGCGATAAAGCTCCCGCTCGCGCGGCTTCAGGCCGCCGTCGGGAAAATGCAATACAACGATCTCGCCGACATGCAGCACTTTCCCGGCCTTCATCAGTTCGGCTTTGCGAATCTTCTTGATCTCGGCATCGGTCACCTCTTTTTTGAAGTGAGACTTTCCCCGCTCGCCGAGCGTCGCGCAAATGAGCGCGGTCTGGCCGCCGGCTTTGTAGTTCGCGTACATCGTCCCCGCGATGAGATGCTCATCATCGGGGTGCGCCGTAATAACAAGCAATTTTTTTCCTAAAAAGGTTTTCGTCATAGGCTTTCATTATAAATTGACCAACCGCTCCGAATCAACTATACTTGCGTCCGGTAACTCACACATCAGGAGGAACGATGGCAGGACTGAAATTGTCCCCCATAGACCGGCAGCTTATAGAAGAACTATTGGAAGCCAATGCGCTCCAAAGCGTCAACGAACACCTGCTCGACCAGCGAAACGGCGCAATCACCGTAACCTGTGCCGACGGAGACCAGTTCCCAGACGTCTTCTGGCAGCACACGAAATTCCAACAAACGCAACGGCAAAACCCCCGCATTCATGCATTAAGCTGGCACGGCGGCGCGCTCGCATGCGCTCCCTGCTCTCCCGTCAACAAAATCAAACGCGCAGATTCCGTATTCATGGAGCAGATAGCCGACGCGCGCGAAATCAAGGGTATCGACCTCGTGGCGCTCTATGTTCATGGTCCCTGCGGCGCAGCATATCGCAAGCGGCTCAATATCGCCCAGGTGCTTGCGCACCAGCATCGCGCAAAGCGCAAAGTAGAAACCCTGAATCACGGCGTCCAAGCTGCATCATTCCTCCATATCGATTACGGCGACAAGAAACGCACGTACTTCGTTTCCCGGAAAAACTGGGAAGCCTGGGCGCAAGCCAAGCGCGTACGGATGATCGCCTGACATCGAATCATTATCCCCAATCAAAACCCGGGCGCTCACAGCGCTCGGTTTTTATATCTCGTACAGCCCGTCGAAGTCCGCGAAATACGCGACCACCGGAAGCCCGGTTTCTTTTGCCGTAAAATCTTTTGCCGCTTTGAGCTGCGCTTCATGAAAATTCTTCTCTGCTTCGTCGCCTTCGAAATTCTTCGAACCGCCGTAGCCGCCGCAATCGCGGTGCGTCATTAAAATAATTTTCTTCGTACCGTGCAGGCGGATCGATGCCTTCACCTGGCCGAGAATAAAATCGCGATCCGGCGATGCATC
>Ga0070681_10001909_pt1 | contig 18795 bp, 20 predicted proteins | sample KBSC83BmetaG_FD_65650 | JGI IMG/M metagenome (GOLD analysis project Ga0070681, IMG submission 65650) | Corn rhizosphere microbial communities from Kellogg Biological Station, Michigan, USA - KBS C8-3B metaG | ecosystem: Host-associated > Plants > Roots > Rhizosphere | place: USA: Michigan... | reverse complement strand
TTGCACGAATTGCCGCCGCCGCACTTCACCTTGCTGCCGGCTGATGCAACCGACGCGGCGCTGCCGACGGCGAACAGGATCGCGGCCGAGGCGGCGAGCAGGCGGGGCGTGGTCATGGCGGTCTCCTTGAATGGCCGGTCGGTCGATGGCCAAGCATGGACCTTCACGACGGCGGCGAGAAGACGAGGGCCATCGATAGCGCGATCAATGCTGCGTGAAGCGCAGCGGAGAGAGCGCCTTCTCCGCGACGCCGAGCTCGACGATGTCACCGGGCAGCTTGCCGTCGAGCGCCAGGCTGGCGGCCAGACGGCCCGCAGCCGCGCCGGTCTGGATGCCGTAGCCGCCTTGGCCGGCCAGCCAGAAGAAGCCGGGCACCGGGTCGTAGCCCACGACCAGGTTCTTGTCGGCCACGAAGCTGCGCAGGCCGGCCCACTTGTTCTTGAGGCGGCGGATCTGCAGCGTCGTCGCCGTCTCGATGCGATCGACGGCAATGGCGATGTCCATCTCGTCGGGCTGGGCGTCGCATGGCGGCGAGGGCGTCTCGTCGGCTGGCGAGGCCAGGAACTGGCCGACCTCGGGCTTGAAGTACCAGGTCTCGTCGAAGTCGATGACCATTGGCATCTTCTCGAGCGTCAGGCCCTTTTCGATCAGATCGGCCGGCGCGTCGAAGGTGAAAGCCGTGCGCCGCTTCGGCACGAGGCCCACCGGGCGGGCGCCCGCCAGCCCGGCCACCACGTCGGCCCAGGCGCCGGAGGCGTTGACGATGTTGGCCGCGGCAATGGTTTCGCCGTCGCCGAGCTTGATCTCCCATCGGCCGTTCTTGCGGTCCAGCGCGACGACCTCGGCATCGAGGCGGAGCACGGCGCCACTCGCCCGCGCGCCGCGCAGGAAGCCCGCATGGATGGCGGCCACGTCCATATCGTCGGCTTCCGGCTCGAAGATCGCGCCACCGCCGGCGGTTTCGGGCTTCAGCAGCGGCTGGCGCGACAGCACCTCCGCCGGGTCGAGCCAGCGCACGCTCGGCACCAGCGAGGCGTAGTCGGCGGCGGCCTTCTGCAGGGCGGCCTGCTGGCCGGCGCGGCCCGCGATCAGCGCGCCGCGCGGCGTCAGCACCGGATGGTCGGCGAAGCCCGGCGGCGGGTTGCGGTAGAAGCGGCCGGTGGCGACCGTGATCGCACGGATCTCGGCGCTGCCGTAGGTCTCCGAATGGAGCGCCGCCGACCGGCCGGTCGTGTGATAGGCCGGCACGTGCTCGCGCTCGAGGATGACGACCTTCGCGCGTGGCGCAAGGTGATAGGCGGCGGAGACGCCGGCAATGCCGGCGCCGACGATGGCGAAATCGAATTCCTGCATGGTCGTCACATTGCGCGGTTGCCGACGGGCCTGCAATAGTAGGGCCGCCATGAACATCGCCCATCTGCTGCTCAAGTCGTCGCAGGAATTCCGCGACCACACCGCTCTCGCCCGCGGCGCCGAGGCCTATCTCACCTATCGCGAGCTGTGGCGAAAAGTATCGGTGATGAGCACGCACCTGCGCGTGCGCTTTGGCCTGGCGCGCGGCGACCGCGTCGCCTTCGCCATGACCAACTGCGTGGAGTCGCTCGAGGTCATGTACGCGATCTGGCATGCCGGCCTCTGCGCGGTGCCGATGAATGCCAAGCTGCACGCCAAGGAGTTCGCCTTCATCCTCGACAACTCCGGCGCCCGGCTGTGCTTCGTCACGCCCGACCTGGCCGCGACCATCGCCGAGGCCGCGAAGGAGGCGCCGGCGCTGAAGGAGATCGTCGACGTCACCACGCGGCCCTACGGCTTCATGGACGTGGGCGATCCCAGCCCGATGGCCGACGCCGAGCCGACCGACCCGGCATGGCTGTTCTACACCTCGGGCACGACCGGCCGGCCCAAGGGTGCCACGCTCACCCATCGCAACCTGCTGGCGATGACGCTCAACTACTATGCCGACGTCGACCGCCCGCCGCCCGGCAGCTCGATGGTGCATGCCGCCCCGATCAGCCACGGCTCCGGCCTGTGGAACTTCCCGATGCTGGCGCGCGGCGTGGTCCAGGTCTTTCCCGCGAGCGGCCACTACGACGTGCCCGAAACCATCGAATTGATGAACCGCTGGCCCGACTGCAGCATCTTCCTCGCGCCGACGATGGTGAAGCGGCTGATCGAGCATCCGAGGGTCGGCGAGCTGAAGCCCGGGGCGCTCCGGCTCATCACCTACGGCGGCGCGCCGATGTACGTGAGCGACCTCAAGAGCGCGATGAAGCTCCTGGGCAACGTGCTGTGCCAGCTCTACGGCCAGGGCGAGAGCCCGATGACGATCACCCACCTGTCGCGCGAGATCCATGCGCGGGCCGATCATCCGCGGTGGGAGGAGCGCCTGGCATCGGCCGGCGTGGCCGATGCCTGCGTCGAGGTGCGGGTGGTCGACGAGGACGGCCGGCCGGTCGCGGTGGGCGAGGTCGGCGAGATCATCGTCAAGGGCGAGACGGTGATGTCGGGCTACTGGAACAACCCCGAGGCGACGGCGAAGTCGCTGCGCGACGGCTGGCTGTGGACCGGCGACGTCGGCGCCTTCGATGAGGATGGCTTCCTCACGCTGAAGGACCGGTCGAAGGACATGATCATCTCGGGCGGCACCAACATCTATCCGCGCGAGATCGAGGACGTGTTGAACCTGCATCCGGCGGTCGCCGAATGCTCGGTCGTCGGACGGCCGCATCCGGAGTGGGGCGAGGACGTGGTCGCCTTCGTCGTGCCGCGGCCGGGCGCCACGGTGACGCCGGCCGAGCTCGACCGGCTCTGCCTCGACAACATCGCGCGCTTCAAGCGGCCGAAGGACTACAAGTTCGTCGACGCATTGCCCAAGAACAATTACGGCAAGATCCTCAAGACCGAGCTCAGAACGCTTCTATAGGGGGAAACGATGGGCGGCATGATCGACTTCAAGCGTCCCGACGGCTCGACCTGCAAGGGCTATCTCGCCGAGGCCGGGCCGGGGAAACCGGGCATCGTCGTCATCCAGGAATGGTGGGGCCTGAACGACCAGATCAGGAGCGTTGCCGATCGCTTCGCCGCGGCCGGCTACAACGCACTCGCACCCGACCTCTACAAGGGCCGGGTGACCCAGAAGCCCGACGAAGCCAATCACATGATGAGCGGCCTCGACTTCGTCGGCGCCTCCGACCAGGACGTCGCCGGCGCGGTGAAGCATCTCGCCGCGATCAGCCGCAAGGTCGGCGTCATGGGCTTCTGCCTGGGCGGCGCCCTCACGATCGCGGCCTGCGCGCGCGTGCCGGGCATCGCCTGTGGCGTTCCCTATTATGGCGTTCCGCCCGGAAAGCTCGCCGATCCAGCGACGATCAAGGTGCCGATGCAGGGCCACTTCGCCAACACCGATGACTGGTGCACGCCCGAGATCGTGAACGACTTCGAGAAAGCCATGACGACGGCCGGCAACAAGCCGGAGATCTTCCGCTACGACGCCGCCCACGCCTTCGCCAACGAGCGCAGCCCCGCCTACGACGCCGACGCGGCCAGGAAGGCGTGGGAGCGCATGATCGGCTTCCTGGGCATGCAGCTCTGAGCCAGCGTCCGGCCGCCGGTCTTGCGCCTGCCGGCGGCCTGGCCCCCGCCTTCGGCTTGGTCATCGTCGGGCTGGGCGCCTCGCTCGCGCCGCTCGACATCGCCGTCAACGTGGCCCTGCCGGCGATCACCGCGCACTTCCGGCTGCAGCTCGCCGACGTGCAGTGGCTCGTGATCTGCTACGTGCTGGTCTACGGCTCGCTGATGCTCGTGTGCGGCAAGCTGGGCGACCTGCTCGGCTATCGCCGGATCTTCCGCATCGGGCTCGCTGTCTCGGTCGTGGGATGCGCCGCCTGCGCGCTGGCGCCGGACTGGCCGCTCTTCCTGTGGGCGCGGGCCGGGCAGGGCGTCGGCACGGCGCTGGCGATCTCCTGCGCGCCGGCGCTGGCGATGGCGGTCTATCCGCCGGAACAGAGGCTGAAGGCGCTGGCCGGCTTCTCGATGGCGCTGCTGCTGGCCTCCGCGATCGGCCCGCTGCTGGGCGGCATCGTCGTCCAGCTCTGGGGCTGGCCCGCGGTTTACTGGATGCGCGTGCCGATCGCGGCGGTGACCCTGGCGCTGTCGGGCCTGCTGCCGTCGCCGCGCCTGCCGCCGCGTTCGTTCGATGCGCCGGGCGCGGTGCTGCTGGCGGCCTGCATGAGCAGCCTGCTGCTGGCCCTGGTGCTGTCGCAGCGCGCCGCCGTGCCCGGCTGGCAGGCGCTGGCGCTGGCCTGTGTCGCGGCGGTGCTGGTCTTTGCCTATCTCCGGCGCAGCCGCCGGGTGGCCGAGCCGATCATCCGGCCGGCGCTGTTCGCCGACGCAGCCTTCGCCGTGCCCAACGTCGTCAACGTGCTGGCGAATCTCGCCGGCTTCTCGATCCTGCTGCTGACGCCTTATTATCTCGTGAACGTGCTCAAGCTTCCCGTGCTCGCCAGCGGCGCGATGCTGGCGCTGTCCTTCGCCGGCGGCCTGACCGGCGCGCCGCTGGCGGCGTGGCTGGTGCCGCGTTTCGGGCGGCGGCCGACGGCGTTCGCCGGCGTGGCGCTGGTCGGCGTGTGGCTGCTGCCGCTGGCGTTCGTCGATGCCGCCACGCCGCTTTGGATGGTCGCCGCTCTGCTGGTCGCCGAGGGCGTCGGCCAGGGCCTGCTCGCGGTGGCCTACATCGACCTCGTGACCGACACGCTGCCGGCGCGCGATCGCGGCGTGGCCGGCAGCCTGGCCCAGCTCACCCGCACCTTGGGCATCGTGAGCGGCGCCTCGGTATTGACGGCGCTGCACGCCCATGCCGCGTCCGGCGGCTTCCTCGCGGGCTACAAGTTCGCCTTTCTGGCCGCCGGCGGCGGATTGCTGGCGGCGTTGGCGGTATCCTGTCTGTGGCCGCGCGCGTGGTTTGCCCGATAGGGGGAGAGATCGACATGCCGATCATCAGGCTGGTGAAGATCGCGATGGTGGCCTCGACGGCGCTGTTCGCGCTTCTGGTCACGCTGAACAATCTGGTCGACTACGGGTCGAACTACGAATTCGTGCGCCACACGCTCAGCATGGACACGACGTTCCCCGGCAACGCCCTGAAGGGCCGGGCCATCACCTCGCCGGCGCTGTGGAGCGCGGGCTACTGGCTCATCATCCTGACCGAGGCGGCGGTCGGGATCGTGCTGGCGGTCGGCGCGATCCGCCTCCTGCGCGCATTGCGCGCCGACGCCCGCCGGTTCAATGCCGCCAAGGACTGGGCGCTGGCCGGCGCCGGCCTCGGCTTCCTGCTGTGGTTCACCGGCTTCCTGGTGATCGGCGGCGAATGGTTCGTCATGTGGCAGTCGAAGACCTGGAACGGCCAGGAGCCGGCGTTCCGCTTCTACATGACCTTGCTGGCGGTCGCGATCTTCATCAACCAACCGGATGGGGAGCTCCCTTCATGATTTCGAAACGTGCATTGCTGGCCGGCCTGGGCGGCCTGATCTGCGTGCCCGGGGCCAGGCCCGCTCGCGCGGCATTGCCGCCGGTCTCGATGGCGCGCCATGAGCAGGCGATGCGGCATGCCATCGAGGTGGCGGCGAAGAATCCCTACTATCCCTACGGTGCGGTCATCACCGAGTCCGCGACCGGCGAGGTGGTGGCCGAAGGGGTGAACGATTCGCGGACCAATCCCATCCTGCACGGCGAGATCGCCTGCATGAACGACTACGTGCGCCGCCACGGCAACAAGGAGTGGGACTCGAAGATCCTCTACACGACCTGCGAGCCCTGCCCGATGTGCATCGCCGCGCTGATCTGGGCCAGGATCGGCGGCGTGGTCTTTGCCAGCTCGGCCTTCAGTCCGGCGCTGACGTCGTCGGTCGGCGAGCCGATCAAGATCTCCGCCAAGGACGTCGTCGACGCGACACCGTTCCAGAAGCCGATGCTGCTGGGCGGCGTGCTGGCCGACGAGACCGACAGGATGTTCATCAACCGCAAGAAGTTCTGATCCTCACTGGATCTTGACGTTGCCGCGCTTGATGATGTCGGCGAAGTATTTGCTCTCGGTGTCGATCTCTGCACGCATCGCCGCCGGGTCCAGATAGGTCGGCTTGAGGCCGCCAGCGTCGAGCTTGCCGACCACATCGGATGATTTCAGCGCTTCGTCGATCGCCTGTGCCATGCGCGTAACGATCGGGGCCGGTGTACCGGCGGGCGCCAGCATGCCGAACCAGCTGTCGCCGCCCTGCTTGCCGTAGCCGGTTTCCTTGAGCGTCGGGATCCCTGGGTTGTGCGGCCAGCGCGTGTCGGACAGCATCGCGAGCCCGCGCAACCGGCCGGCCTGGATATGCGGCAGCACGGTCGAATCGAACTGTACCTGCACCTGTCCGCCCAGGAGATCCTGGGTCGCCTGCGCACTGCCCTTGTAGGGCACATGGACCATCTTGATGCCGGCCTCGAGATTGAGCATCTCGCCGTAGAGTTGCGTGATGGTGCCGAGGCCCGACGAACCCCAGTTCACCTTGCCGGGATTGGCTTTCACGTAGTCGACGAACTCGGCCACGGTCCTGGCCGGTACCGACGGATGGACGGCCATGGCACCCCACGAGGTCGCAAGGCGCGCGACGGTGAGGAAGTCCTTGTCCGGATTGAACGGAATCGGTTGCAGGTGTCGGGTGATCGCCATCATGGCAATGGTGTTGCCGAGGAAAGTGTAGCCATCGGCCGGCTGGGTCTTGGCATACTCCGCGCCGATCATGCCCGAGGCACCGCCCTTGTTGTCGAACAGGATCGGCTGGCCGAGCAGGCGGCCGACCTTCTCCATGACGATGCGGATCGACACGTCGGTCGGCCCGCCGGGCGGGTAGGGGATCACGACCTTGACCTGCCGGGTGGGCCAGCCGTCGGCCCAGCTCGATGGGGCGAGGGCCGGTGTGGCCACGGTCGCGCCGAGTGCGGAAACGAAAGTGCGGCGAAGCATGGCGTCCTCCGGTTCTTGGTCGTTGCCCGGAGCATTCCACGCGGCACGTGTCGAGGTCTAGTGCTAGGCTCGCGGCAGCAAGGGAGTGAACGACATGGCCGGCAGGTTGAAGGACAGGGTGGCGATCGTGGTGGGCGCGGGCTCGAGCGGTCCGGGGTGGGGCAACGGCAAGTGCACCGCGGTCACCTTCGCCCGCGAGGGCGCCAAGGTGTTTTGCGTCGACCGCAAGCGCGCCGCCGCCGAGGAGACGGTCGGCCTGATCGCCAAAGACGGTGGCGAGGCCGTGGCCTTCGAGTGCGATGCCTCCAGCAGCGCGCAAGTGAAGGCGATGGTCGATGCCTGCATGGCCAGGTGGGGGCGGGTCGATATCCTCGACAACAATGTCGGCATCGGCTCGACGGGCGGGCCGGTCGAATTGTCCGAGGACGACTGGCACAAGGTCTTCGACGTCAACGTCACCAGCTTCTTCCTCACCGCCAAGCACGTGCTGCCGATCATGGAGAAGCAGGGAAAGGGCGCGATCGTGAACGTGAGTTCGATCGCCTCGATCCGCGTCCCGAAAGGCATCAGCTACGTCGCCTACAATGCGAGCAAGGGCGCGGTGAACTCGCTCACCATGGCGATCGCGTCGGAGTATGCGGAGAGGGGCATCCGCTGCAACGCCATCCTGCCCGGCCTGATGCACACGCCGATGATCGACTTCCTGGCCGAGGAATATGCCAAGGGCGAGAAGGATCACAATCAGGCCTACGACAAGATGATCGCGATCCGCAACCGCGCCTCGCCGACCGGCAAGATGGGTACCGGCTGGGACACGGCGAACTGCGCGCTGTTCCTGGCGTCGGACGAGGCGGCCTACGTCAACGGCCACCTGCTGGTGGTCGACGGCGGCATCACGACCAGGGCCTAGTTGTTGAACTGCTCCTTGAGGATGCGCTCCTCGAGGTCGTGCTCGGGATCGAACAGCAGGGTGAGCTCGATGTCGCTCGCCTCGGTCACCGTCACCTTCTCGACGTTGGCGACGTCCTCGGAGTCGGCCGCTGCCGCGACCGGGCGCTTGCGCGGATCGAGGACGGTGAAGGTGACCTCGGCATGGCGCGGCAGCAGCGCGCCGCGCCAGCGCCGCGGCCGGAAGGCGCTGATCGGCGTCAGTGCGAGCAGGCCGGTGCCGAGCGGGATGATCGGTCCGTGGACGGAGAGGTTGTAGGCGGTCGAGCCGGCGGGTGTGGCCACCATGACGCCGTCGCAGTGCAGCTCGGGAAGGCGCGGCTTGCCGTCGATGGAGATCGCGATCCTGGCGGTCTGGCGGCTCGAGCGGAACAGCGAGACCTCGTTGATGGCGATCAGCTCGCGCACCTGGCCGCGCGTCGTGCGCGCCACCATGCGCAGCGGCGTGAGCGTCACCCGCCGGGCCTCGCGCAGGCGCGCGGACAGGCCGCCGGCGCGGTACTGGTTCAGCAGGAAGCCCACCGTGCCGAGGTTCATGCCGAAGATCGGCGTCCGGCGCTTCATGTTGCGGTGCAGGGCCTGCAGCATCAACCCGTCGCCCCCCAGCGCCACGATGATGTCGGCCTCGGCCGGCGTGGCGGCGCCGTAGCGCTTTTCCAGAGTGGCGCGCGCGGCGCGCGCCGCCGGGCTGGCGGCGGCGACGAAGGCGAGACGCGGTGCGAAAGAGGAGGCAGCCATGTCATCGACTATAGCCGCTTCGGGCCGCGGTGCGGTAAAATACGGCAAGGGATAAGGCCGCGAGGAGGAACGTCATGGAACTGGTGCCGCTGGGCCGGGGATTCGGCGTCGAGGTCCGGGGTGTGGGCGTGCTCGACGTCGCCATCGATGCCGAGGCCTACAAGGCCGTGCGCGCGGCCTTCGAGGAACACTCGCTGCTGCTGTTCCGCGACCAGGCGATTGCCGACGACATCCAGGTCGCCTACAGCCGCGCCTTCGGGCCGCTCGAGCTCACCAAGGCGGCCTCGGTCGGCGAAAACAGCTTCTACTCGCGCCTCACCAACCGCGGCCCCGACGGCGAGATCGTGCCGCAAACCCACCGCCAGGTGCTGGTCGCCCAGGCCAACGCGCTGTGGCACACCGATTCGTCCTTCAAGAAGACGCCGGCGCTGGCGTCGGTGCTGAGTGCGCGCGTCCTGCCGGGCGCCGATGGCGACACCGAGTTCACCTCGACGCGGCTCGCCTGGGAGCGCCTGCCGGGCGACCTGCAGGCGAAACTCAAGAACGCGGTGGCCACGCACTCCTATGCCAACAGCCGCGACCAGATCCATCCCGACCTTGCCAACGCCGAGGAGCGCAAGGCGCTGCCGCCGGTGCGCTGGCGCATGAACTGGCTCAACCCGAGCAACGGCCGGCGCGCGCTCTACATCGCCAGCCACGCCTACGCCATCGACGGCATGGACGACCGCGACGCGCGCCAGATGCTGGCCGAGCTGATGGACGAGACAACGAAGCGCGACCACGTCTACGTCCACAAGTGGCGCCAGGGCGACGTCGTGATGTGGGACAACCGCGCCATGCTCCATCGCGGCCGGCCGTGGGACTATTCCAGGGAACGGTCCATGGTGCGGACCACGATCTCGGCGACCGCCGCCGACGGCCTCGACCAGGTGAAGCCCTCGATCCACTGATTGCGGATCAGCCGGGTCCCCGGATGCCGAACACGGCCTGGGGGACGTCGATGTCCTTCAGCGCATGGCGGCCGATGGCGACGGTCTCGTCCTTGCCCAGCAGCATGGCCAGGTCCTGCGAGAGCACGACCTGGCGGCCGAGCGGCGCACACAGCTTCTCCAGCCGCGCGGTATAGTTGACGGCCGGGCCGATGACGGTGAAGTCGAGGCGTTTGCTGGCGCCGATGTTGCCGAACATCACCTCACCGACGTGCAGGGCCAGGCCGAAGCGCACCGCGGGTTCGTCGGCGGCGGCGCGGATGCGGTTCAGCACCGTCACCGCGTCGGCCACGGAAGCCGCGGCCTGCACGGCACGCCGGGCCACCGCGCCGCGTTCGGCGGGCGTCGCGATCGGCAGCATCGCCAGCATGCCGTCGCCCATGAACTTCAGGATCTCGCCGCCGGCCCGGGTGACGATGTCGCCCATGGCGCCGAAGTAGTCGTTGAGCAGCGCGATCAGCTCGTCGCGCGGCAGGGTGTCGGAGAGCCGCGTGAAGCCGCGCAGGTCGCAGTACCAGAGCACCGCCTCGATCGTCTGGCCGCCGCCACGGCGGATGTCGCCCGCCAGGATGCGCTGGCCGGCGGCGCGGCCGACATAGGCGTCGAGCAGCTGGACGGCGGTATCGCGCAGCGAATGGACCTCGACCAGGCGGGCGAAGGCGAACTGCAGGAAGTACATGCGCTCGAGGTCGGCGGAGGAGAAGCCGCCCGGCCGGTCGGAGACGACGCTGAGCGCGTCGACATGGCCCGAGCCGAACTGCAGCGGCAGCGCCACGTAGTCGGTCGCGCCCTCGTCCTTGAGCTGGCGCAGCAGCGGCGCCTGCGGTTCGACCTGATCGAGGCGCACGCGCACGGTCTTCTTCTGCTCGAAGACGACCGGCAGCGGGTTGTCGTGGTACGCGTCGTCGACCTGGCCGTCGCCGCGGACGCGCACGCCCGTCTCGACGCCGCGGCCGCGCCGCCAGAAATACCCGGTGCCGATCAGTTCCGGGTGAAGCGTGACCTGGAAGTAGGCCAGGCGGTAGAGCGGCAGGCCCGCGTCGACCAACCGCTCGCCGGCGGCGGCGACCAGCTCCGACGTATCGGCGATGCGAAAAGCTTCGGTGACGAACCAGCGCGCGAGAGGATCCGCCTCCGGCATCCCGCTACTCGGCGGCGGCGAGCCTCTGGTTGTGCGCCGCGGCGACCTTGGCGCGGGCGAGATCCTCGCCGCGCTTCTTGTTCACGGCCGCGCCGCCGCCCGCCGTGTCGGCGAACAGCGAGAGCTTGTCCATCTCGTCGTCGAGCACGGGCTCGAGCGCGAGGTCGGTGTACTCCAGCCGCTTGGGATCGTTCTTGACCATCCGGCCGATGCGCCAGCCCTGCCACACCAGGCGTCCGTAGATCTTGAGCTTCCACCAGAAGTTGGCGGCCAGCTTCAGGTGGAACAGGCCGACCGGCTCGATCGGCATTCCGTGGCGGCGGTCGCGGCGGTACTTCATGCGCACCGCGCCGCCCTCGAGCGGATGGACGCCTTCGGCCTCGAAGACGATCTTGAACATGGTCATGAACTTGGCGACCTCGGCCGGGTTGCGGCCGGGAATGGCGCCGTGGCGGCGCGTCACCGTCTCGATGTGCTCGGGGGTGTAGTAGGCGCGCCAGGCCTCCTTGTAGACCTGGTCGAACTCGGCATCGCTCATCTTCGGATGATGCACGCAGCGATGGTGGACGTCGTATTTGTTGAGGTCGGGGTCCATCCACACGCCCTGCTTCCACAGCTTCTGGTGGTCCTCGGAGCCGGGCAGGGGTGTGAGGATGAACAGCTCGAGGATGTCGAGCGGCAGTTCCTTCTTGATGATCTCCATGTCGCGCAGGATCGACTCGCGCGTGTCGCCCGGGAAGCCCAGGATATAGCCCGCCCAGGTCGAGGCGCCGCTGGTGTGCCACGCCTGCAGCATCTTGCGGTATTCGGTGATCTTGTTCTGGCGCTTCTTGGCGGCCAGCAGGTTGTCGGGGTTGACGTTCTCCAGGCCGATGAACACGCGATAGACGCCGGCCCAGCGCGCCTTGTGGATGAAGTTCGGGATGCGATGGCACTGCGTGTCGACCTGGATGATGAGGGAGATGTCGATGCCCTCGTTCTCGCGCAGCTCGATCAGCCGGTCGAAGAACTCCTCCCAGTGCTTGTTGCGGGCCATGTTGTCGTCGGTGATGAAGAACGACCGGATGCCCTGGGCGTAGTTCTCGCGGATGATCGCCTCGAGATCGTCGGCGCTGCGGAAGCGGCTCTTGCGGCCCTGCACGTTGATGATCGTGCAGAACGAGCACTGGAACGGGCAGCCGCGGCCGAGGTCGAAGCTCGACATGCCGCCCTCGTTGCGCGCGAGCGCCGACGGCGGAAGCCGGGGGGTCGCGGCGCCCTCGAGGTTCGGCAGGTCGTCCATGTAGTTGTAGAGCGGCTTCAGCGCGCCGTTCCAGGCATCGCGCAGCACCTCGTCGAAGCGGCCTTCCTCGGCCTCGCCCGCGAACATGGAGATGCCCATGTCCATCGCTTCCTGGATCTCGGGCGGAACGACCGGCAGCATCGACAGGCAGCCCGAGACGTGGAAGCCGCCCAGCGCCACCGGGAAGCCGGCCTTGAGGAACGGGCGCGCGATGTCGACGGCGCGCGGGAACTGGTTGGTCTGCACCCCAACCAGGCAGATCAGCGCCTTGCCGCCGGCGCGCCGGATCTCGGCCATCAGCCGCTCGGGCCGCACGCGCGTGTTGGTCTCGTCGATCGGACGGATCGCGATATCGATGTCGGGGCCGAGCGCCTGGCGACGCTGGCAGTCCTCGCCCAGACCATAGAGCGCGGCCAGCGTGTTCGACGGGATATGCGAACGCAGCCACGTGATCGGATAGCCGTCGTCATCGTAATGAGTAGGCTTGATCAGGATGAGCTGGAACGTGGTCTTCCTGGTAGCGACGACCATCGTGAACTCGGTCTCCAACGCAAAACCCGCGTACGGTCCCGGACAGGTCGGACCGCTTGACGGCATCCAAGGGCACCCTGCCCCGAGTGGCCTTCCAAGGCAAGTCCGACTAATGGAGTGGGACATTGCCTGTGAGGACTGCTCTCTTTATCACACCGGAATACGGGATTGCTGGGGCAGAAATCCCTTAATTCACACACTCGGATCGCAGTTGAAGGACCTCGCTCCAAAAAAACGCATCCTCATGAGGATTCGCCTATAACGCCGGCCTGCTTGAACCAGAGCCGATTCCTCATGAGGCTCATGAGCCTCATGAGGATCGTTGTCCCAAAAACACCGGCTCGCGGGGATTGGCGTCAAATGCCGGCCCCACCTGCACCGGAGGACGCGGCGGACCATTTTCGATGTTCACGCCCGCTGGAGGGAAGGACCTTTCCATTAAACAAATGGAAATTTAATGGGAATGGTCCCGGAGCGGTATCGACCTGCCGTGCCGGATTGGAATTCAGAATCATTCAGCAGTATTGCATTTATCGCACTATATGTCAAGCGATATATGCAACCGCAAATGAGAATGTATCTGCAGTCTTATTTTTCGACGGCATAGCCGGTTGGCCGCCCCCCCCGAGCGGTGAGCGTCACTGCATTGCTGTCGGAGTCGGGTCATCGCGGTGGCGTACTGGATCGAGCTGCCGGGGGTGGCGATCGGCTGGATCGCGGTGTGGCGAAACGCAATACTATCTGTAGCTGTCTTCTATAGTGAATTACAATCTTATAGTGCGCCTCGAAAGAGAGGCGAGGCGGTAGTTGATCGATGGTATCATTTTTGGTACATATCCGAGCGTCCCGGCATGAAGCGGCTCCCGGCGGCGTTCCATGCCTTGCCGTCAGGCCGCGAGCCGGTGCGCGAGTGGATCAGGAGCCTCGATCGCGACGATCGAAAGATCGTCGGCGAGGACGTCAAGGATGTCGAGTTCTCCTGGCCCATCGGCATGCCGCTCTGTCGGCCGCTGGGAAACGGCTTGTGGGAAGTGCGGAGCAGCCTCGCCCGGGGACGCATCGCGCGGATCATTTTCTGTATCGGAGATGGCCTAATGGTCCTGCTGCACGCTTTCATCAAGAAGACGCAGAAAACGCCGGCGGCGGACCTGGCGCTGGCCGTTCGGCGCCTGAAGGAGATCGCGTGAAGAAGAAGGGCCGCATCGGCTCGTCCTTCGACGATTTCCTGAAGGATGACGGGCTATACGAGGAAGTGACGGCGCGTGCCATCAAGCGCGTGATCGCCCGCCAGCTCGACGCCCTGATGCGGGAGAACCACCTCACCAAATCGGCGCTCGCGCGCCGCATGCGGACGAGCCGCGCGCAGCTCGACCGGCTGCTCGACCCCGAAAACGAGTCGGTGACCCTGGGAACGCTGACGCGGGCCGCGCACGCGGTCGGGCGGAAATTGCGGATGGAGCTGGTCTAGACCGGCGCCGCCGGGTGAGGTCTTCCTGTCAATCGCCTCCCTCATCAAGCCCGGCGTTTGGCCGGGGGGCGCCATGAGCAAGAGTTCGTTGCGGCCCGCACGGTCTGCCCTCACGGTGGCATTCCCCCACATGGGGGGAGGGGAAACCAAAAAGACGTGAGTGTCATCGCGCGCGTGCCGGCTTTGGCGCCGTTCCAGGTTCGCAGCTTCCGCTTCCAGTGGCCGGCCGACCTGCTGGCGTCGTGGGCCTTCGAGATCGAGGGCGTGATCCTGGGCTGGTACGTGCTGGTCTCGACCGGCTCGGTGCTGGCGCTGGCAGTCTATGGCGCGCTGCAGTTCCTGGGCACGCTGATCTCGCCGTTCTTCGGCATGGCGGGAGATCGCATCGGCAACCGCAACCTGCTCTGCCTGATGCGCATCACTTACGTGGCCGTGGCGCTGGTGCTGATGGTCCTGTTCCTGGCCGGTCTCGCCACGCCGGTTGCGGTGTTCGTGCTGGCCGCGATCATGGGGCTGGTGCGGCCGTCCGACATCACGCTGCGCAACCTGCTGGTCGGCGAGACCATGCCGGCGGACCTGCTGATGCGCGCCATGGGCGTGTCGCGCACGACCGCCGATTCGGCGCGTGTCGTGGGCGCGCTGAGCGGCGCCGGCCTGGTGGCGGTGGTGGGCGTGGGGCTGGCCTACGTCGTGGTCACGGCGGTCTATGTCGCCAGCTTCCTGCTCACGCTCAACGTCGGCATCAAGCGCGTGAGGGTGCTGGGCGAGGAGAAGGAGGCGCTGGCGCCGCTGCGCGCACTGCGCGAGGGCTTCGCCTACGTCTGGTCGACGCCCGACGTGCGGGCGGCCACCTTGCTGGCGTTCCTGATGAATTTCGCCGCCTATCCGATCATCAGCCAGCTGCTGGCCTATGTCGCCAAGGACATCTACGGCCTCGACCAGACTGGCCTCGGCTGGCTGATCGCGGTCTATGCCAGCGGCGCGCTGGCCGGCTCGATCGTGCTGTCGACGCACGGGGCGCGCATCCGCCCGGCCCGCACCATGGTCGCGGCCGCGCTGCTGTGGTTCGCCTTCAACCTCGTCTTCTCGTGGATCCGGACACCCGCCCTCGGCGAGCCGCTGCTGTTCGTGATCGGCTTCATCCAGAGCTTTTGCATGGTGCCGATGGCGGTGATCCTTCTGCGCACCGCCGATCCGGCGTTCCGCGGCCGGGTGATGGGCGTGCGCATGCTGGCCGTCTACGGCCTGCCGCTCGGGCTGCTGCTCTCGGGCCCGCTGGTCGACCACCTGGGCTTCGCGCTCACCGGATCGGCCTATAGTATCGTGGGTATCGCCGCGAGCCTGCTGATCGTCTGGCGCTGGCGCGAGCATCTCTGGCACCCGGGCGCTGCGGCCAACCTGCGCTGACCCAATCTACGCCGATCGGAACGGAACCTTTGCCGCACCCGGGCGTTTTTCATCCCTTATGGGGGAGCGTGTATGAGACTTTTGGTTGCGGCCATGGCCGCCCTGCTGGCGAGTTTCGTTTCGGCCGCGGCCCAGCGGGCGCCGGTCGACAGCACGCCGGACCCCGACGAGCTGCGCAACATCTACACGTTCCAGGTCGAGAACGACGTTTTCAACCGCATCGGCAGGTCCGACCGCGACTATACCAACGGCGTGCGCTTCGGCTGGCTGTCGCCGGCGCTGCCCGAGTTGCCGCAGGGCGTCGCCGCGCTGCTCACCTTCCCGACGTTCTTCGGCGAGGGCCCGGTGTCGTCGGTCACGCGCCGGGTCGGCATCTCCGTCGGCCAGAACATCTACACCCCACAAGACACCGACAGCAGCGGCCCGATCTTCAACGACCGGCCCTATGTCGGCTGGCTCTATGCCAGCTTCGCCCTCCAGCAGACCTACAAGCGGGCCAACCCGCAGACCGGCAAGGACGATCCGGTCCGCCTCGACACGATCGCGCTCGACCTCGGGCTGGTCGGCCCGGCGGCGGGCGGCGAGTTCGTTCAGAACAACTTCCACAAGCTGATCGGCGTCGACACCGCCAACGGCTGGGCCAACCAGATCCACAACGAGCCGACGTTCGGCCTCACCTTCGAGCGGCGCTGGCGGGTCGGGCACGGCATCGTCTTCGACGAGCCGAAGCTCGAGTACGACGTCGTGCCGCGCCTCGGTGCCACCATCGGCAACGCCCAGACCTTCGCCAGTGCCGGCGGCACGGTGCGCATCGGCAAGGAGCTGCGCAGCGACTTCGGCCCGACGCGCGCGCGGCCGGCACTGCCGGGATCGGAAGGCTTCATCGGCGACGGCTTCGGCTGGTACCTGTTCGCCGGCCTGGGCGCCGACGCGGTGGGCCGCAACATGTTCCTCAGCGGCAACTGGGACGGCAACGACGTGGTGAGCGTCACGCCGCGTCCGTTCGTCGGCGAGGCCAGCGTCGGCATTGCCGTGCTGTTCCGCGGCGTCCGGATCGCCTACACGCAGGTCCTGCGCACGCCGGAGTTCTACGAACGCACCCGCTTCGACCAGTTCGGCTCGCTGAACGTCACGTTCCGCTACTAGGGCCTGAACTCCGCGCACAAAAAAGGACGGGCCGCTGGCGCGACCCGTCCTTCCTTTTTCCTGGTGCTATATGCGTCCCATCAGCAGCAGGATGATCAGGATCACCACGATCAGGCCGGCGCCGCCGCTGGGGTAGTAGCCCCATCCGCTGCTGTACGGCCATGTCGGCAGGGCACCGATCAGGATGATGATCAGGACGATCAGCAGAATGGTGCCCAGCATGGTGACGTCTCCTGTCGTCTAGAGGTTCTTCTCGGCGAACGACCAGTTCGCGAGCTTGTCGAGCCAGTCCTTGACGTGGTCCGGCCGGCGGTTCTGGTAGTCGAGGTAGTAGGCGTGCTCCCACACGTCGGCGGTGAGCAGCGCGGTCTTGCCGTGCGCGATCGGGGTGTCGGCGTTCGAGGTCGTGGTGATCTCGAGCTTGCCGTCCTTGCCCTTCACCAGCCAGGCCCAGCCGCTGCCGAACTGGGCGACGGCGGCCTTGGCGAAGGCCTCCTTGAATTCCTTCACGCCACCGAAGCTCGACTGCAGTGCGTCCTTGATCTTGCCCGAGGGCTCGGACGACTTCGGCGTCATGCTCTGCCAGTAGAAGTCGTGGTTCCACACCTGGGCGGCGTTGTTGAAGATGGCCTTGTCCTTGTCGTTGCCGGCGGCCTTCTTGACGATCTCGTCGAGCGACAGGCCGTCGTAGGCGGTACCCGCGACCAGTTCGTTCAGCTTGTCGGCGTAAGCCTTGTGATGCTTGCCGTAGTGGAAGGAAATGGTCTTGGCCGACACCACCGGCTCCAGCGCGTTGTCGGCGTAGGGCAGCTTGATCGGGGCAAAATTGGCTTTGGGCTTGTCCAACGGCATCACTTACTCCTGTGACATGGGTCAACGCCGCAGGATGGCGGACGTTGCGGTTTCCCAAGACCAAACTGGGCAGGAGCGCGATCGGTTGCGAGCGCGATGATGTCGCAATGAAATGCGAACGATTCGCGACAACACGCGGGCGGTGTCGTTCTTCGCGCCGTCCCCATCTTTCTGGGCGAACGGTTCTCACTCGCGCGCTCGATGGTTGCATCGGGTGCGGTCCGCGTTATTACTTTTGCATCACACCGTCACAGGAGGTTCACCGTGAAGGGTAACCCGCAGGTCATCACCGCGCTGAACAAGCTGCTGAAGAACGAGCTGACGGCGATCAACCAGTATTTCCTCCATGCCCGCATGATGAAGCACTGGGGCTTCGAGCGGCTGGGCAAGAAGATCTACGAGGAGTCGATCGGCGAGATGAAGCACGCCGACACGCTGATGCAGCGCATCCTGCTGCTCGACGGCTTGCCGAACCTGCAGGATCTCGGCCGACTGGGTATCGGCGAAGCGGTGCCGGAGTGCCTGAAGTCCGACCTCAAGCTCGAGTCGGCGGCGCGGACCGATGTGGTGAGCGCCGTCGCGCTGTTCGAGAAGGAGAAGGATTTCGTCAGCCGCGAGATCGCCGTGCGCATCCTCGAGGACGCCGAGGAGCACATCGACTTCCTCGAGACCGAGATCGGCCTGCTGGAGAAGGTGGGCGTGCAGAACTACCTGCAAAGCCAGATCGGCGAAGGCAAGGAAGACTGAGGGTGACGCGCGCGGCGCGTCAGTCGGCGGCGCGCAATTCCTGCGGTGCCGCCTGTTCGCAGGCGATGGTGTCGTCGATGTGCTTGCGCATCTCGTGGGCGCAGCCGCCGCACTGGGGGCTCTGACCGCAGGCCCGGAAGACGTCGACGGGGCGACGGGCGCCGGCCCGCACGGCGGCGGCGACGTCACGTTCCCGAATGGCCCGGCAGATGCAGACGTACATTGAGTATCTCGCCCCGTGCGCTGTGCAGATGCGAATCAATTGCATGGAAGATAAGAGGCATTCGCAATTGGGTCAAGAGGGGAGCTTGGGGGAGAAACCCCCTCGAATCAGGGCCTAAAAGCCCTTCAACCGGACCTTCTCCAGCCGTTCCCGCAGCCTGTCGCCGATCGGATGGGGCGTCTTGCCCTGGAGCCGTACCACGGTCATTTCGGCCGCGACGACGCAGACGCCGTCCTTGAAGGCCGCCGATCCGACGGTGATCGAGCTGGTGCCGACCTTGATGACGCCGGTGCCGAGCTCGACCTGGCCCGGCCAGTGCG
>Ga0070681_10001908_pt1 | contig 18805 bp, 7 predicted proteins | sample KBSC83BmetaG_FD_65650 | JGI IMG/M metagenome (GOLD analysis project Ga0070681, IMG submission 65650) | Corn rhizosphere microbial communities from Kellogg Biological Station, Michigan, USA - KBS C8-3B metaG | ecosystem: Host-associated > Plants > Roots > Rhizosphere | place: USA: Michigan... | reverse complement strand
GCGCCACCGCGCCTTTTGCGCCACCGCGCCTTTTGCGCCACCGCGCCTTTTGCGCCGGTGCGCCGGTGCGCCGGTGCGCCGGTGCGGCCAACGCGCGGGCGGGCGCGCGGGCCGGCGCGACGGTCGGTGCCGTGCCCGGCGTTGCGGGTGCGCGTCGCGCGAGGTGGGGCCCGCCCAAAATTCGTAACGTCTGATATTATCCTCGACGTTATAAAAGCCGGGCACGGTCGATGCGGCAGCGCAATTTCGGATTCCTCCTGAAGGACGTCAGCCGGCGCCAGGTGCAGCGCTTCGAGGAGCACGCGCGAGCGCTGTCGCTGACGCTGTCGCAATGCCGGACGCTGGTGCGGCTGTCCGAGAACGAGGGCGCGAGCCAGGCGCGGCTGGCCATGCTCGCCGACGTCGAGCCGATGACGATGGTGCGCACGCTCGACAGGATGGAGGCCGACGGCCTCGTCGAGCGGCGCGCCGATCCCGCCGACCGTCGCGCACGGCGCCTCTACCTCACCGCGCGCGGATGGCCGCTGGTCGAGGAGATCTGGAAGCTGTCCGACCGCACGCGCGCCGAGCTCTTCGCCGGCATCGGCGCGCGCGAGCGCCAGGCGTTCATGGATGTCCTGGAGCGCATCCACGCCAACGCCCGCGCGCTCGCGCCGCTCGCCCAGGACGCGAAGGACCACGGCACGCAACGCGATGCGCCGAGCGCGCACCGCCGATCCAGGCGCGAATCGGCGCCGAAGCGCGCCGCGCGCAGGGCGGCGCAATGAGCGCCGCGCCGAAGCCCGGCGAAGTGGACGGCGCGCCGGCAGGCGATGCGCCGACAGCCGGCACGCCGGCGGGCGATGCGCGGGCGGCCGGCACGCCGCCATCCGCGACCGGCACCGACGCCGGCCGATCGCCGCGTCGCCGGCGCAGCAGGCTGCGCACCCCGCTGATGATCGCGGGGCCCCTGCTCGTCCTCGCGGGCGTCGCGTATTTCTATCTCACCGGCGGCCGCTACGAATCGACCGACGACGCCTACGTCTCGGCGGCACGCGTCGCGATCAGCGCGAACGTCGCCGGGCGCGTCGTCGAGCTCGACGTGCACGACAACCAGGCCGTGCATCGCGGCGACGTGCTGTTCCGCCTCGACGACGCGCCGTTCCGCATCGCCGTCGAGGAAGCGGCCGCCAAGCTCGCGAGCGCGCGGCTGGGTGTCGACACGCTGAAGGCCGGCTACCGGCAACGCGTGTCGGAGCTCGGCTCGGCCAAGGACACGCTCGTGTACCGGCAGCGCGAGCTCGACCGCCAGCAGCGGCTCCTCGCCTCCGGCATCGCCTCGCAGACGCAGGTCGACAACGCCGCGCACGCCGCCGACGACGCGCGCTCGCAGGTGGCGACCGCCGAGCAGCGGATGGCGGCGGCCGTCGCGGCCCTCGGCGGCAACCCGTCGATCGCCGTCGACCGCCATCCGTCCGTGCAGGAAGCGCAAGCGGCCCTCGACCGCGCGAAGCTCAATCTCTCGTACACGACGGTGGCTGCGCCCGGCGACGGCGTCGTCACGCGCGTCGAGCGGCTGCAGGTCGGCACGTACGTGGCCGCGTCGGCGCCGCTCTTCGCGCTGGTGTCGACCGGCGACGTCTGGGTCGAGGCGAACTTCAAGGAAGACCAGCTCGCGCACATGCGCGTCGGCCAGCGCGCCGAGGTGCGCGTCGACAGCTATCCCGATCGCGTGCTCGCCGGCACCGTGGCGAGCCTGTCGCCGGGCACCGGCTCGCAGTTCTCGGCGCTGCCGCCCGAGAACGCCACCGGCAACTGGGTGAAGGTCGTGCAGCGGTTGCCGGTGCGCATCGCGCTCGACCGCGGCGACGCACCGGTGGCGCTGCACGCCGGGCTGTCGGCCGACGTCCGCGTCGACACGGGCTACCAGCGGCGGATCTTCGGCCACGCGCTCGCCCGCGCGCCGTCGCCGTCGCCGTGAGTGCGGCGGCGCCGGCCCACGGCGACGCGCCGAACCGCGGCTTCATCACGGCCTCGGTGATGCTGGCGTCGATCATGCAGGCGCTCGACAACACGATCGCCAACGTCGCGCTGCCGCGGATACAAGGCTCGCTGTCGGCGACGCAGGACCAAATGGCGTGGGTGCTGACCTCGTACATCGTCGCCGCGGCGATCATGACGCCGCTGTCCGGCTGGCTCGCGGGACAGGTGGGGCGCAAGCGCGTGTTCCTCTGGTCGGTGGTCGGCTTCACCGTCGCCTCGGCGCTGTGCGGCCTCGCGCAGTCGCTGCCGGAGATCGTCGCGTCGCGCGTGCTGCAGGGCATGTGCGGCGCGGCGCTGATCCCGATGTCGCAGGCGGTGCTCCTCGACATCAACGCGCCCGAGCACCATGCCCGGGCGATGGCGGTGTGGGTGATGGGCGTCACCGTCGGCCCGATTCTCGGCCCCGCGCTCGGCGGCTGGCTGACCGAGAACTACAACTGGCGCTGGGTGTTCTACATCAACGTGCCGTTCGGCATCCTGTCGTTCCTCGGCATCTCGATCTTCATGTCGGAGACGCCGATCCGGCGCTCGGCGTTCGACTTCTTCGGCTTCGCCGCGTTGTCGTGCGGGATCGGCGCGCTGCAGCTGATGCTCGACCGCGGGCAGCTCCTCGACTGGTGGAGCTCGACCGAGATCGTCGTCGAGTCGATCGTCGCGGGACTCGGCTTCTACCTCTTCATCGTGCACATGCTGACCACGCGCGAGGCGCCGTTCGTGAGCCCCGCGCTCTTCAGGGACCGCAATTTCGTCACCGGCAACTTCTTCATCTTCGTCGTGGGCATCGTGCTGTTCGCGACGCTCGCGCTCTTGCCACCGCTGCTGCAGGACCTGCTCGGCTACCCCGTCGTGCTGACCGGGTTCGTCACCGCGCCGCGCGGCATCGGCACGCTCGCGGCGATGTTCATCGTCGGCCGGCTGATGGGCAGGATCGACACGCGCCTCATCATCGCCGCAGGCTTCGCGCTCACCGCGTTCTCGCTGTGGCAGATGACCGGCTTCTACCTGCAGATGGACACGTCGGAGGTGATCTGGTCGGGTCTCGCGCAGGGGCTCGGCACCGGCTTCGTCTACGTGCCGCTCGCCGCGGTCACCTTCGCCACGCTCGCGCCGCAATACCGCAACGAGGGCACGGCGCTGTTCAGCCTCGTGCGCAACGTCGGCAGCAGCATCGGCATCTCCGCGGTGGTGTCGCTGCTCACGCGCAACACGCAGATCCTGCACGCGCGCCTCGCCGAGCACGTGACGCCGTTCACCGACGGCCTAGTGCCGCCGCTGGCCGGCGGGCTCGACACGACGTCGGGACTCGCCGCCACCAACGCCATCGTCACGCAGCAGTCGGCGATGATGGCCTACAACAACGACTTCATGCTGATGCTGGTGCTGACCGTCGCGGCGATCCCGCTCGTCGTGCTGTTGCGCACGCCGCGCAAGCGCCGCGCCGCCGGCGCGGAGGCCGAGCCGATGGTGCTCGAATGACGACCGCGCGCACGCACCTCAAGCGCGCGGCCGCGTGCGCCGCGACGCTCCTCGTCGCCGGCTGCATGGTCGGTCCCGACTTCGAGCGTCCCGCGCCGCCCGCGGCCGAGCGCTATACGCGCGTGCCCTCGACGCTCGAAGCGCGCGCGACCGGCGATGCTCTCGCGCAGCGCGTGCTGCCCGGCGCGTCGCCGGCGCGCGACTGGTGGAAGGCCTTCGGCTCCCCGCAGATCGACGCGGCGGTCGACGACGCGCTCGCCCACAACCGCACGCTCGCCGAGGCCGAGGCGACGCTCGGCGAGGCGCTCGCGCACGCCGAGGCGCGCGCCGGCGCGCTCGCGCCGCAGGTCGGCGCCACCGCCGGCACCGGCCGCCAGAAATACGGCGCGCAATTCCTCGGCGCCTCGCCGAAGCCGCCGCCGTTCACGTACTTCGCGGTGGGCGCGACGGTCAGCTACGCGCTCGACTACACGGGCGGCGTCGCGCGCTCGGTCGAGGAGCGCTACGCCGAGGCCGATGTCCGGCGCGCGCAGCTCGAGGCGGCGCGCCTCGCGGTGACGGGCAACGCCGTCGTCGCCGCGTTGCGAATCGCCGCCGCGCGCGCCGAGATCGCGGCGCTCGAGACGATCCTCGACGAGGACCGCCGCAACCTGGCGCTGGTGCGCGAGGCGTTCGCCGCGGGATCGGTGTCGCGCCTCGACGTGGTGAGCGCGCAAAGCCAGCTCGCGAGCGACGCCACCGAGCTGCCGCCGCTGCACCAGGCGCTCGCCGTCGCCGCCGACGAGCTCGCGGTCCTCTCGGGCAAGCCGCCGGCGGCGATGGCGACGCCCTCGCTCGTGCTCGCGTCGATCACGCTGCCGGCCGACCTGCCGCTGACGCTGCCGTCCGAGCTCGCGCGCCGGCGGCCCGACATCCTCGCCGCCGAGGCCGAGCTGCACGCGGCGACCGCCAACGTCGGCGTCGCCACGGCGAATCTCTACCCGCAGATCACGCTCGGCGCAACGGGTGGCCTGCAGTCGACCGACTTCGCACATCTCTTCGACCGCGCGAGCAGCGTGTTCGGCCTCACCGGCGCGCTGGTCGCGCCGATCCTCGACGGCGGCACGCTGCGTGCCGAAAAGCGCGCGTCCGAGGCGACGCTGCATGCCCGGCTCGCGCGCTACGAGCAGACGGTGCTCAACGCGTTCGGCCAGGTCGCCGACGCGCTCGAGGCGCTCGCGCACGACGCCGAGCTCGTCGACGCGCAGGCGCGCGCGGAAAGCGCGGCGCGCGACAACCTCGACCTCACGCGCCGCAGCTATCAGGAAGGCAACGTCGGCGTGCTGCAGGTGCTCGATGCCGAGCGCGGCTACCAGCGCGCGCACTTGGGCCTCGTTCGCGCGTCCGCGCAACGTTACGTCGACACCGCGCATCTCTTCCTCGCGCTGGGTGGCGGTACGCCCGTCGCCGCCACGGTCGCACCACGAGCGGCCGCCGTCATCCCAGTTAAAGCCGCCGCCGTCGTCCCCGCGAAAGCCGCCGCCGTCATCCCCGCGAAAGCGGCCGCCGTCATCCCCGCGAAAGCGGCCGCCGTCATCCCCGCGAAAGCGGGGATCCAGCCTTAACGCGGCGATCGTGGTGTCATGGCTGGATTCCCGCGTTCGCGGGAATGACGGATCGCGGCGTAACGCCGATCAGCCGGCGCTCGCGTGCACGGACGGCGCGACAAGCCGGCCGCGCACGCCGCAGCGCTCGGCCACGGCGCGAAAGCGCGGCGCGCCGGCGAGCGCGTCGAACGCGGGCATGCCGAGCGCCTGCTGCAGCGACATGTCGTGGCACGCGAGTGCCGCTTCGAGCGCCGCCAGCGCCGCGTCGCGCTCGCCACACAGCGCCGCGATCACCGCGCGCTGCGACTGTGCGAAATGCGGGAAGCGCGCGCGGGTCGCGCGCTCCTGTGCATGCGCGGCGGCGGCGTCGCCCTTGGCCGCGTAAAGGATCGCGCGCGCGTTTTGCGCGCTGGGCGAATCGGGAAACCGCGCGAGCGCGTCTGCGGCGAGCGCGTCGGCCGCCGCGATGTCGCCGGCGCCGAGCTCCGTCATCGCCGCGCCGACCAGGAGCCACACGCTCGCCTCGCCGCCCGCGCGGCACAACGCCCAGGCCTCGCGCGCCTCGTCGTACTCGCGCAGCTCCCCCAGGAGGTGGGCGCGCGCGAGCTGCACCGACACGGACAGCGGGTCGTAGATCAGCGCGAGGTTGAGCTGCGCGCGCGTCTCGCCGGCGCGGCCCTGCAGCGCGAGGAGCTCCGCGAGGTTCAGCCGCGCCGACGTATAGTGCGGCATCGTGCGCAGCGCGCGGCGGAACATCGCTTCGGCCGCCTCGATGTCGTAGTCGCGGCGACCGAGCAGGATCGCCTCGGTGCGCAGCGCCACCGGATGGCCGGGCTCGAGGGCAAGCGCACGCGCGGTGGACGCGCGGATCTCACGCTGCGCGTCCTCGTCGGCGCGATCCTGGAACGTCATCCGGCTGTACATCGCCGCGGCGAGCCACGCCCAGCCGTCCGCGGTATCGGGGTGCTCGCGCGTCAGCGACGCGGCAATCGCAACCGCCTCGTCTGTGCCCTTGATCGATCGCTGCAGCACGAGAAGCCGCGCCGCGTCGAGCCGCGCGCGCGCCGCCGGTGGCAGCGCGGGCCGCGCACCGGTCGCGGCTCCGTGGCCCGTGTCGCCGCCCGCGACGGTCGCCTGCGCGCGCAGCACGATCGCGTCGAGCATCCGATCGACGAGGTCGTACGCGTCGTCGTCACCGGCGATCGCCGATTCCACCCAGTGCACGGCAGCGTCATGCGCGCCGACCATCCGCACCGAAAGCCGCAGGTCGCGCTTGTGCTCGCGCGTCAGCGTCGATTCGACGAGCCATGCAACGCCGAGCTCGGCGCCGAGCTTGTGCGGGCTGCGCGCACGGCCCTCCGCCTCGACGACGGATGCGCGCGCGATCACGCGCGGCAGACCGGCGCGCGCGAGGCGATCGGCAAGCGCGTCGGCGAACGCGAGGCAGGCGCCGTCGAGCGCGCCGTCGCCGGTGACGTTGCGCACGCTTTGCACCGCGACGCCGACCGGCGGCTCCGCAGCGCGCCGGCTTTCGACGAACTCGGGCCGGTAGCTGCCCTTCGGCAGGCGGATCCGCAGCCGCGGCACAGGGCGGCAATGCGCGTAGTGCGCGTCGAGCCGCGCGCGCAGCCGGCCGACGGTCACGCGCACGATCGGGTCGGCTTGCGCGTCGAACGTCGCGGGGTCGCGTCGGAACACCTCGAACGCGATCGCCGGCTCGCGCAGCGCCGTCGCATCGTCGGCGAGACGGCGATCGACGAGGTACTGGAGAAGCCGCCGATGGCTTGGCGCGCGGCGCAGCACGTCGCTCGCCGCGAGGCGCGCCATCTCCTCGTCGACCAGCGCCGCGGCAATGGACGTGCCGGCCACCCCGGCAGTGTGGTGGACAGGTCCCGTCATCGTCCCGTCATGTTACTTGTTGTTACGTCAGCACGCGAGGACGTGCGCGTACCGTGCGGGAGCCTCCACCGCCCGCGCACCACGACATGCTCGCGCTCCTCCTCGGCCGCACGCCGCGCATCCTCGCGGCATGCATCGCGTTCTGTGCATCGACGCTGTTCGCGGGACTCGCAGGCGCGGCCACGCTGACGTACAGCGTCGCCCTCGACACCGATTCCAGCGCCGCGACCGGCTGCACGATGCCGAGCGCGAACGGCCCGTTGGCGGGCATCGATCGGGTACTCGACATCACCATCACGACATCCGGCGCGAATGCGACTGTCGGGCCGGTGGCGATGCGCAGTTGCAGCAGCGGCGCGCTCGGTTCGCCGTCGACGATCGATGCCGGCGGCTGGGCGGTCGGCATCGGCGAGGGCAGCGGCGGCGCGGACGTGATCGAGGCGGCGCTGCCGCTGTCCCTCCTCCCGCCGGCGGCGACGATCCGCGCGGTCGCGCTCGCCGACGATGGCGCGGGCGGCAGCGACGCCACCGCGCCGTTCACGATCGTGCTCGCCGCGGCGCCACCGCCGCCACAACCTTCCATTCCGGTGCCGCTGTCGCCGTGGCTCATCGTGGCACTCGGCATCGGCGTGCTCGCGGGCCTCGAATGGCTGCGGCGCCGCCATCCGGAGCGCGTCGCGCTGGTCGTCGTGATCGGCGTCATGCTGGTATCGAGCGTTGCATGGGCGGCCGGCGCGCTGCTCGACGGCCATGTGGACGATTGGCGCGGCGTCACACCGGCCGTCACCGATCCGTCGGGCGACGCACCGCTCGGCGCCGACATCGTCGGCGCGTATGCGCAGCACGACGCGACGAAGCTCTACCTTCGCATCGACGCTCACCTGACGGCCATGTCCGCCAACGCCGCACCGGTGGTGAGCGCGGGAACGAGCCAGGCGATCACGCTGCCGGCCGTAGCGTCGCTCGGCGGCAGCGCGAGCGACGACGGCAGGCCGAATCCCCCGGGCGCCATCACGCTGACCTGGAGCGTCGCCTCCGGTCCCGGCGCCGGCGTGATCTTCGCCGATGCGCACGCGGCGCAGACCACCGCGACGTTCGTCGCGGCCGGGACTTACGTGCTGACGCTCGTCGCCGACGATGGCGCGCGCACGTCGCACGCCGAGGCGACGGTCACCGTCACGGACGGCGGACCGACAATCCAGGCGATCGCCGATCGCACGATCACGCTGGGCGATCATCTGCTGCAGCAGGTGACCGCGCAGGACGGCAACGTCAACGCGACGCTGACGTTCTCGCTGGCGCAATCGCCGGCCGGCGCCGCGCTCGCACCGCCCTCGCTGATCGACTGGACGCCGGCCGCGAACCAGGTGGGAACGCACGCATTCACCGCGCGCGTCGTCGACGGACAGGGGCGCTCGGCGTCGACGACCTTCAACGTGACGGTCGTGCGGAGCAATCACGCGCCCTCGCTGGCGGCGCAGGCCGATGCCGCGATCGGCCACGGACAGCCGTTTTCGCGAACGCTCGAGGCCAGTGATCCGGACGGCGACGCGCTCGCGTTCGAGCTCGTGAGCGGGCCGCCCGGCATGACGCTCGCCGGCGCGATGCTCACCTGGGACACGACCGGCGTCACCGGCACGCGCTACACGGTCACCGTCCGCGCTCGCGATCCGGGCGGGTCGACGGACACGCGCTCGTTCGCGATCACGCTCGCATCGGCGGTCGCGCCGTTGGCGCGCGACGACACGTATGTGGTCGGCACCGGTGACACGCTGACGGTCCCCGCCGCCGGCGTGCTCGCCAACGACGCCTCCGCGCTCGGCGCCGCACTGTCGGCGGCGAAGCTCACCGACCCCGACAAGGGCACGCTGACCGCGTTCAACGCCGACGGCTCGTTCACGTTCACCGCGCCGCCATCGCTGCCGCCGGAGACTTCGCTGGCGATGACATCGTTGCCCGGCGGCCTCGTCAACGACAGCACGGGTTACGCGTGGTCCGCGGACATCAATCATGACGGCGGCGCCGACATGGTGACGACGAGCTTCGGCACGCCGATGGCTACCGACGGCAAGACCGGCGCGCGCCTGTGGACCGGCTGGGATACGTCGGAGGCCTCGCCGGGGCGCTCCTGCCTCATGTACCTCTTCGGCACCGACTTCGCGCTGGGCGACGTCGACGACTCGGGCGACGTCACGCTGATCTCGGGCACCAACTGCGATGCCACGTATACCGCGGGCGTCGCGACGCGGCTCATCGCGGTGGACACGAATCCGGCACATGCGATCGCCGGCGCTGCGCGCGTCAAGTGGATGTCGAAGCGGCTGGACGAGAAGCTGCTCGCGTCGCCGCCCGGCGGCGGCACGCCGGTGCCGACTTACGTGCTCGACCCGCAGGGAAGCGGCCTCGTCAACTGGGCGGTTCCCACGCTCGCGCGACTGACACCCGGTGGCGCCGTGAAGGTGCTGACGCGCACGCTGATCGGCCCGAACCTGTTCTTCTTCGACCGGGACGGCGACGGCTCGCGCGAAACCGACGCGGGCTGCGCGGCGGCGACCGGCAACGAGGCAGACCTCGGCAAGACCTGCACCGTCACGTTCATCGTCGACGCCGCGACCGGCGTCAAGGAAGCGGCGCTGACGGCGCCCAATCCGCGCAACTGGTACTCGACGACCAACTGGTATCCCTTCCGCCAGCTGCCGGTGGTGGTGGCCGACCTCGACGGCGACGGGCAGGTCGAGATCGTCAGCGGCGACGACGTGTTCACGCTCGTCGGCGGCCAGTGGACGCTGGCGCGCCAGCTCGCGTCGCTGCCCGGCGCGATCAACTGGTTCGAGCCCAACTCGATCGCCGTCGCCGACCTCGACGGCGACGGCAAGGCAGAGATCATCCGGCAGTCGGATTGGGACAGCGACTACTACGGGCGCAAGCGCGGCTTCCAGATCTACGCGTCCGACGGTCGCCTGCTGCGATCGTTCGAGGTCCCCACCTGGGACGTCAGCCTGCCTGTCATCGCCGACGTCGACGGCGACGGCGTGCCCGAGATCGTGTTCAGCGCACGCGGCGTCGTCTATGCCTATCGGCCCGACGGCACGATGCTCTGGGCGAGCGTGTTCCCCGACGACGACGGCCTGCAACCCGGCGATGTCCCGGGGCGCCAGTACTGGCCGCAGGCGGTCGGCGATCGCACGCGCGCCGGCAACAGCGTGCAGGTCTACGACCTCGCGCTCGACGGCGCGCCGGAGGTCGTGGCGAATGGCAACTTCCGCATCGCCATCATCGACGGCCGCACCGGTATCGTGAAGTCGAGCATCCATCACAACGGCTACTACGCCAACAACGGCGTGCCGCAGATCGTCGATGCCGATGGCGACGGCCATGCCGAGATCTTCAGCGCCGCGGCCAGTCCCGGTGTCTGCGGCGGCTGCGCAAGCGCCAACACCATTCCGTTCGCCGGCGAGCACCGCGACTGGGCGCCGGCGCCGCTGACCTTCAACCAGGCCAACTACAACCCCTGGGCGATCGACGACGCGGGCGCGATCCACTACGACGGCGACGTCCACCGCAGCTTCCGCAATCAGCGGCAACGCGGCAGCGTGGTCGATGCGCGTACGCGCGACAGCGCGACGTTCACCTACACCGCTCGCGATGCCGGCGGCGAGTCCGCGCCCGCGAGCGTGCACGTGCAGATCGTGCCGTTGAACCGCCCACCGGTGATCACGTCGACGCCGCCGTCGGCCATCGACGTCGTGCTTGACGCGCAAGGCCACTACCCGAGCTTCGTCTACCAGGTGGCGGCGATCGATCCCGACGTCGGCGACACGGTGCGCTACGAGCTCGTCTACTCGACGATCAACACGTACTACTTCCCGCAGGTGACGGTGGACGCCGTGACCGGCGCGATGCACATGTACACCGGGCCCTGCGGATCGTACGGCGGGCCCTGCGACATGGGCAAGCTGCTGGTCGTGGTCGCCGCGATCGACAGCTTCGGCGCGCGCAGCGAGCAGGCGTTCCACGTCGACGTCACGTACATCAAGCAGACCGTGCCGGATGTCGTCGGGCAGCGGGTGGACGACGCCCGGGCCGCCGTCGCGGCGGCGACGCTGACACCGAAGGTGACGGAGGTGTTCGACGCGCAACCCGCCGGAACGGTGATCGCGCAGGATCCCGCCGGCGGCACGGCGCTGGTGCGCAGCGGCACGGTGTTGCTGAGCGTCTCGAAAGGCCCCCAGCCGGTGACGATGCCATGGGTCGTCGGCAAGACGATCACCGCGGCCCGCCAGCAGCTCGGCGCGCTCGGGCTCGCGGTCGACACTGCGACGCAGGCGTCCACGTCGATCGCCGCCGGGGAAGTGATCGCGCAGGTTCCCGCGTTCGGCACGACGATCGTGCCGTCGCCGTCGAATCCGGCGCTGCTGACGGTGTCGTCCGGCGCGCCGCTCGGCGGCGCGATCGCGAAGATCGTCGTCGAGCCGGCGAGCACGACGCGCGTCGTCGGCGACGACATCGCCTACCGAGCGCTCGCGGTGCTCGCCGACGGCACGGCGCGCGACGTCACGCTCGCCGCGACCTGGACCGCGACGCCGGACGCGCCGGTCACGCTGTCAGGCGCCGCTGTCCACGCCGCGCATGCGGGCACGACCACCATCACCGCGTCACTGGAAGGCGCGAACGGCAACGCCGCGCTGACGGTGGCGTCGCCGGTCGCCGAAGACAGCGCTCCCGATGCGACCATCGCCTCGCCACTGGACGGCGCGAGCGTCGTCGGCCCGGTCGACGTCGTGGGCACCGCCAACGATGACCATTTCCTGCGCTACGAGCTCACGTTCGCGGCCGACGGCGACGAGGACTTCACGCCGCTCGCCGAGGGCAGCGCACCGGTGAGCGCGGGCGTGCTCGGGCGATTCGACCCGACGGTGCTGCAGAACGGCGTGTACACGCTGCAGCTGTCGGTCTACGACCGCGGCGGCAACGTCTCGGTGGCACGCGTGTCGGTGACGGTCGAGGGCAATCGCAAGCTCGGCGCGTTCACCCTGACCTACAACGACCTCACCGTGCCGCTCGCCGGCATACCGATCCAGATCGTGCGCACCTACGACAGCCGCAACAAGGCCAAAGGCGACTTCGGCGTCGGCTGGACGCTCGGCCTCAAGGCGGTGCGCGTGGCGACGACACGTGCGCCCGGCGATGGCTGGCGGGTGGTCAAGAACGGGCTCAACTACGAGCTCGACGCCCGGTCCAATCGCTACATCACGGTGACGCTGCCCACCGGCCGCGTCGAGACCTTCGACCTCCGCATCACGCCGTCATCGTCGCCGCTCGTGCCGTTCGAGACGGTGCGCGCGAGCGTCGTGCCGCGGCCCGGCACGCAGGGCACGCTCGAGATCCTGTCGAACACCGACCTCCTGATCGTCGACCCGCAGCCGGGACCGGTGACGCTGGTCGACGACGCCACGCTCGAATCGTTCGCGCCCGACCGCTTCCGCTATCGCCAGCGCGACGGCACGGAATTCGTCGTCACACGCTCGCACGGCGTCGAAAGCGTGAAGGATCCGAACGGCAACGCGATCACCGTGACGCCGGGCGGCATCTCGCATTCGACGGGCGTCGCGGTGACGTTCACGCGCGACGCAAAGGAGCGTATCACCGCGATCACCGATCCGGCGGGCAACACGCGCACGTACGCCTACTCGGACGAAGGCGATCTCGCGCGCGCGACCGACCGCAGCGGCAACGCGACGAAGTATTTCTACGACCGTGGCCACGGCATCGTGCGCATCGAGGATCCCCTCGGGCGCACCGCGACGCGAACCGAGTACGACGAGGGCGGCCGCGTCGTCAGCATCACCGACGCCGAGGGCAACACCACGCAGTATCGCCACGATCTCGACGGCCGGCAGGAGCAGGTCGAGGACGCGCTCGGCCACGTCTCGATCCTCATCTACGACGAGCGCGGCAACGTGCTCGCCCGGACCGACGCGCTCGGCCATACCTCGACGGCGACCTACGACGCGCGCGACCGGCAGACCAGCACGACCGATGCGCTCGGCGCGACGACGCATTACGAATACGCCGACGACGACCAGCCCACGCGCATCGTCGATCCGCTCGGCCACGCGCAATCCGCCACCTACGACGACAAGGGACGGCGCGCCAGCGTCACCGACGCGCGCGGCCACGCGACGCAATTCGCGTACGACGCCACCGGCAACCGCACGCGCTCGACGGACGCGCTCGGGCGTGTCACGTCGCTCGCCTTCGACGCCGCGGGCAATCCCACCCGGATCACGCGCCCCGACGGGCTCGTCGCGCAGATCGCCTACGACGCGGCGGGTCATCGCACCGCCACGACCGACACCGCCGGGAACGTGCTGACGATCGCCTACGACGCCAACGGCAACGCCGTCTCGCAGGGCGATCCAGACGGCGGCGCGGCGACGCTCGCCTACGACGCCGAGGGGCGGATCGTCGCCACGGCGCGCGGCGGGCGCACGCGGACGATCGACTACGATGCCGCCGGCAACGTCGCCGGGGTCGTCGTGGCCGGCGGGCAGCGGATGAGCCTCGCGACCGATGCCATCGGCCGGTTCGTCGGCGTCACCGATCCCGAGCTGGGTGCGGTCCTGCATCAGGCGTTCGACGCCAACGGCAACCTCACCGAGTCGCGCGATGGGCTCGGCAACGTCACCGCGCGCAGCTACGACGCGGCCGGCCGCCTGACGTCGATCACGACTCCCGGCAGCGCGACCGAGCGGCGCGTCTACGATGCCGGCAACCGCCTCGTGCAGGTGATCGACCCGCGCGGCTTCAGCACGTATTTCGCCTACGACGCGAACGCGCGGCTGTTGTCGCGGACCGATGCGATGGGCGGCATCACGCGCTATGCCTACGACGAGAACGGCAACCGCGTCGGCGAGACCGACGCTGCGGGCAACGTGACGCGCTTCGAGTTCGACGTGCTCGATCGGCCCGTGCGCACGCTCTACGCGGACGGCGCGCAGGAAACCCTCGCCTACGACGATGCCGGCCGCGTCGTGCGCAAGGGGGACGTCCTCGGCGGCACGACGCAGTTCGCCTACGACGATCTCGACCGCATCGTCGCCGTCACCGATCCGCTCGGCAACACCACGCGCTACGCCTACACGGGCGCGCTCGGCAGCCCGAGCGCCGTCACCGATGCCAATGGCCACGTCACGCGCCACACCTACGACGCGAGCGGCCGCCAGCTCTCGACGACGTTCGCCGACGGCAGCAGCGAGACGTCGACTTACGACGCGTCGGGCCGGCGTGTCGAATCGACCAATGGCGCCGGCGAGCGCAATCGCTGGGCATTCGATGCGCGCGGACGACCGGCGAGCGTCACGCTGGCCGACGGCAGCGTCGAGACCTACACGTACACGCCCGACGGGCAGCTCGCCTCGGCGACCGCCGCACGAGGCACCGTGACGTTCGCGTACGACGACGTCACGCGGCGCGTCGTGCGCGTGACGGAGCCCGACGGCGGCTACGTGCGCTACGAGTACGACGCCTCGGGGCTGCGCACGCTGGTCGCGCATGGCAACGCGGGCGGCGAGCGCGCGCTGCGCTACACCTTCGACGCGCTGGGGCGGATCGCCACGATGACCGATCCCGAAGGAGGCGTCACGCGCCAATCGTTCGATGCGACCGGCAGGCTCGCGGTGCTCACGCGGCCCGGTGGCGTGACCACTGCCTACACGTACGACGCCCGCGGCCGCGCACGCACGATCACCGATCGCGCGCCGGGCGGCGCGTTGATCGCGCAGACGACGTACACGCGCGATGCCGCCGGCAACGTCCTGCGCGTCGACCGTGCCGACGGCACGCGCGTCGACTACGCCTACGATGCGCTGTCGCGCGTGGTCGCGGAGACCCGCTACGCAGGCGGCGCCGTGGCGGCGCGCGCGAGCTTCGCCTACGACGCGGCCGGCAATCGCATCGCCGCCGGCAATCCCGGCTCGCCATCCACGTTCGTCTACGGCAGCGACGACCGGTTGCTGTCCGGCGCGGGCGTCGCGTACGACTACGATGCCGCCGGTCGGCGTGTCGCCGCGCACTGGGACGCCTCGGGCGTGCCGCGCACCGCGCGCTATCGCTGGGATAGCCGCGACCGCCTCGTGCAGTTCACCGGCGACGGCGCCGATGTCCATCGCTATGCCTACGGCGCCGACGGCGTGCGGCAAGCGAAGACCGGTCCCGCCGGCGTCGAGACCTTGCTCGCCGATCGCGACCATCCGAGCGGCGTCGCGCAGCTGTTGCGCGCGACTTTGCCGTCGCGCACCGACCTCTTCGACTGGACCGACGCGCTGGCCGCTGCGCACGAGGGTGCGTCGGCGTATGCGCCGCTCGCCGATGCGCTCGGCTCGGTCGGCATGATGGTCGACGCGGCCGGCGGCGTCGCCGACACGTTGCGCTACGACGCGTTCGGCGCGCTCGTCTCGCAATCCGGCGCGACCGCCGCGACGCATCGCTTCGCCGGCGAGGTCGCCGACCCCGAGTCGGGCCTCGTCTACCTGCGAGCACGTTATTACGACCCCGCCACCGGCACCTTCCTGTCGCGCGACCCGCTGCAGGGCGACGTCGACAACCCGCTGTCGCGCAACCGCTACGCGTACGCGCTCGACAATCCCGTGAATCGCCGCGACCCGACGGGACAGGAAACGCTGGTCGAGGTCAACTTCGCGTCCGCGCAAAGCGTCGCGCTCGACGCGCAGAACGTGCTGTCGAAGCGCAAGGCGCTGCAGCAGACCAAGGAGGTCGTCGTCGACGCGGCGCGGATCACCGGCGGCATCATGGCGGTGGAATCGGTGATGGAGTATTTCTCCGCGGGACCGGCGACGGTGCGGCGCTGGTTCGGCTCCGGCAAGGTCGTCGAGCTGATCCTCGACCTGGTCAGCAACGGTCTCGGCGAGACGATCGACTCGGGTGTCGAGATCGCCGCGTCGCTCGGCATGAGCAAGATGGCCTACGACATGCTCGGCGGCCGCACGACGCGGATCGTCATCCAGGGCGTCGGCATCTTCCTCGCGGGCTCGGTCGACGAGGCGATGTCGCAGTTCAAGGCGGACCTGCGCTACTCGACGGCGTGCGCGAAGCCGGACGACATCGCATTCGCGCTGCGCTCGGAGAACATCATCGAGATCTGCACGCGGGGCCTGACGATGCCGCCGCTGCCCAGCGCCGCGACGATCACGCGCGGCGGCTACGCGTCGCTGCCGGGGCTGTTCGTGCACGAGTACTCGCACATCAGCCTCGGCAGCAAGGATCCGCACTACGGCTGCACGACGGGCGCCGCGGCTTACCTGCGGCGCATTCCGGGCAACGCGCTGCTCAATGCCGACAGCTATCGCTGCTGGGCGGAAGATACGTCGACGGGCTGGAGCGGCAGCACCACCGGCCCGGCTCCGCAGTGGTGAGCACTGCGGAGCGCCGAATCCCGGGAGCTCCGACGCAGCCGTCGCGGAGCGTCATGTCTTGGGCAGCGTGACGCCCTTCTGTCCCTGGTACTTGCCGCCGCGGTCCTTGTACGAGGTCTCGCAGACTTCGTCCGACTCGAAGAAGATCACCTGCGCGACCCCCTCGTTGGCGTAAATCTTCGCCGGCAGCGGCGTGGTGTTGGAGAACTCGAGGGTGACGTAGCCTTCCCACTCGGGCTCGAAGGGGGTTACGTTGACGATGATGCCGCAACGTGCATATGTCGAATTGTGCACGTGCATGTCATTCGCGATGAAGTTCTCGATGCCTGGCACCGAGATGTCGTAGACCTCTTCTTCGCCGCACGCTTCGATCGATTCGACGACGTCCCACACGGGACCGTCCAGCAATGCGTCGAGCGCGGAATTGCGGGTCGCGACGGCGACGCGTCGCGCCACCGTCCGCCCGAGCGACTGTGACGGGTTCGACTTCGCCGCGATTCGATTGAGCGACGTGCCGGCTGTCGAGACCGCAAGCGAGAGCATCGGCCAGCAATCGCGAGGCAGCGTATCGAAATTGCTCTTGGCATGGGTGCACTGCGCCTCGATGGCCGGCACGATGTCGCGCAACAGCCGCTCCGATTTGATCGAGCCCGGGCAGAAGCCGATCTCATTCGCGAACCGGAGGATCTGCTCGCGATCGGTGATTTGTACCTTCCAGGCGGGCGTGCCGATGGCCGTTGTCTTGCCGCGGATGAGCGAGAAGACGCCGAAGCGGAGCAGCAAATGGCGAACGTCCTCGATGAGGCGTCGCGACTTGGAGTAGTACTCGAGATAGAACCCTCGATCGCTGCGGTAGACGCCGCCATCGCCCGAAAACAGCGCTTGCAGGAACAGCCGCACCGCTGGTCGCGGCGCAGTGAACACGGCTTGGGGAACGAACTTGCCTTCGGCTGTCACGTCGACACCGTAGCCGGCGAGCCAGCGCGTGGCACGATTCGCCTCGGGAATGCCACCGCGACCCGCATGGTTGACGAGCCGGAAACCGAGATGCGGCTTTTTCGTCACGCAACCCAGGTTTCCAGCCGCGACGCTGCGTTCGAGAAGCGCCACGAGTACCGGGTCGCAGCTCGTGAACGTCGGGCTGTGGCCCGGTGTGCGGCACTGACCCTCGGAAATCATCAGCCCCAAAAGCGAGGCCTCCCAGTCGGGAAGCGGCGTCGATCCGAATACGGGAATGTCGCGCGCCACCGCGATCCGGTCGCCCGCCTTGAGTCGCCCGAGCGCAGTCCATCCGTTGATTTGCCGGAAGGGATGGTTGGCGGTCGCGCGAATGCGAAGGCCGGCACGCGTGCGCAGCTCGAATACCGGCTTACGTCCTTGCGGAACGAATCCCGCGACGCCCGCGCGCACGGTCTTCCAGCCGTCGAGGCCGATCGTCTCGCTGCCCGCCTGCATCTCGGTGATGGAGACCAGCGCGCCGCTGACGGCGTCGACGACGCGCGTGTCTCCCGCCACGCACTTCCCGAGACAAACCGTGAGCACATTGCGCGGAATCCGGAAATACTCGACGGTGCGCGCCAACGCGAACGAATTCGGCGGAATGATGCAGACGTCGCCGGTGAAGTCGACGAACGACTTCTCGTCGAAGTTCTTCGGATCGACGATCGTCGAGTTGATGTTGGTGAAGATCTTGAATTCGCTCGAGCAGCGGATGTCGTAGCCGTAGCTCGACGTCCCGTACGACACGATCTTGTGGCCATTGACCGCGCGCACCTGCCCCGGCTCGAACGGGTCGATCATCCCGTGCGACTGCGCCATGCGGCGGATCCACTTGTCGGACTTGATGCTCATGATGGGATCGTGACCCTCGACGGGACAATCGGTCGAACGGACGAAGCGTCGATCGGCGAGCCGGCGCGCTCAGGTGTTCTGCACCTTGATCGTCGGGAACTTCGCGGAGAAATCCGCCGCCTTCTGCGCGACGAAGATCGCCGTCTTGCGCGCGATCTGGCGGTAGATCGCCGCGACCTTGCCCTGCGGGTCCGCCACCACCGTCGGCCGCCCCGAATCGGCCTGCTCGCGGATGCGAATGTCGAGCGGCAGGCTGCCGAGGAACGGCACGTCGTAGTCGCGCGACATCGCCGCGGCGCCGCCTTCGCCGAAGATGTGCTCGGCATGGCCGCAGTTGCTGCAGATGTGGATGCTCATGTTCTCGACGATGCCGACGATGGGGACGCCCACCTTGTCGAACATCTTGAGGCCCTTGCGCGCGTCGAGGAGCGCGATGTCCTGCGGCGTCGTGACGATGACGGCGCCGGTGACCGGCACCTTCTGCGACAGCGTGAGCTGGATGTCGCCGGTGCCGGGCGGCATGTCGACGATCAGGTA
>Ga0070681_10001905_pt1 | contig 18821 bp, 13 predicted proteins | sample KBSC83BmetaG_FD_65650 | JGI IMG/M metagenome (GOLD analysis project Ga0070681, IMG submission 65650) | Corn rhizosphere microbial communities from Kellogg Biological Station, Michigan, USA - KBS C8-3B metaG | ecosystem: Host-associated > Plants > Roots > Rhizosphere | place: USA: Michigan... | reverse complement strand
ACGTTGCGCGAGCCGCGGCTGAAGCGCAGCTCCAGGAACTCGGGCATCGTGAAGACCTTCATGCGATCGTACAGAGGCACGAAGACCCAGCCCAGGACGAGGATGAGCCACGATTGGATCTCCCAATGCGCCATCGCCATGCCGGTCGCGAAGCCGGCGCCGGCGAGGCCCACGAGATGCTCCGAGCCGATGTTGGAAGAGAAGATCGAGGTCCCGATCTGCAGCCAGTTGCTGTCGCGGCCCGAGAGGAAGTAGTCCTTGCCCGAGCGCGCCTTGGTGTGCGTTGCGTACACCACTATCGCGAGCATCGCGACGATGAAGGCCGCGACGACCAGCCAATCGCTCGTGTTGAAGACAGCGCCGTGCGCCGATGTGTGTTGCACCTGTTTCCCTCAAAGACTGCGCACGCGCTGCGCAGGAGCTGCCACGGTTTTGATGGGATTTCTCAGCGGAAGGGTGAAGGGTGGCGCCTCGATCTCGAACACATCCCCGTCGCCCGTCCTGATCCCGTCCGCAAAGGAAAGCGTCGCGGTGCCAAAGAAGTGCACGTGCACATCGCCTGGCCTGCGGAACAACGAGTACTTGAAGTGGTGGTGCTCGAGATTGCCCAACCGGTGCGACATGTTGGTCTCGCCAGTGAGGAAGGGCTTCTCCCACACGACCTGGCCCGCGCGTCGGATGCGCACGGTGCCGCGGATGTCCGCCGGCGGCTCACCGACGAGGAGCTCGGGACCGAGCGCCGCGGGACGCAACTTGGAGTGCGCCAGGTACAGATAGTTGGTGCGCTCGGTGATGTGATCGGAGAATTCGTTGGCCAGCGTGCAGCCGAGCCGAAACGGCGTGCCGTCCGGGCCGACGACGTAGATCCCGGCCAGCTCGGGCTCCTCGCCCGCATCCAGGGCGAACTCCGGCGAGCCGAGCGGCTGTTCGGGCGCCACCACGCTGCGCCCGTCGCCTTTGTAGAACCACTCCGGCTGAACGCCGACGCGATCCCCTTCCGGCTTGCCGCCCTCCAACCCGAGACGGAACATTTTCAGCGAATCCGAGGCGTCCGCCGAATGAGCCTTCGCATGCATGCGATCGCGCGCATCGGCCGATCCCAGATGCGTCAGTCCTGTGCCGGTGAGCCACACCCGTGCATTGTCGGAATGATCGATGGGTGGAACGATGCGCCCCTCGCGCAACGCATCCTGCAGGTCGATCTCTTCGCCGTAGCCCCGCCTCTCGATGACCGCGCTGAGGGTCGACCCCGAGGCGATCGCAACATTCGCCAAGGCGTAGACGCTGGTCACTCCCTGCACGCGGCGGCCGATGCTGCCTTCGGTAGCAGCGGCGACGACTCGGTTGCCGAGCGCATCGAGCAGCTGGACCAATCGCAACGGCATGGCAGTTCTGTGTCTTCGGCGAGCCTCGAGGCGATCGCCAGATCCTAAGATAACTCGGACAAAATGTCACCGGGGCCGGAGCCGCGGTGGCGCGCTTCAGACGGCGCGCTTGCGCTCGCGGGCTCGCGAGATCGGCGTGTCCATGCGGGCGAGCTCGATGAGCTCGCTCATCGCCAGTTGTGCCTGCTCCGCATCCTTCTCGGCGATCGCCTCGAACACGCGCAGGTGGTCGGGGAGCGGGTCGCGGCGCAACGGGCGTTTGCGCTGTTTGTATATCGTCGTCGTGCTGATCGCCGCGCTCACTCCGCTGGTGAGGGAGATGATGTACGGATTGTTGGTCGCGTCCAGCAGCGTGGAGTGAAAGTCCAGATCCGCCTGGCGACCGGCCGGCGTCGCCAGAGTGAACTTGGCCATGCCGTTCAGCGCGGTGCGCATCGCCTTGAGATGCGCCGCGGAGCGCCGTTGAGCCGCGAGGCCCGCCGCGGCCGACTCCACCACGTTGCGCAGCTCAAACAGGCTGTTCAGCAGCTGCACGTCCGGCTCGGCGTCGAAGGTCCAGTCGAGCACATCGGGATCGAGCAGGTTCCATTTGGAACGCGCGTTGATGCGCGTGCCCACTTTCGGACGCGCATCAACCAGACCCTTCGCCGCGAGAATGCGCACAGCCTCGCGATACGCTGTGCGCGACACTGCGAAGCGCTCGCTGGAGGAAATCTCTCCTCCCAGCAGATCGCCGGGTTGGTAGTGACCTGACACGATGGCGATGCCGAGCTGGCGAGCGATCGTGCCATGCAGCCGCAGGGCTTTCGCAGGCGGGTCGGGCGGGGACGAGGGTCCGGTCATGCGTGGCGAGTCAGTTAGGTGATGCGCGGGCATTATACGTGACGCGGCGGCGGGAATGCTGCCCGGAGTGTGCGCCGGCGCGGCGCACGGCATAAAACTCAGACAAATGTTGCGGAGGCGCCCGGACTCGCTTATTGTCTGAGTTATAGGGTCCGGTGTCGACGCCCGCGGGCGAGATTTTCCCAAGCGAATGGGCCAAGCTAAAGGGGTGGGAAATCATGAAATTGTGCACTTCTTCTCTGCTCGCTGCGACGCCGGCGCTGGCGCTGCTCGCCAGTACCGCGTGGGCCCAGACCGCGCCGGCACAGTCCGGCCAGCCTCTGGAGGAGGTCGTCGTCACCGGAGTCCGCTTGGCGGTGAAATCCGCGCTCGACACCAAGAAAAATGCCGACCAGGTGCAGGACTCGATCGTCGCGGAGGACATCGGCAAGCTGCCCGACAACAACGTCATCGAGGCGTTGCAGCACGTGACGGGCGTACAGATCAGCCGCAACGCGGCGGAAGCGAATCAGCTGCTGATTCGCGGTCTCCCCGACATCGCCACCCTGCTCAACGGGCGCGAGGTCTTCACATCGACCGGCCGCTTCATCACGCTGCAGGACATTCCTGCGGAGCTGCTGTCACGCGTGGATGTGCAGAAGTCCGCGCGGGCGGATGACATCGAGGGCGGCATTGCCGGCCTCGTCGATGTCCGGCTGCACAGGCCGTTCGACTTCGACGGTGCCCAGGTCGCTGGAACCCTGCGGGGCACCTACAGCACGCTGTCGAAGAAGGGCGACCCCATCGCAAGTCTCCTGGCGAGCAATCGCTGGCAGACGTCGGTCGGCGAGGTCGGTCTGCTCGCGGACGTGTCGTACGTCCGCGACCACTACAAGGAAGAGATCCTCGACAACTATATCTCGACTCAGGCGATCGGGCCCGTGGCGGGATCCACAGGTCCCGGCGGCACTGCCTTCATCCCCTTGACGGAAGGCGCCCAGTCGATTCTGGGCGATCGCGAACGCGTCGCGGCGAATCTCGCCGCGCAGTGGAGTCCGAACTCGTCCACCGAGGTGTTCGCGGAGGCCTTCTACACGCGTTACCGCAATCCCAATTACAACGACTTCTTCGTGGGGCTGCCGTGGATCGGCGCGAATCCGGCGACCGCGAGCGTGTTTCCCGGCACCGATGAGGTCAAGACCGTCACCGGCGGCAACTACGACCTGACCAGCAACCAGTCGTTCGTGCCCAAGACCGACACCTATCAGGTGGCGACCGGCGTCACCTGGACCGGCGACCGCGTCACGCTCAGCTCCGAGGTCGACTACACCAACAGCAAGTTCAGCCAGAAGGGCTACATTCTGGACACGGAATACTATCCGCCCCCGAACGGCTACACGGCCGATTTCAACTACCGCGGCACCGGCACGCCTTACATGAACGTCACGGGCGTGGACATGACCGACCCCTCGCAGTTCCACATCCGTCAGTTCTACGATCAGTGGACGGACCAGCGGGGCGATGAGGTGGACTGGCGCGGCGACCTGCACTTCAAGCTCGATCCCTCCAGCTGGGTGAGATCGATCGATGCAGGGCTGCGCTTCGTCGATCGCTTTGCGCGCAATCGGGCCGACAACCCCGGGGGTCTGGACTGCCGCGCCGCGCTACCCCTGGATCCCGCCAACCCGCAGTTCGCTGCGATCACGGCGGCGATCGCCTCCAAGGCCTGTTTCACCGCGCTGAATGCACTACCCGGTACGGCTTATCACGTCACCAGCGGCAGCCAGTTCGACGGTCAATTCGGCATCAGCCGCTGGACCGACGCCGACCCGAACTGGCTCATCCAGAACATCGGCTCCCTGCGCACCCTGTTCGGCCAGTCGCCCACGGGCGCGGCCCCACCGGAAGATCCGACGCAATCCTTCGACGACCGCGAGATCAGCTACGCCGGCTACGCCAAAGCCAACTTCGCCTTCGATGGCCCGCATCCGCTGACCGGGAACATCGGCCTGCGCCTCGTTGAGACCGATGCCAGCATGAAAGGCATCACGCTGGTTGTCTCCAAGGATGCGGCGGGCAACGTCAACTTTGCCTACACAGCGTCCGACAGCGACAAGCACATCCTGGACGTGCTGCCGAGCCTGAACGCGCGCCTGCAGCTGCAGGACGATCTGTTCCTGAGGTTTGCGGCCAGCCGCACCGTGACGCATCCGCAATTCGCACAGCTGAATCCGGGACTGTCGCTGTCGGCCTCCACGGCGACGCTGCTGGGCTCCGGCACGAGCGGCAATCCCAATCTCAGCCCCGAGAAATCCAACAACGCCGATCTCAGCCTGGAGTACTACTACGGGCGCAACAACGCGCTGAATGGCGCGATTTTCTACCGCCAGATCGACGGGTACATCCAGAACGGGCCGACACCGGAGCTGATCAACGGGGTCACCTATCAGGTGACGCGACCGACGAATGCGCCGGCGGGCCACATCAGTGGCGCCGAGTTCGCCTACACGCAATTCATGGACTTCCTCCCGGCGCCGTTCGACGGACTGGGCTTGCAGACGAACGCCACCTACGTCTCGGGAGAGTTCCAGAACATCTCCAAGTGGTCCTACAACGTGATCGGCATCTACGAGAAGGGCCCCGCCTCGCTGCGTGTCGCGTACAACTGGCGCGCCGGCTTCAACGTCGGGGCCGCTCCCGGCGGCGGACAGCAGCCGGGCACGATCTACGCAAAGGCCCAGCCGTGGCTCGACCTCTCGGCCAGCTATCGCGTGCTGGATCAGCTGACGGTGACCTTCGATGCCACCAATCTGCTGAACAGCTACTACCAGGACTACTTCGGCAACCAGGCCTTCTATCCGCGCGACACCCGCCGGTTCGATCGGACATACTCAATAGGATTCCGCTTCCGCCTGTAGGTCCAATGCCAGCGCACGCGCCCGGGTCCGCCCGCCGGCGGATTTCCCGCCGGCAGATGCTGCTCGCATCGGCGGGGCTCGTGGCGCTGCCGTGGTGTCATCGCGGCCAGGCGCAGACGCTCCAGCCCCTGAATCCCAAGCTGAGTGGGGATCTGTATCCCATCCACGATCCTTGCCTCATCAAGGCCGCCGATACCTACTACCTCTTCTGCACGACGCCGCGCGCCGACGCCCCTGCGCAGATTCCGTGGTACCGGTCCAACGATCTGCTGCGTTGGGAACGCGGTGGACACGTGCTGACGGAGCTGCCCACCTGGGCCAAACGGGAGATTCCGAAGGCGCAAACGTGCTGGGCTCCCGACATTTCATTCTTCGATGGACAGTACTACCTGTACTACGCCTGCTCGACGTTTGGCTCGAATCATTCGGTTGTCGGCCTCGCGACCAACACCTCGCTCGATCCGCACGCGCCGGGCTTCGGCTGGCGGGATCGCGGCCTCGTGCTCCAATCGCAGAGCCACGATGACTTCAACGCCATCGACCCCAACCGCGTCGCCGACCTGGAAGGTCGGCACTGGCTCGCTTTCGGAAGCTTCTGGAGCGGGCTGAAGATCGTCCAGATCGACCCGCACAGCGGCCTGCCGCTGGCGGATGCGCCGCGCCACAACCTTGCACGGCGGCCGCGGCCCCCGGATGCCATCGAGGCCGTGTGCATCATCCAGCGGGCCGGCAACTACTATCTCTTTGCGTCCTTCGACTTCTGCTGCCGGGGCGCCGATAGCAGCTACTACACGGTCGTCGGCCGCTCGCAAGAGATCCTCGGACCGTACGTCGACCGCAACGGCAAACCGATGCTGGAGGGCGGAGGCACGCTGGTCCTTGCGGCAGGTACCGGAGAGGATCGCTGGCGCGGTCCCGGTCACGTGGCCGTCGTGCGTGATGGCGAGAAGGACTTCATCGTCTATCATTCATACGATGCAAGCCACGACGGACGTCCGACGCTGCGGATCGCACCGCTCGGATGGACGTCAGACAACTGGCCCGTGGCTTTCGTGTAAACGCTTCATCGTGGGGAGTCTGAACATGCGCTCTGGATCGCTCGGCCGTGCCGCCGCCCTGCTGGTCGCTTTTTGTATAGCCGCGGTGCCCTTGCACGCGCAGCCGTCCGCGACTGCAGTCCTGCACGCCGACCAACCGGGTGCGAAGATCGACCGCCACATCTACGGACAGTTCGCCGAGCACCTGGGCCGCGGAATCTATGAAGGCATCTGGGTTGGCGAGGACTCGCCGATCCCCAACACGCGCGGCTTCCGCAACGATGTTGTCGCCGCCTTGCGCGACCTGCACGTGCCGGTGGTGCGCTGGCCCGGCGGTTGCTTCGCCGATGAGTATCACTGGCGTGACGGCATCGGTCCACGAGCCTCGCGGCCGGTGACGCTCAACACCAACTGGGGAGGAGTCCCGGAAACCAACGCGTTCGGCACGCACGAGTTCATGGACTTCGTGGAGCTCATCGGCGCGGACGCCTACATCAACGCAAACCTGGGTACGGGTTCGGCGCGCGAGATGGCGGAATGGCTGCAGTACCTGACCTCCGACAAGCCGACAGCGTTGACCGCCGAGCGGGCGCGCAACGGCCACCCGGGACCGTGGAAGATCGCCTACTTCGCGGTCGGCAACGAGGCCTGGGGTTGCGGCGGGAACATGAGTCCGGATCGTTACGTCGACCTGTTCCGCCAGGATGCGACTTTCCTGAAGTCCCCCGAGGGAGCGCGCCCCTCAATCATCGCCAGCGGCGGCAACGACACGGACACGAGCTGGACTCAGACGCTCATCTCGAAGATTCAGCTGCGCGGCCTGGGTGCGATCAGCTTCCACTACTACACCATTCCCGGCGAACACTGGCAGTCCAAGGGTCCGGCGACGGGCTTCGGCGAGGATCAATGGATCTCGACCCTGGCGCATACCTTGCGCATGGACGAGTTCATCGCGAGCAACAGCCAGATCATGGACAAGTTCGATCCCGCGAAGAAGGTCGCCTTCGCGGTCGATGAATGGGGCACGTGGTACGACCCCGAACCGGGACGCGAGCCGGGCTTCCTGTATCAACAGAATACGCTTCGGGATGCGGTCGTCGCCGCAACGAACCTCAACCTCTTTCATCGGCACGCCGAGCGCGTGCGACTTGCCGCCATCGCGCAGATGGTCAACGTCCTGCAGGCCATGATCCTGACGAAGGGCCCGCAGATGATACTGACGCCGACTTATCATGTGTTTCGCATGTTCGAGCCCTTCCAGGACGCGACCTACCTCCCTACCGACCTCAATGCTCCCGCTTACTCGTCCGTCCCGGGAATCAGTCTGTCGGCCGCCCGGGCGGCCAATGGCGCCATCGTTCTCGCCCTGGTCAACTTGAATCCCAAGAGCGCGACAACGTTATCCGTCGCCATCCGGGGCGCGCACCCCCACCGCGTCCAGGGGGACGTTCTTACCGCAGCGGCGATGGATGCTCACAACACATTCGAGGCGCCGAATACGGTGCACCCGACAACTCTGACAGGCGCGGCGCTCAAGGGAGACACGCTGTCGGTGACGTTACCCGCCAAGTCGGTCGTCGTGCTCCGCCTCGAGTAGACGGTCGTGCCCCGCGTCCCGTGCCGCAATGTACTCGCCAGAATCGCTGGCGGCACCTTCGCGCCGTAGATCGTGTCACGGCGCGAGGCTGTTCCGCCTGACTACTTGATGACGCGGAAGCTCAGTACCGTCGTCTGCGAGTAACGCTGTCCCGGCCGCAGGATCGTATCGGGAAAGGCCGCCTGGTTCGGCGAGTCGGGAAAGTGCTGGGTCTCCAGGCACAACGCGGTTCTGTAACCGAAGACGGTGCCGCCTCCGGCGGGCTTGCCGTCCAGGAAATTTCCGGAATAGAACTGCACCCCCGGCTGTGTCGTGCGAACCTCGACCGAGCGCCCGCTCCCTGGATCCGTCAACACGGCCGCCAATCGCGGCTCGCCGCCCGCCGGTCCATCCAACACCCAGTTGTGATCGTAGCCCCGCCCGAGGCGCAACTGCTCGTCGTCGGCGCCGATACGCGCTCCCACCGCGTGCGATGTGCGGAAATCGAAGGGAGTTCCCGCAACGGAACGCAGCTCCCCGGTCGGAATGAGGGTGGCATCGACCGGAGTGAAGCGACTCGCCGGGATCGTCAGCTGGTGCTGCAGGATGGAATTGTGCGGATCGCCCGTGAGATTGAAGTAGGCGTGATTGGCCAGATTGACCGGCGTAGGGGCGGTCGTCGTCGCCGAATATTCGATGACCAGAGTGTCATCGTCGGTCAACCGATAGAGAGTGTGAGCCGTCAGCTTGCCCGGGAAGCCCTCCTCTCCCGCGGCGCTCACATAGGTCAGCAGCAGTTCCTGTCCCTGCCGCGCCTGCGAGGGCTGAGCCTCCCACACCCGCTTGTCGAAGCCCTTGGGGCCGCCGTGCAGAGTGTTCGGACCGTCGTTGACGGTCAGCTGGTAGGACTTGCCGTCGAGCGTGAAGCGTCCCTTGGCGATGCGATTGGCATAGCGGCCCACGGTGGCGCCGAAGTAAGGCACGCCTGCCAGGTACGGCTGCAGCGAATCGAAGCCCAGGATGATGTTCTGCAATCGGCCCGCCCGGTCCGGGGTCTTGAGCGACACCAGAGCCGCGCCGTACGTCATGATCCGCACTTCGACGCCATGGACGTTGGTCAGCGTGTACAAGTCCACGGTTTGCTCTCCAGCGCGGCCGAAATTTGTTTTGCCGATCGTTTTCTCCGCAGGCGCCGCCGCCGCGGCGGCCGCAATCATCAACCAAGCCGTGGCCACCCGCAATGTCACGCCGAGACTGTGCTTTCCCATGGTCTTATCTTGCCAAAATCCGCCCGCCTATGGCAATTTGTCTGAGTAAATGCGGCACGACCGCGAGGGGACGACAGTGGGAGGTGTGGCGCTCAGAGGTATCAGCAAGCGCTTCGGCAGCACCCGCGTGCTCGATGACCTCTCCCTGGAGATCGCCGCCGATGAGTTCCTGGTGGTCCTGGGCCCCTCGGGTTGCGGCAAGTCCACCCTGTTGCGCGTCATCGCCGGACTCGAGTCCATCGACGCCGGCGCGATCGAGATCGACGGCCGGCGGGTGGAGCACCTGCCGCCCGGAGAGCGCGGCGTAGCGATGGTTTTTCAGGGCTACGCGCTCTACCCCCACATGACGGTTCGCCAGAACATCGCCTTTGGACTCCTCAACACCGCAATGCCGCGCGATGAGATCGCGCGGCGGCTCGCAGAAGTCGCCCGGATGTTGGAATTGGAGGCGCTGCTGGAACGGCTTCCGGCGGAGCTCTCCGGCGGGCAGCGCCAGCGCGTCGCCATCGCCCGCGCCATCGTCAAGCATCCGAAGGTCTTCATGTTCGATGAGCCCCTCTCCAACCTGGACGCCGCCTTGCGCGCCCGCACGCGCCAGGAAATCGCCAGCCTGCATCGCCGCCTCGGCACGGCAATGATCTTCGTGACCCACGATCAGACAGAGGCCATGACGCTGGCGGACCGCATCGTCGTCATGAACCGGCAACGGATCGAGCAGATCGGCTCTCCGCTGGAGATCTACCGCCATCCGGCGACGATCTTCGTCGCCACCTTCGTCGGATCTCCGACGATGAATATTCTTCCGGCAACGCGCAATGCGCGGGGCGTAGCGCTTTCGGATGGAACGGTTGTCGAAGCCGACCTGCCTGCGAGCGTGCCCGCGAGGGATCTGCGTGTCGGAGTGCGCCCGGAGTCGCTGACAGTGTGTCCGCCGGGAAGCGGCGATACGCGTGCCGTCGTCGAGTTCGTCGAGTTTCTGGGGGACAAGACTCACGTTCACCTGCAACTCGCCAGTGGCGATCGGCTCGTCGCACTGGATGAGGCGACTTTCGCAGCCCGGGAAGGCGATGCCCTGGGCGTTCGATTCGATCGAGCAGCCCTGCATCTGTTCGACGCCGGCGGAATGGCCTGCGGGAGGCGGCTGTGACGCAGGCCCGGCGAGACGAAGCTCGCAGCGGCATGCTCTTCGTTGCCCCGTACCTGCTCGTATTCGCAGCGCTGCTCGTCTACCCGCTGCTCTCGGGAATGTGGCTCAGCCTGCACAAGGCGGACCTGTTCGGCGGCTCGCAATTCATTGCCAGCGAGAACTACTCGCGGTTGTTCCACGATGCCGTCTTCCTGCGCTCCGTGCGCAACACGGTCTGGTTCGTAGCGATGACGGTTCCGGTCTTGACGGTCGCGGGACTGGTGCTGGCGCTGGCCCTCAACGACCGCAGCCGCCGGTCCGCCCTGCTGCGCGGGCTGTTCTTCTGCTCTTCGGTCCTGTCGGTGACGATAGTGACGCTCATCTGGCGCATGGTCCTCGTTCCCGACGGCGGACTCATCGCAGACCTCCTGGCCCGAATGGGCCTCTCGCCCATCGCATTCCTGAGCGATCCGCGCCTGGCATTGCCGGCGATCGCCCTCACGACGATCTGGTGGTGCATCGGGCTGCCGATGATGTTGTTCATCGCCGCCCTCCAGCAGGTCCCGCGAGACCTCTACGAAGCGGCCGCGCTGGACAACGCCGGCTGGTGGCGCACCCTGCTGCGCATCACCCTGCCTGCGATCCGGCGCACGGCCATCGTCGTCGTCGTGATCGAGACCATTCTGCAGTTCCAACTGTTCGGACAGGCTCAGATCCTGACGTTGGGGGGTCCCAACAACGCCTCCCTGCCCATCGTACTGTTCATCTATCAGGTCGGATTCCAGCGCTGGGACATCGGCTACGCCGCGGCGGCCTCGGAGATCCTGTTCTGCATCATCCTGTTGGCGGCGCTGACGCAGTATTTTGCCGCGCGCAACCCTCGCAGAGCATGAATAGCGAGCGCCGCAACCCGATCCTGTTCTCGGCACTGGCGGTTGCCGCCATCGCGATGGCCGCACCCTTGCTGTGGACACTGCTGCTGTCGCTGAAGCCAAACGCAGAGTTGCTGAGGAGCACGCAAACAGCGCTCTCACCGCCGTACACGGGGGTCAACTACAGCGACATCCTCGGCCATTCCGCAGTTTTTCGCTGGCTTCTCAACAGCGCCATCGTCTCTCTGGCAGTCACCCTTGGCGTGCTGGCCCTGTCCTCGCTCGCGGGCTACGGCTTCGCGCGACTGCGGTTTCCGGGCCGTGACGCCATTTTCATCGTAGTCCTGCTCGGACTCTCCATCCCGGAGCAGTCGGTGATCATCGCGCGTCACCAGATGTTCAGCGTGCTGCACCTTCACAACACCTATGCCGGCCTCATCCTTCCCGGCCTCGCCGCACCGTTCGGCGTGTTTCTGATGACGCAGTATTTTCGTGCGATGCCGCGCGAGCTGGAGGAAGCGGCCTGGCTCGATGGCGCCTCGAGATTCAAGACCTTCTGGAGAATCCTGCTGCCGCTGTCGCTCCCCGCGCAGGCGACGCTCGGTATCTTCACCTTCCTGTCCACCTGGAACGAGTACTGGTGGCCGCTCATCTCCGCCACGAATTCGGACATGTACACCCTGACAGTAGGTGTCGCGTCCTCACAGATGAATTTTGCGCAGACCAACGGCTTGGGCTTCCTGATGGCTCAAGCGGTTTTTGCCAGCGGGCCCATTCTGATCGTGTACGTGATCTTCCAGAGATACCTCGTGGCCGGTGTTTCGCGCGCGGCCGCATGATGGGAAGTCGTCAGACCTGGCTGACCGTATTGTCCGCGCTGCTGCTCTTTGCGGCCGGATGCAGCCGCGAGGCGGGCGGTCCGGTCCAGATCACCCTGCAGCGCTTCTTTGGCGCGTGCGACGCGCAGTATGGGAGCTCCACTGACGTCGAATCCGCCGAGGGTGAATGCGGGATCATCACCACACTCATCAATCGCTTCAACGCCCGCAATCCCGATGTCCACGTCCGGGTCAACATCGTGTATTGGCCCGGCTACGACCAGCTGTCCGCAGCGCTCGCGGCGGGCGATCCTCCGGACCTGGTGACGATGCACCAGTCTGTCATCTCGGACTACAGTCAACGCAAGCTCATCGTTCCGCTGGATGCGCAGCTGCGCGCTGCGGGGATCGACCCCGCAGCCTTCACTCGCGCCGCTCGCGAGGGCGTCACCCGGGCGGGGCATATCTATGCGCTGCCCTTCGACAACTGGGCGCCGTTGTGGCACATCAACCTGAATCTGTTCCGGCAGGCGGGTCTGCTGCGCGATGGAATGCCGATACTGCCGCACAGTCCCGAGGAGCTGTTGCAACAGGCACGGCAGTTCACGCGGGCGACAGGCAAGCCTTATCTCGTTCAGTCCATGGTGAACGAGCCGTATGCATACGCGCGCAATCTGTTCACCCTCCTGATGCAGCAGGACTCCCACTTCTTCGTCGATCCGCGCCGCATCGAGCTGGAGACGCCACAGGCCCGGAACGTTCTACAGCTCTTCAGGCAGATCTACGCCGAAGGCCTGACCACGCGCAATCAGGACTACACCGCGGCGACCAGTGCGTTCCTGAACGGACAAGGGGGTGTCTACCTCGTCGGCACGTGGATGATCGGCACGTACGAGGACGCCTCCAGGCAGCCCGGGTCACCGTTGGCGGGCGGCTATACAGTCGTACCCTTCCCTCAGCTCTATCCGGGACGCGATGTCACCTACGCCGACGGTCATTCGTGGGTCGTGCCACGCAAGCCGCGCAGCGCACGGGAGATGGCGGGCATCGTGCGCGTACTGCAATTCCTGTGGGACAACGACTTCGAGTGGTCGCGCACCGGCCACCTGCCTGCTTCCGAAGCCGTCATCCGCAGCGAGCGCTGGCGGGCCCTGCCCCACCGCGCAACGGTAGCGAAGCTGGTCGATACGGCCGCGCCCCTGCCTCCGGGAGTGCAACGCCAGTTTCTGATCCAGCAGATCCTCTCCGAGGAGATGGAATCCGCCATCACGGGACAGAAACCCATCGATGCCGCGCTCGCCGATGCGCAGCGCCGCGTGAACGATCTGTTATTCAATCTGCTCTAGCCCCTGCGAGGCAGCCGACATGTTGCAAGGCCACATCGTCATCGATCGCGACTTCGCGCTTGCGCCGCTCGACCGCCGCGTTTTCGGAACGTTCGTCGAGCACATGGGCCGCTGTGTCTACGGCGGCATCTTCGAGCCGGGACATCCGACAGCGGATGCTCAGGGGTTTCGCCGGGATGTGCTGGCGCTGACTCGCGAGCTGGGCGCGACGATCGTTCGCTACCCGGGAGGCAACTTCCTGTCGGGCTATAACTGGGAGGATGGCGTGGGGCCGCGCGAGCAGCGCCCTCGGCGGCTGGATCTGGCCTGGGGCAGCACGGAGACCAACGAATTCGGGACGAACGAGTTCATCCGCTGGTGCAAGGAGGCCGGCGTGGAGCCCATGCTCGCCGTCAACCTCGGTACGCGCGGGCCGGACGAGGCTCGCCACTTCATCGAGTATTGCAACCATCCCGGCGGCACTCACTATTCGGACCTGCGTCGCGCCCACGGTTTCGAGCAACCCCATGGCGTGCGTTTCTGGTGCCTCGGCAATGAGATGGACGGTCCCTGGCAGATCTGCCAGAAGACCTCCACCGAGTACGGCAGGATCGCGCAGGAGACGGCCAAAGTGATGCGTTGGGTGGACCCTGGCGTGCAGTTGACCGCCTGCGGCTCCTCGCACCGCCTGATGCCGACCTACGGCCACTGGGAGCAGGAGGTGCTCGAGCGCTGCTTCGAGCAAGTCGACTGCATCTCGCTGCATCAGTACTTCCGCAACGACTCCAACGATATCGCGCGGTATTTCGGCGTGCTCGAGGAGCTGGATGCCTTCATCAAGGAGGTCGTCGCGATCGCGGATGCCATCGCCGCGAAACGGCGCTCGCCCAAGCGTATCCTGCTCGCGCTGGACGAATGGAATGTCTGGTACAAGGCGCACACTCCCGGGGATCTGCGCAAACCCGGGTGGCCCCAGGCGCCACGGCTCATCGAGGAGGTTTACAACTTCGAGGATGCGCTGATCGTCGGTGGCGTCCTCATCACGTTGATGAACAACGCAGATCGCCTCAAGGTGGCCTGTCTTGCACAACTGGTGAATGTCATCGGCGCCATCATGACCGAGCCGGGCGGTCCGGCCTGGCGGCAGACGATCTTCCATCCCTTCTCGCAAGCTTCCCGGTACGGTCAGGGTGAAGTGCTGCGCACGCGCATACAGACCGACAGTTACGGCACCTCCGAGCATCCGCGGCTGGACTTCTTGCTGGCGAGCGTGCTCCACGATCCGTCCACCGGACAGTCGACGGTGTTCGCCGTGAACCGCCACACCTCCGATGAAATGCAGCTGAATGTGGAGCTGCGAGGCCTCGGAAATCGCCGCCTCGTGGCGGCGACTCAGTTACATCACTCCGATTTGAAAGCTGCGAATACGCGCTCGGCGCCGCACACGATCGAACCTGTCACCCATCCTGCTGCGAACGTGGGGGGCGAGCGCCTGCAGGCCACGTTGCAGCCGCTTTCCTGGAACGTGTTCGTCACACAACCGGCGGCCTGAGCCGTCAGGCCTCGTCGAGTCTCCTCCGGCCGCGCCACAGTGGGCTAGGCCCCCGCCTCGGCGGGCCGGCGGCTCCGACGCCACCAGGGCAGCGCGTCCTCGACGACAAGCAGCGCCCCTGGAGTGGCGGCCGGCCGATATCCCGGCAAGTTCGCCAGGATCTGCAGCCACCCGGCACCCGCGAGCACTTCGCGCAAGCGCTGCACGGCCGGGAGACCGACGCTCGAGTTGAGGCAGGCGAGAAAGTAGTTCTCCTCCACCAGCGGAACGAAGTGCAGCCCGAACTGCAGGGCTGCGGCCTCGACGCCCACGCCCGCATCCGCAACACCGCTCGCCACACACAGCGCGACTGCGACATGAGTATGCTCGACGTGATCGAGGCTGCCGCTTCGAGAGACAAGCGAGTGCTCGTGGATCAGGTGATCGACCAGCATGCGCGTGCCGGATCCGGTCTGTCGGTTGACGAAGCGCAGCTCCTGCCGGAACACGTCGGGGAGAGTGCGCACGCGTCCCGCATGCTCCTTGCGAACCATCAATCCCTGCATGCGCCGCGAGCAGGCGATCAACTTGTGCAGTTTCGGCTTCAGCAGCGGCTTGATGGCTCGCGCGAACACGGGAGCCGCGCCGCGCAGCGCCGGAACGTGAAAGCCGGCGACCACGCATTGCCGGTCGTTCAAGGCTCGCAGCGCATCTACGCTCCCCTGAAAACCGATGTCCAGATGCAATTGGGCGCTCTCGGCAAGGTGCTGCTGCAGGACCGGAAGCGCGAGATCGTGACTCGCCCGGACGCTCAGGAGCTGATGCCGCTCATCGCGCGCGTCGGCGAGAACCCGGGACAGATCCGAGCGCAGCGCCTCGATGTGCGGCTGCATCCGGGTACGCGCGCGCCGCTCGGCCCACAGCAGCCGCTCGGCAAACTGAGTCGGGCGGGCCTTCTGGCCTTGCGACCAGGTGATCAGCGGTTCGCCGAGGACTTTCTCCCACTTCCTGAGTGAGCCCCATGCGTGGCGGTACGAGGTGCCGAGCGCCTGCGCGGCATGGCGGATGGAGCCGTGCTCCAGGACTGCCGCGAGCAGCTGGAAAAGCGGATTGCCGAGCTCGGCGCCGCGCTGTTCACCGGGCTCGAAGGCGTAACGAAGGTGTAGATGCATCCGAATAATGTAGCGCTTTTGACGGCACCCCGCACCCGGACATCTCTACCGGTAGCGCTTCCTTCAGAAGTCGAAGCTCACCGTGGCCAGCACGCTGCGCGGCGCTCCCAGATGCGCCAGCAGATTCCCCGTATTGGTGCCGGTGAGATTGCTGGGCGCAATCGTCGACCAGTAGCGCCGGTCGGTGATGTTGTTCACCGCGAGGCGCCAGGTGGTCTGCACGCTCATGAGTGTGGTCGTACCCCGCGCGCCGATATCGAACAGGTTGTATCCGGGGCCGATCGACGAGTTGGTGTCGTTCGCCGGACGCGTCCCGGAGAACTGATAGTCGAAGGTGGCGACCAGTCCCGACAGGTGCGGAATCGGGTACTCGAACAGCAGGTTGCCCTTCACTTTCGGGGCGCCCACGTAGATCTTGTCGTTCGTGGAGACCAGCGGCGTGTGCTGGAGCCTCGCATCGAGCAGGGTCAGGCCGCCGTAGAGCCTGAGTCCGTCCAGGAGTTGACCCACCGCCGACAGCTCGAGCCCGCGGTTGACCTGCTGCCCGCTGATCTTGAAGACCTTGTCGAGCGGATCGATGTTGGCGAACGGACGCTCGATGTGAAACCAGGCCGCGGAGAAGTCGATCCTCGCAAAGCTCGCCTTGTAGCCGAGCTCGTATTCCTTGCTGCGATACGGCGAGAGGCTCTGCCCCGCGTTGGCGGTCCCGGCCGGGGCCAGGTCCCCCGCCTGCAGGCTGCTGGCGTAGGTGAAGTAGGTCGTCATGGCGGCGACCGGCTTGAACAGCAGGCTCGCCGTGGGGCTCACTCCATGGTTCGCGTATTGCGTGGTCCTGGCTCCCTGGGCGTTGAAGTTGTTGACGTGGAACCAATCCTGGCTGATTCCGAGGCGCGTGGACCATCGGTCGGTAAAGCGCAGCGTATCCCCGAGGTTCACTCCCTGCTGATAGGTGTCGGAGGAGTCAAAGTTGGCCAACACGTTCGGCGGGCCGCCGGCGGGCTCAGGAAATATCGCGGGTGCGTAGATGTTGGCCGTGCCCAATCGCACGCTGGCGGCCGTCGCGGCTGTCCTTACCGAATAGGAGGACGCACGATACCCGGCCGTGCCGAAAGTCAGGTCGTGGCCCACGCCCCTGGTTGAGAAGTTACCGTTCAAATAAGCGGTGTCGCTGGTGATCACGAAGCGGGGCGCGAAACCATTGGCAAACGACGCCGTGTAATTGCCGCTGTTCGATGTGAGATTGTTGACGGGTGTGTTGATGTTGCGCGAGGCGTCCTGATTCAGGATACCGGCGACCAGATGCCAGTTGGAGCCGAAGTCCTGCTTGATGCGCGCAGTGCCGATCCGCGTCCGCAGATCGACGCCGGCATACGACTGTCCGTAACCGACGCGCTGCGGATCCGGCGCTGGCGGTAACAGGATCGTCTCCCCGTACGTGAACCATCCCGGATAGCCCTTGTCGGTGAGCGAGTAGTCGCTGTAGTTCAGCTCCAACACGCCGCTCTCCCACGGGCGTATGTCGATTCCCAGATCGCCCAGCGCACGACGCTGGGTGCTGAGGTCGACATACCCGTCGCCCCTGCCGTAGAGGGCATTGAGGCGATAGCTGACGATTCCGTTGCTGTCGATCCGGCCGCCGAGATCCGCTTTCACGGTGCCGATGCTGTCGCTGGTATAGGACGCGCTGACCTCGCGCAAGGGCTCCAGGGTCGGCCGCTTCGAGACGAAGTTGAACATGCCCGACGGATTCGCCGGTCCATACAACGAGGCGGACACGCCGTTGACGACCTCGATCTGCTGGAACTGCTCCAGGGCATTGGCGACGGTGACGAACATCGTCATGCCGTCCAGCTTGGAATTCTGAAAGTTGCCGCCCTGCATGCCGCGGGTTTGCGGCCGCAGGATGTCCGGCCCTTGTTGCTCCTGATACGCCACCAGCGGGAGGTACTTCGAGACATCCTTGAAGTCCACAGCCTGGGAGTTCTCGATCAAGTCCTCCGGCAGAATGCCGATCGAGTAAGGCGTATCCAGGAGGGGTGTCGACCCCAGGGGCCCGATCGAGTCCACGGCAGGCACGCGATAGTTGTCTTCGCTCTCCCGCGTGCCGGTCACGACTACGCGAGTCGTTGGCGACGGCGACGGCGGAGGCTCATCGGCGTGCGCCGTCGTTGCGAGTACTAGAGGGAAGGAGGCAAAAATCCAGGGACGATGAGATCGGTTGGGCATCTTCTTTTCGCGTACGGAGCAAGAGCGGCGATCGCCCTTGAATGAACACGAAACGCTAGCACGAGATCTCAACGCTAACGATATGAACGGGCGCGCATAAGTTTGCCGCGGTGCCCACCGCGCCGTGGACGATACATCGATAGGGACCCGGCGCCTGCGTGGGGACTCAGGCGCCCGCGTCGAAGCGCTCGAGACCCGCGTAGCAGAGATATCTGTGACGAGCTGCTGATTCCACAGATGTCCCAACACCAACCATTCGGGACTCGCGCCGAGCGTCCACAGCGTTCCGACCGTCTCACCGTCCAGGATAACCGACAGCGGCCGCTCGCCACGGCCTCGCGCGGGCGAACGTCGGCAAAACGCTTCAGGCTTTGCATCGGCTATACTATAGCTCCCCGCTCAGTGGCATATCCGCGGCCCACTCGTTCGGTGCGAAGCGAGGTCATACGCCTATCACCCCCCAAATGGCCCAGGCCGCCATCGACTCCCGAATCAAGCCGTTTCCCCCGGAGTTGCAGCCTTTGGAGCAGTGCATCGGCCGCACGCTGCGCCAGGATGTCTACGCCGAGCGGGACAACCCGCCGTTCGATCGCGTTTGCATGGACGGTATCGCCGTCGCCAGCGCGACGCTCGCGAGCGGGGTCCGGCGTTACCGGATTGAGGCCACTCAAGCGGCGGGAGCGCCGCCACTGCGACTTCCGAGTGCGGACAGCGCGATCGAGGTGATGACGGGGGCGATCCTGCC